>Ga0073928_10006595_pt1 | contig 15529 bp, 17 predicted proteins | sample PaiPotPPA55metaG_FD_76969 | JGI IMG/M metagenome (GOLD analysis project Ga0073928, IMG submission 76969) | Iron sulfur acid spring bacterial and archeal communities from Banff, Canada, to study Microbial Dark Matter (Phase II) - Paint Pots PPA... ... | reverse complement strand
ATCGGGGCGGCTCGCTGGCGCCGCTGTGCGGCGCCGCGTAGCGGCGCATTGGGGTTGCCGTGGCTTGTCTCGGGCGCGTCGCGCCCGGGATGCTCTTCGGTTTTTCGTGGGCTGGAACGTGGGTCCCGTCCGGCACCTACGGGCCGTGGTGCCGGACGGGGTGGCTGCCCTTCCCCGGACCTGGAGTGTGCGGGGTGTCCGCTCGGGCGGCCCGTCGTGTCCCGGGTGCTGGCTGTGCGGGAGAGTCATCCGGGACACGACCGGGGTTCCCCTGCCCGGTACTGGGCAACAAGACCGAGCAAGGGGGCTCAGGGTGGCCCCGCCCGTTAGGGCACATGCGCGGGCGGGGCCGGACGGCGTGCTTGCTTGCTGCGCGGTGCAAGGACGCAGGGCGTACACGTCGTCAGCTTCAGGGGGTCACAGGGGCCTCATGTCGGGCCCCCAACCGATGAACTTCTCAGTGAGCCGGACCGTGATCTCTGCGTCCTCGTGCCTGCACGTCCAGGGCTTCGCGGAATCCTCAGCCCAGACGGTCAGCTCGTACGCGATCCTGGTTACCCGGGCGAGCGGGAGGCCGCGTCCGTAAACTTGGAGCTGGTAGGTGAGTGCGGATGCAACGTCCCGAATCTCGTAGTAGCCACTCGACGGAATATGCATCGAACTAGTGACTATCAACAGCGAGTAGCCCCGGAACCCTGATGCGTCGGTCATCGGCGCCCCGGCACGCAGTGGGGCCCAAGCTGGCGTAGCCCGATGAGTACCCGTTCCATGACATACGGCGAACAAGGCGGAGGTTGAGCCGGAGTCCAGTAAATCGGCAGGTGCGGGAGTGGGTCTCGAACCAGGGAGGCTAGGTCCACGCTGGTCCGCTCCTGCGTGATGGTCACGGTGTGACCGCCTGGGGCAGAGTGACCGGCTCCCATTCGGATGCACCGGGCTTCCGTACCCATGCGCCCGTGACGTAGAGCCCATCGTCAGCCCTCTTCCACGTCATCGCGTGGCGCGCGCAGTATTCGGCGTCCTCGCGTGAGTCCCTGGTGTCAAAGGAGAACGGCGGCGACTCAGCACTACCGGCCCACCCGATCCGGACCTGCCATCGACCCGACCTGTTCTCGGGGCCCGGCCGTCGCTCAGCTCGGATGCGCGCCAATACTGACGCAACCTCGTCGACTGAGGAGTACGGCGCCCCGCTGGCCTTGGAAATCTGACCGGGCCCGTCGCCGTGAGTGATCTGACTGTCCACTGAGTTCCCCAACTACAGTCGAATGGGCAAAGTCGGATGCAGCTGGACCCACGGCCCGACTACGTACGGTGCGTAATCAGTACATCGCGCGTGAGATCTCATGGGGAGTTGGCCAATGGTTGGCCAACCGTGGGGCTGGTTGGCCAACCGTGGGGCATAATTCGAGGTGTGACGCTCGGAAGTGAGATCAAGCGGCTACGCCTCGCGAGAGGCCTTAGCCTGTCTGAGCTGGCCGCCAATGTGGGTCGGCTGTCGGGGCGAGACACCGTCACCAAATATGAGGTGAGCCGCTGGGAGTCCGGCCGGCGGACGCCTAACCCTTACTCCATGAGATACCTGGCTCAAGCACTCGACGTGGATGTAGAAGACTTGTTGAGCGTGAACCGTCGACAGTTTGTAGCTGGGTCGTTGTCAGTGCCGAGCATCGTGCGCCCAGCACGCCGGGAGGGCCGCAAGATCGCATTAGGTGATGTGGCGGCCGTCAATGAGTTAACCCAAACCATCAGGCAACTCGACAACGAGTTCGGCGGGGGCCATGTTTACGGCATTGCCACGCAGGCACTGAACGCCCGGGTTATTCCGATGCTGCGCCAAGGCTCATATACGGATTACGTGGGCAAGGATCTCACGCGTTCGGCTGCACGCCTTGGGCACCTGTGCGGCTGGACTGCTTACGATCTTCGCGATCACGCCAAAGCAGAAGAGCATTTCAATACAGCATTTGAGATGTCTAACTCGGCTGGCGACCGCGCATTCGCCGGTGAGATACTTGCAGCTGCAAGCCATCAGGCTATTCACATAGGAAGCCATCGCAAGGCGGTTGGGCTGGCGAAAGCCAGTCATGAGATCGCTCATGAGACGGGGACTCCGGCTCTTCAGGCGGAGTCAAGCATCCTCGAAGCGAACGCGTTGGCGGTCCTTGGTGAGCGGTCAGCTTGCCTAAGTGCCCTGAGCTCCGCAGAATCCAGCCTGGAGCGAGCAAACGCGTCCAACACCCCTGACTGGCTCAGCTACATGGACCGGGGGTACCTGTCCGCCCGGTTCGCGCACTGCTTCCGTGACCTGGGGGACATGGACAGAGCACGTGAGTACGCGGGCGCGGCGGCCATGATGAGCAGCGATCTTCACCGTACGCAAGCTTCGAACCTCGTCATGCTAGCGACTACGTACGCCGAGTCCGACCCTGACGAAGGCTGCGACCTGGGCTCGGCCGTGCTAGATATGGTGCTCAGTCTCCAGTCCGGCCGCGTCGTAGAATACGTTACAGATCTTGAGTCACGGCTGTCGGCTGCCCACCCTGGTCGTTCATCTGTGGCTGAGTTCTCCGAGCAGGTACGCCACGTCTTAGGAGCCTGATTTATGGCTATCTACCACATTGCCTACGCCTCCGACTGGGAACAGGCGAAGGCTGACGGTGAGTACACGGCTTCGACGAAGGGCCGCACGCTCGCCGAACAGGGTTTCATTCACGCGGGGGATGTGCCGCAAGTAGCGCCCGTGGCGAACATGATCTATGGCGATGACGATGGGTTGGTTGTCCTGGTCATCGACACTGAGCGGCTTCAGTCTGAGGTCAAGTACGACCCGGTGTCTGGCTGGGATGCACCGTTTCCGCACATTTACGGGCCGATCAACCCTGACGCGGTTACTGATGTCCTGCCGCTTGAGCGGGGCGACGATGGGCGCTTTAGCTTTAGCGCGTAGTTAACTGGCTTCCAGGACGGCCCCGGGGACACTCCCGGGGCCGTCTGCCGTTGGGCGGGCTGCCATGCTCGGGCTTTCCGCTGCGGGTCAGACGTAATGGGTTGGTCAAGTTCCGTGCACGCTGCCGGGGGGCGGTGTGTGGTGGTTGCGTGACGGGGTTATGTCCGTACCGTGGAGTAGAGTTGTGGACTCTCCCTGTAGTCAGGGTGTGAGGGTGGGGCGCGGTTTTGCCGCTGTGTCCGCTTTCGCGCTGTGGCTGTCTTGTACGACTAGTTTGACCCGGACCGCCCCACGCGTCGAGGCTGAGGGCGGTCCGGGGGGTTGTTCACCCGCCTTAGATTCTAGTGCGCCTTTATGAGAGATCTCATGGAGTGGGAGGCGGTAGTGGTGTGGGTGGCGGCGGGCGGGGTGCGGACGACGATGGCGAGGAGCGGTATGCGTATGCGCTGTCTGACGCGGGGGCGGGTCGGGCGGGGTTGGTGCGTGCGCGGGTCTTCGCAGAGACGTTGGAGGGGGTGCTGCGTCGGTTGCTGCCGGGTGGGCGGCTGATCGTGCGGGCGGCGCCGTGCGGCGGGTCGACGGTGGTGCTGGCGGAATTGTGTGCAGAGGATTCGGCCGCGCTCAGAGAGCACTTGGCCTTGATTGATCCGGCTACGTGGAAGATTCCTGGTTCGTGCGGCTTTGATTTCGCGCGGTGGCTCAATGAGCTGTCGGCGCTTGAGCCGATCGGGTTTGTAGCGCGTCCCGGGGTGCGTTACGGGGCTTCGTATCGGCAGGCGCGGATTGAGGCTGCGGCGCTGGCGGGGGTGCTGCGGCGGGCGTCTGGCTGGTGGGTGGTGGATCCGGACTGCTGGCAGGACGGTACGGGCGTGGTGCGCCTGACGCTGAATCTTGAGGACACGGAGCGGCTGACGGAGGTTTTGAGTTAGAGCGCTTCGGCTGGCGGGCGTGCGGGTCCGTGGGTCGGTGTGTGTGGTTCCGCAGGCCGAGCGTGGGTCGGCGGCCGGCGCCACCGCGGCGCCCCGAGTTGGGTGGTGGTGGATGAGGCGCCGCGGTGGGGCCGGCGGGCGGCCCTGGTGAGTGGGCGGGGGTTTTCGCTGGTGGGGCCGCAGGTTGATAAGGGGGCGGCTGAGTGGACGGCGCCCCGGACCGGCTTACTGTCGCGTGGTATCCGGTCCAGGGGCGTCGTCTGCGAAAGCCGCCCACCCGGCCGGGCGGGGGTTCGTCTCCTGGGTGCGTTGGGGCGGCGGTCCGGATCGGTTCGGGGCGTGCGGCTGCTGGCCGCTGCCTCGGGGCTGGGTTCCCGGGATCCTCAGTGTCCTGTCGCTGGGTCTGGGCGGTGGGGTCGCTGGTGGGTGTGGTTTCGGGTCGGTGGTGGGTGGGGGTAGCCGGGCGGCGCTGCGGGTCGGTGCGCGCGGCCGGTGCGTGCGCCGCGAACGGCGTCCACGCCGCATGCGCAAGGCGCTAACGCAAGTCGGCCGCGCGCGCCGACGCGCAGGCGTCGGCGCGCGCTAGGCCCGATCCACGGATCCGGGCCGGTGAACACTCCCGACGTGCGCCCTGATCGCTACCAGGCCGAAGCGGGAGTGGGGCGCGGGGGTCCAGGGGGCGGCACGCCCCTTGGGCAGGGGTCCAGGGGACGCAGTCCCCCGGCAGGGTCCAGGGGCGGAGCCCCTGGTGGGGGTCCCGGGGGCGAAGCCCCTGGCGGGGGCGAGGGGCGGAGCCCCAAATGCGCGCGGCGCGCCGCGCGCCACCCCCCGGCGTGCCCCGGGGAGTCGGCAGTGTGTTCGCTTGCTGTGATAGCGGGTGTGCGGGGTTTGCGCTCCGGCTCGCGGGGCGCCGGAACGTAGGCGCCCCGGGCGCCTGCGGCGCCCGGGGCGTTGGAGTGGAGGCGTCTTGCGAGCCGAAGCGCCTTGATGAGGTATAGAAAGGTCCGGCCACGCTTCCCCCGGAACGGGGGTTAGAGCGGGTATTCCCATTCGGCGGCGGTGCCCTCGCTGATCTCGGATTCGATCATGAGGAGTTGGCCGTTCGCGGCGCGGGTGAGGCGGCGCTGTTCGAATGCGGGTACTCCGGGCTCTAGGCCGAGCGCTGTGCGGATCTCGTCGAGCGGGGTGGGGATGACTCGACATCGCTCGGTGGCGCTGAGCGGCCCGTAACGCTCGGCGAGTGTGGCGATCAGGTCGGGGCGGTTGCCGTAGGGGTCGGGCTCGGGTTCGATGTCGGCGATCAGGTCGGCGGGTATGGTGCGCGTGGTGTGCACGGGCTTGCCGGTGGTGCGGTGCTCGCACAGCTGCACCCTGATGTGGAGCGGTGCGCGCTCGTGGATGGCGAAAAGCTCCGCCCTGACCTGGCACGCGGGGTGCCACAGGTTCTCTGAGAGTCCGGTCGGCTCCAGGTAGTGGAACGGATCGTGGAAATCGCGTATGACAGTGTGCTTCGGGCGCGCCTCGATCAGGTGGGGGTTACCGCCCTTGATGGTGGTGATGACGCCGAGAACCTTGAGCTGGGTGAGGGCTTGGCGTACGGCGTAGACGGACAGGCCGAACTGCTTGGCCAGTTCTGCCCGGGTGGGTAGGGCGTCGCCCGGGGTGAAGTCGCCTCCGGTGAAGTGCTGTGTAAGTTCACTGACAGCCCGTTCGATGCCGCGTCCGGCGTCGCTGGGGCCTGACTTGCGCGGTGCCTTCGCGCTGTTCAGACCGCTGTTCACCATGTGCCCCTCGTCGATGCTCCGGCCGGGTGCGGGCGCGTGATTGTGCGCGCACTATCGGGCCGCTTTCCAACAAGGTAGCCGAAACCTGGTCGATCGGTAGTAGCGGTCGGGCAAATTCCCCTTGAGACTTCGACCAGGTTGTGTAAACCTGGTCGAAGTCACGGCGACCCGGTGGGGGCCGTCGGATCGCACAAGGACTGTGAAAATGCGTGTACAGCAAGACTTTTTCGAAGTTGATCGCGGGGTCGGCCGGTGCGGTCGTTCTCGCCTCCGCTCTCGCCGCGTGCGGCGGGTCTAGCAACAACAACGGCAAGGGTTCGGGTTCGGGCGGTGCGTCGTCCGGGGTGGTCACGCAGGCGGGGCAGGGGGCGCGGCTGACGGGTACGTATTCCGCGCTCGATTTCCTCGGCTTCCTGCCGAACGGGCTTTACCCGTCGGACATCACCGAACTGTCGGGCGGGTCCTACAACACGGACACCTTGGTCGAGGTAAACGCCAAGTACAGCGCGGCTACCGAGTCGTGCTCTACGGCGCTCGCAACGATGGGCGCTCCGGGGTACGGCGAAGAGGCCTACCTGATCGATCAGGGCCAGAACACGTCCGCGAGCACCTACTACGCCTACGCGGTCTACGAGTTCGCGACGGCCGCACAGGCCTCGGAGCTGGTGACCGCGATGGCGGCGAAGGCCGTGGCCTGCGGTTCCTTCACGGCGACCGAGAACGGCGTCTCGCTGCCCGCGTCGTTCTCGATCGGGCCGAACTCGGAGGCGACGGTGCCCGCCGCGAATACGGCGGTGGACATCCGCGAGACGGTGACGAACAACGGGCAGAAGGCCGTGGGCGACATTCTGTTCGCGGCGGACGGAAACGTCGTGATGGTCGAGTCGGCCAGCGGCACGGGCACCGTCCCGGCGGAGGTCTCGCTGACCACGGTGGCGCAGGAAGAACTGACCGCGCTGGCCAAGGGTGAGGCGACCGACGTTTCCGAGGGAATCGCGCCCGACTACACCACCCCGACATCGGCCCCCTCGGCTCCGGGCTCTTCCGGGGCTCGGATCGGGGGTGGTCTGCGATGACGCTGCGGAACATCCCCGTAGATCTCAGCAAGCTGAGTGGCTTGCTGTGCACCTCGGCCCCGGAGGTCCGTGCGGATATCAACACGGGCGAGGTGCGCACCGATCGCACGACGGGCAAGCCGCTGTTTCTGGTCGGGGTGCTGGTCAAGGTGGAGGGCGAGCGGCGTGCGTACGTACTGGACGTGCAGGTTCCGGGCGAACCGGCCGGGCTGGTCGAAGGTCAGCCGGTCACGGTCGAGGGCCTTGAGGCCGCGCCGTGGGAGCGCGACGGGCGCTCGGGTGTGGTCTACCGGGCCACGGCCATCAAGCCCGAAGGTCCCGCGTCCGCGTCGTCCGCAGCGTCCGCCCCGGTTTCCGCGTCCGCGTCCGCCCAAGCCGAAGCGGGTTCGCCCGGCCGAACTGGTCGGGGCGGTGGTAGCTCGTGACCGATCAGCCGGTGACGGATGACACGGTGATCGATGCCATCGGGGACGTGCTCAATTACATCGATGCCTTCGAACCGATGGTCGAAGTGCTCGAAGAGGTGGGCGCGACGCTCTCGGCGGGCGCGGTCGGCGCGGTGCTGCTGTTCACGGCGGTTACCGCAGAGATCGTGCGGGACCGGGCGCTGGACGCTTACGGCGCGGTGCGCGGAGTGCAGAACGCGCCGGATTCCGACGGTACCGAGGTCGGTCCGCAATTGCTGGCCACTGCGCGCGCCATGGTGCGTGACGCGGTGGAAGGGCTGGGCCGCACGGTGGTCGACGGCGGTGATGTCGGGTGACGCAGGACGAGTTGGCGTTCAAGCTGGCGTCGCTGACCCAGAGCATCGACAGCCTGGTCATGGTCGCGGCCACGCTGGACAGCGAGGTTCCGCTGTACTCGGTCGGCGGGCTGGCGCTGGCGGTGGCTTCGATCGCCGAGCAGATCGCGAACCGGGGTCTTGAGGTCCACGCGGAGGCCCGCGAATTGCGCCCGGACGGGCACGCGCAAGCGGGCCTTGTCGGTCCGGACGTCGTCCGGTACGTCCACGCCCTGATCACGACGGGCCGCGAGCCCGGGGCGGAGGTCGGCCGGTGGAACTGAACGAGGAACTCAAGGCGAGCGTGAGGGACCTCGGAGAGGTTGCCGGCCGTAGCGAAGCGCAGGCCGTCAACATCGCAGAGTCCCGGACCAGGCAAGACATGCTTGCCGGGCTGCTGGGACTGCTCACCCAAGGTGCCACGCTGCGCGATTTGGCTGCGGATCTGTACGTCCGGGTGGACGAGTGGGACGGGGAGGCCTAGCCATATGAGCGTTCTGACTTCCCCGGGGTTCTGGTTCCTCGTGGTGGTCACGGCGTGGCTCGCGGCGGGAGTGGCCCTCAAAGGCCGCTCCCCCGTGGGGTACTGGTACGCCGTGGGCTATCCGCTCACCTGGGCTCGGATCAACTGGACGTGGCGGCCGCTCGCGGTCGAGCGCAACCTGTTCGTCAACCGGTCTTCTGGGCGCGCGCTGGTCGGTGACCTGATCGTGCGCGGCAGTGATCTGCGTCCGATCGTGCCCCGGCTGTGGATCTCCCGGCCCAACCGGGCGGGCCTCAATGTCAGGATCCGGATGCTTCCGGGTCAGACTCCCGAGCAGTACGCGCAGGCCTCCGAGGCGATCATGCACGCGTGGCGTGTGCAGAGCGTGCGGGTGACCTCTCCTTCGCGCGGCGTCGTGATCATCACTGCGATGGTGACGGATCCGCTGGCGGGTGTGGTGGTGCGCAATCCGGAGGTTACTGCGGTGGCGGCGGCCGGTCCTGCGGATCGCGCGGTGTTGGCGCTGCTGGTCGGGATCACCGAGGCGGGCCGCTCGTGGATCATGAATCTCAGACTCGTGCCGCATTGGTTGGTGATCGGCGCGACTCGGTCCGGAAAGTCCACCCTGATTCACGCGATCGTGAGCAGGCTGGCGCCGCATAACGTGGCGCTGGTCGGGGTGGATCTCAAGGGCGGCCTTGAGCTGAGCGTGTACGGGCCGAGGCTTTCGGGCCTTGCCACGACGCGCGCTGAGGCCGTGGACTTGTTCACCGCGCTGCTTGATCTGATCATGGATCGGATGACGCTGTGCAAGGTTGCGGGGGTGCGCGCGGTGTGGGAGCTGCCGGATCCCCCGCCTCCGATCGTGGTGATCGTGGATGAGATCGCAGAGGTTTTCCTGCTGACCAATCCGCGTGACCGGGAGGAAGCGGCGCTGAGGGATCGGGCGACGAACACGCTTCTGCGCCTGGCTCAGCTCGGTGCGGCGCTGGATCTGCATCTACTCCTGGGCGGCCAGCGCTTCGGCAGTGAGCTCGGTCCCGGGGCGACGGCGCTTCGGGCGCAGGCTACCGGGCGCGTGTGCATGCACGTGAACGACTCGGAGTCGGCGCAGATGGTGCTCGGCGACGTGTGGCCTGAGGCGGTGGCTACGGCTCAGCTGATCACTGCGGAGGAGCGGGGTACGGCGGTGACCTCGGATGGTAATGGCTCGTGGGTGCGGGCTCGGGGCACGCTGACCAGCCCGGTGGAGGCGGCGGAGACGGCGCGGATGTACGCGCGGATCACGCCGGTTCTGGACCGGATCACGCGGCCGTGGGACGGGCGCGCGGGGGGTGAGGCGGGATGACGAGTAACACGTTGCTGGGACTTCCGGCCGTCCTGATCTTCTTCGTGCTGTCGTACTTGATCATCCGCTCTCGGCGGGTGAGCTGGATTGATGTGATCGTGTTCGTGCTGTTCGGCTTCTACCTGGGCGGGAGCGGGTTCGCGAAGTTCGTCGACGCGGTCGTTTCCTTGGTGACGCATCTAGTGGGGGGTAGCTCGTGATCGGGTTTGATCCGCTGTGGGCGGACAGTGAGCGCGACAGGCCGCGCTTGTGCGGGCGGTGCGGCGGGCTGGGAAAGCGGCGGTGCTGGCTCACGCGCAAGTGGCGCGAGTGCCGGGCCTGTCATGGCATGGGCGGCGCGGTAGACGATGAACGCGCTTGGTGGAGGGGATCGCGATGAGCAAGGGCAGGAGCAACAACAGGCGGCGGACGCGGGATTGCCGGGTGTGCCGTAATCGCGGGGAAGTGTGGTGGAGGGGGCATCGGCGCCGTTGCCGGGCGTGCAGCTGGCACGGCGAATAGGCAAGAGGAAGCGAGTCAGGGGGCTGGGCCTAAGAGCTCGGCCCCCTGGCCTGTTCAAGGGAGAGAAGCATGCATGTCCGGGATCGATACGCGGCGGGGGTTGCTGGCTGACCTGGGGTCTAAGGGGTGGAGGGGGGAAGCGAGCCGGCGGGGCACCCGGCTGGACAACGAGTGCAGCGGACTGCCCTGCCGGTCCAGCGACCTAGCGAGCACACGGGCTTTCACACCGATCGGCGCGGCCTGGGGGTGGTGGTCGTGGTGAGCGGCGGCGGCCTGGCACTGACCGTGAATATGCTCGGCCCGGAGTTCCGGGTGTGGGTGCGCGGGCTCGAACGCCTGGGCGGGTGTTCGGGGCCGGTCATGCTGATGGGACACACGATCACGCGCGACGCGTCGACGGGCGCGGTGGTGCACGCGTTCACCTCGGCGGACCTGCCGGGCGGGGTGCTGATGCTGCCGTGTAGGAATCGGCGCGAGCAGGTCTGCGTGGCCTGCTCGCTGCTGCACAACGGGGACTCGTTTCAGATCGTCAGGTCGGGCATCGTCGGGGGTAAGGGCGTTCCGGCCGAGGTCAGTACGCATCCGCTCGTGTTCGCCACGGTCACGGCTCCGTCCTTCGGCGCGGTGCATCGGGCGAACGGTGTCGGCGTCTGCCGACCGGAGCGGGGCGAGCAGATATGCGAGCACGGGTGTTCGCGCGCGTGCTGGGCGCGGCACGCGGATGCCGATCCGATCGTCGGCTCTCCACTGTGCGCGGCGTGCTACCGGTACGCGGATGCGGTGGTGTGGAACGCGGCGTCGGGGCTGCTGTGGGTGCAGTACATCAACCGGTTGCGCCGCGAGCTCGCCCGGCTCGGCGGGCTGCGGATCAGGACGGGCGAGATCGGCCGTGTCCTGCGGGTCTCGTACGTGAAGGTGTCCGAGTTCCAGCGGCGCGGGTCAGTGCACTTCCACGCTGTGATCCGGGTGGACGGCCCGGACGGTCCGGACGATGATCCCCCGGACTGGGTCAGTACGGGCTTGCTGGCGGACGCCGTGTCGGCGGCGGGGCCGCGTGCCACGGTGGGGGTTGCGCAGGTCGGCGGGGATACCCGGGTGATCGGGTTCGGTCGGCAACTGGATGTCCGCGAGATCGGCGGGGGAAGGGAGAGCGCTCAGGCTGCGTCGTCCTACCTGGCGAAGTACATCACGAAGGACGACGGCAACCGGCTCGTGCTGCCCCGGCCGGTGCTTGCGCGCGGCGGCATCGACGCGGTTCCACGCGCGCTGCTCTCGGATCACGCACGGGTACTGATGCACGCGGCATGGGACCTGGGCGGCCTGCCAGAACTGGCGGAGTTGCGGCTTCGGCCGTGGGCTCATCAACTCGGCTTCCGGGGAAACGTGGTGACCAAATCACGGTTCTACTCCACCACGTACGGGGCGCTGCGCGAGGCGCGGGCCGCGCATGCCCGCGAGGCTGCGGGCCTGCCTGAGGTGGTCCGGGAGGCGACGGTGACCGAATCGCATTGGCGGCTGGTCGCCGCCGGACTCTCGCCGGAGCTCGGGGAGATCGCGGCCGGAATCGCGGACGGCACTGTGATACGCAAGGGTCCGCGCCCGAATTGGATAGCCGATTTCGAGGGGGTCGATTGAGTAGCACTCGAATGATCCACTCTCCTTACGTGGTAACGCGCCAGGCTATGCCAGCAAAATATGGCTAGCACGCACTCCGAAAATGCGGCAAGCTGGGAAAATGAGACTCAAGACAGGTGCAGACGCTCCAAGCTTGATCAACCAACTACGTAAGATCGTCAATGACCTAGGGAACGGCACTAGCCCGTCCTACCGTGAGCAGTGGTACGCAGGGAAGGTCGACGGCTTGGAGGAGATTTGCAGGCACTATTTCGAGGATTCAGAGCTTGCCGACGGCTTACTGACGGATCGGTACTGGCACATCATGCAAGGTTCCGTCCCGAACGACTTGTTCGGCACTGGCGTGTTCAACCAGGAGCTCAAATATCAAGCGTGGCGGATTGAACGTGTTTGCCAGCAGCTAGAAGCTATTCAAGCTTACGCGGGTGCCGGGACTGGGGTCATCGTCGTGCCGGATACGAATATCCTCGTACACTGTGGAGAGCTCAAGGACATCGATTGGCGCGCTGCGGTAGGCCAGGAGCAAGTGCGGGTCGTCATTCCGCTCGTCGTAGTGGCCGAGCTCGATGAATTGAAGTACACAGATCGTGAGCGGCCTGACCGTACCCTCATCCGCACGAACATTCGGCAAATGCGTGATGCGCTCCAGACGGCTAAGGCGCCCGGGAGTGCTGTGGCGTTCGGCGAGGGTGTAACGCTGGCCGTCCTTCCCGATCCGCCTGGGCATCGGCGGCTGCCCGTGAATGATGAGGAGATCTGTAGTCGTGCGGCGCTTTTGAAGTCGTTCGGTGCGCAGGTAGTACTTGCGTCGAACGATGTTAATGCCCAGATTCGGGCGTGGGGGTTCTCGCTGGAAACCATCGAGGTCTCGGAGCGCGACACGCCATAGGTGCTCGGCGGGTGAGCGGGTCCGTCAGTCGAGGTGTGTTGGTCCGGCGGCCGGGCGTGGGACGCCTGCCGGCGCCACCGCGGCGCCCCGAGTTGGGTGGTGGTGGATGAGGCGCCGCGGTGGGGCCGGCAGGTGGCCCTGGTGAGTGGGCGGGGGTTTTCGCTGGTGGGGCCGCAGGTTGATAAGGGGGCGGCTGAGTGGACGGCGCCCCGGTCCGGCTTACTGTCGCGTGGTATCCGGTCCAGGGGCGTCGTCTGCGAAAGCCGCCCACCCGGCCACACGGGCGGGAAGACTCGCGTTGTTCCCAGGTCTCGGCGCCGCTTGATCGGTGCGGGCTGGGGGCCAACTGCGTGCAGTTGAGCCCCGTCGGGGACGTTACCCGGAGCGCAAGATCACTGCGACGCTCGCCGCCGGGGTGGCTTGCGCGGGCTGGGGGCTAACCGCGTGCCGTTGAGCCCCGTCGGGGACCTTTCCGCGCACAAGATCACTTAGTGGAGCCGGAGGGCTGCTCGCCCTCCGGCCCCACATCGTCCGTCTGGGTTAGGCGGCGTCCTCCGGGGTGTGTGCCTGGTCGGCGGCGTGCTGCTCGCTGCCAGTCTGGTCCGGTTCGGCGGCGGCCTGAGCCTCGGCGGCCTTGCGCTTCGCGCGGGCGGCCCTACGTCGGCGCTCCGAGTTCTTGTAGAACTCGTCGATCTTGCGCTTCAGGTCGCCGATGTAGTCGGGGGCGGGGGTGGGCTGGTCGGGGGCGGTCACGGGGGCCTCCTGGGTCGGGACGCTAGGTCGGCTGCCCGCCTTGCGCGGCTGCGCGGCGGGGGCCTGGGTCATGCGCTCGCGGAGGGCGGCCCTGCGCTGGCGCTCCATGCTCTCGTAAAACCGGTTCGTCGCCTGAAGAACTTCGTAGTAGTAGACGGCTAGCGGGTCGTTCTGGTCGGGGCCGGTCATGGGGCTATTCCTCGGTCCGGTCGTCTCGTCGGCGGTCATCAAGCAACCAGCGCGTTCACGTCGGCGTCGGCGTCGGCCTGCGGCATGGGCCACAGACCGGGGTCGGTCTCGACGGCATCGGGAAGCGCGTCCTGCGCGGCGTACTCCTCGGCAATGGCGTTGATGACCGCTTCCGCGTACGCGTACTGCCGGTCCTGCTCCGCGTCGTCGAAGAACGCCCACCGGGCCTCATTGAGGGTGTTGGGGTCAAGAGTGTGGATCCACAGGCGGGGGCTGTGGCCGTCCGGGTACATCTCGACGTGGACCCCGTAGGACGCGAGAATTTCGCGGCGCTCGATGGCGTCCGAGCGCTCCCACTGGTCGGCCACGGTCTCGCCGGTCGGCACCGAGCGCATTTTGGCCTCGCGCGTCGGGGCCTCCTTGAGCTCGGCCAGCTCGTCGCTCTTGGCCTTGTAGGTCTTCCTGAACCATGCCTCGCGCTCGGGCTCGTCGTAGAGGCCTGCGTCTCGGTCACCTTGCAGCCGGGCCTGGTCAGCCTCAAGCTCAGCGATACGTCCGGCGTGCCCGCTGCCCGGGTCAAAGATCCGCTTCATGATCGGGGTCGGGCCGAAACGGGTGAGGAAAAAGGATGTGACCAGCGCATCGAGCTTGGTCACCAGCATTCCGGGCGACGGCGCACACTTCTTGGACACCTGCAAACCGCGCACGCGCCCCGTGCAACGCCACTGCAAGGGCCGACCGCTGAGGTAGTGCGTCACGCCGCACTGTCCGCACTGCACACGCCCGGACAACAGCCGCTTGCTCTTCGGCGCCCGTGAACCCTCCCGCTTCGGCTTGATCTTCTCGATCAGTGCAAGCCGCGTGGCGTCGTCCCACAGTCCCTCACACAACCGGACGCGGTTGCCGTCCTTGCCGATCACGGGCAAGCCGTCGTGTGTCAGGTAGCCGACAGACGCGTAGCTCGTGAGAATCTGCTCGATGGTCTTCGCGGTCCAGGTCGCGCCCTTCGGCTTGCGCCCGTACTCAACCGCCTCGTAGTCCCCGGGCGTGAGCTCACCGGCGCGGTTCAAGCGGACTGCCTCGGTGGCGGGCGTGATCTTCTCGTCCGGACCCGCGCTCAAGATCCGCGCGGCAATTTTCCGGGCCACCTTCGAGGAATGCGGGTCAAGGATCTGCTCATCAATGGCGCCCCTGGGCGTCATGCGCACGTATCGAAAGCCGTAGCTGTGGCGGTTGGCCTTGCGCCCAAGCTTCCGGGCCTTGACCGTCGTCTCACGGTTCCGGCGCTGAATCGCACGAAGCTCCATCTGCGCGCCGAAGAGCGAAAACAGAAAGTCGTTTTCCTCGTTCGGGTTGGCCAGATTCCAGGGGCCGAAATGGTTGTAGGTGTACAGAAGACGGCCGGTCCTGTGCAGGTACCGCGCGAGGTTCAAACCCTCGTACACGTCTCGCCCGATCCGGTCGACAGCCGCACACGCCAATCCGTCGTAAGGGCCGAGCATGTCCCTGAGCCACGGACCCAGCTCCGGGCGCGTGAACGGGTCCGTGGCCCCGCTGACTTCAAGGTCCTTGGCCCAAGCAACGATGTGCGCCCCGTTGGCCTCGACTACTTCAATGATCTGGTCGCGCTGCTTCTCCGGCGATCCGGTGCTCTCGGATTTGCGCGACAGCCGGACACCCCCAACCAAGCACTTACCGCACCCGTCGTACTTGGTGGTAGGCCATTCCCCCGTGACATCCATACCTTCAATGGTCGGCACTTCGCCGCTCCTCCGCTATCGGTTTAACGGAGGCCCCCGGCTGCTATTCCGATGTAAGAATAGCGGTGCTACCTGCCCAAGAAGTAGTCGTACATGCGAGCGACCGACGGCCGCTCGATGTCTATCTCTTCCGGAGCCCACGGGAGAAGCTGGTTCACCACTCGTCCTCGCTCTTTCTACACGGGGCGGAGGCGACCCGGCGGGGCACATTGTCGCACATGTGTCATTGGAGTCTTCCGGGCCTTCCGGGTCAGCCAGCTGATTGGCCCGCGAGCTCGAAGACGGCGTAGGAGAAGGGCTGCGTATGCAGGATTCCGTCTTCGTCGGCGGTCACGCCGTGGCAGATCAGCGCGGTCGCGAGCTCAGGACCATCGTTCAGGGCGAACTGTGCGGCTTGCGCGGAGGGATTGACGACGACGAGGTACTTGCCGCCACGGGTGTAGACGAACGGGT
>Ga0073928_10006593_pt1 | contig 15533 bp, 10 predicted proteins | sample PaiPotPPA55metaG_FD_76969 | JGI IMG/M metagenome (GOLD analysis project Ga0073928, IMG submission 76969) | Iron sulfur acid spring bacterial and archeal communities from Banff, Canada, to study Microbial Dark Matter (Phase II) - Paint Pots PPA... ... | reverse complement strand
AGGCTTCCGCAGATGAAAGTATGCATCCTCCTCTGCTCGCGTGCCAGTGCGCTGGTGCATCGGCCTCGGATCAGCCGGGAGGAGCCGACCCGCAACCCAATCCAACCCGTGAATGATGGTTCGCGTGAGAATAGCGGGAAGCATAACGGCCAGAGAATACTCTACTGACTGGAAGAAAGATGTGATCTGCTAACACGCCGGTACGATTGAGGGTCGCTCTTTCCCGGATTGGGAACCATGACCTGGACAACGCTCGCGGCTTCTTTCTCACCATAGAGGCAAAGAGCCACAGAGAATGACAAATCAAGATTGACTTTCTCTGTGTCTCCGTGCCTCCGTGGTGAATTAGGGTTTACTTCAGGATGCCACTGGACTCGCCCACCGCCGCGATGCACTTTTCCAGCACATCGACCGCGACGTCGGCTTCGTCTTTCGTGACCACCAGCGCCGGGCATATCCGCACCGTGCTCGGCCCGCAACCCAGGAACAGCACTCCACGTTCGAATGCCATTTCGACGATGCGGTCGCGCTCGGTGTGCGCGTACTCCTTGGTGGCCTTGTCTTTGACGATGTCGACGCCAATCATCAGCCCGCGGCCGCGCACATCGCCCACCAACTTCAGCTTCGAAGGCCAGTCGGCCATGCGCTTCATCATGTAACTGCCTACGCTGGCCGAGTTTTCCAGCAAGTGCTCTTTCTCGATTACCTCGAGAGTTGCCAGCGCCGCGGCGATGCAAATTGGATTGCCGCCAAAGGTCGACGCATGCGATCCCGGAACCCAATCCATGATCTCCGCACGAGTCATGGTAATGCCGAGCGGCATGCCGGAAGCAATCCCCTTCGCCATGCAGACCATGTCAGGCTCGACGCCAGTGTGCTCGACCGCAAACCACTTCCCCGTGCGTCCAATGCCGCTCTGCACTTCGTCCACCACCAGCATGATTCCGTGACAATCGCAGATCCGCCGCAGTTCCTGCATGAAAATCTTTGGAGCCACAACATACCCGCCCTCGCCCTGCACCGGCTCCACGAAGATCGCCGCAACTTCCTCTGGCGCCAGCGTGGTCTTGAACAGCTTCTCTTCAATGAAGCGGGCACAGCTCAGCGCAAAGTTGTCCGCATCCTGCGGACTGGAGGCGCCGCGGTAAACGTCGGGATAACGAACATGCGTCACGCCCGGGACCAGCGGACCGAACCGTCGCCGCTGCTGCGGCTTGGACGCGGTGAGTGAGAGCGCTCCCATCGTACGTCCGTGAAATGCTCCTAAGAACGCGATCACATTCTGCCGCTTGGTATGGTAACGGGCCAACTTCAGCGCGCACTCGACCGCCTCCGCGCCGGAGTTCCCGTAGTAAATCCGGTGCGGCCCGGGCATGGGCGCAATCTTCGACAACCGCGCCGCCAGTTCCACCATGCTCTCGTAATAGAAGTCCGTGCCCGACATGTGAATCAGCTCGCCTGCCTGTTTCTGAATGGCGGCAACCACCTGGGGATGGCAATGGCCCGTCGAAGTCACGGCAATGCCGGCGGAAAAATCATAAAACTCGTTGCCGTCTACGTCGGTAATGACAATGCCACGCCCGCTTTTCGCCACCAGCGGGTAGGAGCGGGTATAGGAGGGCGAAATGTATTTCTCGTCGCCTTCGAGCACGCGCCTGGCATTCGGTCCCGGCAGGCTGGTCTTGATCTTGGGACCATTAGCAGGATGTTTCGCAGCGCTCGCAGTCTTGGTTATGGTTTCAATAGTCATGGAATCCTCCGTCAGCGGCAGTCGGTAAACACCCGCCAGTTGTCAGGAAATGCAACCTCGAAGCGCAGGATCCTGGTTCGGACACACGCAGGCCGAGGCGAATCAAATGGAGGATTAGGAGTTAGTCGCTACCGAACAGGCTGGGACGCAATCGCGAAGGCAGATTCGCCCGATAGCGCCGCGGACACAACGTACTTGGGCACACCATATTTGGACACACCAGACAGCGCAGCCAGCACTCTGGCAAATGCGAATTGGGCCGATACGAATTGGGCTGATACGAATTGGGATTGTTGCGCAGCATCACGAACCATCAACATTACTGATTCATTATAGCTGGCGGAAATGAATGCCGTAACCCCTTTGGTAACCAAGGTGACGCAGAGACAACATACAACGATTCAATCGGACGACAACCTGGGATACCTGGCCCGACACCTGGATTGCTACGGCTCTATCGTGGACCGCCTAAAACGTGAACTTCAAACCCAACTGCACGGCGCGGCTTCCGCCCGAGCCGATCACGGGATTCGCCGCGGCTACGTCCGGCGTGGCGCAACCGCAGCCAAACGGTTGCACGGAAGGATCGTTCAAGCCGAATCCGTTCTGGCCGCCGTAGGGGTTGGCAAAGTTGGGATGGTTGAGGATGTTGAAGAACTCAGCCCGGAATTGTGCGCGAAGTTTTTCGCCGAAGTGCCAGTTCTTGGCAATCGAGAAATCGAAATTCTTGAAGCCGGAATCGCGGAATAGGTTGCGCCCCATGTTTCCCAGTGAACCGAGAACTGGCGGGATCATTACGGAATTTCCCTGCGCATAGCACCCATACAGCGCCAACGCATCCGTGGCCCGGCCCGGCGCTCCACCATCCAGGCTCAGAGCTTGCGTATTACAAGCGGCATTGTCGGTCGGAGTAGCCTGATTGTGGTTGCCGGGGAAGAAAGGAATTGGCGCCGGACGAGACTTGAAGTCTGCCGGCCTGCCGAAAAAGTTCCAGCGAATGGGACTATTAGCCGGGGGACTGACCGGCAACGGCCCCGTCCCCGAAGCGTCCGTTCCGAGATCAATCGGTCCCCAGGGTTGTCCGCTTTCCAGCGTCACAATCGAATTCAGCTCCCAGCCTTCCATCATTTGCCCGAAACCGCTTCTGCCAGGAATTGCATAGGTCAGCGACAAAGTGAAACGCTGGCGGATGTCGAAGTCGCTGCTGCCATATTCGCGGCCAAGATTATAGGAATCCGCCGGCAAGCCCGCGCCATAACCAAAATCCCAGTTCGCGCCCACGTCGTCCAGAGAGTGAGAAAACGTGTAACCCGCGACCATGCTCAGGCCATGATAGTTCCGCGAGTTCAACGTGGCCTGCAGGCCGTTGTAGTTGGACTTATAGACATTTCCCATCTGAAAGATATTGCTCAGGAAGGGGAATTTCGTGGCATACGGCTCGCTTGCCTGCTCTGCTGCTCCGTTCGAGGCGCAGCTGTTGACGTTGAAGCCCGAGGTCACGCAGGCATTGACCGTCCCCGAGTCCCATCCCGACCCCACTGCCGGCTGGTTGATGTCCCGAATACCGGTCAGATTCGAACCATGATTGCCGACGTATGCGATTTCCATCGAAAGATTTGGAGTGAAGGCGTGTTGCAGGTTGAGCGTCCAGTTCCATACGTAAGGAGTGGTGATATTCCGGGCCACGCTCATGATGGGACAGGGATTGTTGAAGCAATTGAGGGTCGCGGTGCTGACATTGGCTCCATAGATCGGTACACTGCTGTCCCACTGCGGCATCCCGGGAGGGATCGCCAGATTACCCGCGGTGATGGTGCCACCGGCAGTGTCCCCTGCGGCATCGATAATAGCGGCCGTGGGAACGTTGGACAGACCAAACGCGTTGTTGAAAGCCAGCAGCGCTTCCCAGTTTATGGTTTCATAAACCAAGCTGCCTCCGCCTCTCACCACAGTATTTCCTTTTCCGGTTACGTCCCAGGCAAAGCCGAAGCGCGGAGCAAAATTTTTGTGATCGGGATTATACGGGCCATTTACGCCGTGCATTCCGGCTTGAATTAATCCGGTGGTGGAGTTCGGATCGAAATTACCCAGCAGGTTGTGAGCTTCCTTGATAACTGAGCTGTATTCATAACGCAGCCCAAGGTTCAACGTAAGGTTCCGGGTGGCGCGCCAGTCGTCCTGGAAGAAGGCGCCATAAGCCCAGTTGTGGATCTGCCGGCTGGGATTGCCTACTTGCACCGAGGCTTTGAAAGGGTCTCCCGCGAAAAAGTCCTCCAGAGGCGTGGAGGCGGCCAGGGCCACTCCGCCTAAAAATGTGATGCTGCCTCTGGCATTGCCAAAGGCGCCGCCATTCACCTCGTTGCGATGAAGTTCGCCGCCGAACTTGAGCGAGTGCTTGCCCGCGGTATAGGAAACATGATCGATGAACTGTGTGATGGAGTCTGGCCCCTGAAACTTTGGCCACTTGAATCCCCCCAGGCCGGGGACAAACGCTCCAGCGAAGCCAATGCGCGGCAGCCCTCCGGTGAAGGGACCGCTCACGCCGGTATTGAGTCCATAGCCTGACGGCGGGGTGCCAATGTCACCGGGGAATGTGGGCTGATAGAGGCGGTTGTAGCCGACGCGCGCTTCGTTCACCCAACGAGCGCCGGGAGTCCATATCCAGCTTCCTCCGACAACCTGCGCGCGGGTGTGAATGTTCGATCGCCACTTGGACTGCAACTCAGGGAAATCTTCCACCGTTCCCGAGTTGTCGCCATAGAAATACATCCCACTAATGCTGTGGTGCTCGTTGAAGTTGTAATCCACTTTACCCAGCGCGTTGTCGACTCCTACGTTGTTGGGAAATCCCTGAACGATGTTGATGCCCTGCGTGTTGTTGATGGGAAAACCAGTGCCATTGCAGTTGACCGACGACCCGGACACGGTGCACCCCGAGATCAACTGGCTGGCCGCACTGATCGGGACGTGGTTTGCCACCAGATCGGCAATCGCATTCGGAATGCTGTTGCCGCAGTCGCCGGCCGCGGTAGTGCAGTTGGGTGTCGCCGGCGTGGACAACGCCACCATCGATGGAGTGCTTACGGTATAGGAGTTTCCAACGTTGTAGCGCTGGCCCTCGTAGGCGCCAAAAAAGAATGCTTTGTCTTTAATAATCACGCCGCCGAAACTGCCGCCAAACTGTTCCAGCGTACGGTCGGTTTTCGGGGCGGGGGAAGCGTTAAAGTAATTGCGGGCGTCCATGACTCCGTCGCGGCCGAACGCAAATGCTGTGCCGTGCAGCGAGTTCGTTCCCGACTTCAATCCAACATTGATAATCGCTCCCGGCTTCCACCCGTATTCCGCGGGAGGATTTTCCTGAACATTGAACTCCTGAATCGCATCGATGGGTAGGATGGTCGCGGAATCTCCCGCAATGCCTGCGCCATTGATAATTCCCTGGCCGGAGAACGGTTCGCTGTTGAACAATCCCTCCACGAAATATGCATTATCTTCGGCACGCAGGCCGTCCGTGCTGGTCGTCGAAAAACCGCCGCCCGGATAACGCATCACGCCCGGACGTAGTTGCAGCAGATTTTCATAGTTGCGGCCGTTCAGCGGCAGGTCGTTGATCTCCTTGTTGCTGAGTGTGCCGCCTAGAGTGGAGGAGGTGGTATTGAGCAGCGGAGCTTCTTCCGTGATGGTCACCGTCTCGCTCACTTGCCCCGGCTGCAGTGAGAAGTCCGCGCGAACGTCGGTGGCGACTTCAATCTGCAGATTCGGGCGTTCCACACTCTTAAAACCTCTAGCCTCCACATGGATCTTGTAGGTGCCGGGGGGCAGGTCGAGGGCCGCATAGGCGCCGGAGTCATCCGTAGTTAAAGACCGTGAAGTGCCCCGCTGTACATCCGTAATTACGACGGTCGCTCCCGCGACGGCGGCGCCGCTCTGGTCGCTCAACGTGCCCAGAATCCGCCCCGTGGTCGATTGGGCCAGCGCCGACACAGAGAGCAGCAGCAGAGCGCAGGTCGCGCACAATACCTTGATCTTGAAACCAGTCTTCCGTCGACCGCGAGCTCTAATAGTCCGAACGTCCGCGCGAACTTTAGCCTGAGTGCCAACCCGAACCTCAGCAGTCGAGGCAGCACCAACCATGCGGGATTGCATAAAGCCCTCCGTGGGTCTGGTCCGACAGCCATACCACTGTCGAAGAAACCGTGTCAAGCAAATTCATTTTTGGATACTGTGGCAAGGTACTACTCCCGAGGAAATTGCGGAAGTCCATAAACCGGCAACCCCAAATGGCTGAAAAGCAATGCAAGCCGGGCTTGCGCGATTTCAGGACACATAGTAAATTGAATTGGTCATACCACCATACCAATAGGCCAGCTATGTCATCCACCGAACAAAGAGCTCTTACTCCAGTGGAGATGCGGTATAGTAGCCAGACCATGGCTGGCACCCCGGCCGGCTTCGTTACTCCCCCTGCGGAGGGCAACGTGGTGTACAAGCTGGTTCGAACCTCGCGTCTCTACGAGCAAATCGTTCAGCAAATTGAAGATTCCATTGTTAAAGGCGATCTCAAGGCAGGCGATCAACTGCCTGCCGAGCGCGATCTGGCTCAGCGTTTCGGAGTGAGCCGCACGGCCGTGCGCGAAGCGGTAAAGGCCCTGCGCGAAAAAGGATTAGTCGAAGCCTATTCGGGACGCGGCACCTTCATCACCGATGGGACCACGCAGGCGGTGCGCCAGTCCTTCGACTTGATGGCGAAGATCGGTCAGCCGGAGGGATCGACTCATCTGGCGGAGTTGCGCGCCATCCTCGAGCCGGAGATTGCGGCAATGGCCGCGGCGCACATTCAGGAACCGGAATTGGCGACCATGCGGGACGCCGTCGCCGCCATGGACCGCGCGGGCAAGAATCCGGAAACCTACATCGAAGCGGATCTTGATTTTCACTTGGCACTGGCGGAGGGCGCGGCCAACCCGCTCATTCTTTCTTTACTCGATTCCATCGTGGGACTTCTGCGCCAGCAGCGCCTGCGCATCTTCCGCGTTCCCGGTGGACCGGAACGCGGCCAGATTTATCACAAGCGCATTCTGGATGCTATCGAGCGACGCGATGCTGAGAGCGCGCGTGAAGCCATGCGGGCGCATCTGTGTCAGGTTCGCGATGATAGCCAAGTGGCCCCAGGGAAACGCGCTCCGGGCAAGCCGAGTGCGCGATAAGAACGCACTAGAAATTGTTGGCGAAGGTCGAAGAAGATTGGAAGGCGGTAGCGGATGGCGAAAGTAGGATTTATCGGCCTGGGCGTCATGGGCAGCCAGATGGTGAATCGCCTGCTGAGCAAATGCCACACGGTGACCGGCTACAACCGCACCCGCGCCAAGGCAGAGTGGTTAGTAAAAAAGGGAATGCAGTGGGCCGACTCGCCGCGCGCCGTGGCGAGCGCCGCGGATTACACCTTCGCAATGGTCACAAATGCGGCGGCGATTCAGGCTATTGCCGAAGGCCCCGACGGATTGCTCGCGGGTTTGAGCGCGGGCAAAATTTTCATCGATATGAGCACGGTAAGTCCGGCGGTGAGCCGTGCGCTGGCTGCGAAAGTGCGCGCCGCGGGTGCGGACATGGTCGACTCGCCGGTGTCGGGCAGCGTGATCACTCTGCAGGAAGGCAAGTTGTCGGTGATGGTTGGCGGGCGCAAAGAAACCTTCGACAAGATCAAGCCCCTGCTGCTCGACATCGGCCCCAAGGTCACGCACGTGGGCGACAACGGCTTGGCGCTCTCCATGAAAATCGCAACGAACCTGAGCCTGGCGGTGCAGATGCTGGCATTTTCCGAAGGCGTGCTGCTGGCGGAAAAAAGCGGCATCGCTCGCGAAGTTGCCGTAGACGTGCTCACCCACAGCGCCGTCGCGTCCCCGATGATTCAGTACCGCGGCCCGTTCGTACTGCAACAGCCGGAAGAAGCCTGGTTCGACGTGAACATGATGCAAAAAGATATGGTGCTGGCCATGGACTTGGGCCGTCAACTCGACGTGCCGCTGCCTACGACTGCCGCCAGCAACGAGATTCTTACAGCGGCCCGCGCCATGGGCCTGGCAAAGTACGATTTCGCTGCCATGTTCGACGTCCTGGCCGCCATGTCCGGAGTGAAGACACCGATCAATGTCAATACAGGAGGCAAGAAGTGAACACGACAACTTCCCGGCCGGATGTCGGGCGTGCGGTTGGAAGCGAGACAAACACAAAGACGAAAACGGAGACCGAGAAAGACAGGTGGTTGTGCGCCTACCGGCAGATGGTGAGGATTCGACTGTTCGAAGAGCAGGTGAATGAACTCTACACGCGTGCGCTGATGCCCGGGTTGGCGCATCTTTACAGCGGCGAAGAGGCCGTCGCGGTCGGCATCTGCGAAGCGCTCCACATTGACGACTACATCACCAGCACGCACCGCGGTCACGGGCACTGCCTGGCCAAGGGTGCTTCGCCCGACCGCATGTTCGCCGAGTTGCTGGGCAAGGAAGCCGGTTATTGCCGCGGCAAAGGTGGATCGATGCACATCGCCGATCCCGCAACCGGCAACCTGGGCGCGAACGCCATCGTCGGCGGCAGCGTAGGCATCGCCACCGGCGCGGCTTTTGCCGCCAAGCGCCTGGGCAACGGGCGAGTGGCCGTCTGTTTTTTTGGTGAAGGCGCGCTCGGCCAGGGATCGCTCTATGAAGTGATGAATCTGGCGCAACTGTGGAAGCTGCCCGTGATTTACGTTTGCGAAAACAATCTTTACTGCGAGTACACCCACTTTTCGGAGACGACCGCCGGTACGATTCTGGGACGCGCCGCAGCCTTCGGTCTGGAAGGCGCGAAGGCAGACGGCCAGGACGTGCGCGCGGTAAACGAAGTAGCAACGCGACTGGTGAAGCGAGCCCGCGCCGGCGAGGGCCCGGCATTCCTGCAGGTCGATACCTATCGCTACAGCGGCCATCACGTCGGCGACATCAATCGCGAATACTACCGCACCAAGCAGGAAGAACAGCAGTGGAAGACCGAGCGCGATCCCATCAAGCTGCACGCGAACTGGCTGCTCGCGCAGGGATATGCGGACGCAGCCACGTTCGACCAAATCGCCTCTGAAGCCCGCGCCGAGATGGAAGCGGCGGTGAAATTCGCCATTGCGTCGCCTTATCCCGGTATCGATCAAGTGGAGCAGGATGTGTATGCCTGAACGTTTTTTATGCCAGAGCGTGAAATCACATTTGCGCAGGCGGTAAAGGAAGCGCTCGCCGAAGAGATGCGCCGCGACTCGCGAGTCTGCATTTTCGGCGAAGACGTGGCCGAAGCTGGAACGCCATTTAAAGTGCTCTCCGGACTGGTGGAAGAATTCGGCGCCGACCGCGTGCTCGACACGCCAATTTCCGAAGCTGGCTTCACCGGAGTTGGAGTCGGAGCCGCCATGACCGGCCTGAGACCCGTGGTCGATATCATGTTCGGCGATTTCCTGACGCTCACCATGGACCAGATGGTGAACCAGGCCGCCAAAGCTCACTATATGTCGGGTGGCCACTGGAAAGTTCCCATGGTCATGCGCACCACGCTGGGCGCGACTCGCCGCTCTGCGGCTCAGCATTCGCAGTCCTTGCACGCCTGGTTCAGTCACGTGCCGGGATTAAAAGTCGTTCTGCCATCGACGCCGTATGATGCAAAGGGCTTGCTGAAGACGGCGATCCGCGACGAGAATCCGGTGGTCTTCTTCGAAGATAAGATGATGTACAAGCTGAAGGGCCCCGTTCCTGCGGAAGATTACACGATCCCGCTAGGCGTGGCTGATGTGAAGCGCGTCGGAGAGGACATCACGCTAGTCGCGACCAGCAGCATGGTGCAAGTAGCGCTGGGCGCGGCAAATATGCTGGAAAAAGAAGGCATCAGCGCCGAGGTGGTTGACCCGCGTACCACCTGGCCCTTGGATGAAAAGACGATCATCGACTCGGCGAAGAAAACTTCCCGCGCGATTGTGCTGGACGAAGGCTACGGCCGCTATGGAGTGACCGCCGAACTCGCCGCAGTGATCGCTGAAGGCGCCTTCTACGATCTCGATGCGCCGGTAAAAAGAATGGGAGCGATGCACGTGCCGATCCCGTTCTCACCGCCGCTGGAAGATGTGACAGTGCCAACAGAAGAAACGGTCGCGGACGCAGCACGATCGATGTGCAACAAATCGTAGAGACGTAAGGCATAATGTCCAGGCAGCGCCGGCAAGACGTTGCAAGCAACGTCTCTACAACGTGTTGGCTAAGAGCTAAAAGCTTAAGAGCCAAGAGCAGGAGCTATTTATGGGACTGAAAACGCACGGAACGATGGCGGTGGACTGGGAACAACGTATCGACTTCGACCGCCTCCGCCGCGAGCGTCTGCAAAAAGCCAAAGACCTGCTCAAAGAGTCGTCCATGGGATCGTTGCTTTGCTTCGACATGAACAATGTGCGCTACCTCACCTCCACGCACATCGGCACCTGGGCGCAGGACAAAGCCAATCGCTTCACGCTGCTGCCGCAGAATGACGAACCCATCCTGTGGGACTTCGGCTCGGCCGCCAAGCATCATCAACTCAATTGCCCATGGCTGGGCGAGCGTTCGCGTCCCGGAATTTCCATGCTGCGAGGCGCCATGACGCCCGAGATGGGCCGCGCCGAAGATGTCGCCAAAAAAATCCGCATTGAACTGGAAATGCGCGGACTGCACAAAGAGCCAGTCGGAATCGACATCATCGAACTCCCAGTGCTGTTCGCTCTGCAGCGCGAAGGCCTCGAAGTCGTCGACGGCCAGCAACTTATGTCTGAAGCCCGCGTCATCAAGACGCAGGACGAAATCTCGCTGCTCAACACTTCCGCGATGATGGTCGACGCGGCCTACGACGAACTCTACCGCGCCATGAAACCCGGCCTGCGCGAAAACGAAGCCGTTGGCCTGGTGAGCAAAGTTCTCTACGATCTCGGTTCGGAATACGTCGAGGCGGTGAACGCAATTTCCGGCGAGCGCTGCAATCCGCATCCGCACGTGTTTTCCGATCGCGTGCTGCGCCCCGGCGATCCCGTCTACTACGACATTCTGCATTCCTATATGGGCTATCGCACCTGCTATTACCGCTGCTTCACGGTCGGCTACGCGTCGCATGCCATGGTCGACGCCTACAAGCGTTGCCGCGATTATCTCGACGCCGCCATCGAACTGGTGCGTCCCGGCCGCAGCACCGCCGAGATTGCCGCAGTGTGGCCGAAGGCGCAAGACTTCGGTTTCGCCAACGAAGAAGCCGCGTTCGCACTCCAATACGGCCACGGCATCGGCCTCGCCATCTGGGAGAAGCCCGTAATCAGCCGCCTCGTTTCCTTCGAGCATCCCGTGGAAATCAAGCCCGGCATGGTGTTCGCCCTCGAAACTTTCTGGCCGTCCACCGACGGTTGGAGCGCCGCGCGCATTGAAGAAGAAATTGTGGTCACGGCGACCGGGCACGAAGTCATTACGCGCTTCCCCGCGGAACAACTTCTGGTGGCGGGCGCTCATTACTACACGGTGAACGGACCGCTCCCAACCACGCGAGAATCCGAATCTTCTCCCAGCCAACGCGTCCTCGAAATGATCGAGACCAGCGCAAAAACGGAGCGGGTAGGAGTCACGGGTTGAATTTTCCGTAGCTTTGAAAGGGCGCGGTTTCAGGCCGCGCCGTAAGCAACGGCTAATCGGCGGCGGCTTTAGCCGCTGAGGGGTCTCAGCCTCGGAGAAAAGTCTCGGCAGGCAAACGAAACCAACTATGGCCTTCAGCGTCGTAATGCCCGCCCTTGAGATGGCGCAGGAAACCGGCAAGCTCCTCGCCTGGCGCAAGCTGGAGGGCGATCGCGTCACCAAGGGCGAACCGCTCCTCGAAATAGAAACCGACAAAGCCGTTGTCGAAATAGAAGCGCCTGCCGACGGTATTCTCGCCGGCATCAAAGCCGCCGCCGGCGCGGACATTCCCGTCGGCCAAACCATTGCGTGGATTGTTGCACCCGGCGAAGCCGCTCCCGGCGAAGTCGAATCAACCCCGCCCGCCGCGAGGGCTGCATCGCACGCGAAACCCGATTCGCCCCACGCTCCAAGGTCGGCCATTGGCTCGGCGCCGTCACCGGCCGCGAGAATTTCTCCCAAGGCCCGCCGGCTCGCCAAAGAATTGGGCGTAGATCTTTCGACCGTGAGCGGTTCGGGGCCGGGCGGAGAAATTCTCGCCTCAGATGTCCAGCCTGCGGCGTCAGCCCCCGCTACCCCAAAGGAAAAATCCGGCAGCCTCGACGTTCCCGGCTCCCTCGGCCGCATCATGGCGGAGCGCATGACGCAGAGCTGGACGACCGTTCCTCACTTTTTCGTGACCCGCGAGATCGACGCGACTTCTGTGAACGAATACCGGGAACGCATTGTGGCCGAGATCGAGCATTCTCATCAGGTCCGCATCACTCACACGGATTTATTCGTAGCGCTCACCGCCCGCGTGTTGTTGAAGCATCCCCGATTAAATGCGAGCTGGAGCGTCGAAGGAATTCGCCTGCACGATTACGTGAACATGGGAATTGCCATTGCAGTGGAGGATGGCGTGGTCGCCGCGGTGATTCGCAATGCGCACGGCGCCAGTCTCGCGGAAGTGTCCATCCAGCACCGCGACGTTGCCAAGCGCGCGCGAGCTGGAAAGTTACGGCCCGTAGACATCATCGATGCCACATTCACCATTACCAATCTCGGCATGTATCAGGTCGATCAATTCAGCGCGATCATCACCCCACCCCAGGCGGCAATTCTCGCTGTGGGTAGCATCGCAGACCGGGTCGTCGCCGTGAACGGCCAGCCCGCTGTCAGATCCATGATGACTCTAACCATCTCCTGCGATCACCGCGTCGTCGATGGCGCAGGGGCGGCGCTGTTTCTCACCGACCTCGCAGAAGCGTTGCAAGAACCCGGGAAGATGATGAGGAAGTAGCGCAATAATAAAGTAACGCCGGCATCCTGCCGGCTGTCCCCAGCGCGTCTCGCGCTCGTGCGTCCACCGCAGACAATCCCGAAGCTTTTAGATCAGGCTTGTTACCAGCGCACGCCCACCGTAATCGGTCGCAAATCGGTGGTGACCCCACTGTGCGTGCCGTGCAGATAGCGGAATTCGCCGTAAATCTCGATGTTCCCGCGAATCTTGCGTGCGATGCCGCCGCCGAAGTTCTCCCCCCACTCGTTTTGGCTGGTGGAAATAAAATTCCGGTTCAGCGGAAGACTGGAATCGAAGCAGTTGCCCCACCAGGTAAAAAAGGCGTTGCAAGCCGATCCAGGAATCGCGGTGGAAGAATCCAGCTTTCCCGAGCGATGGAAGAAACTACCGCCGACCACGATGTATCCGCTCCACAATGTCGTGACCGGAATGTTGATGATGGGATCGAGATTGAAAGAGTAGACATGGCTGGTCGCGCTCCTCGCCTGCGCCTGTTCCAGCGCAGAAGTGCGTAAGGGCAAGTTGTCAAACTGGAAATCGAAACGCAATCCAAAATATTTGCTGGTGTTGCGGGCGACGCCGGCAGCGGCGATGCCGCCGCCGCCTCGCACAAAATTCCCCGTAGCGCCGTTCGTCAGACTTCCTCCGCCGCCGACGTTGAACGCCCAGTTTTTATAGCCTTTGACTTTTGGCTTACGCACTGGCCCTATCTCTTCGGGAGAAGCTTCCTGGTTGCTGGTCTGCTGGTTGCTGGTCTGCTGGCTGCTGGTCTGCTGGCTGCTGGTCGGTTGCTGGTTGACGGGCGGTTGGCTGACGGGCGGCTGCTGGGTGCTCGACGATGATTGCTCAGGAGTTTGCTGGGCATGGACGACTGCGGCTCCGGCCAGAATCGTTACCGCAATCACCGCCAAAACGACCCTGAATCCGGAGACCTTCGCGAACTTTCGACTCATTCATTCTCCTCCCGCTGCCGGGTGTGATGGCGGACCGTCGCGCTCGGCCCATACCGCGGCAACCAGAGGCGCTTCTGAAAGACCGTATCCGCGATGCTCCCGCCGGGATTGCACTCGCAGCAGGCAGGCACCATATTACCAACTTTGATGCTGCTTCCGCCTCTGCAGCCGCCCGAAGGAGATCGTTTGCAGTTCCCGAGAACGCAGGCGGCACGTATGATAAGAAATTCCTTTGTGAGCGAGACTGATTCCTTGCCGAAGCGTATTTCAAAATCGGCGGCGAAAACCGGTGCACGCCAGCTCCAGGAACGAAGCTGCGTCTGCCGCGTCGCCTTGATCGGCTTTGGAACGGTGGGCCGCGCTGTGGCAAAAATTCTGTGTGAGCACGGAGAAAGCTCTCTGCGCCTCACCCACATCTGCAACCGCAACGTGGAAAGAAAGAAACAGTCCTGGGTTGCGACCGATATGATCTGGACCGACGATGTCGAGTCGGTGCTGAAATCGGATGTCGACATCGTGATCGAGCTCATCGGCGGCCTCGATCCTGCCGGGAAAATTGTGCGGAGCGCGCTCGAGTCGGGGAAGTCGGTAGTCACGGCGAATAAGCAGCTGATCGCCCGCCACGGCTCCGATCTTCTGCAACTGGCCCGCAGCAAGGGATGCCAGATCGAATTCGGCGCTTCCGTCGCCGGGGGAGTTCCGGTCCTTCCTGCCTTGCGCACCGGTTTGAGCGGCGACCGGCTGCACGGCATTGCTGGCATTCTCAACGGCACGTGTAACTACATCCTGAGCCGAATCGAGAGCTCCAGAATTCCGTTCAGCGAGGCGTTGGAAGAAGCGCAGGCCCGGGGATATGCGGAGGCCGACGCCTCCGAAGATTTGGATGGCGGCGACGCGCGCGCCAAGCTGGCAATTCTGGCGCTGGCCGGATTGCATACGCGGGTTGCGCCCGAATCCATCAGAGCCCGCACCATTCGCGCCATCGATGCGGTTGACTTCGACTATGCCGCGGAACTGGGCTGCACCATCCGTCAGATTTCCCGCGCCGTCTTGAAAGACGACGGGAAGGAAAAGATTTTGTTCGCCGAGGTCGGGCCCTGCGTGGTTCCGACCGACTCGCCCTTCGGGCGGGTGCAAAGAAATCTCAACCTTGTCCTTACCTCTGGGCAGTACGGTGGAGACATGGCATTTCTCGGCGCCGGCGCCGGCGGCGATCCCACCGCTGTGGCTGTCGTTTCTGACGTGATGTTTGTAGCGCAAAACCTGAGTTCGGGCGCGGGCAAGAGAGACCTAGCAAGCTACGTCTCTACGCCGGCAATCGGTACATCAGAAATCAGCACACTAGAGATTAGCGGTGATTTCGAGACGCCGTGGTACTTGCGCTTTTTTGTGCGCGATCAGCCCGGGATCGTGGCGCGGCTCGCTCAAATCATGGCGACCCATCATTTGAACATCGACTCTCTGCTGCAGAAGCCCGGCTTCGACAAGGCCTCGTTGCCGTTCGTGATTACGCTGGAACCCTGCCGTGATTCGACACTGCGTCCGGCTTTGGAAGAAATGGCAGGGCTGGATTTCTCGATTCGGCCGTGCCTTTGCTTACCAATTGTGCGGTAGGATCGCTGAAGATCGGTAGGCTGGCTGAGAAAAATCGGCGCCGGCACGTCGCGACAATTTCCGCGCTGCGACGAACCGGGCTCTAGCCGAGGTTAAACCAGTAGAGTTTAATTCCAGAAAGGATTGTTGAGCCCAGCCGGCGCGAGCGCGCTGTCAGACTTGGTTTCCGCGCCCGACTCGTCCGAAATCTTCTCGTCGATAAATCGGGACGGCGGCGGCGCAGCTAGCTCATCATTCTT
>Ga0073928_10006592_pt1 | contig 15538 bp, 9 predicted proteins | sample PaiPotPPA55metaG_FD_76969 | JGI IMG/M metagenome (GOLD analysis project Ga0073928, IMG submission 76969) | Iron sulfur acid spring bacterial and archeal communities from Banff, Canada, to study Microbial Dark Matter (Phase II) - Paint Pots PPA... ... | reverse complement strand
TGATGATGGAAATAGCAGACCGAGATCAGGTCGGGCACGTTGGTGGGTCCGCCCCTGCCCCAGAACTCGATGTGATGCGGACTCGTCCAGCTGATGGGACGGTCGCAGCCGGGGAACCGGCAGCCCTTGTCGCGCACCTTGAGCGCCCGCCTCGCCGGTCCGGAGACACTCCGCGTTGCCCGGCCGACGTCGATCACCTGTGAGTCCGCGAGCAGCACCCGCGACATCGTGCAGTCGCAGGCATAGCGCTCCAGCGTCCGGCTGGACACCGGCAGCGAGAGCTCGACGTCCGTCGCCGGCGCACCGAGCTCGCCTTTCAAGGCTTCGAGGGTGGTGGTCAGGCTGACGTGAGGCTTGACGCCACCCCGAGAGGGCAGCCGCCCCGAGTCCAGGGCGTGGTGAGTGAGCTCGACCAGGGCATCCGCCATCCGCTGGCCGGCGCTGCGGTTGTCGTCGACGCCATGCGGCCGGCCCAGCGACTCGAGCGCCGTTCGCACCGCGGCGCCGCCGACCTGGTCGAGCACGCCATCGATGAGGTGCATGCCGTCGCCCATCTGGCTGATGTGCAGCCAGCGCCGGCTGAAGTCCTTCTCGGCATCCTTGAAGAACCCGTCGGGGTCGGCCACATGCCGGGCGTAGAGGCACAGGGTGCGCAGGTTCTTGACGGTGTGGTGGCGGGCGAGATCCAGCATCTCCTCCTCATTGAAGAGCTCGCGCTTCTCGCCCAGCCGGTCGCGCAGGTGGCAGAGCACCGAGGTCGACTGGTAGCCGATCTCGCCGGCGGCCAGAGCCTCGGCAACCTTGGGCAGCGACTCCAGCTCTTTGCCAACACAAAGGCGGTCGGCGGCCGACGTGGACGACATCTTGCAGTTGCGGCTGAGCCAGGAGACGGCCCCCGGCGCGCCTTCGGCGAGGTGCCCGCCGCGCCGCTGGAAGGTGCGAGCGCTGGCACAGAAGTCTTCCTCGAGCGAGTCCATGACCGAGCGCACATCGCGCAGCTCTTCGCCGCGCCCAGCCTCGGTCAGCGAGCTCTGATCCCGCCGGCGATAGTCCAGAACCGCCGCCTTGAGCTGGGCCATAGCCTCGGCTGGACTGAGCTGACTCGACATGTCTAAAGTCTACAAACAGACGTTCATTACGTCAATAGTCCGTTTACGCGATCTATAGATACTGATCGTCCCAGCCTCGGGCCTCCAGGCAACCCCGCCACGCCCTCCTCACGGTCCCCTTCAACCGTTGAAGTGATCCGCCTGGCCCCCGGCCGGTTGCGCTACGAGCCCTCGGCAATACCGATGAACTCGGCAGCGACAGACACGTCCTCGCCCGGCGGCAGCTGAATCGGGCCGAAGGCCGGGTTCAACGACTCGAGCTGGATGCGCTGAGCCCGCTCCTCATCCGACGAGATCGGGCCGACACGCCGGTAGACCTTGATCGTGTAGCCGCCGCCATCCTCGGGGTCCGCGGCGTCGTGAAGCGCCGCGAGCACGATCTTGCCCTGTCGCGAGCCGGCGAGCGGCCCACCGCCGGCCTCGCCGCGGAAGATGCAGTAGCTGCCTGCCGGAATCCTGGGCTCCATCGAGCGCCCCTCGACCTTCGCCACGAACATGCCCTGCCGCAGCTTCCCAGGCACTTCGACCCACCCCTCGAAGGCGATCGGCCGGTTCTCGAGGAAGTGGCCGGCGGCTGCGGCGAGAGTCATTAACGGCAAATGCCGCACGTACGGCTCCGCCTCAGCTTCCGATACCAGCCTGAGGGCGGGCTGCGCCGGTCCGACGACCATCCACTCGTCGCCCAGCGCTTCCGCCTGCTTGAGCACCAGCTCCGTCGCGCCATCCTGCGCATCGGGCGGATACCTGTACTTCCTGAGCAGCTGCTTGACCTCGATGCGCAGTCGCGCGCGCACCGATTCGCGCAGCGACCAGTCGACGCTGACGCTGCGCCGGAGGGTGGAGGTCAGCTCACGAGCCAGCTTCCCCAGCACCTCGTCGCCCATCACCTCAACGGCGCTCTGGTTGTCGCTCAACGCGTCGTAGAAGGCAAGCTCATCCTCGTTCAGGCCCAGCTCTTCGCCCCGCTGAACGCGCGCCTCGAGATCCCTCGCCATCTCGATCAGCTCGAGCACAACCTGCGCGGCCTCGATCGTGCGGTTGTGGTACTTCCGCATCGTGGCGTCCAGGCGCTCCGAGAAGCGGGCGCTGTCCACCACGCTGCGGCGAAGCCGGATCTTGATCTCGTCGCGCAGCAACCGTTCGAGGGCGGCAGCAGCGAGGTTCTTCTCGGGCAGCTCGCGCACCTCCGCCAGGAACTGCTCGTCGACGATGCTGAGGTTGGGGTGGGCGAGGCCGGCCTCGGCGAAGATGTCCTTCACCCCGCCCGAGACGACCGCCCGCGACACGATCTGGCCAACCTTGAAATCCAGCTCATCCGCCGACAACTTCTGCCGGCTGCTGAGCTTCAGCAGGCGGCCGCGAACCGCGAGGAAGAACGCCACCTCGTCGCGCCGGCTCAAGACCTCGTTTTCGGTTCCGGCCAGCCGGAAGGCCTGGAGCAGCGCGCCGGCGGCCGCGATCACCCTTTCGCGAAGCTGGTTGGCCTCCACGAACTCGAGCGCCTTGACCAGCGTCCGCAGCTGCGCCTGCTCCGAGCCGCCGATGAACTTCGAGTAGTCGTGTCCGTGAAAGATGTCCCGGCAGACGCCGAGCTTTTCGTTGAACGCGGCCACCGCGACCGAGATATCGATGACGGGCTCGCCACCGCCCTTGCTTGCGGTGTAATCGCGCACGGCCTGCTTCAGCCACTCGCCGAGCCCTATGTAGTCCACCACCAGGCCACCCGGCTTGGTCTTGAAGACGCGGTTGACGCGGGCGATCGCCTGCATGAGCGTGTGGCCCTTCATGGGCTTATCGACGTAGAGCGTATGAAGCGGAGGGCAGTCGAAGCCGGTCAGCCACATGTCGCGCACGATGACCATCCGCAACGGGTCGACCGGGTCTTTGAGGCGAGCCTGGATGACGGCGTTTCGCCGCTTGTTGCGCACGTGCGGCTGCAGCTCGGCCGGGTCTGAAGCGCTGCCGGTGACGATCACCTTGAGGTTGCCTTTCGTGTCGTCCTCGTCGTGCCAGCCGGGCCGCAGCTTGATGATCTCGGCGTAGAGCGAAGCGGCGATCCGCCGGCTCATGCACACGACCATCGCCTTGCCCTCCATGGCGTCGAGGCGCTTCTCGAAGTGCTGCACGATGTCGGCGGCGATCGCCGCAAGGCGCTCCTGTGTGCCGACCACGGCCTCGATCCGTGACCAGCGGGATTCCATCTTCCGTTTGACCCCGGTCTCCTCGGCCTCGGTGACCTCCTCGAAGTCGGGGTCGATGTGCGGCCGGTACTTGGGGTCGAGGTCGACCTCGGCGATCCGAGCCTCGTAGGAGATGGGGACCGTCGCGTGGTCGCGCACCGACTGCTCGATGTCGTAGATGTCGATGTAATCGCCGAAGACCGCGCGGGTGATCCTGTCGGCCGTCTCGATCGGCGTTCCCGTGAAGCCGATGAACGACGCGTTGGGCAGCGCGAGCCGGACGTTGCGAGCGAAGCCGCCTCTCTTGAGCAGCTCGTACTGGCTGCGGTGCGCCTCGTCGGCGATGACGATGATGTTGTCGCGCTCGCTCAGGGTTGGATAGTCGGTCTCCCCTTCCTCGGCCGAGAACTTCTGGATCGTCGTGAAGACCACGCCGCCCGACGCGCGCTTGAGCCGGTCTCGCAGGTCCTGCCGGTCCTCGGCCTGCTCCGGCGCCGGAATCAGGTCTGGCACCGAAGCGAAGTTGCCGAACAGCTGCCCATCGAGGTCGTTGCGGTCGGTGATCACGACGATGGTCGGGTTGCGGAACCGCGGGTCTCGAATAAGACCGGCGGTATAGAAGATCATCGACAGCGACTTGCCCGAGCCCTGGGTGTGCCACACGACGCCGGCGCGCCGGTCGCCCTTGACGGCGGCGGCCTCGGCGGTCGACTCGACCGCCTTCCTGACGGCCCAGTACTGGTGGTAGGCGGCCATCTTCTTCTGCGTCTCGGACACGCCATCCTCAAACGCGACGTAGCCCGACACGAGGTCCAACAAGCGCTCGGGCGAGAGCGCGCCCCGCACCATCGTCTCCATCTGGTCGGCGCCCGACTGCTCCTTGCGGCCGTCGATGGTCTTCCACGCCATGAACCGGCCGAAGTCGGACGTGATCGTCCCCATCGAGGCCTCGATTCCGTCGGTGATGACCAGCGCCTCGTTGTGACTGAAGATGTCCGGCACCTGGTCCTGGTACGTGCGCAGCTGGTTGAACGCGTCCTGCATCGTGGCGTCGGGGTCGGCTGGGTTCTTGAGCTCGACGATGACGAGCGGCAGCCCGTTGACGAAGAGCACGATGTCGGGCCGCCGGTTGCCTCCGTTGGGCCCTGCGATCTCGACCGTGAACTGGTTGACGACGAGCCAGTCGTTCTTGCGCAAGTCGTCGATGTCGAAGAGGCGCCCGCGGTCGCCGCGGATCTTTCCATCTTTGCCCCTGAACTCGACAGGGACGCCATCCGTGAGCATCCGGTGAAAGGCGCGGTTCCTGGTCAGCACGGTCGTGCCCGAAGGCCGGATCGCCGCTCGAAAAGCCGCGTCATGCGCTTCGTTTGGGAGGAGCGGATTCAGCCGCTTGATGGCGTCGCGCAGACGGCCGACCAGCACGGTGTCGGCGTACGACGACCGCTCAAGCTGAGACCCGTCCGGCGCGATCACCGTGCCGTGCAGGTGGGTCCAGCCGAGCTCCTTCAGCAGCTCGATCATCACCCGCTCGACGGCCCCCTCGTCGAACTTCACGGCCGGACTCTACTGCCGGACAAGCACCTAATTAACGGTCATGCGCCCCGAGATCAACTCAGGCAGCAGTGCATCTCGAAGCTCACCAAGGATCGCGCTCTCAACACGTAGTCCTTCGCGGAGGGCAAACATCGGAAGCACGTCCGCCGCCAGCTTTCGCTGAATTGACTCCGTTGCCTTACGAATTGGCGTGGAGAGCGCAATGTCGCGATTGAGGCCAGGTACTGCCGAATCCGCCGCCAATCGAGGCAGATCAAGTCGGCAAAGCTCAAAGAACAGATAGGGCAGCGACCATCCGTCGAGCGGTTTCACAAAGAAGGTTGTGTCGATCGGCCAAAAGGCCTTATCGACCCAGGTAACGATTCCCGGATTGCCTTTGCGGCCAATGACGATGCCTGGACCATCTACGAGCATCTCGTTGTGGACACCTATCGGACCGTTCGAGCCCATCACAGTTACCGGACCTGCATGCCGCCCGTCAGCGCGCAAAGCCTTGCCGTAGGCGAAGTCGACCGCATCGCGCAAGGGGACCAGAGGCAAGTCGGTCGCCGCAAGAAGGACGGAATCGAAGGTCGCCTGCGCCATCTCAAATAGGGTCGATTGGGTACGCATGTTGAGGCCGATCTTGTCGTCGAGCACCCCCAACATCATGGCTATGGCGGTTTGAGTGACTTCAGCTGGCACCGGAATAGGTAGCTTCTCGAGGACGTGGGTCTGGATTCGCTTCGTGCCATGACTGGCCTCGTCCACCTGTTCATGAATCCGGGGTCTTGCGGCAGCCAGGGCATAGAACAGGAAACGTGGTTGGATGCCGGGCTTGGGCACCACTGCCTTCAGGTCCTGATTGAAGGCGACATCGCGTGTAGGAAATGCAATTTGGACGCGTGAGGCAAGTCCCATGCTGCGCACGACGATCAGGGTCGCGCCGACTGGAGCGAGACGCGTGCCATTGCCAATCGCCGCTGAAGCGATGTGGTCCTCGGTGTCATCCAGAAGCCATTGATCCATATCCTTAGGGCTCACCCACGGGATGCGGCCATCCCACAGTCCAGGGTCTGCCTTGCTGGGCGTGCCCCCAGAGAGAAGAGTCGCCACCTCAGATAAGGGCGATGTCGGAAAAGTCATGTATTGATTGACGCCAATCCGACGCGTACAGCTTCAGCGAGTCGCTCCGACTCCGCCAGTTGCGCGACCAACTGCGGAATGAGGTCTGCCACCCTGATCGCGGGATCAAGTTGCTCGCCAACGGTCGCAACCACATACCGACCTGGAGTCAGTGCGAATTGATTAGCCGCGATGTCATCGACAAGCGTCGACCGGCAGAAGCCAGCTACGTCCCCGTACTCGCCCGCGTCGGGTTCACCGCGCCACGCGTGGTATGCGGCCGCGATTCGGCCGATTTCCTGCTCGGTCAGCGCTCGATGCACGCGTGTGACCAACTGGCCCATCGAACGGGCGTCGATGAACAGTACCTCGCCGCGCCTGTCGCGGAAGCCCCCCGCCGCCGATCGATCCTTGGCCAGGAACCAAAGGCACACCGGGATCTGCGTAGTGAAGAAGAGCTGTCCGGGTAGGGCCACGATGCAGTCCACCAGGTCCGCCTCGACGATCGCCTTGCGGATCTCACCCTCGCCGCTCTGCTGCGTCGACAGCGACCCATTGGCCATCACGAAGCCGGCCACGGCGTGCGGCGCCAAGTGGTGGATGAAGTGCTGGATCCAGGCGAAGTTCGCGTTTCCGACCGGCGGGACGCCGTACTTCCAGCGCACGTCGTCACGCAGCAGGTCACCCTTCCAGTCGCTCACGTTGAACGGCGGGTTGGCCAGGATGAAGTCCGCGCGCAGGTCGGGATGGAGATCGCGCCGGAACGAATCCGCGTTCTCACGGCCGAGGTCGGCCTCGATGCCGCGGATGGCCAGGTTCATCTCGCACAGCTTCCACGTGGTCGGATTCGACTCCTGGCCGAAGATCGAAAGCCGGGATCGCCGCCCGCCGTGTGCCTCGAGGAAGCGGACCGACTGCACGAACATCCCACCCGAGCCGCAGCACGGGTCGTAGACCCGGCCGTCGAACGGCTCGATCATCTCGACGAGCAGCTTGACAACGTGCTGCGGTGTGTAGAACTCGCCGCCGGCCTTGCCCTCGGCGCTGGCGAATCGACCGAGGAAGTACTCGTAGACGCGGCCAAGCACATCCTTTGACTGCGCCTCCGCACCTCCGAGGCCGATCGATCCGATAAGGTCGATCAGCTGGCCGAGGCTGTGCCAGTCCAGCGTCGGCCGCGCGTAGTTGCGCGGCAGGACGTCCATGAGCCGTGGGTTGTCCTGCTCGATCGCCTCCATCGCGTCGTCGACCAGCTTTCCGACGTGCGGCTGCTTGGCGTTCTGCTGCAGCCATGACCACCGTGCGATCTCCGGGACCCAGAAGACGTTCTCGGCGGTGTACTGGTCGCGGTCCTCCAGCGTGCGGCGTCGATCCTCATCGGTGTCGAACGCCGCCGCATTGAGCACGGACCGCCGCTCGTCGAACGAGTCGGAGATGTACTTCAAGAAGATGAGGCCCAGGACAACGTGCTTGTACTCGCCCGGATCCATGCTGTTGCGCAGAGCGTCCGCCGCCTGCCAGAGCTTGGCCTCGAAACCCAGCGGCTGGACGGCCTTGGCCGAGCGTGGGCGGTGGCGCTCGAGCCACGAGGCGATGTCCTCTCGCCTGAAGACCGGACCCGAGGCCGGCTCGGCTGCCGGGGCTGGAAAGTCTGCGTGGCGCTTCCGCCAGCCCGCTACCACGGTGCGGCTGACGCCGGCCAGCCGGGCTATGTCGGTGAGGTTGAGGAGCGGGCTGTCAGTCTCGGCCATACCGGAAATGTTAACAAACGCGTCCACATCCAGCAAGATGACGCCTTATGCACGCTCTACGTCTACTCAGCGTATATTGATCGCGAATTGACCGATCTTATTCAGCGAGAGCGGCCACAAGGCGGCCGGGCCGGAACCTACGTCCGCCAGCCAGGAGGATACTCCGCCTTCATCCCCGAGCCGCTGCCTCCGTCCCCGCCCCTGCGCATGACGGCGGCCCTGGTTTCGCAACTGTCAGCCGCTGATCTCGCGCTCGGCAGGCTCGACGGAGCGGCGCTGACTCTTCCCGACCCGGACCTGTTCGTCGGGATGTACGTCCGCCAGGAGGCTGTGCTCAGCTCGCAGATCGAGGGCACGCAAGCGTCGCTGACCGATCTGCTGCAACTCGAGTTGTGGGAAGGCGGCGGCCCGCCCGACGTGCGCGAGGTCGTCAACTACGTCGACGCGATGAGCCACGGCCTCGAGCGCCTGGGTGAGCTGCCCCTCTCGCTCCGGCTCGTGAGAGAGATCCACGGCCGGCTCATGGCCGGAGTTCGCGGTGGCGAACGTGAGGCCGGGGAGTTCCGGGCAGCACAGGACTGGGTGGGAGCGCCGGGCTCGACCCTCAACTCGGCGATCTTCGTTCCGCCACCGCCATTGGCGCTGCCTGACGCGCTTGGGAAGCTCGAGCGCTTCTGGCACGAGCGAGAATTCCCGGCGCTCGTGCGGGCGGGATTGGCTCACGCGCAATTCGAGACCATCCACCCCTTCAGGGACGGCAACGGCCGCGTCGGCCGCCTTCTGATCACCTTCATGCTGTGCAGCGAGGGCGTCCTCAGCCGGCCCCTTCTCTATCTGTCGCATTACCTCAAAGCGCATCGCCTGCAGTACTACGAAGCCCTTCAGGCTGTGCGTCAGAACGGAGATTGGGAGGGCTGGCTGGGTTTCTTCCTCGAGGGAGTAGCCGAAGTCGCAAGCGAGGCGACGGCGACCGCTCGCTCGATCGTCACGCTGCGGGAAACCGATTGGGCGCAAGTCCGATCAGAGGGTCTCGCCGCCACGAACCTGATGCGCCTGCTCGACGTGTTGTTTCGGCAGCCGATCGTTACCGTGCCGTACGTGCGCGATCGACTTGGCGTCCGCTACCAGACGGCCAACGAGCTCATCGAGCGGCTTGTCGCCAAGGGCATCCTGGCCGAAACCACTGGTCAGAAGCGAAACCGCCGATTCGGGTACAAGCGCTACTTGGCCCTTTTCCCGGGCGGCTAGAACCGTTTCTTGGACCTTCTCCGGATATACCCGTAGACCCAGAAAAGGCAGATCGCCAGAAGCACAAACCCGAACGTGACCACCGCAACCTGCTGCATTCGGTTTAATGGTGACCGAACCTGATGTCAAAGCTAGGAATCGTCAAGGTCAAGCTCGAGCGCGAGGTCAACGCCTACGTGATGTCGGACGCCACGTCCAAGGAGGCCGCGGTCATCGACCCCGGACTCCCGGCCGAAAAGATCGCCGAGCAGCTCAAAGGACTCACCGTGCGCTGGATCGTGGCCACGCACTGCCACCCCGGCCACGTCGCGGGCAAGGATGACCTGAAAGACCTCGTGGGCGGTCAAACCGCCCTCCACGCCGCCGACGCCAAGCAGTTCCTCCGCTCCGCCGACCGCTACCTCATCGACGGCGACGAGCTCGAGTTCGGTGAGTTCAAAGTCCTGGTCATGCACACGCCCGGCCACACGCCGGGAAGCGTCTGCTACGTCGTGGCGAACCACGCCTTCGTCGGCGACACGATCCTCGCGGGCGGCATCGGCAAGCAAACGCCCGAGACCGACCTCCGGCGCCAGATGATGAGCATCGGCACCAAGCTCCTCAAGCTTCCGCTCACCACCGCGCTCTACCCCGGCCACGGACCGGCGACCAGCCTGGAGCGCGAGCTCGCGCAGAACCCCATCTTCCGGGGGGCCGGCGCCGCCGCTAGGTAGCCACCTCGACCCTGGCCGGCTTGACCATGCGGCCGCCCGCGCGACCCGGCAGGCGCCCATCGCTCAACACCGGCGTGCCGCGCAGGTACACCGATTTGATCGCGAACGACACCTTCATCCCCTCCAGCGCCCCGTGCTTCTGGCGCGAACGCATCAGTTTGGGGCTGAAGGTGGTCGACCCGTTCGGATCCACGACCACCAGGTCGGCGTCGTAGCCGGGCGCGATCCGGCCCTTGCTTTCGACCAGCCCCGCAAGCCGTGCCGGCTCCTCGCTTACCCAGCGCGGGGCCATCCAGACGTCGCCCATGTCGAGCGCGAGCTGCAGGCAGCTCAGGTAAAGCGTCTGCACGCCGGGCGAGCCGGGCGGCGCATGCTCGAGGTCGCGCGCCTTCTCCGCGTCGGTGTGAGGCGCGTGGTCAGTGGCCACCATGGTGATGGTGCCGCGCAGCAGGGCGTCGCGGAGCGCAGCGCGATCGGCCGCCGTTTTCACCGGCGGCATCATCTTCATCGCCGTACCAAGTCGGGGATAGTCGGCGTCGGAAAGCCAGAGGTAGCTGGGGCTGGTCTCCATCGTCAGCGCGGCCCCGGCCCCCAATGCCTCTTCGGCGGCGGCAAGACCAAGCGCGCTCGACAGGTGCGCGATGTGCAGCTGGAATCCGGCCTGGCGAGCGACCGCGGCGGCGGCGCTGATGGCGACTGACTCGGCCTCGGGCGGCCGGGCGGCCAGGACGTCGGCGTACGTCTCGAGCGGCCGGCTGAAGGCGTTGAGGACGCCGGGGTCCTCCGCGTGGATCGCCAGCGGAAGACCAAGCTGAGCCAGGGTCGGACCGAGGCGCGCCAGGGTCCCGTAGTCCGGCGGGGCCTCGAGGTCGGGGTCTCCCGCCTCGAGCGAATGGAGCACCTGCTTGCGGGTGAGGTTGAAGGAGTAGCCGAGGTACGCCTTGAAGCCGGTTGCGCCGGCATCCGCGAGGCCACGCAGCTGGTCTGCGGTCGAAGTAGACCGGACCACCCCCCAGAGCCCGAAGTCGACGCGCGCCCGGGCTCGCGCCAGCGCCGCCTTCCCCTCGAGCATGCCCGCCGCGTCCACCGCGGGGACGGTGTTCGGCATGTCGATGACGGTCGTCACGCCGCCCGCGGCTGCGGCCGACGTCAGCGAGCCAAAGTCTTCCTTCTCGGGGAACCCGGGGTCGCGGCTGTGGACGTGGACATCGATGGCGCCCGGCAGCAGGTACATACCGTCGATGCGAACCACAGTCGCTCCAGCAGTCGACTCGTTGGGTCCGACCGCTGTGATGACTCCGTCCGCCACGCGAACGTCGACCTCGCGGGGGCCCTCGGGCGTGTAGACGGTGCCCCCGGTGAAGAGGAGCTCAGTCAAGCGTCAGGTCTTCGACTCGGAACAGCGGCGAGTACGGGATGCCGGCGCTCGCGATGTTGTCCGCGCCGCCCTCGCCCCTGTCCAGCACGACCACGAGGTGGATCACCTCGAGCCGGGCGGCGCGTAGCACCTCGACCGTGCGCAGCGAGTCGCCGCCGGTCGTGACCACGTCCTCGATGACGGTCACGCGCTGGCCCGACTCGAAACGGCCCTCGATCTGCTTGGACGTGCCGTACGCCTTCGCCTCTTTGCGCACGAGCACCAGGGGCAGGCCCATCTGCATCGAAACCACGCCGCCCAGCAGCACCGCACCGAGCTCTGGCGCCGCGAGGAGCTGCGTGTCCGCGGGCACCAGCTCGGCGAGGTGCTTGCCGAGGCGCCGCAGCAGCGCCGGGTCGGTCTCGAACAGGAACTTGTCGAAGTACCGGTTGCTGTGCTTGCCGGAGCGAAGGACGAAATCGCCTTTGAGGTAGGAGGCCTTCACGATCTCGCGTCCGAGCTCGTCCACATCGAGTGATCGGGTCGGCATTGCACCTAATCTAGCCCATGGATGCGTCTTCACCCCCACCTGACCTCCCCCTCCGAGGGGGAGGGCATCTAGATGAGCTCGACCCTGACCGTCGGAGTGATGCGGCTTGTGCTGCACCTGCCCGAGAGCGGATCGCTCAAGTCCAAACGCCAGGTCGTCAGCGGCCTGCTGCGCCGGGTTCGCCAGGAGCTCAAGGTCGCGGCCGCTGAGGTGGGAGAGCTGGACCGCTGGCAGCTTGCCGAGCTGGCGATCACCTGCGTCAGCGGCGATTCGCGCCACGCCGACGAGATGCTCGCCAAGGCCCTGACCTTCGTGGAGCGCCACTGCGACGGCGCGCAGGTAGCCGACGTGTCGACCGAGCTGATCCGCCTTTGAAGTTGACTGAAGACCTGGCCGATCTATTCGAGGCCACCCTGCCGTTCAAGCTCGACCCCTTCCAGCGCGAGTCGATCGAAAAGCTGGACGCCGGGCGCGGCGGCGTGCTTGTCAGCGCACCGACCTCGAGCGGAAAGACTGTGGTGGCCGAGTACGCGATCTTCCGCGCCTTGCGCGACGGCCAGAAGGTCATCTACACCACGCCGCTGAAGGCGCTGAGCAACCAGAAGTACCACGACTTCGTGCGCGAGTACGGCGAGTCCAAGGTCGGTTTGGTCACCGGCGAGAACACGATCAACGACGACGCGCCGGTGGTGGTGATGACGACCGAGATCTTGCGCAACCTCATCTACGAGGATCCCGCGCGACTCGACCTGGTGCGGTACGTCGTGCTCGACGAGGTCCACTACATCGACGACTTTCCGCGTGGCTCCGTGTGGGAGGAGATCGTCATCCAGGCGCCGCTCGGGATCAAGCTCGTCGGCCTGTCCGCGACGATCGGCAACTACAAGGAGATCGCCGAGTGGATGGCGGAGAACCGCGGCGGGATGGAGACCGCCTTCCACGAGAAGCGGCCGGTCGAGCTGAAGATGTGGCTCGCCATCCACAACCGCTTCCTACCTCTTTTCAATAAGGACGGCGGGATCGACCAGGGCACCTGGAGCAAAGGTGCGCAGGAGGAAGAGGCGTCGTACCGCATCGGCCAATACCGCAAGCTCCCGTCGAACGACCTGCTGCACGTCCTCCCCGAGCTCAAGCGCCTGGACATGCTGCCGGCCATTTACTTCATCTTCTCCAGGCGCGGCTGCAGAGAGGCGCTGCAGCGGTGCGCGTTCCACGACATCGACCTGACGACGCCGGAAGAGAAGGAAGCGATCGACCGCGTGGCGGCCGAGCGCCTGGCGGGGTTGAAGGATCGCGATGAGGAAACGCTGTTCCGGCGCATGGTCGACGCGCGGCTGCTGCGACGTGGACTCGCCGAGCATCACGCGGGCCTCCTCCCGTACCACAAGGAGATGGTCGAGGAGCTATTCCAGCGCGGCCTCATCAAGACGGTGTTCGCCACCGAGACGCTGTCCCTCGGGATCAACATGCCCGCACGGGGCGTGGTCGTTTCGTCCTTCACGAAGTTCGATGGAGTCAACTTCTCGAACCTGACCACGGGCGAGCTGACCCAGCTCATGGGGCGCGCCGGGAGGCGCGGCATCGACGTGATCGGCCACGGCGTGATCCTCAAGGAGTCGGACGTCGAGGTGGGGACGATCTACGAGGTCGCTATGGGTCCGACGCTGGTGGTCGAGTCGAAGTTTCTCCCCAGCTACAACATGGCGCTCAACCTGCTTCGCGTCTACGCGCTGGCGGAGGCCGAGGCCTTGATGCAGCGCTCGTTCGGCCAGTTCCAGAAGCGGCTGGCCGCGGACCAGACGCAGGAGCGATTGGTCAACGTCAGGGAGCGGCTGGCCGACATCCGGCAGATGTGGGACGACCCCGAGGTCTCCCTGGACGACGTGGCGCAGTACTTCAAGCTCGAGGAGAGGCGGCGCTCGATCCGCATCGAGCTGCGGCGGCTGCGCCGCGACGCCGGCGCCGAGCGGCGGTCGCGCCGCGGGCAGCGGGGTCGCACCAGGGCGATGGGCGGCGCGGACCGCGTCGTGCAGCGGCTGGAGGTCGAGGCGAAGGGGCTGCTCGAGCGCCAGCGCAAGCTCAAGGTGGTCCGCTCGCCGCGCTTCGGCGAGTACCTGCAGCGCTACGGCGAGATTCGCGGGCTTCAGAAGGAGCTCGAGCTGAGCGAGCGCGACCTCGGCGGCCAGATGGATGAGTACGCGCGCAAGCTGCGCCGCCTCTGCAAGATCCTGACCGAGACCGGCTTCCTGGCCAACAACCGGCCGACCGACAAGGGCCTGTTCGCATCGCGCGTGTATGGCGAGAACACGATCCTGGTCGCCGAGGCCGTGTGGGCCGGCTGGCTCGAGGGCCTCGCGCCCGAGGAGCTGTGCGCGGTGCTCGTGATGCTGGCCGCTGAGGATCGCGAGCGCGGTCGGGACCGCCGCACGCCCCACACGCCGCGACGCTATCCGACGCACGCGGTGGCTCAGTCGGCACGCCTCGTGCGCTCCCTGTACTTCCGCTTCGCGGACATGGAGAAGGATCTGGACGAGCCGAACCTTCGCCAGCCCTCGCACGACTACATCGATTTCGCGTACCGGTGGGCGGGCGGCGAGGCTCTGGACCAGATCCCGATGCCGCCCAACGTCGACATCGGCGACGCGATCAAGGCAATGAAGAACCTGTACTCGCTGTTGAGGCAGCTCGAGTGGGCCATCCGCCAGGCCAAGCTGCCATTGGAGCCGGTCGTAACCCAAGCGGTGGCACGCATGGAAAGGGACGTGATCAAGAGGACCTACTAGCCCTCGCCCGGCGTCGCGATGCAACGCCGACACCCCGCGCTTGGGCGGGGCCTCCCGCAAGCGGGAGAGGTGAAGCGCTGCCTAGACTGGACCCTCGTGGCTAAGAAGCGGCGCATTCTGGTCACCGGCGTGGCCCGGTGGTGGGGGGCGCTCGTCGTGCAGCGCTTGATCGAGGATCCCGACGTCGCCGAGGTCATCGGCATCGATATCCGCGAACCGCGCTACGACCTCGGCCGCGCGGACTACCTGAAGCTCGACATCCGCCACTCCCTGATCGGCAAGCTCGTCAGGGCCGTCGGCATCGACACCGTCGTCCACACGCTCACGCGCATCGACTCCTTCGACATGGATCCCGGCCGCGCGCACGAGATGAACGTCATCGGCACGCTGAACCTGCTGGCCGGCTGCGCCGGCGCCGACAGCCCCGTAAGGCGCTTCGTCCTTAAATCGTCAGGCCACGTCTACGGCTCGCGCTCCGACCTGCCCACCAACATGCGCGAGGACCACCGGCTCGACTCGAACTCGCGACACCAGTTCGTGCGCGACATCGTCGAGGTCGAGTCCTACGTCCGCGACTTCGCCACGCGCAACCCGAGCATCGCCATCCTGGTCCTGCGCTTCAGCAACAGCCTCAACCCGCAGGAGCCGCAGCCCCTGGCGCGCTACCTCGACCTGGAGATCGTCCCGACCATCGCGGGCTACGACCCGCCGCTGCAGCTGATCCACCGCGACGACTGCGTCGAGGCGATGGTACTGGCGACCAAGCGCGGACCTGCCGGCGCGTACAACATCGGCCCCACTGGAGCCGAGCCCCTGTCGAAGCTGCTCGACCACGCCGGCAAGATGCACCTGCCGCTGATCCCCCCGGTCGGCATCGAGCTTGCCGCCTTCGCGATGCGACAGAGCGGCCTCGCGTTCCTGTCGCCGCAGCTCCTCGACCTCCTGCGCTGGGGTCGCACGCTGGCCACGGCGAAGGCCGCCCGCGAGCTGGGCTTCCGAGCCTCGCGCGACACGGGCGCCGCGTACGAGGAGTTCATCCAGCAGCGGCGGGTCCTGCGCTACCAGCCCGACCGGCACGCCTACCAGTACGAGAAAGAGCTCGAGGACTTCATCCACACGCGCCAGGTGGCCTCGGAGAACGGCGACGTCGAGTCGAACGGCGCCACTTCGGCGGCGGCCGATCGGATGA
>Ga0073928_10006589_pt1 | contig 15542 bp, 15 predicted proteins | sample PaiPotPPA55metaG_FD_76969 | JGI IMG/M metagenome (GOLD analysis project Ga0073928, IMG submission 76969) | Iron sulfur acid spring bacterial and archeal communities from Banff, Canada, to study Microbial Dark Matter (Phase II) - Paint Pots PPA... ... | reverse complement strand
TGCGGCTGAGAGTGCAGTCGGGACCTTCGCCGGGTCTCGGTGGGTGACTAAGCTCAGAAATCACCGCGGAAAAGATGCACGTGTATGTGTGCCTGCCCCGTCGTGAATCAGAAAACGACTGGGTTCGGCTTGAGCTGGCCCGTGGCATACAATTCGGGCAGCTTCGGGTCGCCGTTCTCCCATACCAGCAGCATCGAGCGTTTCGGCGAAAATCCCTGATGGCGAATATCGGCCGGCATTGCGCAAACGTCTCCTGGCTTCATCACTGCGCGCGCGCGTGGGAGTCCGCTATCGCGGTCTGCGACCTCCCAATGAATCTCGTCGCTCAACTGCACAAACCATTCGACCCGATCATTCCCATGAATGACCGGCAAAGCGAATTCCTCGGTGGTCGGACATAGCATCGCATCTTTCACGACGGCACATACCGACGGATTCCAGGTCACATCTGAGCGCGAGAGATAGGCGAAGAAATTGAAAGCGTGTACTTCGTCCTCGAAGCCGGGCTCAGCCTGGACGTCGGGCTCGTCCTGCGCGACGTCAGCGAACTGGCGATTGATCGGAAATCCGTTCTGGTCGCTGCGCAGCGGCGTATCGCCCTTTAGTCCGGCCATCCGTTGCGCGACCACGCGTTTGCGCGTCACTGCGCGCTGGTTGCTGCCGTGTTTGGGGCCAAACGCCAGCCCGGTCTCTTCCGGTGCGGCGAACGGGTCGAAGTCCTCGACCGTCCAGTCTTCGAGCATCTGGCCGAACTTCGTCCGTGCGAGTTCACCGTCGAAATTCTCGACGTAATGCTTGTTCTGGCTGCGGTAACCGGCGTTGAACAGGCCGGCGAACACGTCGACCGTGCCGTAATGATTTACGGTGCCGAAGACTTCGTCGAAATTGACGATGCCATAAAAGAAGTTCCAGGCGACATCGCGCATGAGCGCTCGCAGAAAGCGGTCGACCGGCATCAGGTGTGAACCACCGGGCCACTGGACGTGCGCGAAATACTCGTCACGCGAAAACGAATAACTGCCGAGCGCCAGAACCTTATAGCCGTGCTCGTTAACATTCCCGGCCTCGGCGTTCGATGCCATCCGATTGCTCCGTGCTATAGCGGCAAAGAGGGTCTCATTGCGGGTTCGGCTTTAGCCGCTAACACGGCCCCATTGCAGAAGTCAACGCAGCAAATTTTGGCCTCGGCGGCGAAAGTGCTTCATGCGTGGGATTAATAGTCAGGCGAGCAATCCGCCATCCGCGGCAAGCACCTGTCCGGTTACGTAATCTGAATCGGCACTCGCAAAGAAGAGGAACGTCGGGACCACTGTCTCGGGTGGTCCCAAGCTCCCGAGACTGGCGGCTGTTTCGGCATTGGACAATGCGGCATGGTATTTCGCCAGTGCATCGGTCATCCGCGTTCGAGCCACCGGCAGCACGGCATTTACCTGGATGTTAAATGGCAGCAGCTCACGGGCGGCGTTTCGCGTGAACGCGATAATGCCAGCCTTGGCCGATGCGTAATCCGCAACACCGTGGGAACCTCGGAGGGCTGATGGTGCCGTTACGTTGATTATTTTCCCACTGCGTTTGGGCTCGAGAAAACGCCGGACCATCTCCACAGTGCAATAGAAAGTGCCGCTCAGATGAGTCTTGATGGTCCTTTCCCACTGTTCTGATGTGATCTCTAACAATCGCGTGGGCGTGATGTTGCCCGCGTTGTTGACGACGATGTCGAGTGCCCCGAAATGGTTAGCGATCGCATCTGCCAGCCGCCGTACGTCGTCGTTGCTGCCGACATCGAACAAACCGCCTTCCGCCTCGGTGCCTGCCCGTTTTAGCCCGTCCAGCGTCTGCTGGAGGGCAGGCTCGTCAAGATGCCAGGCGATAAAGAGCCGCGCGCCCTCGCGTGCGAAAGCCTCGGCGACGCTCTTCCCGATCCCGCGGGTGCCGCCCGTTATCAGGGCGATTTTATCCTGCAGTTTGGCCATGATGCCGGCTAAGTGGTGGAAAGTGGATTAGGGGAGACAGCACGGTTTGCTGCATCCCCCGTTCTATTGCTTCACGTCGCTTCAATACGCTGACAGGCCGCCATCGGCAGGCACTATTGCTCCGGTGATCATGCGGGCCTCGTCGGAAGCCAGGAACAGTGCAATCCGGGCGATATCATCGGGCTCGCCCACTGAAAATGGATAGCGCTGAAATTGGCGCTTCATCGCCTGCGCCTGCGGGGTGCCGGAATTCGGATCGTCGGGATCGCCGAAACGCTGGAGTACGCGGTCGGTTTTCACCAATCCCGGACAGATCGCATTGGCGCGAATCCCATTTTTCGCATACTGGCCTGCCAACGCTCGTGTCAATGAAATGATGCCGCCTTTGGCAGCAACGTAAACGTGCGCTGGGAAGCCCCGCAAGGCCGCGACCGAAGACATATTCACGATGGCGCCGCCGCCGGCTTTGATCAATTCAGGAATACCGTGGCGGCAGCCGTTGAAAGTGCCGAGCAGATCGAGCGAGATCGTATGCTGCCATACAGACATGTCGACCTCGGTCACCGGTGCGTCCTGCACGATCGAACCGCCGGCGCAATTGTACAGGATGTCGAGTTTGCCGAACCGGTTGATGGTCTGCCGAATCGAATTCTTGACGCTCTCCTCCTTGGTAACATCGGTTTCAATAAAAACCGCCTCGCCGCCAATGTCACGAACCGCCTGTTCGCTCATCTGACCCAACTCGGTCTTCAACTCGGCGATTACTACGCGAGCACCTTCTTGCGCAAACAGCCGTGCCGCCGCACGCGCAATACCCGAACCCGCGCCAGTGATAAAGGCGACCTTATCTTGTAGGCGTGCCATGTTGAGCCTCCCTGGTTCGATTGCCCGATAGGCGCGCGGCTCGCCCGAGCGGAGCTCGCGGCCCGTCTGACTTGGCTTTCGTACAATACCCTTGTTGGTGCCGTTTGACACGCCAAGGCAGGGAGCATAAGGGCTGGGCGTGCGCGTGAGGGCGCCGCCAAGATCGAGCTTGAATAAAACCAGAGTCGCCGGACGCCGGCTACTGCCGCGAGTCTGCGACTTACGGTGGGGCCCGGCGAGCTTCATGCGCCGCTTGCCGGGCGGCTTGATTAGGATTCGGTTGTTACCGCCACTGGCCCGTCGGTCAGTGCTCTGACCTCGGAGGCGACCACGTTAGCGGCAACGGCCTCGCCATAACGCCCTTGGCGGATAGGAATCAAATGCGAGCCGAGCTTGATACACCAGCAATGCTTTTCGCGATCAATGGTGATGGTGATTTGCGGCAGAGATTCCTCAGCTTGCATGAATTGCTCTCATAGCTGTGCTGTGCGGCAAAAGCCTGGTTAGTTGCATGATTTCGCGCAACAAGGGTTTGGGTTCTCGACTTGGCAGGTTCGGGTTGTTTGTACGACGCCTTTGATCCTCCCCCTGGTCAGGGCGATTATCTGGCTGTTGACTCTTGGGTCCAGTTGCGTTAGACTAGCACTCATGATGACGCTCCGAGAATTGATGGACAGCTTCCCGACAAACGAATCCTGCAAGCAATTCTTGGTTGAACGGCGTTGGCAAGATGGTGTTGTCGATTGCCCGAAATGTGGGAATCGCGCCGTCTACAAGCTCAACACGCGACCTTTCCACTGGCTCTGCAAACCATGCAAGAACTACCGTTTCAGCGTCATCAGCGGAACAATTTTTCAGGATACGAAATACCCACTGAAGACGTGGTTTGAAGTGCTCTGGCAGATGCTCAATTCTAAAAAAGGAGTCAGCGCACTCCAGATCCAGCGGCAAATCGGTAGTGGCTCCTACGAGACCGCTTGGTATATGTGCATGCGACTCCGCGCTTCGATGCACGATCCTGATTTCCGCCAGCTTATGGGTATCGTGGAAGTGGATGAAACCTTTATCGGGGGCAAGGACAAGAACCGGCATTGGGACAAGAAAACCCATATCAGTGGTGGCGAGAAGAGCGGCAAGGTCGGCGTCATCGGAGCTATCAGCCGCAAGGGAAACGTAGTCTGCCAGATAATCGAGAATACCGACGCGATCACACTTAACGCATTCGTGCGCAAGGCCGTCAGTGAAATCGTTGATTTGGTCGCAACCGATGAACACTCCGGCTACCGATTCCTGAAAGAGTACTTTCCGCACGAAGCGGTCAGCCACGGTCAAGGCGAGTATGTTCGTGGCGAGGTTCATACGAACAATCTCGAATCCTTCTGGAGCCTTTTCAAGCGCGGCATCATGGGCAGTTTTCATCATGTCAGCAAGAAGTATCTCCCGCTCTACTTGGCTGAGTTTCAGTTCCGCCACAACAATCGCCGCGAAGCCGATATTTTCGGCAAGGCGGTAGCGGGGGCTTGAAGCTGAAGCATGGTAACTGGCGGATGCTTCAGAGCAAGCATCTCTAGACGCCAGCAAGCCGGTTCAATTGGAATTTTCATTTCTGACGCGTCCGCCGACGATGCCTCAGCAGAAGCCAAAAGATGGCTAATAATCCAATGACTAGATTCCGACGCGAGTCATCAATGCCAGAACTTGAATCAGCAAGATATTGGCTATCGTGGATTGAAACGGGTGGAACAATGGCCTTACTACTCGTTGCTATAGGAGTCGGGTATGAATTTGTCGCTGATAGACTAGCCGCGCCTCTGCGAGTTGCGGACCCTTCAACTGTGAATGTCTTAGTTGGAAGCAAGCCTATGAGATAACGATCATGCCGCCATACGCTCAACCAATCCTCTTTTTCTTTTGCCGCCCGTGCGGGGAGTACCATCTCAAAACCCATCCCCACTATCGGGCGATGAAACGAAGGTCGCTGAAGCGGCGCAAGGCGAAAGAACAAAGCGCTACCCACGATGCTCACCCCAGCGACAGCAGTTGACACTTTGTAGGCACGGCCCATGTCTTCATGTGTACGACTTCGGTCATACGAATAGCAACACGAAAAACGTTTGGTGATGGCACTCCACACCGCCGGTGTGCGCCGCCAGCCTGTCCCGATTATTAAAGCGAACAGTCGGCCAAGAGTCAACAGCCAGATAATCGCCCTGGTCAGGGGGGCGCGGGTGAGGTTGCCTGCCTGCTGCCTGTGAATACATGGACAAAATGGCTACATCAGGGAAATTCTGGCTGCACGGCCACTATGTACCGCCGGAAGAACCCCCACCTAACCTCCCCCTGGTCAGGGGGACGGATTGCAGTCCTATTCCATCGCCACGAACCTTACGCGGATTTACGCAACCTAAGTACTGGGCGGTTCGGGCGAGCCGTCTAACGGGGTGGATCGTGGATCGCGTGAAGTGTTTCGGCGGAGGCTATGAACGCCAAAGACGAATCAAGGCGTATGCCAGTGGGCCATAGACACTGAGACTGCAGACGCCGATGGTCAGCCACGGCAACGGATTTGTCAACCAGTTCAGGCCAATAACTAGGCCACCGCACCTGGGGCATTCCGGGAGGTCAGGTTCGACCATGCCGTGGCACCTGGCACAGCTCGTAAAATCTCGTTTCAACAAAAAACTTCGCTCGGTCAAATTGGTGTTCTCTCGAGAAGCGACCCTCAGGACCATCGGAACGAGGGAAGAGCGTCCCCCCACGGCCGCTCTCCCCTTCGTCCGAGGTTCCCCCCTCAATTCAGCATTGCCCCTACTCGATATCGCCGGTCTGTCTCAGCGATTCGATTCCCCCCTCGACTAGCCGGGTGCCTACGGAGCACGACTCGTGCCCGCGAAAACTGTCGGCTGCCTCGTAGAGCAAGTGCACTTCGGACGCAAACCTCAGGGAAACAGTGTGGCGGAAGGAGACAATTGAATTCGATCGGACTAAAATCTCAAAAAAGTCGCGCGCTTTGCTGGCTTGCTCAGAGACCTGCCCCGGAATCCGAACGCCTCTACTGCGAGCCCTGTTTCTTCGCTGCGGCTTCGTTGACAATTCGGTGCCATGTCGTGTGGCCGTTTTTTGCCGCAAGAATCATCTGCACGGAGGCGGAACCATGGCTGTTTCGGCGAACGGTCGGGTGACTGTCGCAGTAATCGGGGCCGGAGAAATGGGCAGCGCGGTCGGCCGGCGGCTGCGCGAGATGGGCGCGCGCGTGATTACCGAACTCAAGGGACGCAGCGAGCAAAGCGTTCGGCGTGTTGCTGACGCCGGACTTGAAGTCATTGATGATGACCAGTTGCTCGTGGACGAAGCCAATTTCATCTTCTCGATAGTGCCGCCGGGTGTGGCATGCACGGTGGCAGAACGCCTTCGCGAACCGCTCAGCAGGACGGACCGCAAACCGATGTTCGTTGAATGCAACGCGATTGCGCCGAAGACAGTGCGCCGCATCGAAGCAACGCTGAGTGAAAGCGGATGCGGCCTCATTGATGCCGGTATTATCGGAGGACCGCCGCCAATTGACGTGCTGGTAAAGGGACCACGCTTTTATGCGTCCGGCCGTCACGCGCAAATGTTTGCAAGCCTTGCTCAATTCGGTCTGGATATCGCAATCCTAGAAGCTCCGATTGGGGCGGCTTCAGCCCTGAAACTTGCTTACGCCGGACTGACTAAAGGATTCACTGCTTTAGGCGCAGCAATGATTGGAGCGGCAGCCCGGGAGCATCTCGCTGACGCTCTGCGGGCGGAATTAGCGCGCACTCAACCCGATATGCTGGTGCGCCTGGAGCGCTTCATTCCCGCGATGTTCCCAAAGGCGTATCGATGGGTGGCGGAAATGGAGCAGATCGCTGACTTTGCGGGTGAGGAAGACACCGGCGCCGCAATATACGAAGGCGCCGCTCGCCTTTATCAACGAATCGCGGCGGAGTTTGAAAGTGATCCATCCGGCCCGCGGCTTACGGCTCTAACCAGCCTTTGCAAGCAGCGCAAATGATTAAGCCGACAGGTATTCGGGGTGAGCCGCAGACCAGCGCAGCAAAAGCTGAGCCGGGGAGGCGAGGCCGAGCGAAAGCGGGCCGAAGCCCTGGGTGAAGTCGAAGAGTCAGGACTCCACGGCGTGCCGAAAAAAACACTGATAGAAAAGCGGCGGCTGGGGCACACAGGAATCGCCGTCAGCGCGCTTGGCTTTGGCGCTTCCGAGCTCGGACAGAAACGGATGGCGCTAAAGACGGCCGCCTACATACTTGGGAGCGCGCTCGACGCTGGGCTTAACGTAATCGACACTGCCGCTTGTTACGGTAACAGCGAAGAGCTTATTGGCCGCGCGGTGGGTCATCGCCGTAAGGATTTCTATATTCTCACTAAATGCGGCCACGCGTCAGGACTGAGATTCGACGATTGGACGCCGGCACTCATTGAACCCAGCATCGACCGCAGTCTCGAGCGCTTGCGCACCGATTACCTCGACCTTGTGCAGCTTCATTCGTGTGATGAACAACATTTGCGGCAGGGGGAACTTACTGCGGCGCTTCAGCGTGCTCGCGATAAGGGCAAGCTGCGTTACATCGGCTACAGCGGGGACGGCAAGGCGGCATTGTACGCCGCTAAGTGTGGGGCATTCGATACTATTCAAATTTCGCTAAGCATCGCCGACCAGGAGGCCATCGAAACCGTGCTGCCACTGGCGCGCGAGCGCGATATTGGAATAATTGCCAAACGCCCAATCGCTAATGCCGCCTGGCTGGCTGGAAGCTGGTGGTCGCTCGGGTTGTACTCACGATCCTACCGGATGCGCCTGCGCAAGTTGAACTACGAGTTTTTGAGCGGTGACGCCAAGGAGGCGATCGCGACGGCGCTTCGTTTTACTTTAAGCGTGCCGGACGTGCACACAGCGATCGTCGGCACCACCAAGCCCTCGCGATGGCAGCAGAATGCGGCCCTGCTGGCAGAAGGTCCACTGTCCCAATCAGAATATGATTCAATTCGGACCCGATGGCGCTCAGTCGCAACATCCGGCTGGGTCGGGTTGCAATAAACCCGATGGCTCGCCAGTCGCCCAGGCCGCGACAATGGCGTGAGTCACAGAAGTCGCGGCTCGCGCGGGCCGCGCGGCTTTCGGCTGTGCTTGCGCAACTCTATCCCGGGGCTCGCATCAGCCTCAATTTCGCCACTTCATGGCAATGCCTGGTCGCCACTATCCTGTCGGCTCAATGCACCGACGAGCGGGTTAATCGCACTACGCCTGAATTGTTCCGGAGACTTCCCGAGATCTCCGCGATGGCAAGCGCCCCGCTTGAAGAAATTCAGCGGCTCATTCAGCCGACGGGTTTTTTCCGGCAGAAGTCCAGGGCTTTGCAGGCGGCGGCACGCACAATCCTGGAACGTTTCGGTGGCGAGGTCCCGGACCAGATGGAGGAGCTGCTAACCCTGCCCGGTGTCGGCCGCAAAACCGCTAATGTGTTGCTGGGCCATGTGTTCAGCCAACCGGGATTAGTGGTTGACACCCATGTACGCCGTCTTTCATTACGGCTCGGACTGACGCGCGAGCATGATCCAGTGGCAATCGAGCTCGAATTGCAGAAGTTGCGGCCGCCAGACGACTGGACGCCATTTTCGATGCGGCTGATATTGCATGGTCGGCGCATCTGCCACGCGCGTGCTCCATTCTGCGTTGCCTGTCTGCTGCGGTCCGATTGTCCGCGTCTTGGTGTTAGTCTGTCTAATTCCGTATTGGAGCCCGGTTGCTGACGTGCCATAATCATACGCTACGCCTTGCCCTGAACAGGTGTACCTCCGTGAAGCTTCGCATTGACGACATAACCGCCGAAGGGCGGGAAGTTTCTTTCGCCGAACCTGAGCAGGAAATCAACCGTACGCTGGCGCGTGGGGCGCTGCACGACTATTTGGTCAAAGCCCCGTTGCAGGTTTCACTTTCCTTTTACCGGGCAGGAACCGAAATCTTTATCAGCGGTACGGTCGACGCGGCTACCACTGCCGCCTGCTCGCGCTGCGCGGAAGAGTTCGACCTGGCCAGCCGTCGTCGTTTTCGCTACGTTCTCGCGCCTAAGGTGATGAGCGACGAGAATGATTTCGCCCTTAGGGCTGACGACCTTGAGTTTTCCTTCTACCAGGGCGACGAAATTGACCTCACTCCGCTAATCCGGGAGCAGGTTCTCCTGGAACTGGCAGAGCGACCGCTGTGCCGCGAAGAATGCCGGGGGCTCTGTCCTCAGTGCGGCGAGAATCTCAATGAAGGCGATTGCGGATGTATTATTGGCGGCCCCGACCCGCGGCTAGCGGTGCTGCGGAGTTTGAAAGTAGGCCGCTGAATCGGAATTCAAGCAAACAACCAGGTTTTTTATGCAAGCACCCAAGCGCCGCACGTCGAGTTCTAAACGCAATAAACGCCGCGCCCATGATGCGTTAAGGGCGGTTAATCCAGCCGTGTGCCCGAATTGTGGTGAGGCCTCGATGCCTCATCGCATTTGCAGGCATTGCGGGACATATCGCGGCCGTGAACTCACCACGCCGGCCGAAGCTTGAAGCCGGATCTTTTAGGGGGTGATCCTTGAGAATCGCGGTCGATGCGATGGGCGGCGACCTCGCGCCTAAGGCTACGCTTGAAGGTGCCATCGATGCTGCGCGCGACTTTCAGATCGAAGTGGCCCTGGTCGGCGATCGTGAGGTGATCGTCCGCGAACTGGGCGAATACGACCTGAGCGGATTGCCGATCACTATCGAACACGCGCCCGAAATTGTCGCGATGGACGACTCGCCGCTTGAATCGGTGCTGGCGAAGCCTGAGTCGTCGATTCATGTCGGCCTTGACCTCGTGAAACGCGGGAAGGTCGACGGGTTCGTCAGCGCCGGCAATTCGGGTGCGGTGATGGCGGCCGCGATGGCGATTCTGGGTAACCTGCCTGGTGTTGACCGGCCGGCGATCGCTTCGATAATGCCGACTACCGCGGGATCAAGCTTGCTGATTGACGCTGGCGCCAACACCGAGGTCAAGCCAGTCAACCTGGTGCAGTTCGCCGTGATGGGCAGTGTCTATTGGCGGCAGGTGCATAAGGTGGCCCATCCCCGGGTTGGTATCCTCTCCAACGGCGAGGAATCGTCGAAAGGAACCGAACTAACCCGTTCGGCGGCCGCAGCGCTGCTGCAGATGGCGCTGCACGTAAACTACATCGGCTACGTCGAAGGCCGCGACATCAATCGGGCCAAGGCCGATGTGGTGGTTACGGATGGATTCACCGGCAACGTTACGCTTAAAACGATGGAGGGTTTCGCTTCGTTCCTGCTTGGCAATTTGCGCGAGGTCTTCGGCAGTGGCCTACTAAGGCGGCTCCTTTATTTCGTTTTTTTCCGCCGTCGCATGAACGCGATTCGTCAGCGCATTGACCCGGCTGAGTATGGAGGGGCCCCGTTGCTCGGAGTCAACGGCGTGACGATTATTGCTCACGGCTCATCCAGTGCCCGCGCGATCCGCAACGCCGTGCGAGCAGCCGCTAACGAGGCGCTGGTGCGCCACGTGAACTCGGAGATCGTCGATGTGCTGACGGCCACTCCGATGAGCCTCATGGCCAAACCCGTATCGGCGCGCGGAATCCGAGGGGTGTTGGAGCGAATGCGCGGACGTTTGCATGCCGGTCGCGATACCCATCTGCTCAAACGTCCCGAAGCGCCCTCAGAAGCCGTGCTTCAACGTGAAGGCATTCAGGGCAAACGCGAAAACGCGCCGCCAGGCGCTCCAATCCCGAGAACTGGGCCGATAAACGCGGACACGCCTCGTTCGCAAGCAACCGACAGCCGGAAACCATCAGTCGAACAGACCGCGCTGACCAACGGACTGCCATCCGCAGTTGAACCGGACCAGGATGAAAGCAGTGAACAAGCGGATAACGGCAGCCGGCCGCTTAAGCCAGTCTAGTTTGAGCCAGTCAGCCTTCAAGCAAAGGGCACAGCCAGTCGCGATCTTAACGGCAATACTCGGACCAATACGCCGAGCAGTGTCGAGGCGCCCATAATACTGTCAAAAGCAGGAGTTGGGCGAAGTTGTCGAACGCCCCAGGCACGGGCGGAAGGCTTGCGTCGCGGTTCGGTCTTGCTGGATTGCCCTTGGCGCCGAGCGCCGGTACGCTCGATGACGATGATTCGCGAAGCGCGCTGCGGCGGTCTAAATCTGATCTTCGATGCCGACGATACCCTGTGGGATTCCAATATCCATTTTCTTGAAGCGGAGGCCACCTTTCTCGAAATCTTACGCCCGTGCGGTGTCAGGCTCCTGGAGATTCGGGCTGCGATTCGGCGCCACGAACTCGACCTTATTGCCGAAATGGGTTATGGACGGCGCCCTTACGTATTGGCGCTACATCGTGTCGTGCGCGAGCTGCTGCCGGCGCATCATCACGACGCGCTCGCCATCCAGATTGAACGTATCGGCGCGAAGCTGCTGGGCAGGTATTGCGAGTTGCTACCCGGGGTTCAAGCGACGCTAAGGGAGCTTTCGCGCCGCCATTGCCTGCTTTTGTTCACCAAGGGCCAGCCGGCGGAGCAGATGGCGAAGCTCGAACGCGCGGGTTTGCGCCCGCTGTTTAGCCGTGTCGGCATTCCGCTCGAAAAAGACGCCACTGCATACGCGCTACTGCTGGCACAAGCGGAACTCGATCCGGCGCGCACCTTCATGATCGGCAACAGTCCACGTTCCGATATCAACCCGGCGCTGCGTGCTGGTCTGCGTGGAGCTGTCTTCATTCCCCACCCGCACACCTGGGAACTCGAATGCGAGGAGATCGAGCCCGCCGAGGAGCGCGTCGTGACCCTTACCACCTTTTCTAACCTGCTCGAACTGTTCTAGGATTAAGTAGTCGATGGCAACTGCTGGTTTCAAGGTAGTAGAGGGGCCCACCGAGCGTCGTCTCCGCCGCAAACATCTCGGCCGCGACCGGCCGCCAATACCACTCAGGCCGTTGCATCGGATGTGGCGGCGGACGATCGACGAAATCGAGGTCGTGCGGGTGGACCTGCCGGTGCGGTATCTGCGGCCGGAACTGCATGGAGTCGTCGCCTGCCAAATAAGCGATTTCCATCTCGATCGCGACGAAGATGTTGCGCGGCTCGAACAGGCGGTCAAAGCGATCAATCGCCAACGTCCCGAATTCGTTTTTCTGACGGGTGATTATTTCTCGGGCCCGGCAACGATGCGGCGTTATATCCAACCCTTTCGCCGCGCATTGGCGGAGTTGAATCCTGCAGTCGGCCTTTTCGCGATACTTGGCAATCACGACCATTGGTCATCGATGAGTGTCATCGCAGAGGCGCTTAACACTGCCGGTGCACGGGTCCTTGCCAACGAGCATCAGCGGGTCCAGGTTCATGGAGAAAAGCTCGTGATCGTTGGCATCGACGATCTATGGTCGCGGCGGGCCGAACCAGCGCGCGCATTTCGAGGTATCACACGCGAAGAGTGCACGATCGTGCTCGCGCACAATCCTGACACCGCGCTCTATACTCGCCATCTGGGACCAGGCGTCATGTTATGCGGCCACACTCACGGCGGGGTGGTGCGAATTCCGTTTTACGGCTCGGTGATCAATTCGATTCTGCGCATCGGGAAACAATACTACGCGGGACTCAATCGGTACGGCGAGTTCTACATCTACACGAACCGCGGCCTGGGGACGTTCTGGCTGCGAATTCGCATCAATTGCCGCCCGGAGATTTCGCGTTTCCGGCTGAACGCGCTCGCCGAGGACGAGATAACGCACGAGCCGCCGCTGCCGCGCTCTTACCGTCGCCACCGCCGCAGGCGCCAAGGTTAATTTTAATCGACACTGCCCGGCCCCGCGGCGGCCCGGGGCAAGCGGAAAGCGCACTCCCTCAAAGGTCCGCGCGAGGCTGCTCCAGAATCAGATGATTTTCCGGTCGCGCAACGATGCGAACTCCTCGGTGCTGATGCCCAGTTCGTTGCAGTAGACTCGTTTGTTGTCGGCGCCCAGCAATGGGCTAGGCGAGCGTGGCCGGCTCGGCTCGCCATTGAAACGCAGCGGCGAAGTAAAGATCGTGATGGGACCCAGTTGTGGATGATCGACTTGTTGTAAAGCGCCGCGCTGCAATAAATGTGGATCGGTCATCACTTCGGGCAATTCCTTGACGATTCCGCAGATAATATCGTTGGCGTTCAGCACGTCCATTAACTCGCTGCGCGATTTCGTACTGGTCCATTCGCTGATCAGCGCGTCGATTGCGTCACGATGCCTGGAGCGTCCGGAAAGCTTCGCGTAGCGAGAATCTTCGCCCAGTTCCGGTCGCCCCATGATCACGCACAGCTTGCGCCATCGATGATTGTCAGCGGCAAGTATTACCACCCAGCCGTCGCTTGCAGGATAAGCGTTGGCCGGCGTGATTACGCCACCCGAGCCCCGGTTGCCCTCTCGCAATTGCCGCAAACCCATTCCGTAGTACGCGCTGATGTGCGACACCATCGATGGCAGCACCGCCTCCTGCATCGAGATTTCGACCATCAAACCCTCGCCGGTACGGTCGCGCTGACGAATCGCGCCGAGAATGCCCGCGCATAGATGGGTCGCCCCGAGCACGTCGGCCATAATTGCGCCAGCTTTGAGCGGTGGGTCCTCGGGCCTGCCGGTCACCGCCATCACGCCGGTCATCGCCTGCACGATCGGATCAAATGCCGGCAGGTTACGATTCGGCCCGGTCTGCCCGTAGCCGGTGCTATTCGCGTAGATGATCTGGGGATTCACCCCATGCAGCACTTCGTAGCTGAGTCCCATCCGCTCCATCGTGCCGGCTTCGTAGTTCTCGACAACGACGTCGGCCTTTCGAACCAGCCGCTTGAAAATGTCGCGCCCCTCGTCACTTTTAAGATTCAGCGTGATAGATCGCTTATTCGAATTCATCAGGGCGAACGCAAGTCCGATCGGTTGCTCGGCGGTGCGGCGATAGCCAGGGCGCATACCGTCGCCCCATTTGGGCGATTCGACTTTAGTGACTTCAGCGCCCATATAGCCGAGCAGCATCGTCGCATACGGACCGTTGACGAAATGCGTCAAGTCGAGCACACGGATATCTTCGAGCGGAAGTATCGGCCGGTTCATGTCTGGCAGAACCTCGTTAATTCATGGCGAGCACAAATGTTGGCTACATATTCCGCATCAACGCATAATACGCAAGTCGCATGATCAAGAAATGGCTAGGTATCGCCGCGCTGATGGTCTTTGGTTGTGGGCTCGCCCTCGGCTTGGCCGACATCGGTGTCCGGGTCGCGAATCGCTGGTTTCCCTATTTCTATTGTTATGACGATTACCGCGGCTGGGGACTGAATCCGGGCGCGCACGGATGGTATCGGCGGGAGGGAACTGCCTACGTCAGGATTAGTCATGACGGCTTCCGCGGGCCTGATTATCCGCAGCGAAAACCTCCGGGAGTACTCCGCGTGGCCGTGCTCGGCGATTCATATGTCGAGGCGATGCAGGTGCCGGAAGACAAAACCTTCACCGCCGTTGTTGAGCGCAAACTTGGCGATTGTGCTGCCGTCAAAGGCAGACGCATCGAGGCAATGAACTTCGGCGTCGACGGATACGGCACCGCCCAGGAATTGGTCACGTTACGCAGAAAGGTGTGGCGATATTCACCTGATATCGTGGTCCTCGCGATTTTTCTAGGCAACGATGTGCGTAACAATTCGGTCGTGCTCGAGGGTGACCGATGCCGCCCATTTTACAGCTACCAGGATGGCCGGCTGAGGTTGACCGGCCCGCTGGCCGATTCGCCTGCATATCGAATGTGGTGTGCTGCGCGCTTTGACTATCGCGATCTACGGTTCCTCGGCCTGCTCAAGAATACGTGGGAAGCAATCAAGCAAGGACCCGGAACGCCCACCGCTGAGCATCCGATGGAACGTGCTATCAACTACAGGATTTATAAGCCGCCGATGGACCGCGCCTGGGAGGACGCATGGCAGGTAACGGAAGCTCTTATCAGCGAAATGCACAAAGAAGTGATGCAACGCCACGCGATGTTTCTTGCGGTAACCGAAGACACTAGCATCCAGGTATGGCCCGATCGGCAAGCACGCAAGCGATTCGAAGAGAAACTCGGTGTCAGTAACCTGTTCTATCCTGATCGCAGGATCGCTGAACTGGGGCGCCGAAACCAATTCCAAGTGCTGAATCTGGCACCCGTGCTTCAATCATACGCCGAGGCCCATCACGTCTTCCTGCATGGCTTCAAAAACACGCCGATGGGCTTCGGTCATTGGAACCAGGCGGGCCATGAACAGGCCGGTCTGGCGATTGGCACGGAATTGTGTGTGATGGTCGTTGCAGCGAATCAAAACAAAATAAAAAAGAAGTCGGTAGATTGATGGACCCTTCCACCGCCCTATGCTCCGAAGCCGGGCGGGAGCGCATCTGCTGGTGATTGCTTATCCGATGGCTACGAGGGGCTGGAAGTGGGGTCAGCTGAAAAGCTGCACGGTTACTTCTGTACCCGAGCTCCTCCCGATTTACACAGCCAACGAGCCGGCGGGCTTCAAGACCTTTGAGATCACGACGCCGCAGATGTCGTCTACAGTGACTGTTTACCAGCCGTCTGCTCACGCATGGTTAATGATTAACATGCCGCTGGACCAGGTTCACGCGG
>Ga0073928_10006587_pt1 | contig 15546 bp, 19 predicted proteins | sample PaiPotPPA55metaG_FD_76969 | JGI IMG/M metagenome (GOLD analysis project Ga0073928, IMG submission 76969) | Iron sulfur acid spring bacterial and archeal communities from Banff, Canada, to study Microbial Dark Matter (Phase II) - Paint Pots PPA... ... | reverse complement strand
CTGCCGAACCCACGGGAGCTCGCATGCGGCTGCCGTGTAGGGCTCTGATCCCCGGTAGCTCAGTGGTAGAGCAAGCGGCTGTTAACCGCTGGGTCGATGGTTCGAATCCGTCCCGGGGAGCCAATTCGATCAGAGGGTTAGGTCTGAAAAAGATCTGACCCTCTGACGCCCTGCGAGGCTCAGGGCAGCATCTGGGGCAGCAACTGACGGAGTTCGCAAGACATGACACGACTGCAGCCTAGGCATTCCCGAACCGCCGCTCGATCTGCCCGGCGGAAGGCGAAGCTCAAAGCGAAACGGCGCCGCCAGCGCTCACGTGCTGGTGGGTAGATATTTGGGAGGCTTTGGGGACGGGCATGTTTATTGAGCGGCGTATCAACCCGGCGACGAAGGTTGTTGAGTTGTGGCGGTGTGAGTGGGACTACCCGGATGCTGGGGCCGCAAAGAAACGGTTTGTGAGCAAGATTTGTGACGAGCAGCCGCTCAGCATGGACGCCGAAGGGGCGCTCGCGGAAGAAACGGCGATTTGCTGGTCGTACGGCCGCACGCTGGGAAATATCGCGGTCACGTCATCTGAGCTGATCGGGCATTTTCCTGGCAAAGCCGGAAACGACGCAGCATTGCCCTGCGACTTCGTCAGCGCCGGCAAGTTCCGGAATGGTCCGCACCGCTTATGGTGCCGCACACATCAGGCCCACTGGGGCACGAAAGCCGACCTTGAGTCCTATGACCGGCTCGGTGAGATGCGCTGCGCCAGCCATGCGCAACCGATGAACTACGTAGTCTCGCCCTTGAATGTGAATATCGACGACCACGCTGAGGTCGGCGTGTGGTGCTCGATGCCAGCGGCTCTGGCGACATTCGACATCCCGAAGCGCCCACCGAAGATCCATGTCCACGTGCGTAAGGTCGCCGGCGAGAAGAAAATTGTTGATCGCGATTTCCCGGCGATCTCGCTGATGTACGGCACGCACCTCGGCATGTTCAAGAACGAGGGCATCACTCGCGTAAATATCACGCCGCCTTCCGCCTTCGATTTCGTCTGCGGGATCGAAGCCGGCCGGGAGATGAGCTGCATCAACTGCCCAACCTGCGGCTACCCGCACCTGGACCTAGGCGAGTTCTCTCGGAAGCCGCACCGCAAGCACTTCTGCGGCAATTGCGGGCGAGATAGCACGTGGAGCACGGAGCCCATCGTCTCGACACCGCTCAAGCTGCTGCACGACCAATTCGCTAGGAACACGAAGTATGAGGAGCCGGACCGGCGGTTGGATTTGGACAAGTTTCCGGGATGTAACTACACAGTCTGGGCTTCGACGCCCGCTATCGTATGGTCCGCTGCGCGTTCCCAGGAATTTGGTATCCATGTCCACGTGCACGACGGCAACAGCCGCATTATCGATGACACGTTCTCTGAGGTCGTCTTTAACGGAGCGCCGCTTGATCGGTCGGAGCTGATCGCGAACATGATCAGCCGCACGATAATCTAACCTCTGGCTGGGGGAGCAGCCTCTATGAAACTGAGATGATCTGCGATTGACGGGCGAGTATCAGTTGAAAAAAGCCCCGCTCGTCGCCGAACGGGGCTGCGCATTGAATTGCTGCTAATTGATCATTTTGGTCGCCGCGTTCGGTTTGTTCGCCGCAGTTGCTGCCTCTCAAATTCCCGCAAGGTGGCCTCTGCATCGGCGCGCAAACGATCGGCGAGTGCTTGCATCACCGACCGGACTTGGCTGTCGAGATAGTCAATTGCCGCCTGATAGCCGGCGCAATAGCCGCGGACTTCGCCGAAGGTTTTCACCTCACTGCGTTGCGAGTTCACTGTCCGCCCTCCTCTGCGCTGCTGTGCCTGCGGGACCGGCTCCGTCGATAGGCGTCATTGAGCCGGCGTGCAGTCTCGGCCGCTTGGTCTTTCGTCAAGTCCTCAGCCCCGAACACGACCGCGTCGCGCTCGGTATCCCAAACGCACGACCGATCCGGGTTGACTGTGGGCCGGATGACGTAGCGATCTCTGCTTTGCGCGACACCGTCGAGCAGGTGTCGATCGTCGAGACATTGCGTTCGGGCGAAAATTGCGGCGACACTCAAAGGAGCCTTGGCCATGGGACACTCCGTGGCTGGGGTTAGGCCCGCGTCGGATGTTGTCAGCATCCGACCGGGCCGCTCGCTCCTCTACGCCCGTCAGCGGCGCGCGCAACGTCAATCCTCGGCAATTGCACCGATCGATTCAGGCCGCTTGAACTGAGCGACGGCAATCGCCGTGCGCGCTCACGCAGCGCGTCGCCGCGGTCGGCCCTGCTGAAAATTCAGCACGTTCGAATTCCGGAAATTCTCGGCATTTGAGATGTCTGCCGGTTCACCCATTGCGGCGAAGAACTCCTCGCGCAGCCGAGCGATCTCGGCGTCCATCTCGGGGCCGGGATGGTCGAGCGCCGGATCGAATGGCCTGGTCGGATCGCAGGCGCTTCGATCCCCGGGCATTTGGCGCAGACGCGCAGCTTTAGCAAGTTGTCGCTGTGCTCGCGCGCGATGCGCCGGCCCGAGCTGCGGGAGGGGTGCGCCGCCTGGCGCTGACCCGAGCCGCGCGATCGATGGCATATCTACCCGAATGCCGATCTCGCGGTTCACCGCTCCGACGACGACGACCTTGAACGCCTGGCGCCGGGGAACACGGCCTCTATGTGCGCGAGATGGCGTGGCTGCTCGGCTGGCCGGTCGGCACGGTTAAACACAGGCTCTATTGCGGCGGCCGCCTCGGGCTCGACGTCGATCGCCAGACCGAGAACATCGACCTGCTGTTGCACGCCGGCATTCCGCCGAGCGGCTGGCCGACGCGCCTGCACCGTCGGGTTCATGCGAACCTCACCAGCCGGCTCGGCCAGGCGTAGCCTTCGTCGCCGGCGGTGCCGGCGAACAGAGCCTTGACCCCCTCCCGCTCGGAAGGAGGGTAGGGGGCTTTTTCGAGGGGAGGGGCTCTGCGAAAAACCGTTATGGGCTTGTATTTGCGAGATCGCGAAATTCGATAGGGCCCCTTCAGATCAAAACCCGCACCGATCCTCGCCTTTGAGGTCGCAAAATAGTCTCGCGATGTAGTACCAGCTCGACCCTCCGCCGGCGACGGCGGCAGCGATTCCTTGTCGGCACCGGCATGGTAATTTCGGCGGACCCGCCCTGTGGATAAAACGATCGCGCGCCGCACCTGACCCACTCCCGCCAACCCGGCGTGCGCTCGCGGCCCGCGCGCGCTGGCTAGGACAATCGACGGTCGGGGCAGTCCGATAGCGGGGAGGCGCTTCGCGCGTCCTAGCGCGTCCTGCGCGGCTCTGGCAGGAGAGCTCGCCTCGGCTGAGCTGCCGTTTTGCCAAGCCTTCGCCGCTCGTGCTAGACGGCCGGGCAAGGCGATCGACTATCTCCTGGCGCGCCTGCGCGCTCATCGGAACGGGGCCGTTTAACGGCATCGTCACGCGGGCGCGTCAACGCTGTTCCACGTGAAATCGACACGTGAACAGCAGCAGCGCACCCCGGCGCGGTCGACTACGACCGCCGCGCCGCCGGCGACGAGCTCGCCGGCGGCGCCGATCAGCGACCTGGCATTCCGCGAAAACTTGCTCGCGCTCTTGCCACCTGAGGGCCGCGCCCTGTTCGAGCCGCTGGTCTTACCAGGCTGGCTACGCCGCCGGCGGAACCTGGCTGAACGTGATGCGGCGCTTCGGGCCCTTGCGGCGGATCACATCGATAGCACGAGCTGGCGCATCGCGCGTCGGCTGAACATCGAGCTGGCCCGCTACTTCACCCGCGGCTCGTGGCAGTACGACCGCGATCGAGGGCCGCCGGCGGATCCGCGCCACGCCGCGATGCACCGCGCCCTGCAGCTGCACGGCGGCAACAAGCTGCCGTCGCGCAGCACGATCCAGCGCGCGCTGGCGAGCCGACCCGCACGGCAGCCCAAAACTTTTTGACGGATGGGCTGCGCGAGCGCGCACGGTCCGCGCAAACCACGAGGGACTTCATGCGACGCACCGGACTTCTGCAGGTGATCAAAACGACGATAAACGGCGCGCCCGCCGATCAGCTCGCCGATATCGAGGCTCAGCTTCGGGCCGAAAAAACGAATGTCGCCGCCGCGGTTCGCGAATTGGAGCAGCTCGAACAGCAACGGCGCCTGGCCGCTGACTATGATGCGGCGCGCGGGCTGGACGAGGCGCTCGCGCGCGCCCGATGGACGATCGAGCGGGCCGACGCCGTGATCCCGCCGCTCGAGGCCGAACTGGCCGCCGCGCTCGCCGATCGCCGGCGGGAAGCGCTGGCGCGACACAGAGCGGCCATTGCGAAAATCTATCCGCGTCTCCGCGTCGCGATCGAGGCGGCCGCGGCCGTCCAGGCCGACGCGATCGCCGCGCGCCAGGCCGCCATCGCGGAATTAGGTGAAGGCGTCGTCCAGGCGAACCTCACGACCGTCGCCTTCATGGGATTGCTGTTGCCAGATTTGATTCAGATCTGGGCCGCGGAAATGGATCGGGCGTTTGCGGCGGCGCCGCAGCCGAAGCCCGCGCGAGCGCCGTCAGCGCCGGCTCGGCCCCAGCCGGTCGAGACGGACCGCGCGCACGCCGTTGGGCTCAATGACCGGCCGGTCACGCCTCGTGTCAGGCGTCAGTTGCGGCGCGACAGCCACGCCGGCGAGGGTCATCGGCTAATCACCTTCGTGCGGAGCGGTGTCGAAGCGGGAAACCTGCAATCGCTCGCCGGCGACGTCGTCGCGATGCCGATCGAAACCGCGAACAGCCTGGTCAAATCTGGGGCTGCCGAATTCGCCGGCGAGCCGGGACCCACCCCGCAGAGCGCGGGACCTCAGACAGGAAAACCCGAATGACCGTAAGGGCGTTGAACGCGGCCGAGCAGGCGCACCTGAAACGCGCCGCCGAATACATCGCTGAAGCGCAGCGCCACCACGAAGCCGCGGTGGCGGCGCACGACAAGGTCGACGATCGCGCGCTTGCCGCCGCGCACCGCAGTATCGGGCGTTCTCTCGTTGGCGCCCAGCGATGCTTCCGCGACCTGGCCGCCCTCGGCGCGGCCGCGGACATCAAGAACACCCAGACCGTTCAAACGAGCAGCGGCAGCAAGCCGTCGACCGGCTCGGCCGATGGTCGCGGATCATCGTCATTTCACGTGGCGGTCACAGGGGTGCACACCAGCGGCGGCACTGACGTCGGCCGCGCGACGCGGCTTGCCGAACTGAACGAGCGCCGCCGCACGATGAACTCAGATATTGAATGGCTGGGCCGGGTATTCGGAGTCGGCCGTGCATAGGCTCTATGGCGGCGGGCTCGAACCGCTCGGGGAGCGCGAGGTCGGCGTGATCGCGGCGACATCGGGATTGGCGCGCGACGGCCATGTCATCGAAGTCAGTGGAATGGATCTTTCGCGGTATCGCGCGAACCCGATCGTCCTTTACCAGCATTCGCAGCAGCAGCCCGTCGGGATCTGCACAGCGATTGGCGTCGAAGGTGATGTTCTAGCCGCTCGCATTCAGTTTGCGCCCGCAGGAATCAGCGTCGTCGCTGATCAATGCGCGGCACTGGTGAAAGCGGGCATCGTCCGAGCAATATCCGTTGGTTTTGACCCAGACCTAAGTGCGGCGGTTCCCCTCGATCCGAAACGGCCGCGAGGTGGGCAGCGCTTCGTCAGATCGGAGCTGCTCGAAATCTCTTTCGTGAGCGTGCCGGCCGATCCAGGGGCTACCGTGGTCGCGCGATCGTTCTCGTCGCGGGTCGATTTTCGCCGATTGATCGAAGCCTTGCCGCCAGTCACAGCGGCGAGCCTTCAGCGCGCCGCCGCCATCGTGCCGCAGAGCAGCCCGCGCCGAATACTCAGTCATGCCGCGCATGTCTGGACCTTGATGGAAGCGGACCGCCAAGCGGCAGAGCGCTGCACCCGTGAGATCAGGCGGAAAGAACTCCGAGAACGCCGCAATCGGTGGAAGTGAGGGCGCGGCGCGCCGCCCGATTCACAGCGCGCCAGGTCCCACTCGGCGGTGGACCTAAAGAGAACACCGAGCGCCGGCGGGGCGGTCTTTTGTGGAGCTCCGCTGCCCGCGGCCGGCACCTTTTTCACCATGAGCGAATTGATCGATGTCCGATAATTCTCTGACGATCACACTCGGAGTCGACCAATCGAAGCTGCGCGCCGATCTTGCCGTCGTGCAGGCGCAAATGCGCGCCTTCGGCTCGGAGCTCAAACGCGCCGCCAACGACTCGCTCAAAACCGGCGATACGTCCGCGCTGCGCGGCCTGGCGACGCAATTCGAGGCGGCGCGCGCCCGCGTGGCCGCGCTGACCACGACGATGCGCGAGCATACCGCCGCCCATAGCGGCTTTCGCGGCGCGCTCATGGCCTCGCACGATGCGTTGCGCGACGTGCGCGGCCGCATGTTCGAATTCGGCCAGGCGCTCTCCAACACCGCCGATCGGGTGTTCCCGCATTTCCGCGAGATCCTCGCGATCGGTGTCGGCGCGGCGCTCGTCGAATTCGTCCACAAGGTTAAAGAGGCCAACAACGAGATCCGCGAAACCGAGAACCTGTCCAAGGCGCTCGGCTTCTCGACCGAGGAATTCGAGGCCGCCGGGCTGGCCGCGTCAAAATTCGGCGTCGGCCAGGATGAGTTGTCGCAGGCGCTGGCGCGCTCGGCGCGCCGTCTCGGCGAATTGCGCGTCGAAGGGTTGAAGCTGAGCGGCGACACACCGAACAGCACCGTCGCGACGCTGCGCGGCAATATGAAGAACCTCGCCGACGCCTCGCTCGTCGCGCGCGGCGGTATGTACCAATTGAATGAAAGCATTTTCGGCACGACGGCGACGCTGCGCGGCGGTCAACAAGCGGCGATCAATCTCGACAAGGCCTTTTCCGACATCGCCAACAATCCGGCTCTGAGGGACGCCGACAAGCAAATCGCGGTCGCCAAGCGCATCGACTCGATCAGGGATGCGACCCTCAAAGCGCAACTCGCCAATCGGGAATACGGCCGCAGCTGGGTGATGGTCTTGCCGGGGATCCTCGGCATGGCCGACGGGCTGAGAAAGGCCGAGGAAGAGATCAAAAAATCCGGGTTGGGTCTGCAGGAGTACGAAAAAGATCAGGCGCGCACGTTCAAGGCCGCGCTGACGGAATTCAATTTCTACTCTGCGCGCGTGCAACAGATCGTGCTCGGCGCGCTCGGATCCGCGTTCGTGCCGTTCTTCACCGAAGTGACGGCGCTGTTCAAAGAGAACGCGAGCGGCATCCGCGACTGGTCGGTATCAACCGGCAAATACCTCGCCGACACGGCGAAGCAAATGATCGATCTGCTCGGCGGGAAGGGGCTGTCAAAAGACGCGACCGAACTCGCTAAGACCCTGTCCGGCATCGGCACCGCGGCGCTGGTGACCTTCGGCATCCTCAAAACGGGCTTTGACCTGGTGAAGGGCGCCGCCGATTTAGTCGCCGCGGCGGTCAATGGCATTTCGGGCGGGATGACGAGCCTCAACGGCGAAACGATCATCGCGCTCGGGCTGTTCGTGCGCATGTCGAATGGAGTCGGCATCCTGACGACGGGCTTCGATCTGCTCACCTTAGCGGCCAAGGGTTTTGCGGCGACCGCATCATTGATGCGGGCGCACCCGATCATCGCATTGGCGACGGTACTCGCGCTTCTCGCGTACAAAATTTACGAAAATTGGGACACGCTTAAAGAGCTCTGGCACGCGACCTGGAACCTCATCGTCGCGTTCGCCGGTTGGGTCGGCAGGGGATTTGTCGGCGCGTGGGATGATGCGATCAAGGCGATCACCGACATTGTCGGCGGGTTCTGGAAATGGCTGAGCGGGATCTTCGATAAGGTCATCGGCAAGGCCACGGAAGCGGCCAAGGCGATCGGCCGCGCGCTCAGCGGCGGCGGCGCGGGACCGGCCGAGAGCGGACCGGAACCCGGCCATGCCCAGGGCGGCTATATCCGCGGCCGCGGTACCGGCACCAGCGACTCGATCCCGATTTGGGCGTCAAACGGCGAATACATGGTCAAGGCGGCCGCGGTCAGCCGCGTCGGCGTCCCGGTCCTCGACCGCATCAATTCCGGCCAGATGCCGGGCTTTGCCGGCGGCGGGCTCGTCGGATCGTCAGGCGGCGGCGCAACAATTCATCTTCACGTCGGCGGTCGCGAATACCCGATGACCGCCTCGCGGGGCGTCGCCGACAGCCTGATCCACGAGGCCCGCACCCGACACACGCTCAGCGCCGGCCGGGCGCCGAGCTGGGCCGGCACGTGAGCGGGGAGGAGCGATTGATGCCGCACCGGATCACGGCCGGCGGTGAGGCCTGGCAATTTCTGCTGCGGTACAGAGCGCTGTGGCAAGTGCGCCGCCAGTTTCGCGCCTATGCCTTCGAGGGGGATGACCGCGCCGCGCGGCCGATCGCCGGCGGCGCGCCCGATTTGATTTCGTTAAACCCTCTCTCGGCGCGCCGATTGTGGGACAAAGCAATCGATGTCGCCGCGGCCGTCCTCGTGCGAGAACTGAACGCCGAACTATTGGGGTTGAGCCCTCGCGACCGGATGATAAAGACGGCACGGTTCATCGAGGGTTGGACCGGAGAGGTTGCGGTCATGTGCGATGATCCCGAGTGCGAGCAGCACGGTCCGATGCGCTCAGCCGGTGATCTCTTTGCGATGATCGAACCGAGCGCCCGCAGGTTCGTGCGCAATGCGGCGCGTGAGCTGTCGCCGTTGAGCCCTGGCGAGCGTCTCGCGCAATCCGAAGCGGCCATTCAAACCCTCGGAATCACCGCGGCCGGCCGGCAAAAACTACCACCCTTCGACGAGCTCGAAAGGGCGGCGGGGGGCATGCCCCCGGATTTTTGGGATTGGGTGGCCGTGCACAACGTCGCCGGCGCCGGGTGAGTGCCGACGGCACCTCGACTTTGATCCGGACCGGGAACCGGCGTTCGGCTCTCCGTTCGCGCGGCGACAAAATGTCGTGGTGCTGACTGGTTGTCCACAGGCTCTCGCGCGAGCGAATGGACCCCATTAACCGGCGATTCACGTCGGTCGGCGCGTATCGGTGTTCGCTGCGAGTGCACATTGGGGGAGGGGGATGGGGCAACGGGGCCGTCCTCGGAAAGAGGATTCGCGACGCAAGCCATGCGGCCGCCTCGCATTCCAGCCGGATGAGGGGCACCCGATGGTTTTAGAGCACCGCGCCGAGATCGTCGGCGAGGAACACAAACACAGCCGTAAGTCCTCCTACGTCGTCGGTCAGCTGTTCCTCGCCGGCGTGTTCTTCGACCCCGGCGCCGATCGCGAACATGCTAACGGCATCACGCTCGCGAAGCGCCAGCACGATGTTGTCGTCGCTTTGCTCGCAGCGTTTACGGCGAACCGGGTGCCGCGCGACCTGCAGCTCAGCCGCGGGTTTTTCCTGAGCGTGCGATGATGGGCGAACAGGCTGCTACTGCCTTGGGTCGCTACGATCATCGAGCGCTTGTCGCACGACCTCAAAGCTCGGACCTACGACCCACTCCGATGCGGCGAAGGCAATGAACCGGTTGACCTCCCGCGGCGTCACATTCAGCGGGTGAATGCCGTGCCGGCCAACCAGGGCGACCGTTTTTGTTAAGGGCGCGACGAGCTGGGCTTTGGGGTTCCTAAGCGCTGCTGGCGGGCTGTCCGCGTATCCGTCAACAAGCCATGATACGCCGCGGTCGCTGGTGATGAATGCGCCATCGTCCGGCGCGGTTAGACGTGCCCAGGACAACCTCGGGAAATGGCGAACCTGGAAATACCACGCCTGCAGGTGCAGCAGCTCAAGGTGATCTTGACGGTGCAGAACCCACCTCCAGCCTTGGTTCCGAAACGCTCGCAGTTCATCCTCGTCACTGACCTCGCGGCGCTCGCCCGTTTTCGGATTCTCGACACACATCGAGCGCTGTCGGCTGCTGATTTTTTCGATCCCCGGCGGAGGTGGCTCTAAGACCTTAGCCTCCCCTTGGAGGAGAAGGTCATTGACCCACTCTTCCTCTAACTTCATCCAACCGGGCGTCCGGGCAGCTTGCCATGCCATAAAACGCCCGATCTCGGGCGGGATGACGAATGCGGCACCGACTGGCTCGGTTGCAAATTTCCGTATCGCCCTCGAAGCGGCACTCTCGATCCTCGCGAGGTGAGCCTCGATCGTCGCATCCGGTTCAACGAAGCCACCCTGCCCGTCATAGAAGCCGCGCGCGAGCGAAACGTTTTTCGGAGCACGGCGACGGATCTCACCGGTTTTCACACGGCCGATCCATATGAATGGATCGCCGCTGTTCGATGATGCGGGCGCGGTGAAACCTTTCAGATAGAACTTCGGTACGGTGTGCGCGCGAGTTCCGCCAGGCCTCTGTTCACGTGCGGTGCTGTCGGACTGGTCGGTCATTGGCAGCGGGCTATCACCGTTTGACGCTCAGCGCACCGATGATCGCGAGGTTCCCGGCTTTCACGGACGAGAACCGGCGTTGAGGTCGATCTCCGCGACGGCGTTGTGAGGAGGATAGGTACTTTAGGATAGGCAACAAGACCGGTCTCCCTAAACTAACTAGCGTGTCTGGGTCAGCGGCGTCCGTCTGGCAGCGGATTTCACAAGCCCGCGCTCGGATCAGCCGCTACCCAAGCATGCGTCGCCGCGCGCGCGCGCCTGCAACCGCCTCAGTGGGCTGGGCGCGATAGCGGCGTCGTGCCGTGCCGCTGCGCACTCTCACTCCCGCGCTCCGCAAGGCTGCGCGCAACTTGCCGAGGCTGATCGCCACCCCGTGTTGTCGCTGCAGATACGTTTGCACTTCTTCGATCGAAGCTCGCGCCGTGCCGCGCACCGCCTTGCGCACCAAGGCCACTAAGTTCGCGACAGATCCGGGGGCGCGTCGCGCGCGAGCTGTCCGCGGTTTCCGGCTCAAACGCTCGCGGTGATCGCCCTTCGGCTCCCGCGCCGCCGATCGCAGCGCCTCATTCAGTCGCGTCTGCCAGCCCGGGCCGCCCGCCCGGAACCGCTCCAGGATGTCGCGGTCGAGCCGCAGTGTCACCTGCTCCTTTGTGCCGCTCCCCTTGGGCCGCCCGACCCGCCGCAGCGGCCGGTCACCCTCGAACACTTCCGCCGCTTCGAGCCATTCTTCCGTCAGCTCCGGTGCCGTGTCTGGGTCGGCGGCGATCTGGCGCGCGATTTCCTCATCCGTCGTCGCGTCCAGCATCGCCAAGTCGCTCCCCAAGCCGCGTTTGCTCCCTCGCATTGCACTTCCTCATCGAAATCACCCGCCGCGCCACGCCACGCGGCGTCCAGACCACCGCCACCATCCGACCGCGCAGACGCCCGAACGTCTGATACCGGTCCTCGCCATATTCCGCTCGGAGGTCCAGCCAGGTTAGCGTGCGCCCGGCGAACACCTCGGCCGCATCTTTGAAGTCGAGCCCGCGCTCCCGCAGCGTCCCTTCCCGCTTGGCGGGATCATAGGTGATGCGCACCCCGCTTTATGTAACTACGAAAATTGAGCGGGTCAAGCCGCTAAACCTTCGCTGAGCGAGCATCGCAGCCATTGGAACTCGGTCTCCTCGGTTTCTTCACCAGTCGCGATGCGCATGACCTTTGACGACGTTGCCGATCACGTCAGCGGGTTTTGGTGATCTGGCCCGTGACGCCTCCTCGCGCTCAGCAAGCCAGGCCATCAGGGTTGACCGCCGGGCACAAACAGAACGGCCGAGTTTGAAGGTGGGTAACCCGTGCGATTTGGCGAGGTGCCGTACTTGATCGTTCGATAGCCCGAGCTGGCCAGCTATTGCCGGCAACCCGTACAGAAGGTCAGCATCGTCCATCTTGTGCTTTCTCTCCGTTGTCGCATGCGTTGTCGCGTCCGCGGGCCGCCGCTTGGCGCCGCTTGGCATCAATCCATTGATTTTGTTGCCGATCGCCACCGGTTAGGCGGGCAGAAGAAAAAACGCGGGAACTGCCGCCAAACTATTGATTTAGCTCCTGATTGTGGCCTCTGACGACGCCCTTGCCGATGTAATAGACCGCTTACGTTTTCAGTCAGTTAGGTCGCAGTGTCGCGGCCTTGTTGCGGATCAGGCAGGAATCGCGGCGATATTTGCAGCCGGCGGAAGCAGATTGTTCGCCATCTGGTCCATGATCTCGTGCCGGCCAGTGCCTCCCATTATGGGGTGCGCGTAGGTCTGCAAGGTCATGTCGAATGACGAATGGCCGAGCAGCGCTGCGACCTCAGTTAGCGACATACCGTGTTCGATCAGCCAGCTTCCGAAGAAATGCCGTAGCGCGTGGAAATGAATGTGGTCGCCAACTACTTCGCGGCCGAGCCCCGCGCGATCTAAGAGCGGGCGCCAAAACTCTGAATGAAAATTGGCCAAGTAAATGAAGCCTGGGCGCAACGTACTAGATCGATATTGCCCGGATCGAAAAAGCAATTGGCGATCGTTCTCAATATAATATAGCTGCGTCCACTGTTGGAGTATTTGCACGATGTGCGGCGCCATTGGCACATCCCTCACTCCGGCGCGAGTTTTCGGCAGCTTAAGCTCATCCTCACAGGTCAGGCTCTGCCGCACTCGAATCATGCGGCGGTGAAAATCGACCTGTTGAAGGCTCAGGCCGGCGATCTCGCCCCAACGGAGGCCGCAGAACGCGGCAAGGTGGACACAGCAGCGCCCGAGTTGGTGTGCCCTCGCGGTGTAGTTCCTTGGCCTCTTGTCCGTCGCCGACAATAATTGCTCGATTTCAGCCGCGGTAAAGGTGCGGATTGGTTTGGCCGGCGCCTGCCTGAACTCTCGGCATCCCTCGGCCATGACAGCGCGCTTGGCATGGTGGCGCTTGATTGCGTGAGCCTCGATCTGAACCAGCACGCGCATATAGCCCTGGATCGTCGCGCCCGCGAGACGGCGGGCCGACATGCTCCACCTGTACCAATCTTCAACATCCTGCAATGTAACCTCGGTAATCAACTTCCGGCCAAAAAACGGGATGATGTATTTATTAACTGCGGTGGTGATAGTATTTCTGTAGTGCTGCTTTCCGATTGTCCCGGCGCGAACTCTTTCCTCGTAATACCTCATGTACGCTTCGGCCAGTGACTTTACGGTCGAGCTTTCAGTCTCGGGGACATGCTCGCCCTTTTCGATTTCGGATTCGACCTGAATTCGGTATTTGTCCGCGCCCTTTTTTTTACCGAAGGTTTTCAATCGACGTTTGCCGCGCTGGTCGGTGTAGCGGACAACCCAGGCCTCTTTTGTGATGCCCTTATGGGTCCATGTACGCTTGCTGACAGACATAGGGTGGATGCCCTTCGTTTAGAGCTTAAAAAGGGGAAACGCGCCGGCAATTGTCGGACACTTCCGGAACGCTGATTGCGCGCTAAAACGCGCGGCTCGCTTTCCCGAGCACCACGCATCTCCGCGCACACTTGCCCGGTGAGTTAGCAGCCCTTGCGCGGTTTGCTTTCGCGCCGGCTCTCAGATTTGTCGGGCTCAGAGCGAAGGCGCTGTGCTGCCCATTCCTCGAGCTTGGCGTCGACCTCTTCCTCGATCCACGCCACGCGCCGACTTCCTCCTACGGGAATCGGCTTCGGAAACTCGCCGGCCTTCACTTTCCGGCGTAGGTGATCGCGGCAATAGGGGATGCCCTTTTGCTGCTTCAGATCATTGAAGGTTAGGAGACGCATCGTGTCGCACCATGATGCTATTTGTGCGACTCGGCATTGTTCACATTTGAAGCGGCTTTACCACAACAAAAAAATTCACGCGGCTTGAACTTCTTTGGCTCGACTTGGTCCGATCTGTACGATCTTCACTATTAAGGTATAAAGGTTCCGAGGCGATGATCGACGGTTGAACTCGATCAATGGAAAAATCGCTGATCGCCCACAATGACCAAACCAACTCTCGAAAAAATTGCAATGCTGATGCGCTTGCTCCGGCGTAGTGTTTTTCGGCCCGCATATCATTCGCTAGGTCGCTATGGACTCCTTAGACCTAGGCCGCGCAATGCTTAGAGGCAGCACGTCAGCAATGGGCGGCTGGACGATTGAAAGCAGCCGTCGCTCCCAAAGCTCTAGGCACTGCCGCTTTTCCGCTTGATAAGCGTGCTGGTCGTAAACTCGATGCAGTCCAGGCTTGGCGTGCGCGATCACGAGCTCACGGACCATGTCCTGCACGGGCAATGCCGAAAGGTGCGTGCGCATCGATCGGCGTAGATCATGGATCTTCCACCCCGTGACGCCGCTCAGCCGGTCAATCCGAACCTTCGCCTTCGAAAAGCCATTGATCGGCTTCGCGCCCGCCGTGGTCGTGAACACGAAATCGCCGGCCGTAAACCGTGGCAGCGTGTCGAGCAGCGACATGGTGGCGGGCGATAACGGCACCTCGTGGGCGGCACCGCCTTTCATGCGCGATGCCGGGATCGTCCATAGGCGGTCGCGAACATCGATTTCGGACCAACTCATATCCGCGACCTCACGCTCGCGCTGGCCGGTTAGGATCAACAGTCGGAACACCGGACCATACGGATAGCCCATCTGATCGGCGGCCTGCCAAACGCTGCGCAGCTCAGCATCGGTTAAGGTGCGCTCGCGCGGCTCTCGCCGTCCGATCAGGTCCTTCGGACTGAGGCGCTCAACCGGCGAACTGGTGAGCCCGTATTCCTGAGTTCCAATCGCCCAGGAATAGAGCCGTCGAAGATAACCAAATGCGTTGTGCGCCTGGTACGGCGCGCCACGGGAAACGATAGCGCGAATGGCGATGGAGACGTCCTGCGGGGTTATGTCCGCAGCGGGACGTGCACCCCATCGTCTGACAAACTCGCGCTCGATGATGCGGCGCGCTTCGCCCTGTTTTTTGAGCGTGCGCCCGTGCCTGTCGAGAAAGTCGGTGGCGACCGCAGCGAAGGTGTTGACCTGCTTGTGTTGAGCAGCGGCAGCTTGACGAGCATTCTCAACAACGGGATCGATGCCGCGCTCGATCCATTGAAGCCATAGCCGCGCTCGCTCGCGCGCCGTATCGAGGCTGATTGCGCCGTAATTCCCGATCGCGCGCCGCGTCATATTTTTGGGATGAATGGGGAACCGCGCGACGAGCACAAAGCTCTTATGTCCGGCATCGGTCACTCGCAACGCAAGGCCGGGGACGATCGCATCGTAATACACGTCTCGTTGCCCCGACGGTGCCGGGCGCCGCGACTTGATGAACCTGTCGGTCAGATTCGTTTTTGGCACGGCTCTAAACTCCGGGGCAGCATCGGGGCAGCAAAACTGGCCGCCTGGCCATGTCGTATCGTGTCGCCCCACATTGCATAGGGTCAGGCGATCATGCAATGACTTCAGATGCTTAATGACGCATCAAGTCGCCAGATGTCGCCCAGTGTTTTGCTAGAGCAAGCGGCTGTTAACCGCTGGGTCGATGGTTCGAATCCGTCCCGGGGAGCCAACCAGGTTCGGGGGGTTAGGAGTGATGCTCCTGACCCCCCGGCCACCCTCTCCACCCGACGGATCGGG
>Ga0073928_10006586_pt1 | contig 15549 bp, 9 predicted proteins | sample PaiPotPPA55metaG_FD_76969 | JGI IMG/M metagenome (GOLD analysis project Ga0073928, IMG submission 76969) | Iron sulfur acid spring bacterial and archeal communities from Banff, Canada, to study Microbial Dark Matter (Phase II) - Paint Pots PPA... ... | reverse complement strand
GTCCGTTGTGGGGCTTTTTGTACGGTTGGACGACGCTGCTAGTCATTCAGACGGCCACTATCGCGGCGGTGGCCATTGCGTTCGCGAACTTCACCGGAGTGATGTTCCACGGCCTTTCATCGTCCGCATGGATATGGAAGTTGGGAACGTTCGGCCCCTACAAAATGGCGTTCGGTGCGTTGGGACCGTATGAAGTCGGGCTGAACACCCAAAACCTGCTGGCAATCTTGTCGATAGTTTTTCTCACTTGGATGAATACGCGCGGGCTGCGCACAGGCGCTTGGGTGCAGAACGTTTTTACGGTTGCAAAGATTGTCGCTCTGGGCGGATTGACGTTGCTGGGTTTTGTGTTCGCAACACAAGTGGCGCGCAATTCCAACTTCAGCGATTTTTGGCGGAACGCGCGCTTCTCAGAATTGCACAGCTATCAAAGCGGCCAAGACACTGTATGGGTAAGTGTCGCAACACTCGTTGGTCTCGCCATGGTAGGCGCTCTTTTTTCTTCCAGCGCCTGGACCAACGTGACGTACATCGCTTCGGAAGTGAGGAATCCAAAGCGTAATCTGCCTCTTGCCTTAGCCCTTGGAACTGGAATTGTGACGGTACTCTACGTTCTCGCCAACCTTGCATATCTAAACGTGCTGCCATTCGCGGGAACTCCTGACGGAACGGCCACCATGGCGCGAGGGCTCCAATTCGCCGCCGGCGATCGCGTGGGTACGGCCGTCGCCGAAGCGATTGTCGGCCCAAGCGGTGCGGTGCTGGTGGCCATCGCGGTCATGACGTCCACATTTGGCTGCAATAATGGACTGATCCTGGCCGGGGCGCGCGTTTATTACGCGATGGCCAAGGATGGACTGTTCTTCCAAAGTGTCGGCAGTATAAATCAGCACAACGCTCCTGCCGTTGCTCTTTGGGTTCAATGCATGTGGGCCTGCGTGTTGTGTTTCTCTGGTACCTACGGACAATTACTTGAATTTTTGGTTTTCGCTGTCGTTATGTTCTACATACTGACCGTCCTTGGTCTTTTTATCTTGCGCTTCCAGCGGCCGGACATGGAGCGACCCTATCGAGTCTTGGGCTATCCGGTGCTCCCCGGGATCTATCTGTTACTCGCCTCGTTCCTGGAAGTGCAATTGTTGCGTTACAAGCCGCAATACACTTGGCCAGGATTGCTCATAATTTTATCGGGAGTGCCTGTTTACTGGCTCTGGCAAAAGTCGCAGGACGCGAGATTGCGAGGGAAATCCTGAAAGACAGAGTCAGCTGTTCGAATCGTCGCGCGATAATCGGGAGAGGGCAGTGAGGTCGACGCCGGCCTGCCGTAGCGTTTTCGCTACCGCCGCTGCAATCGTGGGAGCGCCTGGAGTATCGCCGTGGATGCAAATAGTCTGCGCGTTCGCAACAATCTCGGTACCGCCGCAGCTAACCACCGTCCCTTGTTCCGCAATGCGCAACGCTTGTTCCCCCGCTTCCGCGGGATCACGTATCAACGCATCCCCAAATCTGCGTGAGCGCAAAGTGCCATCGGCTTCGTAGCGCCGGTCTGCGAATGCTTCGGCGAACACCCGGAAACCTGCTTCACGAAAGACCTTCAGCATCAACGATCCAGCCAGGCCGACAAGTGCGACATCCCGATTCCAACGCGCGACTCCGTTGGCGATCGCCTGGGCCACCGCGCGATTCGCCGCGGCCTGGTTATAAAGCGCGCCATGCGGCTTTACGTGCGTCACGCAGGCGCCGCATCCGGCGGCAACTTCGGCAAGCACCCGCACTTGTTCGAATACCGAATCAGCGATTATTTCCGGTGGCAGCTTCAACTCCAGACGGCCGAAATTCGCGCGATCCGGATAGCCAGGATGCGCGCCGACATCGAGCCCCCAGCGAAGCGCCTGTTCAATTGTTACTTTCATGTTTTGGAAATCGCCGGCGTGTCCTGCGCAGGCAATGTTGACCGACGTCAGTGACGGCAACAATAACTCCTGAGTTCCATCCGTGATGGCTTCCGGCACTTCACCCATATCGCAATTCAAATCAATGCGTTTCATTGCAGAATCAACTCTTTCGAGGACAGCAGTTTTTCCTGTTCCATTAGCAGCGATCGCGCTGTGCCGAATGTAACCTGTTCGAATCGTATCTCATCGCGGGGGCGAAGTTGTCCCACACGGTGTAGGTCCGCGGAAATTACATTCGCGATCTTCCGGTATCCGCCGGTGGTTTGTTGCTCCACAAAAAGGATGATGGGCGGGCCTGCGGTGGGTACCTGAATGGCGCCGAGCGAGACGCCTTCGGTAATCATCCGGCTCGCACCAAGTTGCGAAACGGCGGCGCCTTCGATGCCCCTTTCCAGCCCTTGCCCTCCTTCGATCCGAAGACCCATTCGATTCGATTGCTCACCGATACGATAGGTACTTTCATAAAACGAACGCACCGATGACTCAGAGAACCAATCAACCTGCGGGCCGGCAGTAACGCGCAAGACCCTGCGACCGGACAAATGCTCCGATACTTCTGGAGCGATAGTTCGCTTGCGGAAAGGCTCGGTCATGGACCCGATGCGGACCACATCTCCCTTTCGCAGAGGTCGGCCCTCGAAGCCGCCCAGCCCGCTCAAAATATGCGTTGATGCGCTTCCAAGAAATGGCTTCACGGAGATTCCGCCGTGAACGCAAAGATAACAGCGTGCTCCCGAACTCGTAGGACCCAAGCGAACCGTTTGGCCCGGCCGAACATCCACGGAAGTACCCACGTTGAGGCTGACCTCATCCAAGGTCGCGCCGAAATCGGAGCCCATTAGTGCCACGATTGCTCCTTGAGGAAAAACAAATGTTCCACCGAGCAGCATCATCTCCAATCCAGGCGCTCCTTCATCATTGGCGACCAGTCGATTTCCAAGGCGTAATGAGATTGGATCGGCAGCCCCGGACGGTGAAACACCGACGGGACCAAAACCTTGTCGCCCTAGATCCTGAACCGTGGTCAGCAGACCCGGTGCCTGAACCTGAAGGCTGCTCATGCTTTCTCCAACTCAGCGAATCGCGCGACAGAAATCGGGGTAAAGCGCACGCGATCACCCATCGAGAGAAAGCTCATGGCCTTGCGGTCCGGGCGGAACATGGCGATGGGAGTGCGTCCGATGATTCGCCAGCCGCCGGGCGTAGCAAACGGGTACACGCCGGTCTGGTTGCCGGCAATTCCCACGCTGCCGGGAGGCGTGCTCCGGCGAGGGCTATCCAGCCGCGGCGTTGCCAGAGTCTCCGGCAGTTCAGCCAGATACGCAAAACCCGGAACGAATCCGAGAAAGTAAACTATGTAAGTAACCGAAGCATGTAATTCGATTACCTGAGCTGGCGTCATCCCGTGTGAGGCGGCTACTTCGTTCAAGTCTGGACCGAACTCTCCGCCATAGCAGGTGGGGATTTGCAGCTCTGGCCCCTGGGGAAGATCAACGGCGTCCAGCCGTTCGAGATAGCCAAGCAGAATTGTTTCCAATTCGCCGTGGTCGAGTTTCAGCGCGTCGAAACTGATAAGAATCGAGCAGTACGCGGGGTTGAGATTTCGAATGCCGGCGATTGGTTCGCGCTCCAGCAAGTGGAGCAATCTTCTGACTCGTTGATGAACACCGAGCGTGATCTGTTCGCCGAAGTAAAGCAGAAGCGATTGATCGCTCGCGGGTTGGAATCGCACGCCGCCGGTCGTGGATGTCCGCATTCGGGAGGATTATATAGCACGTGGTATTGTATAAAGAGGGGGGGTGCTTTCGGACCGCAACTTTGTGACTCATCGTGCAGCAGATCTACGATGTCCAAGCGCAATTCCAAAGAGGTCCCAGAGTAGCACTCTACAGCGGCAGGGCAACCCGGCGCTGCAGAGCTTGAAACCGAGGATTGGAACGGAGGCTATCGAGTTCGGGATCAACCTTCAGGAAGATGAGACCGTTAGAACGGTCTTGATACGCTTTATCCAGCCAGTCGAGGGCCTGATCGTTCTGCCGTAGTCCACTGACGACCAGCGCGACATAGAATGGGGAAACATATTGCCGAGCAGATTTCTTAGTTAATTCTTCCAGGATTTTTTCCGCATTGTCTTTGTCACCGGCGACAGCATAGCCCCGGCCCAGCGCCGCGAGCATCAGCGGGCTGTTCGGAGAAAGCGAAGTGGCTTTCTTTAATTCAGCGATGGCCAGGTCATAGTGGCCTTTTTCTTCATAGGCTTGTCCGAGCACCAGATGCGCGAGCACAAAATTTGGATCCATTTCCAAGGTGCTCTGCAATTGCGTGATGGCTTGATCGTATTTTCGCGCCAGATACAGCCGCCAGCCGTAACTGAAATTTATGCTGAGCGAGAGCGGGTCCAATTTTAATGCGCGGCTAATTTCGGTGAGGCTCTCTTCAGAGCGGCCCATTACGGTGAGGTAAAGCGAATAACGTTGGTGCGCTGTGGCATGGTCGGGATTCGTTTCCGTGATTCGCTTCAGCCCGCTTTCGGCACTTGGCCAGTCCCAATCGTAATTCATCTTGATGCTCGCCAATGTGATTTGGGCTTCCGTGAGACTCGAATCGATTTCCAGGGCTTTTAAGGCCGCAGCCCGGGCCTTTGGCGCCGCTTCGCTCGAAGGCCGCGAACCGATAATAGTAGTTCCCTCCAAATCGTAGCAATCGGCGAGTCCAGCATAAGCGAGTGCATATTGAGGATCTTTTTCGGTGGCGAGCTGATAGTACTCCACAGCTTTGCCTAGCCCCTCTTCGGACCTCTTATTCCAGTAATATCGGCCCTTCAGATAGTCTTCGTAAGCTTGGGGATTGACGATTCGAGTCGCAGCCAACCGCTGTTGCTCCTCAGGTGTTAAATTGATGCGGATCTCGCTGACGATGGCGCTAGCCACCTGACTCTGCAACGTCAATACATTCCCCATTTCACTTTCGTAGGTTTCCGCCCACAGGTGCCGGTCGGTGGAAACTTGAACAAGTTCCGCAGTGATGCGCACTCGGTTTCCGGCGCGCAGGACAGTTCCTTCCACTACCGCGTCAACATTCAGCTCGCGGGCGATCTCCGAGAGAGGTTTGTGCGTATCCTTATATTCCATGGCGGAAGTGCGGGAAATCACCCGCAGGCCCCGGATTTTCGCCAGGCTGGCAATCAACTCGTCGGTCATGCCATCGGCGAAATATTCTTGATCCTTGTCGCCGGATAGATTTTCCAAAGGTAGCACCACGATTGATTTTATTTTCTCCGCGCTCGCGACGGTGCCGGACGAATTGCGGAAATGCAGAAACGAGAATGCGCCGGCCAACAGCACCGTCGCCAAAAGCCCAATCACAGCCACGCTTCGAGAGGGGAATCGAGATTTTAATTCGGCTGGGGCCGGAATCTGTTCGGTTAGCGGCAGCGGGTATGGTTGCAGATTTCCTGCAACAAACTCAGTGCCGTTGCCGCGCCCCGTGGGCTTTTCGGACTCCTCCGGGTTTAGTGCTTCTACCGGTGCGATAAATCGGTAGCCGCGGCGTGGGATGGTCTCCACGAAGACTGGATTTTCAGGCGAATCGCCCAGAGCTTCACGAAGCCGCATAATCGCGGTATTCAGACTGTGGTCGAAATCGACAAAAGTATCGCCATGCCAAAGTTTGGTGCGTAATTCCTCGCGAGTGACGATTTCGCCGGGCTTTTCCAGAAGAACAGTCAGGATCTGGCAGGGTTGGTCCTGCAGCTTGATTTTCAGCCCTTGCTTGCGCAATTCGCACGAGCGGAGGTCAACCTGGAAAACCCCAAATCGGAGCAGCCGTTGATGATTTGCAGGATCCGCCATTGTTAACCGGCGAGGTCAGTCCGGAAGCTAAACGCCGGGTGACGACCGGGGTCCCCATACAATTCAAGTGATACTAGCTCTTAACTTCCTTATTTTCAATTAGCAACTCTGTTATCGATAAATGTCTTGGATGTGACTCACAAGGCATTGAATGGAATCGCGTCGCGCGGGCAAAGTGTCGATGCAAACGGGGTTCGACGGTCACGGCACGGCACCAGCGGATCGCTGGATCGAGAAGCCGGGACCGGAATTGTTCTAGTCATCGCAGAATGTAGAAGAAATGGCTTCGTAAGCTGATGTGTCGGCGGGCGGAATTAGCCGGCCGAAAATTTTGGCGCGCTCGGTTAAGACTATCTTTCATTTTGAGCAATGAAAACCGTGGTGGCGGTATCACGTCTGGACCGGAATATAGGAGGCAGAGTATGCATTGTCACAAGACGTCGAAGGTCGTTTGGATCGCAGCCGCTGCTGGATTGTTAGTTGTTCTGAGCCTGCTTGCCGCGCGTCCTGCTGCGGCCCAAGTGTCCGGAGCGACCGTGTCTGGTGAGATCACGGACGAGTCCGGAGCTGCGGTCGGCGACTGCAAAGTCTCTATCAAAAATATCGCCACGGGCGAGATTCGCGAAGTCACCACAAATAGCGATGGCTTCTACGTGGCGCCAAACTTGCTGCCGGGTGAGTACGAAGTTACCGCCTCTGCTACCGGCTTTTCCACATTGCTACAGAAGAACGTTACTTTAACGGTCGGAACGGAGCAACCGCTCAACCTGACACTGCATGTCGGCAACCTTTCGCAGCAAGTTGTCGTCAGCGCGGCGCCTTCCGCGGTTCAGACCACTACTTCCGAGGTTAGCGCGACGGTGGACTCTACCACTGTGCGCGAAATGCCCTTGAATGGGCGTGATTGGGCTTCGCTGGCCTCGCTTGAGCCCGGAGTAGTCAGCATTCCGAACCAAGCCACTACCAGCTTCAACGCGAACAAGGGGAATCGCGGATTTGGAAATCAGTTGAGCGACTCCGGCCACCGTCCCAATGAAAACGATTACAGGGTGAACGGCATAACCATCAATGACTACTCGAACGCCGCGCCGGGCGGTCCTACCGGGCTCAATTTGGGAGTAGACGCGATCCAGGAATTCTCCGTAATTACCACCGGCTACACTGCGCAGTACGGCAGAACTTCCGGAGCGGTCATCAATGCCATAACAAAATCCGGAACCGACGGCTTCCACGGAACCGGGTACATATTTGATCGAGACAGCATTTTCGACGCGCGGAACTTTTTTGATGGTCCCGATATTCCGGTGTTTCACCGCCTGCAATTTGGCGCCGCTGCCGGAGGGCCGATCATCAAGGACAGGACGTTTATTTTCGGGAACTATGAGGGAGTTCGCCAGAAGCAATCAGGTTCGGGACCCATTCATGTACCAGATGCGGCCGAGCGGGCGCTAGCCGTCCCCGCCATCGCACCGTATCTCGCTCTGTGGCCCACCGCCCCCGCTGGCGCTCCTGACATAAATGGCATTCAAACCTTCAATGTGAATATACCGACCGTAGCGAACGAGAATTACTACATCTTCCGGGTGGACCACAAAATATCCGATCACGACACCTTGAATGGAGGTTATTTCCACGATTCTGGCCCTCAATCCCAGGGCGATCCTTTGGGTAACACCATCCACGAAGTTTTTTCACGACGGCAAATGGTGAACATTGAGGAAACACACATTTTCAATCCCGAGATCCTCAACACAGTTCGGGTCGGCGTGAGCCGTCTCCAAGGTGCCATCAATACTCCGGTTTCCGGGGATGCGGCGGCGACCGATCCCACTCTCGCCATCGCGCCCGGTGCAAAGGCTACGCCGCAAATCCCGGTGTCGGGCCTTACTACCGCTTTCGGCTTGGGAGGCTTTAACAGATTCACCCATGCTTTCAACTCATATCAAGCCGACGACGATGCCTTCATTACGCGAGGAACTCACGCGCTCAAAGTGGGCTTCGCATTTGAGCGCATGCAATACAACGTCCTTGAACAATTGAGCCCGAACGGCAGAATGAACACGTATTCGAGTTTGGCGAATTTCTTGAACAATACAGCTGATCAGTTGAACGCATTGGCGCCCGGGGGTTCCACCGAAGTTGGGCTGCGTGAAAGTCTTTTCGCCGGTTACATTCAGGATGACTGGCGCGCCAAATCGAACCTCACACTGAATCTTGGACTGCGCTATGAAATGACCACGCGGCCCACAGATGCCAACACGGTTCCCGGGTACACGGTGAACGGCTTTACCGTTCGCCCAGCGGGTTTCCAGCAAATTCAGACCCTGGCGAACTGCACGCCCGGTACGACTGCATGTGGCCCGGTCGGCACCAGCAGCCCCATCAGATCGAATCCTACTGTTTATAACTTCGAACCACGCATCGGTCTGGCTTGGGATCCATTTCATGACGGAAAGACCGCAGTCCGAGCTGGATTTGGCATGTTTGACGTTCTGCCACTGCCTTATGAATTTGGTCTCAACACAGCCGCGACGGCGCCTTTCCAAATCATCGGAACCGATAAAAATGCGATGCTCGGAACCGGAGTTATGGACCCGAACGTAACTTTCAATCGACAGCAGATTCGCAATCGCTTTGTGGACCCGAATCCACACCGCGCTTTGGTTATGAACTGGAACCTGAACGTTCAACGCGATCTCGGTCAGGGCTTCACGGCGCTAGCGGGTTATGTGGGGTCTCGCTCGGTGCACTTGTCGGTCGCGTCCGACGACATCAATCTCGTTCAGCCGACACTTGTTTCCGGCGTCGGTTTCGTATTTCCCTGCGATCCGTCGCAGATAACCCCCTATCAGGTAGTTCCTGCAGTCAACACCTGCGCAAACAATACGACGGGAATCAGAATTGATTCCAATTGGGGTGGCGGCGCGGGCATTCGGCCTGTCTTGTACGACGGTTCGTCATCCTATAACTCATTTCAAGCACAGCTCAAAAAAGATACCAAGCACGGCGTCCAAGGCCAGGTTTCCTACACTTTTGGCAAATGCCGAGATACCAGTTCCGCCCCAGTGACTGGCGACACCTATTTGAACTCCATCGCGGTTCCGTTGCTGTTGGTCAAATCGGCGCGAGTGGGCGCTTGTGATTTCGACATTCGGCAGGTTTTGACCGCTACGTTTGTCTGGAATATCCCTTCGCCTCACTCCGACTCCGCATTTGTGAATAATTTGGCGGGAGGATGGGAGTTGGGTAGCATCATCACCGCGACCACGGGAGCGCCTTTCACAGCGACCATCGGTGACGGAAACGATCCGCTGGGGACCGGCTTCAACGGCGATTTTTCCATGGATTTTGCCAGCTTGTTGCCCGGGTGCAAGCCGACCGGCGGCGCCGGTACGAATTACATCAACACGAACTGTTTCACGCCGCCCTTCGCGCCTACCTCTTTGCCTCCCGCTACCACCGCCAACCCGTTCGGCTGCGCACCGCTATCTTTCCCCAATCTTCCGGCCGGTGTCGTACCTCCTGCGGGACAGCAATTCTGCTCGAACGTTTTGGGTAACACGCACCGCAACCAGTTTTACGGACCTGGCTTGACCACCGTGGACTTCTCGCTCTTCAAAAACACGCGAGTGCCGAAAATTTCAGAAAGTTTTAACGTTCAATTTCGAGCCGAGTTTTTCAACATTTTGAACCACACCAACTTTTTGTCTCCCGGGTTCTTGAATACGTTCGGCCAGAACAACTCCATCTATGATTTTGAAGGATCCAGTTTGCCCACTGCGCTGAATCAAACCTCCACCTCTTCACGCCAGGTTCAGCTGGGTTTGAAGCTTATCTGGTAGTCTTTTGCTGCGCGAGAAGGCCGGAATCAACTTTCGGGCTTCTCTTTTTAAACTAACATCGCCACGGGCGTTGTTTGTGTTAGTCAGTTCACTCTAGGGCAAAGAGTATCTTGAGCGACCCAGCCGCACTGCTGTCACACTCGTCCACGACAATCCCTCGGAAAGGGCTCATTGGCGCTACCAGGATTCGGTGGAGAATTATGCTCCTGGTCATGCTTATCATGGCGGTGACTGCGCTGTGCCGCCTGAACTTGAGCATTGCCGGCAAATTCATCGCGGAAGAGTTTTCCTTCGATACCATCACCATGGGGCATGTATTCAGCGCATTCCTCTGGGGCTACGGTTTTTTTCAAATTCCCTGGGGATATGTAGGGGACCGCTATGGCCCACATCGCACGTTGACCATGGCCATGCTAATTTTCTGCGTAGGGGCGGCGGCCATGGCGATTGCTCCGCGCCTGGCATGGGGAGCCGGCGTTAGCGTCCTGCTTTCGTTTCAATTGATTCGTTTTTTCACCGGCGTGGGCGAAGCGGCAGTCACGCCAAACGTTACGCGCGTAATTGCATCCTGGACCGCCGTGAGCGAACGCGGATTTGCCAGCGGGCTTCAAACTGCCGGTTTGGGACTGGGCGGCACTATGACGCCGATCCTTATTTCCTGGACCATGGTTCACTGGGGCTGGCGAGTTTCATTTTATCTGTGCGCGGGCCTCGGCTTCCTGGTTCTGTTAATTTGGTGGTTTTATTCGACGAATTGGCCGCAGGAGCATCCCAGCGTCAATGAGGCGGAACTTCAACACGTTCATCCCGGCGCGCAAAAGGTAGATCGAAAGAAGCATACCGTTGCTTTTCGAAAACCTGTTCCGTGGGCCAAGCTTTTTACCAGCGTTTCGATCTGGGGTTTGATTTTAGGCTACGGGTTCCAGGGCTGGGCGTTTTACGTGTATTACAACTGGTTTTATTTTTATGCAGTAAAAGTGCGCGGGTTGGGGATTATTCAGGCGGCGGTGTGGACTTCGTTTCCATTTCTCGCGATGGCGGCGCTTTCCCCGTTGGGCGGATGGTTTTCGGATCGCGTGGCGCGAAATTTTGGGCGTCGGCGCGGACGTCAGACGGCAGTCTGGGTCGGTATGGGACTTTCCGCACTGCTGTTGTATTCAGGCAGTCACACAACTAATACTTCATTTGCTCTCCCCATGATTGCATTAGCGGCCGGTTTCCTAATGTTCGCGGCCGCGAACTTCTGGGCTACCTGCATAGATCTTGCTCCGTCTCACTCCGCAACTCTGTCCGCACTGATGAATACTCTGGGGAGCGTCGGCGGCGCTCTTTCCTCTACGGTTACGGCTCATATCGCTGTTCAATATGGTTGGAGCCAGGCGTTGGATCTCGCTGCCGCGATGACGGTGATCTCCGGCCTTCTCTGGTTTTTTGTGGATGCGGGCAAGAGCGTGGAGAAGGCGCCCTCCTGAGCGTGCCATAGCGACGACCAGGTTGAGCAGGGCACTGCCTTTGAGCAAAACAGAAGGATGAAAAATTATTGGACTGTCGGAAATTCTTCAGTTGGTTTTCAGGTCGCGGTGAGAAATTTGCAAAGTCTAAAATACTCTTCCCAGCTTGAACCAAGGATGTTCGGCGAAACAAAAATTAAGAAATTTTCTCTGCTCCTGATCGCCGCTGCTCTCCTCTCTATTCCCATCCTCGTGCTTCTTGGAACACGTTCGCGGGCTGAATCGAAAGAGTTTCTGCGGCTTATACAAACGATCTCGATACCGAATGTGAAGGGCCGACTCGATCACCTCGACGTCGATGTTAAAGGTCAACGGCTTTTCGTATCCGCTTTGGAGAACGGAACCGTCGAGGCTGTCAGCCTCGGGACAGGGAAATGGGTGCGAAGTGTTCCGGGTTTCAAGAAACCCCAGGGCATTTCGTACGTGCCTTCGCTCAATAAGCTTTTTATCGCGAGCGGTGACGACGGAATGCTCCGCGCTTTTCGCGGCAACACTTTCGAACTTATTGATTCCATCAAGTTGGAACTTGGCCCCAATCGCGTCGCGTATGATCCGCACGCGGAGATTCTCTACGTCGGGTATGGCGGCAAGGACGCGGGAAAAGAATACGGAGAAGTGGGCGTCATTGATGCCAAACGCGACACAAAAATTCGCGATATCCAGGTTGCCGCTCATCCGGCCGAACTCTTGCTGGATAGGTCGGGGCAGATGCTGTTTGTGTTGGTCCCGGTCGCAAATGAGATTGAAGTTGCCGATACAAAGGCGGGCCGAATTGTTTCCACCTGGCCTGTAACCAGCCAGCGCCCCGGTGATGCTGCGCTCGATGACCTGAATCATCGCTTGTTCATTGGCACGCACACGCCCCCGGAAATGATCGCTATGGATTCAAGAACCGGGAAGGAAGTTGCCGCTCTTCCTACCGTGGACGGAATGGACGGCGTTTACTTCGACGCGCGCCGCCAGCGCGTTTATGTGTCTGGTGGCCGAGGCTTTGAAGTCGGCTCGGTGTGCGTGTACCAGCGGCATGAAGGCGATCATTACAGTCCAATTGCGAAGCTCGCTACCAGGGCCGGAGCAGGTACATCTTTCTGGTCTCCTGATCTCGATCGCTATTTCGTCGCAGCTCCTGCGCACGACAACGAAGATACTGCGATTCTGGTGTACCAGCCGCAGCCTTAGAACTAGGAGCTGGGAGCGCAAATTGTGAATGAAGCTATTTAGGAGACATGGCATGAAAAAAGTGTTGGGACTGGGCTTAGCGGGATTAGCGGGAGTTCTCTTCCTCGGGACCGGCGGCACGAAATCAGCTCCCGCAACTCAATCCAATAACGAGAGAATTTTTCCGCTCCAACTGGAAGAACAAATCCCTGTGCCCAATGTTGCGGGTCGCCTGGATCATTTAACGGCCGATGCAAAACGCAAGCGGCTAATCGTTTCGGCTCTTGGAAATAACACCGTGGAAGTCATTGACGTTTTTGCAGGAAAAGTGATTCGCAGCATCCAGGGAGCCAACGAGCCGCAAGGTCCTCTTTATGTGGCTGACGTGGATAAACTTTATGTGGCCAACGCGGGCGATGGCAAAGTGAATGTGTATGACGGCTCGACCTACACGCTTCGCAAATCGATCGGGATCGGCGAGGACCCCGATAACATGCGCTACGACCCCACCACCAAGAAGGTTTTTGTCGGTTTCGGTGAAGAGGACGGTGGAATCGCTATGATTGACCCGGCCACAGACGAACGCGTCGGCGAAGTATTCAAAACGGGCGGCCATCCCGAATCATTTCAAGTGGAGGCATCCGGCTCGCACATTTTCGTGAACGTCCCGGATGCGGGCAATGTAATCGAGTCCATCGATCGCAAAACTGGCGCGGTCGCCAGCTGGCCGCTGAAAGGCCTGCGCGGGAATTACGCGATGGCGCTGAACGAAGAAGACCATCGCCTGTTTGTAATTACCCGTAAGGCTCCCATGATGGTCGTCATCGACACGCAAACCGGGAACGAGATTGCCCGGTTGCGCGCGGCCGGCGAATGCGACGACGTTTTCTTCGACGCCTCTCGTAAGCGTATCTATGTTATCGGCGGCGAAGGCTTCATCAGCGTTTTTGAGCGGGACGATCCCGCTCATTACTCGCTCATTCAAAATGTTCCTTCTGCCATTGGCGTGCGCACCGGGTTCTGGTTCGCGAAACGTGACCGCTTTTATGTGGCGGTTCCGGCAAAAGGAAACGATCCGGCACAAATCTGGACCTACGAAGCGGAAGACTAACGATTGCGGGCTTATTCTATTGTTTTGATTGGACCAGACATTTCTAGTTCGACCTTCACGACGGGGTTAACTTTCAAGAGGAAGCTGCTCGGGTCTTTGATGCCCCACTTGACGTACGGCACTTCGAACTCGCAGGTGCCATTCCAGTGATCCCCGGTCAGTTCCGCGTGAACCGACGCGTCGAGGTCATGTTCCGAGCCATGAATGGAAAAAACCCCGTGTAACTTCACGTCCGACGGCCCGGAACGTGCGACCTTGCCTTCAACTTGCGAGGGGTGGAACACTACCTGGGGATACTTTTTCGTTTCTAATATTTCTTTGTGCATGCGCGCGTCGCGGGAATCGTTGCCGCTTTCACCGCTCACCGCAGAAACGACAACCTCGCCACTCGCCTTTCCCGTTTCCGGATCAATATGCACAGTCCCGCTTTTTAGTGCGAAGGTTCCGTGCACGGTGTGCAAAGTACTGTCCACACTCCAGTGGATCTTTGACTGGGACGGATCGAGAGTGAGAACAATTTCAGAGGTAGTTGGCGGCGCAGTCTGCTGCCGAGCGGGAATGGCAGCAGCGGATAGAGCCACCACCAACCCAAGCAGTAACGAAGCAACTATGGCGCACGATCTCTCCGGAAGCCGACGCGCTTGGGGCACGTATGCTTCGTCGTCGATGCGAAAAATCCGGGCCATTAGGACTCACCATTAATTTTATCAGCGTTTTTAATCCTAAAGAGCGACTTTTGCCAACAGCGCCGCGCACAGGCCCTGCGTTTCTGGACAGCACTCGCGTCCAAACATCGTCTGCAAAGAGACACATCTTTTCCCCTCCGAAGTGGCTGAAGCATCAGTTTCGCGAGCCGTCACTACCGTAAGCTGGCATTCCTAGGGCCACACCGCTATGGTTATTCGTATTTGGATTGTGGTCATGACGTCTGGAGAAACGAATTGTTAGCCGAAGCTGCGCTTAACAATTTATGGAGAGAGTGAAACGGGTTCCGCACTCAAAGCTCTGTCACGGGCCTACTTTGGAGAAGAGCCGATTCCCGGAATCCATCGGACTGCATTTTCGTGAAATATTTCGCGGAGCACTGGCTCGGGCAAATTGAGTCCTTGGATTTGGCGACCTCGGTACTGGAAGGTCTCATTGGTTGCTAAAAACTTCCAATCCCTAGAATACGTTTCTTGCCAGTCTTTTAGCGCGTCCGCCACGGATTCATCGGGCAGAAATTCCAGATCGGTGGCGTAGAGCACTCTGGTGTGGTACTGGATAAGAAAATTCCGTACTTTTTCCCGTGGCTGAATCATCAGGTATTCCATTCGCGCCGCGGTATCCACGGCAAAATTCCGATAGCGGTCCAGCCGCTTTGCGATCTCATCTACGTCGGTCTCCATGCTCCCCAGGTGCGCACCCACCACACGCAGCTTGGGATTTTCGGCCAACAAGTGATCGCGCGCCTCCAGGATTACTTCTTTGCGAGGATGATCGGGATGCAGATACATGTACCACTGCGGATTTTCTTTGTAGTAGTCGTAATCCGGACTGTCTGGATTTGGCGGTTGCCAGCAGGACCAAGGTTCGGCAACATGGGCCACAAGAGTTTTGTTGTTCTTAGCGATTGCGCGATAGATAGGTTGAAACGCCGGATCGTCCGGCATAGCGTAACGCCCATCCGGAGTTTTTATTTCCATTCCAATATTCTTCCAGATTTTCACTGCAATCGCGCCGTCGGCAAATTCGTGACTCATCTTTTCAACTGTTTTTTGCGCGAAGTCTTTTTGGTGGAACAGGTATGGATCGAAGGTGACGCACAGCCGCGCATGCCCGCGGCTAGCTTGAATGAACGCCTTGGCTCGCGTTGTTTCCGTATCTAAGGAGCTATAGATTCCGTGGGCATCCGCCACGCAAATATCCAGGACCTGCAATCTTAGCCGATCCATCAAATCCGTAATTTCCGGATCGTTCTTAAATGCATGAACGTGGCTATCGATCGGTTCAAGCGCGGCAAATGCTCGGAGCAATTCCATCTGGCCTTCCGCTTGAGGGAACTTAAGCGCGGCCGTTTGTAATGTGGGCAAGCCAGAAGAATGCCGGTGAATCGCCGCACCGGCGGCGACGATCGCGATC
>Ga0073928_10006584_pt1 | contig 15550 bp, 10 predicted proteins | sample PaiPotPPA55metaG_FD_76969 | JGI IMG/M metagenome (GOLD analysis project Ga0073928, IMG submission 76969) | Iron sulfur acid spring bacterial and archeal communities from Banff, Canada, to study Microbial Dark Matter (Phase II) - Paint Pots PPA... ... | reverse complement strand
GCCCACAAAACTGAACAGTGCCAGTACCAGCCCCAGGCGCAGACCGCTTCCCGTCATGCCCCGCAGATAAAGTTCGTCCGCATCTATGTGCCAACCGTGACGAAAAAGCAGCAGAACCACCACGATCACAATCACCGAAACCGACGCCGCTTCGATCCACAACATGAGGCGGGCGGAAATCTTCACGTCGCGCCAGGCAATCCAGTTCGAAACTCCTGTGACCAGCAACGAAAGCACAACCGCGGAAAAAACGTGCCCGGTGGCATCCCGCAGCAATAGGTTCGCATAGTGATAGAAGCCGCCGATCACGCTGGAACCCGTGGCCACGTAGGCCAGCAGCAGACTCCAGGCAACGGTCGCGGAGAGCCAGGACGGCAAGGTCATCGAAGCATAGGTGTAAAGTGAACCGGGAGAAGCCGAATGACGGGCGAAGCGCGCAATACACAATGCCACAAGGAAGATGGCGACGGTAGCGAGCGCGTAAGCGAGCCAGGTCCCGTTGCCCGCCAGTGCGCAGACCAGCGGAATCGTCGCGGCGGGGGTTGTGGTCGGCGCCATCGTGGAAACCGACTGCGCCAGAGTTTCCAGGGGAGATAGAATTCCGTGCCGCAAGCCGAATTCGGTGGTCGGGGAATTCTCCGGGGGTGTTGGCTCCATCCGCCGCTCCGCTCCTTGTCGCCAAGCGCGATTGGGGTGGGATTGTACAACACTCGGCGAAGTGGTGATCACCATGGTTGGAGGGATGAAGTTTGTTAAATTCGCCGTCTGCATGAGCCCATCCGCAAGGCGGGGCCAACGCAGGTGTCGATCAGCCCCGCTTAGAAGAAAAATCAATTTGTGACAACGGAAAAGAAGCGCGTGCGGCGGTGAGCCTCGTGCTAATGTGACTTTCGGACTCGCCGATTCGCGGGCCGACCTATGTAGCGATGTGGGTAGCCGGTTGCTACCAGAAGTTCGGCTCAGATTTTCGCGTCGGCTTTGAGGTCTACTGTGAGAGTTTGTCCCAATCCCGAATGCGTCGCGTTCGGTCGCATCGTGTATTCGGTTGCGACGCGTTGTCCCTTATGCCGGTGGGACTTGAAGAACGCTCTTGCTGCGAGCGAGACTGCCGCTCCGCCGAAGCCGGGTCGCCTTGTACCTTCTGAGCGCTGAAGTGGGTGTGCCGCTTGTCCTCACTTGCCGATATCCTCATTCCACAAGTCTGCATGCGCATGAATGAACTCGCGCATGATGCGAACGCATTCCGCATCGTCGACAATCACTACGCTGGTTCCGTATTGCTGGAAAAGGTGTTCGGCGCCCTTGAAGTTGCGATTCTCTCCGATGACGACCCGGGGAATTCGATACAGCAAGGCCGTTCCGGTGCACATGATGCAGGGGCTAAGAGTGCTGACCAGAGTCAACTCCTGCCAATCTCTTCGGCGGCCTGCATTGCGCAGGCAAACCGTTTCGGCATGCGCCGTGGGATCTCCGCCCTGCACTCGCAAGTTATGCCCCCGGGCCACGATCTGCCCGTGCTTGTCCGCTAAAACCGAACCGATCGGCAGGCCTCCCTCGCCCAAGCCTTTCCTCGCTTCTTGCAGAGCCTCTTGCAGTAGCGCCTGTTCGTTCATGCTCCTCCGAAGCGTTGTAGCCGGCAAGTCCGATTAACTGAGGTACCAGGGAACGTTGATGACAGTGATTCGCTGGCTCCCCTGAAAATACAAGAGGGCTTTCAGCGCAGAGGATCGCTGGTTGTGTAATAGCAGGTGATACCATCGTCGCTCCATCAGTTCCGGTAATACAACTGCGACATGCTTGTCGGGGTTTTCATTTTCCATTTTCAAGGCATATTCCACCAGTGGTTTAACCACGAATCGAAAGGGTGACTTGAGCAGCACTAACTCAGGAATTGGAAGGTTTGCATCCTTTGCCGGAGCTTCTACTAATCGCGTCCAATTTCTGCACAAACTCTCGGTCTCCTCCCCGCACTCCACATGGAGAATCTGAATTTGAGTCGAAAGACCCCACGCGAAGCGGAGGGCTTTTTCCGACACCACGCTCCAGCGATCCATGGGAATCAGTACGATGGGTGCGCACAGACCTTGGGTATTGACCGGAATGTCAGTACACGTCTGTTTCTCGACGGCGCCGTAATGCCGTTTGACTCCTGTCATCATCAGAATCATGGCGGGGATCAAGACGACGGTGATCCAGGCGCCTTCCGTAAATTTCGCAATTAAGACCACACTTAACGTAATTGCGGTAGCAACTGCGCCCAATCCATTCAGCAGCATGTTTCTGTGAGCGCAAGCGCCACCCACCCTTTTCCAGTGCGCAACCATGCCGGCCTGTGACAGAGTGAAAGCCATGAATGCGCCTACTGCATAGAGAGGGATCAGACGATCGGTTACTCCGCCAAAAATAATCAAGAGAAGAGCCGTGAGGATCGCGAGAGCGTGGACCCCTTCGGCGAAGACCAGACGCCGTCCTCGCAGCGTAAGCGCATGGGGCAGGAAACCATTGAGAGCGATTGCTCGGGAAAGCCGTGGAAAGTCAGCGAACGCGGTGTTGGCTGACAAAGATAGCACCACCAGGATCGAGATAATACTGGTCCAGTAAAAAACGCCTTTTCCCGAAACCGCGGCAAGCAATTGCGAGAGCACGCTCTGATAGCCTGCTGCACCAGGCACGGTGGCGGCAATGTCATAGGTTCGTACCAGATATGCGATCCCCAAAAGCATTGCCATGAGGACCGCGATAATGATCGTCAAGGTCAAGCGTGCATATTTGTAGGTCGGCTCCTTAAAAGCCATGACTCCGTTGCTCACCGCTTCGACTCCGGTCATGGCCGTACAACCGGAAGCGAAGGCGCGCAGCAGAAGCCATAGGCCAACGCCCGCCGTAGCCTGCATCAGTTTCGGCGAAGCCACAACCGGAACCGGATGGCCATGGGCGGCGATCGACTTGATCACGCCGACTGCGATCATTCCCAGCAGGCAGACGATGAACAGGTAGGTGGGAATCAGAAATATGCCGCCCGTCTCCCGCGCTCCGCGCAGATTGATCAGGGTAAGAACCACCAGGATTCCGAGGCATATTAACAATGTATGCCGCTGTAACGACGGAACCGCCGAGACCAGCGCACCCACGCCGGCGGAGATTCCGACCGCTGCCGTCAGAACATAATCGACCATCAGTGAGGCCGCCGCAAGCAAACCAGGCCCCACTCCCAGATTTTCGCTGGCGACGGTATACGAGCCACCGCCCTGCGGGTAGGCTTCAATCGTCTGGCGATACGAGAGGTAGACAATCGCCAACAGAACGATGATGCTGATGCTGATTGGCCAAATGTACTCTACTCCGGCCATTCCCAAAGGAATAAGAAGAGTCAAAGCAGCTTCTGGACCGTAGGCCGCGGAACTCAGCGCATCTAGTCCAAAGACTGGGATGCCCTTCACGGGTCCGATTCTTTCAGCCTTTTCATCTTCGGTTGCCAGAGGACGCCCGAGCACCAGGTCGGCTAAATTCATGGCCTTTATTCTAGTGCACGACTTCTGTCGTCCGACTACGGTTCTGCCCGTATGGAGTTGCGAATTATATTCCTGGACTTTACTTCACGAAACAGGCTGAGTGGGGCAAAGGTGAAGTGCTAGAAACCTTGAAGATTCGCAGAATTGGTGCTGAGAATTATTTGCTGCGAGAGGGGGGACTCGAACCATTTACGGTTTTACCCGCCAGCTCCTAAGTCTCAATCCTGCCAATGATTCCAAAGCAGATCAAGGCACCCACTCGGCAGATTCCGGCAAAGTCCTGCAAAATCCGCAAACCCCCGCGCAATCAGAAAGCCGATGAAGTGTCATGTCAGAAAAACTGCCGCAAACAGTGCTGCAGAGAAAGCCTAATCCTTTCGTGTTCCGGACAACTCTTAGGCTGAAATCTCTGCTTCTAGGGATGTGCGTAATCGGGTGCGCGTTCGGCCAAATCTCAAGGCCGAGCCCGCCTACATCCCAAGCTGGACGCTATGCCGTGAGCTAGTACTCAGCGGGGTCCGTCGTTTCCATGAACACGATCACGGCCGGAGTTCTGAGCACCGTTTACATCAGCCATTGCTATCCGATCGTCTACTCGTACCGCAGCGCCACCATGGGATCGACTCTGGCTGCCCTGCGCGCCGGAATGTAACAGCCTGCCAGCGCGACCAGAGCCAACAGTAGCGAAACACCCACAAAGGTGGCCGGATCCGTTGCGGTTACCCCAAAAAGAAAATTCGCGATCAGCCGCGTGAGAGCAAGAGCCGCGACCAAGCCCAACCCGATGCCGGCGAGTGCGAGCATGGCGCCTTTTCCAACCATGAGGTTGGTCATGCTGTGCGGCCCCGCTCCAAGCGCCATGCGAATCCCGATCTCGTGGGTACGCTGGGTTACGGAATACGCGATCACGCCATAGATCCCAACGGCCGCAAGGACTAGCGCCAGCCCCGCAAACGCGGCCAACAAGACGGAGTTGAGTCTGGGTTCAGAAAGCGACTTCGAGATCAGCTTCTCCATCGAGGACACACCAAACACCGGAATCTCCGGATCGACAGACTGCACCTGAGCCCGCGCCGCGTTGACTACCGACAGCGGGGCGCCATCCGTGCGGACGGCAATCGCCATGAAGCTCAGCAAGAACGTCGGCCCCTGGGAGTAGGGCATGTAAATCGTGAGCGGCGCATCGTTCGCCAAACCTTCCTGCTTCACATCTCCCACAACGCCTACGACGGAACACCAACCGGTTTCACGAAATCCGGGATTGATCTTCTGCCCGACCGCAGATTGTCCCGGCCAGAAACGGCGTGCGAAACTTTGGCTCACAATCACCACGGGTTGTGACGCGCCGGTGTCGCTCAGGTCGAACGCGCGCCCTTCTTTCAACGGAATGCCCAGAGCCCTAAAGTAATCCGGGCTGACCACAAGTTTGCTCGCCGTGATTCCCTGAGGCGGTTCCGTTTGTCCCTGTAACGTGAAATCGCCCTGTATACCTCCCTCACCAAACGGTATGCCATACCCGACCGAGCCCGCGGCATGCACTCCCGGAAGCGCACTGATCCGGTCGAGCACGGCATTGTGGAAAGCCCTCATCTGAACGTCTGTGCGGTAACGGATCTCCGGCAACTCGAGGTTCAAAATGGTGACATTCTTTGCTGCAAGACCGGGATCGACATTGAGGAGGCGAGCGAAACTCTTGAGCAGAAGCCCTGCCCCGACCAGCAAGACCAGCGTGAGAGCGAATTGGCCCACGATTAGAATGCTGCGCACCTGCTGCGATCGGACTCCGGTGGCGCTCTTGGTTCCGGATACTCTCAGGGAAGATTGCGCATCGGCCTTCGAGATTTGCAATGCCGGCGCCAGCCCAAAGAGAATTCCTGTAGCAATAGAAACAAGGAAGGAAAAAGCCAGCACCCAGACGTCCATATCCATTGCCACGATTCGGCTGATGGCGCCGGGCTGGGTCATGCTTTGCTCGACCACCGAGGCCATTAGGTTCCGCGTTGCGAACGCCAGCAGCAATCCCAGAATGCCCCCAACACCCGCCAACAGCCCGCTTTCCGTGAGCATTTGGCGGACGATTCGTATCCTGCTGGCCCCAAGCACCCTGCGCATCACAATTTCTTTCTGGCGCGCTGTCGCCCGGCTTAGGAGAAGATTGGCAACGTTGGCACAGGCGATGAGCAGCACGAGCCCGACGGCCGCCAGCAAAACGGCGAGAGCGGGCCGGATATTCGCGACCGCTTTATCGTTCAGGAAGGCCAAGCTCAGCTGAATTGACGAGTCTGGATTTAAGCGGTGCGCGATGAGCGTGATGTCCTGCCCGGCGCGCTCGATCGTTACATCTGGCTTGAGGCGCGCGATGATTTGATCCATTGCGTTGGACCGGTCGCTGGTGAGCACCATCGGAGTCCAAAAATCCGCCTCATTGGGAAACTGCAGGCGTGCGGGCATCACGCCCCGCACGGTAAAGCTCTTTCCATCCAGAGTGATCGGCTTTCCCACAATGTCTGGGTTAGAGCCAAATCTGCGCGCCCACAAGCCGTGACTGAGCAGCACAACATTCTCGTGGCCCGGAAGTTGTTCCTCCGCCGAAAATACCCGCCCAAGTTCAGGCGGCACGCCCAGCAAGGGAAACAGGCTTGCCGTAGCCGTGGAGCCGGCCAGTCGTTCAGGAATGCCGCTGCCGGTCAGATTCGAAGTCTGGCCTCGGAAGGCGGCGATTTGTTCAAAGACTTGATTCTGCTGCTGCCATTGGACGTAGTCAGGATCAGTGAGTGATCCCAGCCCCGAGAATCCCCACCGTGGAATCGTGGACCACAGGATCACGAGCCGGCCAGGGTCTTTGTAAGAGAGCGGTCGCAGCAGAGTTGCATTGAAGATGGAAAAAATCGCGGTGTTGGCGCCAATTCCCAGCGCGAGCGTCAACACCGCGACGGCAGTGAAGCCCGGACTGCGCCGGAGTTGGCGCAGCGCGTAACGCACGTCTTGGAGCACGCCAGACATACGGTTGGGTCTTTCTCTACCCCTACCGCAGAGCCTAATGGGATCGACTTCGCGGCACGGTGCGCTGGGACGCAACCTGCAATCACAGCTGTGGCCCTCGATACGCGACCGCGACAAAGGTGCTAGCTGAATCTGAGGAGCAAGGCTCTGACCAAATCTACTCAAAGAGGTAACTTATTGACTGTAAAAGGAAAAACGAAGCCTGCTGTGGGAACGAAGCGAATCATTCTGTCCGGCCACGAACTTCACTGTCCAGAAGTGAACGGCAACAATTAGTCTCCTGAGGTTTATGAGACCGGTTCTAGGAATGTGTTGATGGGGACCACTTTGGCTTCGTGCTGGAGTTTTCGAAAGACTTGATCCGTGCCGACCGCCGTTTCGACTCTTGGATTAACTTCCCAGCCTCAGCCATCAAGCGAACAGGATTCCCGTTCCGTTCCCCGACCTTGCGTCGCAACAAGGCGGACTCTTCTTCGTGTTGCGACCTGGGTATAACCTGCGTTAACCTGCGTGCTGTTGAGCAGCATGGAGTGCCCCTCCGATGTAAATTGTCAGATTGCACAAGAGAACCGACGACCAAGTCTCTAAGACTGATGGGCCTTAAACTTGGCAGATCGGCCCAGACTTGTGGGGGACTAAATCTTCTTGAGCGACGGTTGGTGGAGTCGCATACGGCCGTCATCATCCCATTTGACGACCGCATCATCTTCGTTAGCTCGCTCAACTGTGCCCAATTGCCCAGTCGGCTTTCCGAAGTTGCCCAAGCCTTCCACGCGATCTCCTGGAGTCAGTTCCTGGTAGGTGGCGGAGGGCTCGGAAAGCGGTGGCCTCTTGGCACGGTCTGAGTCAGGGGTCGCCCCGGGGCGCGACAGTGGCGGTTGGGGAACTTTACGCAGTTTGCGTATCGGATTATTGATCGTAAGGATCATATTCCATTGTCTCTTTCCAAGAGACCTGAACAGTGCGCCCTTCGCTGCGACTGTCATCTCCTCGATCGATAAAGCATAGGCTTGGAAAGAATGGTTCGGCTGGTCCAAACTGCTCAGTTTGGACCATGATCCGCGATTTCTGGCACCGAACAACGGATACTCGCGAATACCCCGATTTCGCCTGAAGAGATAGCGAAAATGCGAGACGAAGAGTGGATCAAAACACTTGAAGACGGCAGAAGAGTGAAATTCACCAACTAAGAACTGGACGACTGGGCGTTTGTCACCGCTGAGGTTGAAGGCAACAAAGTCGTCTCTTCGATCGTATTGACCGACAAAACACTTCGTGGTGAAGGAGTTGAAAGTCATTTCGAGGGCGAGCTTTCTTCCCTTTCGCCCGGGCATTGCGCAGACCAGCTCTGACTCGCCCCTGGATCAAAGCTCGCTCAAATTCAGCCATAGCCCCGATGATCTGGAACATCAATCGGCCGGATGCGGTGCTCAGGTCCGGTTGTCACGAAAGCTGATGAAGGCGACTCGGAACCAAACGCAACCCAGACACAACTGGAGGCTCAACGCAAAGAAGAAACTGAAGAAGAAACTGAAAAGGATAATCGCTCGCAAGTCGTTGCAGGGAAAAGCTGGTGCGAAAGGGGGGACTCGAACCCCCACGGTTTTACCCGCCAGATCCTAAGTCTGGTGCGTCTGCCAATTCCGCCACTTTCGCAATCTTGGAAATATAGTTTACTTCGTTTGCTAGCGCTGGGGAAGAAGCGTGTGAGCCTCAGTGTGTGAGTCCGGCGATCTGCACGTGATAGGGGTTTAGCAATTCGCCGGTGGCATGATCGACGCCAGCCACCGCAAGCTGATAATTCACTTCGGCTTGCAGCAATCCCAGCTGAGCGCTGGCCAGCTCGGTCTGCGCTTCCAGCACAAAGAAAATTGTTTCTGAACCCAGGTCATATTTGCGCTGTTCGGCGGCCATGGTCTTCGTGGCCAGGTCCAACGCTTCCTTGCCGGCGGCGATGCTGAGTTTTGCCTGCTCCAGTTGGTGTACGGCATTGCTGACGTCGAGCGTGACCTGCTCGCGGATTTGTCGTTCGTTGTATAAATCGCTGCGCCGCGAGACCAGCGCACTCCCCATTTCCGCCTTCGCCATCCGGTTCTTCAGAGGCAGGCTTAGAGATAACTGCGCGTAATAACTTGGGTAGGTGAAGCCGAAAAGTTGATTCACCGAAGAGCTCGTAGTCTTCTGACCCAGGCCGTTGAACTGCGTGCCTCCCAGGCCGTTACTGCCGTAAAAGCCGGTGAAGTCGAGTTCGGGCAACAAATGATTGTGGGCTAAACGAATGCGAGTTTGATCGTTGGCCAGAGCGGCATGGGCTGCATCGAACTCCGGCCGCTTGGCCAGGGCCAGTTGCAACGCGGCGGATGCGTCGATGGTGCGCAATTCACCTTCTGGCTCCGGCTTTTCCGTGAGTTCGAGATCGAGAGCCTCAAAATAGGGGTCTTGGTCCGCGCCCACGGTCATGCGGAGTGCGTCCTCGGTTTGTTTGAGCGCGTATTCGCTCTGGATCACCTGCACGCGGCGCGATGCGACTTGCGACTCTGACCGGTAGATGTCGAGCGGTGGCAACGCGCCCAGTTCCAGTGCGCGTTTATCGCGCTTATACGTCGCCTCTGCCGCCTCCATGGAAGTGCGGGCAACCTCAAGATTACCGCGCGCTTCAACCACGGACCAGTACTGTGCCAGCGCTTGTAAGACGTCGTTGTTCACTTCGGCAACAAAACTGGCCTGCGACTGCTGTAGATTGCGCCGCGCGATCATCAACGGCGCCCGGTTGGCGAATAGCCAGCCATTCTTTAGGAGAGGCTGAACCACCTGGAAAGTCAGAAGAGAGGTGATATACGGATTGAAGAGATAGAACGAGTTGTTGGTGTAATTATTGTTGGTGCCCAGCGCCGCCTGTATGTTGGTGCCCGTCTCAAACGTTTGCGAGTAATTGAACTGGGCGTTTTGCGTTGTAGAGATGAAGGTAGTTGCCGCTCCGGTTCCCTGCAGTTGGCTGAACGGTGCGGAAGTCGAACTATTCACGTTGTAATAAGCCGTCAGCAACGGATCGAAGGGAGCGTGCGCGCCCAGCAGCGCGAATTTCGAAGATTCAATCTGAGTTTCCTGAACCCTTACCAGGCTGTTGTTTTCCAGCGTAAGGACAACCGCATCGCGCAGGCTGAGCGTGAGCTTTCCATCGATTAGGTAATTCCGCAAATGCTCCGGGGCACCCAGTTTGTCGGCCCGAACCTGCGGCGTTAGCAGTTGGCCGTATGCCTCGCCCTTTTGTGCCCAGGATTGCGGCGTAAATCTCGAGCAGAGCAGCATTAAAAGACAAGCGGAGACCCCCAGGCGATAATATTTCATTCTTCCATTCCTCCAAGATTGTGTTGGCTCGTGCCGTGAAGATGACTGCCGCGCCGACTACTCCCAACGAATTGCTTCGACCGGATCCAGGCGTGCTGCTTTGACTGCAGGGTAGATTCCGAAAACGAGACCCACGGTAATCGACACGAGGAACGCGAGCAGGATGGAACTCAGGGTCACAATGGTCGACCATCCTGCCAGCCAGGCGATCAAGCGCGACATCACGAAGCCGAACAGGATGCCGAAGCTTCCGCCGACGAAAGAGATCAGGGTTGCCTCAACCACGAACTGTCGGATAATGTCCGACTGCCGCGCACCGACGGCGCGCCGCACGCCAATCTCCCGCGTGCGTTCCAGAATGCTGGCCAGCATGATGTTCATAATGCCGATCCCGCCCACCAGCAGGGAAATGGACGCAATCGCCACCATCACAGCGTTGAACAAGCGCTCCGTGCGCTTCTGTTCGGCCAGCAGTTCGGCCGGCACAATCACGCTGAAATCTCCCGCCGAGTGGTGCGACGAGTCCAGAATCGCTCTCACCACCTGCGCCACCGAAGCCATATCAGCGCTGTCACGAATGTTGAGGTAGATACCGTCGATTTCGTCGCGCTCGCCGCTGTAATTGTCTTCGAGCCGAAGGACTGCCGAATTCAACGGCACGTACATAATGTTGTTGAGATCCTGCGAGGGCACTCCCGCCACTTCCGTCTGCGAACTCAGCTGGGGGGAAGCGACTCCGATCACGTGGAACCAGGTGTCATTGGCCTTGATGAATTGCCCGACTGGATCTGTCGATCCGAACAGGCTGGAACGCGCGGCGGCGCCCAGCACGCACACGGGCGATCCTCGAGTCTCCTCATCGTCGGAGAAGAATCTCCCGGCCAGCATGTGCAGCCCGGCAATCTTCATGTACGCCGGATCGACGCCATACACCGTTGGCGGATCCTGCTGCGACTTCGGAATCGTCTTGGTCAGAGTCATCCGCTTCCGCGGCGTTCCTGCCAGCACGTCGCCGACGTCGTCGCGAATCACGCGATAGTCCTGAAAGGTGAGCCCGGGAGAAATTTTGCGAATTTTCTGATGGGCCTGCCACTCGGTGGTCTCTTTCGCTTCCACAATCAGGTTGTGAACGCCCAGCTGCTCGATCAGCGCCATGACCTTCTGCCTGGCGCCCGCGCCGATCGAAAGCATCGAAACCACTGCGGCCACACCGAAAATCATGCCCAGCATCGTCAGCAGGGAGCGCAAACGGTGCAGCAGCAGGTTCTCCAGTCCCAACTGCATGTCGGGAAGCCACTGCTGATATCCGTGCAGCACTCGTGTGGGCGGAGTGGACGCGATGGTCGCCATTTACGGAGTGCCTCCCGCGCCGCCGGGAGACGTTGCGCTCGCTGCGGTTTTCTTTGGCGCCGTCGGATCGACCAGCGCAATCTCCGTGCCGGCGCTGATCCCTTCAATCGCGGCGCGGCTCTCGTTCTCGGCCTGAATCTTGACTTCGTGCGGATCGAAGTTGTTGCCGTTCCGTACGTACAAGACATGCTTGTTTTCTTTCAAAAACAGAGCCTGCCGCGGCACATAGAGCACATCTTTTCTCGGGTCGCCGTTGATGAAAATGTGAGCGGTCAATCCCGGCCGCATCCTCGGGTCGATCGAGCCAAGGGTTACGGTGACTTCGAACTTGCCGGCGCTGTCGTCTTCCCAGAATCTGCGGGTATTATTTCCTCCGATCCTCTTGACCGTGCCGTGAAACGTGTTTCCCGCTATTGCATCCAACTGGATATCGACCGATTGCCCTTCTTTGATATTGTTGCGCTCCAGATCTCCTACTTTTCCAACCAGTTCCATGCCGTTGGGATCGATCACCTGCCCTACCGTCCTGCCGGGCTCGACCTGGTCGCCTTCGTGGTATTCCGGAAGAGTCATTCCGGGGAAGCAACAAAATCCGCCCATCGCTCCCTCGTTTTTTTCCAGCGCGACCAGACCGTCCATCGGCGCCATCACCCGCATTTTAGTGATATTGTCCTGCGCCTGATCCATCGCCAGCTTTGCCTTGTTCCGTTTCTCCTCGGCAAGTTGAATCGTGGCCTCATTCGACGCGCTGCGCGACTTGACGTCCTGCTCCAGTTCGGCGAGCACTCGTTTTGCGCCTTCAAGGGCGAGATCATTTTTCCGCGCGTCGATCGTGCTCACCAGTTCGTTCTTCTGTACGTCCAATTCGGCGCGCCGCACATCGAAGCGTGCCTTCAGCATCGCGACCTTGTCCTGCGCCGCCATCACTGCGGCATCCGCCCGCGCCTTCGTGATCTCCTGTTCCGCCTGAAGCAATTCCGAACGGTTCTGATCTGACTTATAGCGCTGCTCGGCGGGATCGAACTCCATGACCAGTTCGCCCTTCTTGACCGATAGCCCGGTGTGCAGCAGGTGCGTGAGTTGCAACGCTCCACCGCCAATCGGAGGCGCAATGAGCATCTCGGAGTGGCTCGCTTTCAGTTCACCGGTCACGAACACCTTCATGTCGAGATCGCCGCGTTTCACCAGTCCCGTCGGAACATCGGTTCCGGTGGTCGCGGGAGCGGCCCGGCGCACAGCCGCGACCACGCCGACTACGGCACAGAGTACGACTGTCACGACTGACCACGCGATGGCTCGCCTGTTTTTCATCTCGAACCTTACTCTTTCGTCGTCGGATCTCTCAGCGCTACTTGTTCTCCGGCGCTTACACCCTTGGCGACCAGAATTCTGTCGCCGCTGCGGCGGCCGATCTCGATCGCGCGCGCTTCAAACTGTCCGCTTTTCCACACGTAGGCTACGTTCTGCCCCGATTTCTGGAACAGTGCCTGCGCGGGCATGATGATCGCGTTGGGAACCTTGTCGACGACAACGGTCACATCTCCAGTGATGCCCGGCTTGAATCGCGAATCGGTCTGGTCCAGAACAATTTCGAGCATAAAATTCCGTGGGAAGGGCCACCCGCCCTGAAAATCGACGCTGGCAATCGCTCCGATCCGGTCAATGTGGCCGGTGAACTGACGGTCGGGAATCGCATTCAACTGCACCGAAACCGGTTGCTTGAGGGCCAGCCGGCCGCGCTCGGTTTCATCGACGCGCGCCGTAATGCGTAAAGTGGTGGCATCCGGCAATTCCGCAATCGCCGCCCCCGGCCAAGCGTGGTCTCCGGCCCGGTAGGTGAGCATGCCCGTTCCGCCCCAATGTTGCAGCAGACTGATGGTTCCCGGGGAGGGGGCGCGCTGGCTCATCTGCCCCAACGCCCGCTCGGCGCGCGCCACGTCAAATTTCGCTTTTCCGCTGGCTTGCTCCTTGCTTTCAATCGTCGCCCGATGCAGTGCCGCGTCCGATTTCTGTTTGGTCTCTGCCTCGCGGAGCTTTTGCTCGGAGTCGGCCAGCTTCAGCTTCGCCTCTTCACCCTCGATGTGAGAAACAATCTCCTGTTTGCTGGCCTCAAGTTTGGCGCCTTCCACGTCATAGCCGGCTTTCAGCACGGCGGTTTTGTCTTCCTCTTTGGTCAGGCGCGCCTGGGCTCGAGCTTGTCCGATCTCCGCCTCCGCCGATTTCAGGCTGGAGCGGAACTGCGCCAGATCCTGCTCCGTTTTTGTCTTGTCGAACTCCACCACGACATCCCCGGGCTTCACCACGGTACCTTCCGGAGAGATTTTCACGATCTGCAGATCGCCGGCCTCCGCGGGCGCGCTGATCGTCACCGACTTCAGAGCCTTGACCTCGCCGCGAAACTGTGCCGAGTCGAGAAATTCGCCGCGCTTGACTTCGATCGTGGGAACCGTGGGTAATCGCCTGCCCAGGCGTACGGCCCCCAGCACGACGCCACTTCCCGCCAACAGGACGATCGCCATGATGATTCCCTTGCTCTGAATCGAAAGCCGATGGAAGCGCTCGATCATCACGAACCACTCCTCGGATTTTGTGCAGGACTCTTGTTCGAGTTCGAACCATCCGAACTCGAACCAGTAGCGCTCGGCCCAACCTTTGTTCCCACGTTCTGTTTCGTAACATCCACATCGACGTCCACGGCGGCGGAAAGGTCAGGCATCAACCTGGGGTCATTTCCATCGATCGCCACCACTACCACGAAAGACCGAAGCTTATCGGAAAAGTCTCCGGCTTCGCCGATGGGAGCAAGTTGGTCCAGTTTGGCCGCGAACACCAAATCCGGATAGGCATCCAACCGCACTTTCGCCGTTTGTCCCGCGCGCAAACTGGGGAAGTCCTGTTGATTGGCCATCACCCGCACTTGCATAGTCGCCGGATTCACTATCTGCATAAAGGTCACCCCCGGACGCACCTGGTCGCCTTCCTGCACTTCGCCCATTGTCCCTTGCTTCCAGATTGTGTCCAGCACCACCACTCCATCCAGAGGCGAATGGATCTGCATAAGGTCGGCATTGGCCTGAGCGTGGAACATGGTCTGCTGCGTGCGATCGCGTTGAATTTCAAGAATGCGAATCGCCGCTTGCGCCGCCTTCCGCTTCAAGTCAAAGGTTTCGCGCAGCTGTGCGAAGGTGGCTTTGGCCTCGTCCAGGTTTTGCTGGTTTTTTTCCGCGTCGATGCGGGAAACGATCTCCGCCTTCTGTATCTCGAATTCCGTCTTGCGGAGATTATCCTCGGCCGTCTTCAGTTCGGTTTCATCCTTAGCCGCTGCTGCACTCTCCTTGGCCTGCTCCTCCGCCACCTGGTCGACTAGCTTCGCGTATTCCGCCTGCTTGTCGATGAAATCCCGCATCTGCGCTTGCCGGTCAAACTCCACCAGCACATCCCCCGGCTTGACCCGGGTCCCGCCGGGCGCCAATCGGATAATCGTGAGCGTGGGGACCTGTTGCCCGGCGAGCAGAGGTGCGAGGATGGCGCGCGATTGCACGGCCTCCGTCGTTCCCTTGAGGCGCAAAATCTGCGGGAGGATGTTAGTGGCCGAGCGATCGCCCCGGAAGGTCGCCGGCGTTTTTCCGCGCGCCGCAATCCGTACACCGATGGCGAGAGCGATCGCAACTGCGGCGACGGCCAACCACATGCGCCAACGCCGTGGGCGGGCTCCATTGTCCGTCGCTGCTTCGGATGGCGGTCCCGGTTGCCCGAGTGAAGACTCGGACTCAGGAATCACTTCCGCAGGGGATGCATTCATTACTGAAATACTCCCGCCTTAGGAATCTGCTTATACAACAAAAGTTGCCCGCCGCTGGAGCGCCGCCAACTTATTCAAACCACTTTGTGCTTCCAGGCCCTGTTAGATCGCAGTGAGGGGGTGCACTTGCGATTCCTTTCCCAGTTTTTCTTTCAGCGGAAATCACAATCGCGCGGATACAGTCGGCTCCGCCACCGCGAGTTTCGGAGCCAGGGAGGGGATTCCCTGGTCAAACGACAAGAAATCGAGCCGAAGAAAACCAATGCAAGTATCTCCTCCTGAGGGAAGCAGTACCTTCCCTTAGGGTGCGAACAAAAACGCGCACGACCGAGACCGCGCGTCGCGTCGCCCGGCTTGCGCTGCGCAAACCTAGCGGCCGGATACTCAAGTCGCGGTAGATGGCGCTACTGATCCTCGTTCAGCTTTTGGTAGATCAGCATGGCCACGAGCACCAGCAGAAATACTCCGGAGCCGATGCTGAACACCCGAACCGGAATCGTGAGCCGGTTGACCTTGGTCAAGAGTTCCGTTTGCT
>Ga0073928_10006583_pt1 | contig 15550 bp, 12 predicted proteins | sample PaiPotPPA55metaG_FD_76969 | JGI IMG/M metagenome (GOLD analysis project Ga0073928, IMG submission 76969) | Iron sulfur acid spring bacterial and archeal communities from Banff, Canada, to study Microbial Dark Matter (Phase II) - Paint Pots PPA... ... | reverse complement strand
TTTTCAGGAGCGTCTTGAGTAGAAAATGAGCGCATCAGTCAAAGTGGTCATAGCCGAAAAGATATCTCCTGCTGCCGTGGATTTGTTACGTGAGCCGCGGTGGATCGTAGTCACACCCGACCAGATGGAGGGCGGGCTGATTGCCCAGTTGGAGTCGGCGGATGCGCTGATTGTGCGCTCGGCCGTGCAGGTCAATGCTGAATTATTGGTAAAGGCGCCGAAACTGCGGGTGATCGGACGAGCCGGAGTTGGCATTGACAACATTGACCTGGAGCCGGCGACGCGGCAGGGCATTGCGGTCATGAATACGCCCGGAGCTAATGCGGTTGCCGTCGCGGAGCATACCTTGGCGATGATGCTGGCGCTGGCTCGCTCGGTGCCGCAGTTGAGCGCGGCGGTGCACGCCGGGCGCTGGGAAAAATCCGGCGCGATGGGCACCGAGCTGCGCGGCAAGACGCTCGGGCTCGTCGGCCTGGGGCGCGTGGGCATCGAGGTGTCGCGCCGCGCCCGCGCGCTCGAGATGGAGGTACTGGCGCACGATCCGTACGTAGGTGCTGACGTGGCGCGCGAACTGGAAGTGGAGCTTGTGCCGCTGGCTGACCTCTTTGCGCGGGCCGATTTCGTCTCGTTGCACACAGGCCTCAGCGCCGCCACCGAAAAAATGATCAACGCCGCGACGCTCGCGCAGATGAAGCGCGGCGCGCGGCTGATCAACTGCGCCCGCGGCGAGCTGGTGGACGAAGCCGCGCTCGCCGCCGCGCTGCGCTCGGGTCATCTTGCCGGCGCCGGCATAGACACGTTTGCCGTCGAGCCGCCGGTGGGCTCGCCGCTCCTGGGTCTCGCGAACGTCATCGCTACGCCGCACATCGCCGGTTCAACCGCGGAAGCGCAGGAAGAGGTCGGCACGCTGATCGCGCAGCAGGTGCGCGATTATCTCGCCGAAGGGCTGCTGCGCAACGCCGTCAACCTGCCCGCGCTTTCCGCCGAGCAATACCGCCGGCTGCGGCCCTATCTCGCGCTTGGCGAGCGGCTGGGCTCGCTGGTGGCGCAGGCGGCGCCGAACCGCGGCGGGCGCGTGCGCATCGTTTACGCGGGCGAGCCGGCGGAGCTGGGCACGCACGTGCTGCGCAGCGCGGTGCTGGCCGGCGCGCTGAACGTCGCGCTCGATGAAAAAGTGAATCTCGTGAACGCCGCGTCGGTGGCCGCGTCGCGCGGATGGGTGGTGGAAGAAACCACGCGGCGGCGCGAGCGCGGCTTTCCGAACACGCTCGAAGTCAGCATCGCCGACGGCGGGCAGGAGCTGGCGGTCGAAGGCACGGTGCTCCACGACGCGTCGCCACGCATCCTGCGCTTCGATGGCATCGAGCTGGAAGCACCGCTCGAAGGGACGCTGCTGCTCCTGCGCAACCGCGACGTCCCCGGCGTCATTGGACAGGTGGGAACCGTGCTGGGCAGCCTGGGCGTGAATATCGCTACGTTCGCGCTCGGCCGCCGCGAGGTGCGCCGCGGCGCCGACGCCATGGCGCTGATTCGCCTCGACGGCGAAGTGAGCGACGCCATTCTTGGGCCCATCCGCGGCATCGCCTCCATCACCGAAGCGCGCCTCATTCGCCTGCCGGAAAACTAAGCGTGGTGTTTTCGACGGGCTAGCCTTTGATGACGCCCATGGAGCGCAGGCGCGCGACCTTGCGGGCCAGGCCGGCGTTGTGGACCACGTTCACGACGGCGTCCACATCCTTGTACGCCTCGGGAACTTCTTCGAGAATGCCGTCGCGGGTTTCGGAGCGGAGAACGATTCCCTGCTCTTTGAGCTTCTTCGTTTCGTCGCGGACGTCGCGGCCTTTCTTGGCCGCGGTGCGGGACATCGCGCGGCCGGCGCCGTGGCAAACGGTGCCGAAGGTCTCCGCCATGGCGCGCTCCGTCCCGACCAGGACGTAGCTTGCCGTTCCCATCGAGCCGGGGATGAAGACGGGCTGGCCGGCATCGCGATAAGCCGCGGGCAGGACGGACGAGCCCGCCGGAAAAGAGCGCGTGGCGCCCTTGCGATGGACGAGCACTTCCCTTTCGGGGGCGGCATCGTTCTCGCGGTCGCGCGGGCCGGGAGCAACCACGTGCCGTTCGCGCTTGGCGATATTGTGCGACACGTCGTAGACCACGCGCAGCGCCGCGCCCTCGCCCAACACCTTGCGAAACGCGCCGCGCGTGAAATGCGTGATCGCCTGGCGGTTGGCCCAGGCAAAATTCGCCGCGGCCGCCATCGCCGCAAGGTAGTCCTTCGCTTCCGGCGAGCGCAGCGGGACGCAGGCGAGCTGGCGATCCGGCAGCGAGATTTCGTAGCGGCGCATGGCCTCGCCCATACGCTTGAGGAAGTCAGTGCAGACCTGGTGTCCCAGGCCGCGCGAGCCGCAATGAATGAGCACCACCACCTGGCCGATGTGCAGCCCGAAGCACGCAGCGATTTCCGGCTCGAAGATTTTTTCGACGTACTGCACTTCGAGGAAGTGATTGCCGCTGCCGAGCGTGCCGATCTGCGTGCGGCCGCGCTGCTTGGCGCGGTCGGAGATTTTTCCCGCATCGGCGCCCGGCATGCAGCCGGATTCCTCGCAGAATTCGGCATCCGATGGCTCCCCATAGCCGCGCTCAATCGCCCACGCCGCGCCGCGCTCGAGAACCGCGTCAAGCTCCGCAAAGCTGCACGGCACCTCTCCCTCGGAGCCGGTGCCGGAAGGCACGTCACGGAAAAGTTGGTTCACCAGCTCGCGCAGCTTGGGCGTCACGTCGCTTCTCTCGAGCGTGCTCGCAAGCAGGCGCACGCCGCAGTTGATGTCGAAGCCCACGCCGCCGGGCGAGACGACGCCGCTGCGCGCGTCAGTGGCCGCCACGCCGCCGATAGGAAAGCCGTAGCCCTGGTGGATATCCGGCATGGCCAGCGAGCGGCCGACAATGCCGGGGAGGCAGGCCACGTTCATGGCCTGTTCGATCGAGAGGTCGCCGAGGATTTGCTCGAGAAGGCCCTCGTCGGCGTAGATGAGCGGGTCGGTGTGCATGCCGGGCCGCGTCGAGCGCGGCACCAGCCAGCGATAGTCGTCGAGTTTGCGAAGCTGGTCTTTCCGGATCGCCAAGCGCCGCTCCCGCCTGCGCGATGATTATACGGCTTGCGGAGCCCGCCACGGCCTGCGGCCGGCGGTGACAGGGCGGGAAGCACGCGCGGAGGCGGGTGGCTGGCGCGGTCAAAGATATGCTATTGTAATTGCTCCGCTCGGGAAGTGACGCAGTGGCCCGGGCGCGTGCGTCGGGGCGTGGCTCAGCCTGGCTAGAGCGCCTGGTTCGGGACCAGGAGGTCGGTGGTTCAAATCCACTCGCCCCGACCATTTAATTCCCGCTTCATCGTGGCAACCGCGCTTACGCGAGCCTTCGGTTTCAGTTTGCTCTCAAGAAATGCAAGAACAGAGTCAGGTAGCGGCGCACATTGCTTGTGATCAGGAAATGCTCGCGGACGTGCTCGTGGCCCTGTTCGCCCAGTTTTTGAGCAATGCCAGGGTTGGAAAGAAGGAAGCGGATCTGATAAGCAGTCCCCTCGATGGAGTGAGCGAGCATCCCGGTATGCTTATGGATGACCTGGGTGGGAATTCCACCGACCGCCGAGGCCACAACCGGTTTCTTCTTCCAGAGTCCCTCCGTCACGGTTAAACCGAATCCTTCCCGAAGGCTTTTCTGAATGATGATGGTTGAGCCTCGTTGAATGGCATTGATTTCAAGCGCGCTCCAAGGGGGAAGGTCGAGAATGTGAATATCGGAGTCCTTTCCCGCTGCCTCGCGAACTTCCGCCAGGACCGCCTCCCCTTCGGGATCATCGGCCGCGCCGCCGCCCGCGAGCACGAGCTGGCAATCAAGATAACGCTTCACAATCTGGTAAGCGCGGACGACGCCAAGCGGATCCTTCAAGCGGTCGAAGCGCGAAATCTGTGTGAGGACGGGCCTTTCAGGGTCGATCTGGAACCGCGCGAGAGTCTCCGCAACGAATTCGGGTTCCAGCTCGCGATTCTTCTCCGAAAGAGGGTCGATGGAGGGATAAAAGAGATACTGCGGAATCGACAATTGCCGGGCAAAAGCAGGCGACGAGAAAATCGCCGCATCATAGCGTGTGACGAATGGGGCCAGGAAATCCCAGACTTTCAGGTTCGGCTGTGACAGGTCGATGTGACAGCGCCAAACCCAATGTGCCTTATCGGTTCGAGAGTTGACCAGGGCCACGGGTTGCGGATCGTGGATCACCGTAAACTCGGCGTCGCACTTGAGACGTGCAAGATTCTGTTCATTATAAGCAAGGAACGTCGTGAAGCTCTCGTCGGGTAGATCGAAAGCGCCACCATGCAGTGCGTTGTGAAACGCCTTCGTGATCGCAAAAAAGTCGTCACCGCCGGTGATTACATCCCAACGCATGGAAAGATCCAACTCCTGCATCAGGGGAACGATCCGGTTCAGCATCTCCGCCACCCCGCCTCCGACGGCTGTGGAGTTGACCATTTGCATGGTGCGGCCGGTCAGCCGGGCTGCCAGCACGCGCAATTCCGCAATCTCTCCGCTGCCGAGCAGGCCAGCGTAATCGTCGAGCTTGTTTACACGAACTTCCGTCTGGGCTTGCGTCTGGGTCTGCGTCATCGCGATATCTCCCTGTCCACAAGTTGCAAAACCCTATCACGGGCGCCATCAAGCGTATTCGTGTAGATATCGATTTGGTCGATCTTTCGCCCCAGTTCCTTGAGGCCCAGCTCCTCGGAAAGCCAGCGGGAAAAGTCATTGGTGCGCAGATGGACCCGCAGCCGCGAAGTGAGGAAATGAAACTGCAGCGAGGCATGCGACAGATCGTTTATGCCATTCCGGAACTCCTCCAGTGTGCTGGCATCACGCCCCAACGGCACTTCCTCGTCGACCGTTTCGCAAAAGTAGAAAGGTTCAAAGGCCGTTTGTTGCGCCTCGAGCGGGAACGCTTCGCAATACTCGTTCAAGATGCGGTGCAAATCGTCGCGCAAATCAGCCAGAGAGACGTAATCACGAATGTCCAGCGAAGCAAGCTGTTCAGCGAGCACAGGCCGATTGCATGAGCCGAGAACCCACTGGGCGAAATCGTTCGAGAAGCCTTCGGTGAGGAAGTGGTGCCGGCCAAGGCTTTGAAACGTGTGATAGAAAATGGACCCGTCGCTGCAACTGCGGACTCCCTGTCGCAAGCCAAGCAGGTTTGCCGATTTCTGGTTTCCGATGCGAACAAGGTAAGACCCTGTAGAAAACTGGAACGGCTTATTTGCTTTCATGGGAGCTCCCTTTCGAGCCGCGCAAGAAAATGGAGCACGTCGGCCGGAGTTCTCAAATAAAACTGGGCTTGTGTGCCATGCCTCTCACCAACCCGCACGGTGATTTGATTTGCGAGCACCGCAAAGGCCGCCTCATCGGTGGCGTCGTTTCCCACATAGATCACGAGGCTTCCCCGGGGCAGCTTCTTGAGGATCGTCTTAACCGCGGCGTCTTTGCCTGGAATCTCTCTGGGGAGAACCTCCCAGACGTTGTCGCCATTGAAGACATGGAGCGCGTGAGTCCATGACGCTAGAAGCGCGAAGAGAGATTCATGCGCCGCGAGTGCGACTTCCGGCCGCGCCCCACGGTGATGAACCGCAAAGCTGGGGCCCTTGTCCTCAATCCAAACACCCGGATAAAGTGCCGGCAATGACTGGGCAACACGCTTGGCGAGACGAAGAGCAGGCTTTGCGCTCTTGCTGAGCCGCAAAGACCTTCCCAGCCGCTCGGAACCATACAAGCCGAAGTAATGAATCCCTTTTGTGCCCACCCTGGCTCGCAAATCGCGAACTCTTCGGCCGCTGACGATGGCGACAAACAGATCGCGGAGCCGAGGCAACCGCGCGAGGACGTCCCTGGTGCGCGCGGAAAGCCTGACATCCGCCGGGCGTCTCCGAAGGTTGGCGAGTGTCCCATCGAAGTCCAAAAGCAAGGCACGATGCTTCGCCGCTCGCAAACGCGCAATGATCTCCGGCCAGGCCTGAAATACGGAACGCGGGAGACGTCTTTTCTGCGCATGGCTCCTTGTGGCCGTGATTCGTCCTCCCGAGGAGACCATTCGGCGCGCGATCACGTCATTTGTTAGCGCGGGAAAGATTGTGCCCTCCTTATTCCTCATGAAGCATCGCTCAAAACCAGCTCAGTCTCCCCGAGGCGAATCTCGGAGAGCTCCGCGATCAGGTTCCCCGCCCAGCGATATACGTTGTGTTCCTTGACAATGCGGCGCATGCGTTGCATGCGAGCCCGGCGCTCCTCGGGATTCATCTCGAGGGCCGAGTGAATGGCATCGCTCAACTGCTCCGTGTCATACGGATTGACGATGATCGCATCGTGCAGCTCACGGCTCGCGCCGGTAAACTGGCTCAGGATGAGCGCGCCCTCTTCATCTTCCCGCGCGGCCACGAACTCCTTTGCGACCAGATTCATGCCATCGTGCAGCGAGGTCACCATGCAAAAATCGGCCGCCCGGTAATAGGGGAGGATCTCGCTGTGGTTATGATGGCGGGTCAGCAATGCGATTGGTTTCCAGTTCGCCGTTTGGAACCGCGCATTGATGCGCGCAGCCTCCGCTTCCACCTCATTCAGGAAATCATGGTAGCGCGGAATCTCCGTGCGGCTGGGTGCGCCAATCTGAACAAACACGAACTTCCCACAATAGGACGGCCACTTGTCCAGGAAGCGTTCGATCCCGTGAAACCTCTCGATAATGCCTTTCGTGTAGTCAACCCGATCCACACCAACGCCAAGGTAGTTGGCAGTGATGCCCAAATCTTTCAGTAATTTGGAACGCAGCACATAGGGTGAGCCGGTGTCGGGCTCGACTGGAGAATCACGGAAAGCCACACTGATCGGAAACGGCCGTACGAAGGTGGTATGGCCCTGGCGCTTAACGGCAAAGCGTTCCCACTCGACCCGCGATTCCAAGGCCGCGTCAACCGTTTCGAGGAAGTTGTTGCAGTGCGCCTGCGTGTGGAACCCGACCAGGTCGGCCCCCAGAAGACCATCCAGGAGCTCGCGCTGCCATGGACAGATTCCGAAGGCTTCCGGATTGGGCCATGGGATGTGCCAGAAAATCGCGATACGAACGTCGGGGCGGTCCTTCTTGATCATTTGTGGCAGAAGCGCGAAGTGGTAATCCTGCACGAGCAGCAAGGCCTGCTCCGCGCCGGCCATCTCATCGAGCACCGCGTCGGCAAATTTGCGGTTTGCCCGCTGATAATTCTGCCAGTCAGAAGCGCGGAAGATCGGCCGGGTGTGCGCGATGTGGCAGAGTGGCCAGAGGCCTTCGTTTGCGAATCCATAGTAGTAGCCTTCTTCCTCTTCCTTCGAAAGCCAAACGCGCCTCAGGGTGTATTCCGGCCTGTCCGGGGGCACGCGAAGCCGGTCGTGCTCATCCACCGTTTCGTGATCTGCTTCGCCAGAGCCGGATGCGATCCAGGTGCCGTCGCAGGCGCGGAGAATTGGTTCGAGCGCGGTGACCAGACCGCTCGCGGGAATAAGAGTCTGGATCTCCTTCCCCTTGAGCACATGCATATACGGCTCCCGATTGGAAACAACGAACAATGGGCTCCGTTGCGTTTTGCTCCGAACATTCACACGGAGCCGCTCCGCCGTCCACAGGGACTCGCCCGTCTCCCGCAGGCGCGCTTCTTCTTCAGCGGCAGCCCGGGCCTCGGTCAGGCTGCGGGCCAGTTTGACGACCTCTTGAGAAAAGGGGGCAAGAAAGCCCTCCTTGGGCAATAGATGCGGCCTGGCACGGCCCGCACGCAAATCCTTCATCCATTGTGCCGTCCGGGAAATCGGCAGAACGATGGTCCACCGGATGATGAGAACCGTAATGAGAACGATGAGGAGGACCTGAGCAATCACGTGCCACAACGTGTCGCGCCAGATGCGTGCGCTCTGAGCGTCGATGTAGCCTGCATCATGGAGGATCGCGAGAACTCCTACTGCGGAAGATCCGTTATGCAACGGCAGATAATAGATGTGTATCAGCTTGCCGTTGAGCTGAACAAACTCACCGACCCCCGCATTCTCATTCAGAACGTGGGACGGCGGAGCTGGTGGCGGATCAAAACGGTGAGCCAGAGTCGAGCTCTGTGCGAGCACCTCGCCATTGGGGTCGTAGATGACGACTCCAACCAGCCGCTCCCTGTTTCCAAAGCGGTCCACGATGCGTTGAAGTTGATCATGTGAACCCTTGTCCAAAGCAGGTTCAACGATCTCCTGCAAACTCTCCGCGAGAACGGCAGCACGCCTCTCCAAATCTGCCCGGAGACCGCTTTCCTCCGAGCGAACCTGATTCCTCGCCACAAGGAAAGTGACCAGAGTGATCCCCACAACCAGGAAGAGAATCAACCGAAGACTCAGTCTCATGCTCTACCCCCTGCGGTCACTTTCTCTTGCCGGCCTCCGAATGCTCCCTTCGTCGGCGCGCTCGCGAGACGAATCATCCTTGGCTTTGTGAGATAGGCTCGCGGCCTGTCGAAACAGCTCTTCAAGTTCATGGTCCTGAGACTTGACTCTCTTATGCGAAACAGCCTTCCCCGCCTTCGTCATGATAGCACTCCCCATCTATGCCGAGACTCGCCTGAATAAAACGATTGGTATACGAATGCCGCCGAGCCAAATCAGTTCGCCCCACACTGTTGTGGGGAATTCCATTCGGCGGAAGGTCCGGATAGGTCTAGGTATTTGACCATGGCCACTTCATTGCAAGCTTCGTTGTAGACCAGCTCGTCCACCAACGACTTCACGAGCAGAATGCCGAAACCGCCGGGTCGAATGCCCTTCTTATCGCGCACATCCGTATGCGCATAGGGCTCTTCCTCCACGTTGAGGATTGCGGCATGCTCCAAATCCGCCGCTTTGAATCCCTTGCCCGGATCCGCAATTCGATAGAACAGCAGCCTGTCTGTGCGCAGGCAAGCGACGTGTATTTTGGAGTCGGCGTTTGACCGGCCGCCCCATTCGACGGCATTCATCAGCAACTCGTGGAATGCCATGTCCACCGATTCGCGGACATTCTTTGGCAAATCTGCTTCAAGCTGGCGAAGGAAACCCTGGATGCGTTCCGCCGTTTGAAAATTGCACGCAAATCGCAGTTCTACCCAACGGGGATCCGCCGACAATACCTCGATCTGGTCGGCAGCATCCGGCGGCTTCAACGCGGCCCTGATAATCTCGATCAGCTTTTTCGGGACAAACGGCTTGGCAATGTATTGGTAAGCCTTCCGGCGCAGCGATTTCAGCAATGTTCCCGGAGCGTCGTCGGCGGTCATCATGATCACCTTGAGCTTGGAATCCTCCGGAAGGCAGGAGAGAAGATCCAGACCGCTCATGCGCGGCATCCAAACATCCAGGAGAAGCAGATCAAATTCTCCCTGCTGCAATTGCTCGAGTCCTTCGACACCATCGGCGGCGGTCGTCACGGAAAAGCCAGATGCTTTCAGCAGCGCGCATAGACCCTCACGCTGGCTCGGACTATCCTCAACGATAAGAATCCTGTTCACGATAAAATATTGAGCACCAGTCATTCCACATTCGTTTTCACTGGGATTGAGGGGTCTAAGTCCTGCACAAAGTGCAGGATACGCTGATTCACTTCACCACGTGAAGCTCTCCTGACAAGGTACTAGGTCGTGTAATTATTCCCTGCCGCTTTCCGTGCCTCGACTAAAGGATTTCCCCGATGGAATGCGTGGATTTGCGTGCGGTGCTTATTGGCTCTCCTGGAACTCAGGCGTCCGCCGAACATTATGCATTTTCGATTGCCTCATCACATGATTTGCTTGCTTCATTCCAGGCATATTGCGGCGAGTTGCAAATGAACCGGCGCTCATGGCCCTTGTTGCTGGGGGATTCTTCCAGCAACAGTTCGCGCAGCCGGGCGCGCGCCTTGCTGAGCTGTGATTTCGAATTCCCCACGGAGCGTCCCCAAATCTCGGCGATTTCCTTGTGTTCGTATCCTTGAATATCATGGAGAACAAACGCGTCGCGGTATCCCGGAGGCAGCTGAGCCAGGAGACTCCGCAGAAGGAGGCGATCGATCAAACCGTTCAACCGCACGTCGGGTCCGCCCTCTTCGCGCTGCGGCACGTCGTCTGCGTCGTCCTGGGCCACGGGATCGAACGCAATCTCCCGGCGCGGCTTCTTCCGAAACCACATCAGCACCGTATTCACGGAGAGCCGGTGCAGCCATGTGGAAAAAGGGGAGTCGCCGCGGAAAGTGTGAATCTTGCGGAACAATTGCAGGAAGACCTCCTGGGTGAGGTCGTCGGCATCGGCCCACGTTCCGGCCATCCGCAAGCACAGCCCATAGACCCTTCGGCGATGCAACCAATAGACGCGCTCGAACCCGTTGGGATCACCCCTCTGGGCCAGCCGAATGGCTTCCGATTCGGGCAGGTCCGCAGTTTCCGCCTGCATCAGAGCTTTCACAGGTTCCTCCGTCGGCATTCTTTCTGTCAGCAGCATCTACTCCCTGTGAAGCCTTGCTCACAAACCAGAGGCCGAGGCCATCGCGACACCACTTAAACCCGTTGAGCCTCGCTACAGAGGAGGCCGGAGTGAGCGATTCTTTCCACCGCCATTTCGAGCTCGTCGGTCGATTTCCTCAAATCGCACAAAAGCTCCCGCTTGGCCGGGCCGCTCGATTGCTTGGCGATGCGCAGCTTCCAGCGCGCGCCTTCTTGTTTCACACACAGGCGCTCGACGATTTCGCAGAGACGCATTCCCGTCTCCGATGAGTCGGAGCACGTGGCGTCGTATAGATGTTCGAGGAACTGTTGCACGTTTCCAAGACGCTCCGCGATGAGGAGCGGGTCGGGCGGCATCTCTATGACTTTTTGATTGCTGCAATGTGCATTCATTCTGCACTCCTTACAGGCAGCCCTTTCTGTCCCTCCCTTTGCAAGAGCAATGACGCTGCCGGAATCGCATTCATCTTGCGAAAACGTTGCAGCATCAAAACTTAGCGTCCTATTTCCCCCGGCTGCAGCAGATCTATAAGGCGGTACTAGGCCCAGAAAACTATTCCTCTGGTGTCTATTTTTTTCTTCCGTGTAATACGAGTGCAGCAGGAGGCCGGTGGTCCAAATCCACTCTGCACCTGGCTCAGAAGGCTTTTTGCAGTTGCTTCGCGACGGAAGCCACCGCGCGCTGCACGTCTTCATCGGACGTCTGCCAATTGCAGACGTTGATGCGCATGGCGCGGCGTCCTCGCCATGTGGTACCGGTGAAGAACGCCTCGCCCCCCGCAAGGATGGAGGCGATGATTTCGTCCGTGCGCCGGTCGTGATCTTCCTCCGACGCGCCGGGCTTCGAATCGAGAAACCGGACAAGCCCCTGATTGATCGTCGGCTCCCACAGGACTTCTACGCCGGGCACATGGCCCATGAGCGTCACCAGAGAATGGGCATGCTTGCAGCAGCGCTCCACCAGTGCCGAGACGCCGTTCCGGCCAAGCTCGCGCAAGGCCGCGTAGGTGGGAAAGCCGCGGGCGCGCCGCGACCATTCCGGATTCCAATCCATTTCGTCGCGCGCTTCCGCATCGTGCGTCAAGTATGCCGCGCGGTACGACATGGCGGCCTGATGCGCCTCCGCATCCCTTACAAACGCGTACCCGCAATCGTAGGGAACGTTGAGCCACTTGTGGCCATCGGTGGCCCAGGAATCCGCCTCCGCCACACCCGCCACGAGATGCCGGTACACGGGGCTTGCGGCGGCCCACAAACCGAACGCGCCATCGACATGCACCCAGGCGCGGTGGCGCTTCGCGATGGGGATGAGTTTTTCGAAAAGGTCGCAGGCGCCGAGGTTGATCTCGCCCGCCTGCAAGAGCACGATCGTGGGCGCCGAAGAATCGGCGTTCAGCGCCTGCTCGAGGCCGCCGGCTTCGAGACGGTCCTGCACATCCACGGGCAGCGGAACAATCTGAGACTTTCCGAGGCCGAGCAGGCGGGCGGCGCGCTCAAAAGAGCCGTGCTTCGCCGAGCTGGTAAGAATGCGAATGCCCGGCGCGCCATGGAGGCCCTGTCTCTCTACATCCCAGCCGCGCTGTGCCAGGAGCGCATGCCGCGCCGCGGCGAGGCAGGTCATGTGTGCCGCTTGACAGCCGGTCACGAGCGCAAAGCTGGCGCCTGCCGGAAGTCTCAGGATCTCCTTCAGCCAGCCGCCGGCAATTTCTTCGACCACCGCTGCCGCCGGCGAAGTGGCATACAACCCTGCGTTCTGATCCCACGCCGAGGCCAGCCAATCGGCCGCCACTGCGGCGGGGAGCGCGCCCCCAATCACCCAGCCGAAGAAGCGCCCTCCGGCCGAGCCTACGATTCCTCCGCGCACATCTTCGGCGAGTTCCGTCACTACTTGTTCGGGCGGCACAGCTTCATTGGCCAGCGGCTTTCCGAGCCGCCGGCGCAATTCATGCACGCTTGCCGTTGCGGAAACGGAGCTGCGTTTCAGGTCGTCCAGATGTGACAGCGCTTCATGCAACGCTGCTTCGAGCGGCTTGCGAAACGGTGAGTGCGTGTCTCCCATAAGCACACTCTAGAAGCAAACGCCCTCGGAAATCTATCCGCTACTTGCGGTCAAATCCCCTTCGGCATCGCCAATATGGCTTGTAGGATCATTGCATCGGCTGTCCCGGCGCGAGCACCCCTTTGGCGGTGATCCATGGATGCATTTCCGGTTTGAGCAAGCCGGCTTTGACGATCGGATCGTCCTCGGCCAGCTTGGCGGTTTGCTCCGGCCCCACGCAATAAACTATGACTCCGCGCAGCTCCCCCTTCTGGTTGATCGGGAACGGCCCGGCAATGGCTATGCTTCCCGCTTGAATCAGCTGTTTGAGATAAGCACCATGCTCTTTCGCTACATCCATAAAGCCCGGCGCGCTGGGATCCCACTTTTCGCCGGCCTTCATCAGCACAAGCGTGTACTGCTCCATTCCCTGTAATGGTTCGGGCGCCGGGTGAATGGCCTTCGGGTCAATTCTCCAAGGGCCGTGCACCTCGGCGGCGAGATGGCCTGCTTTGATTGCCGGGTCGCTATTGGTCCACTCTTGCACCTGTGCCTCGGAGTCCGCCTGGAACACAAAGATCCCGCGCAACACCGTGTCGTCCGTGAAGGGTCCGGCGACCACGAGTTTGTGTTCGGCGGCAAGCCTGCGGATGTTGGCCATGTGCTCTTCCTGAAGCTTGTCGCCCGCCTCCTTGCTCAACTGCGGGGCATTGGCGGGGCGCGTCAACAGCACTAAGAAGAACTGTGGGACAGCCGTCGGAGGCTGAGCCTGGGGCTGAGCTTGCGCCCAGACGGAACCCGCAGATGCGAGGAGCAGAAGAATCAAACCCGAAAACAGTCTTTTCATGGGAGGCAGCCTCATTTGCCGGACGATACCTGAAATTCCCGTGCCACAGCGAAAATGTCCGGACAGATTCTCCAACATCTCCACACTACACCAGCGAAGAATTCCAGCACAGTTTTTCTCTTTTGGCTCGGTCCGCTCTTCCGCCCATTTTGATGACCAACCGCCCAGATTGAATTCAAGACTCCCGCTGAGACGACCGCTCCGCCACCGTCGCAGGCCAACCGCAAACGATCAAATCTTCAGACGGAGTTTTAAATCAAGGGCGGCGAGAGAGCGGCCCCAAATGGCTCTGTTTCCTTCCCCATTTGGAACGAACTGATTAACCAATGAGCAGGCTTCCTCGTGTTGACGGCGATTCAGATTTTCTTCGCCCCTGAAATCAGAGACTTAGCCCGGCGTTGATTCCTATTACAAAGATTGAAAACTTGGATTCCTTGTGGCACGGGCTTTGCACGGATCTATTCCTGCTTATCAATAGTGGAATCGAGGATTCAAGACGTTCTATGTGGTGAAAGCGAGAGTTCTCACAGCCCAGAGTTCCCCCGCTTCGTTCCAGCCGCCTCCGTGCGCCGATGGTGCCGCGAGGTAACGCCATTTCCAGCGATCGAATAGGAGAAGCTCATGCGTAAGGTTACGGTTCGAATGATCTGGGTCCTGGCGGTTCTGCTGGCCGGCCTAATGGCCGGATGCGGGCGGGAACAAGTACCCGCTCTGTTGGGTCCGGCTGTGATTGCCACCGTGCCGGTGAATGGCGCCATGAACGTCCCTGTCGCCCAAGTGATTACCGCAACCTTTAATGAGGCAATGAACCCTGCAACGATAAACATAAGCACGTTTACGGTGACCGGCCCGGGTGGAGCGGTGGCCGGCGTTGTCGCCTACTCCGGAACAACGGCCACGTTTACGCCCCTGGCGCCTCTCGCCGCCAGCGCACTCTACACCGCAACGATTACCACGGGGGCTCAAGATCCCGCGGGAACGGCACTGGCCAGCAACTTTGTGTGGATGTTCACGACCGGAACCATCCCCACGGTGATCTCCACAAATCCGGCCAATGGCGCGATGAACGTGTTCCTCAACCAGAAGATTACCGCCACTTTCAGTGAAGCGATGAATCCCGCAACGATTACCGCCGCCGGGACCTTTACCCTGGCGAACGGAGGAGTGGCGGTGGCGGGAACGGTGACCTATGTGGCGGCAGCCAACACCCTGATGTTTGCGCCCACGGCGAATTTGCTGCCCACCACCGTCTATACGGCCACCATTACGACGGCGGCGCAAAACCTGGCAGGCAATGGCCTGGCAAGCAACTACGTTTGGAGTTTCACGACCGGCTTGACCACGGACCTGACGGGGCCAACGGTGACCGTCACGATCCCCGCCTCAGGAGCCATGAGCGTTCCCACGAATCAAGCAATCACCGCAACGTTCAGCAAGGTAATGGACCCGGCAACGATCACGGCACCGGGGACCTTTACATTGATGGTGACCGTTGGCGGCGCGAACGTACCGGGAACCGTCAGCTACGCGGGCTCGATAGCCACCTTTACCCCGTCCGCAAATCTGGCGCCCAACACGCAGTTCACCGCGACGATCACAAATGCCGCCAAGGACCTTACCGGCAATGCATTGGTAGCTGGACCGGTGCCCAATCCGTGGAGCTTTACCACGGGGGCAGGCGTGGATAACACGCCGCCTACGATCACCCTCACAAATCCAGCGAATGCAGCCATGAGCGTGCTGCTCAACACACCGGTTAACGCAACGTTCAGCAAACCCATGAATCCGGTGACGATCACCGCTCCCAATACATTTACTCTGGCAGTGGCGGGAATCGGCGGCGCTTCCGTCGCCGGAAGCGTCACCTACGATGTCGTGAATCAAATCGCAACCTTCACTCCCAACGCAAATCTCACGGCGAGCACGCAATATACGGCCACGATTACAAATGCGGCCCAAGACCTGGCCGGCAATGCGCTCGCACCAGGAATCGTCCCCAATCCGTGGTCCTTTACCACCGGCGCCGGCGTGGGCCCCGTCGGACCTCCTCTCGGAGTCGCTGCGACCTTTGGTGCTTTTGGAGGGGGCGCTGGTATCACTAACCAGGGCATCGAA
>Ga0073928_10006582_pt1 | contig 15553 bp, 15 predicted proteins | sample PaiPotPPA55metaG_FD_76969 | JGI IMG/M metagenome (GOLD analysis project Ga0073928, IMG submission 76969) | Iron sulfur acid spring bacterial and archeal communities from Banff, Canada, to study Microbial Dark Matter (Phase II) - Paint Pots PPA... ... | reverse complement strand
GTCGACGAAAAGGGTCTCGCGCTGCTCGCCAGGGACGGCGTCGAGAACGTGGCGCGGCTCGACGTCCGCGACAGCTCGGCGGTCGCGGAAATGGCCAAACGCGTCGGCCCGATCGACATCCTGATGAACGCGGCCGGCTTCGTTCACAACGGCACCGTGCTCGATTGTTCCGACGAGGATTGGGATTTCTCGTTCGACCTCAACGTCAAGTCGATGCACCGCACGATCCGGGCCTTCCTGCCGGGGATGCTGGAGCGAGGCCACGGCTCGATCGTGAACATCTCGTCCGCCGCCGGCGTGTTCAAGGCTGCCCCCAACCGCTACGTCTATGGCGCAACCAAAGCCGCGGTCGCGGCGCTGACCCGCGCGGTCGCCGCCGATTTCATCACCAGGGGCATTCGCTGCAACTGTATCTGCCCCGGCACCATCGAGACGCCGTCAATGCTCAACCGCGCCGCCGCCGCAGGACCCGGCGGGCGCGAGATGTTCGTGGCGCGGCAGCCGATGGGGCGGCTCGGCACCGCGGAAGAGATCGCTTCGCTCGCGCTCTATCTCGCCAGCGACGAGAGCGCCTTCACCACCGGCGTCGCGCATATCATCGATGGCGGCTGGACACTGTAAACGACCTCATCCCGAGGAGCGGCGCCGAAGTTTATCATCGGGCCGCGCTTCGCGCGGACCCGTTGGCCGCGTCTCGAAGGATCGGGTCACGGGATGCCCTCATGGTTCGAGACGCGCGCAACAGCGCGCTCCTCCATGAGGACCACACATGAAAGGATTCCCCCATGAACAAGATCGATCTGAACGGCCGCTGCGCCGTCGTCACCGGCGGCGCGCAGGGTTTTGGGCGCGCGATCACCGAACGCTTCATCAGTTCCGGCGCCAGGGTCGCGATCTGGGATCATGACCAGCCCTTCGCCGAGAAGACGGCAAAGGAAATCGGCGCCGGCGTCACCGCGTTCAAGGTCGACGTGTCCGATCTTGCCGCGGTTGAAAAGGCGCGGGATGCGACGCTGGCTGCCTTCGGCAAGATCGACATTCTCGTCAACAATGCCGGCATCGCAGGAATCAACAAGACGGTGTGGGAAACCGACCTCGACGAATGGCGCAAGGTGCTGCGCATCAATCTCGACGGGCCTTTTATCTGCTGCAAGGCGGTCGCGCCTGCGATGATCAGCCAGGGTTACGGCCGCATCGTCAACATCGCATCGATCGCCGGCAAGGAGGGCAATCCCAACGCGGCTCATTACTCGGCCTCAAAGGCCGGCCTGATCGCCTTGACAAAATCGCTCGGCAAGGAGCTTGCCCAGCACGACATCCTGGTCAACGCGGTGACGCCCGCCGCCGCCAGGACCGCGATCTTCGACCAGATGACGAAAGCGCACATCGACTTCATGCTGTCGAAGATTCCGAAGGGCCGCTTTGTGCTGGTGGAAGAGCTCGCGGCGATGGTGGCATGGCTGGCGTCGGAAGATTGCGCCTTCTCCACCGGCGCCGTGTTCGATATCTCCGGCGGGCGGGCGACGTATTAGGGGTGACGGGGGACGCGAGGGTTCAGCCAAACCATGCTATCCTCGCCCCTCCCGTCGAACCGGTCAGGACTTCCGTGAATATCACCCTCTACGACGTCTCGGTCTGGGTCTTGCCGCTCGTCGTCGCCATTACCTTTCATGAGGCCGCCCACGGTTTCGTCGCGCATCGTCTCGGCGACAACACGGCTTTTGACCTCGGCCGCGTCAGCTTCAACCCGCTGCGCCATATCGATCCGTTCGGCACCCTGATATTGCCGGCCATGCTGCTCTTGTCGCACTCGCCGTTTCTGTTCGGCTATGCCAAGCCGGTGCCGGTGAACTTCCGCGCACTTCGCAGTCCGCGGATCGATATGGTCTGGGTGGCGCTGGCGGGGCCCGCCACGAATATTGCGCTGGCGCTGATCGCGGCCGCGGCGTTTCATGTGGTGGACTACCTGCCGGCAAACGCGGGCGAGTGGCTGGCCGCCAACCTGAGGAACGCCGTGGTGATCAACGTCATCCTCGCGATCTTCAACATGCTCCCGATCCCGCCGCTGGACGGCGGACGGGTCGCGGTCGGGTTGCTGCCGCGGGTGTTGGCTTACCCGCTTTCCCGGCTCGAGCCGTTCGGGATGCTGATCCTGATCGGAATACTGATCCTGCTTCCGCTCGCCGGCTCGCAGTTCGGTCTAAATCTTGATGTTATTTCCGCGATACTGCGGACATCGACCGGTTATGTGATTCAGTTGATCCTCGCGGTGACCGGAAACGCATAGTCGAATTTCCCAAACAAAGTCCTGGAAGACACCGGAAGCAGCAGAGGCCATCTTGATCAAAGCAGCCGACATGATGATCGCGCGACGCGCCGATACCAGGGCGAGAGCGGATTTTGCGACCTGGAAAATGATGGCGAAACTGAATGGCGCCTCCTCCCTGCCCGCCGAGGCCCAGACCTTCCTGGTCAGCTACAAGGCGCGGCTCAAGGAAATGACCGAAACCGAGGCAACGGAAGCCACCATCCATATCATCTACAAAAGCTATTATGAGGAGATGGGCGGGGCCGGTGAACCGCCCGATGTCAAAGCCCATCCGGTCGGACAGACGACCGACAACGTCACCGCCTTCAAGCGTCCATCACCGCAGCGGCCCAAAACCGCCGGTGGTTCGGAGGCAAAACCCCGGCTTCCGGTCGCCCTGATCTTTGCCTGCCTCGTCGTCGTCTATACCGGTTTTCGATATTTCCTGCGGTGACGCGCCGGCGCACGACGGTCATCTGATCGACCATGATGCCCGGCGGACCTTCGCCGGGCGTTTTCACTTTCCAGGGCGCTGACTTAATCCCGGTACTGAACTTGCGATCTGCCTTCAGCGATGCCCCTTGAGCTTGAAGATCACCGGCAAAGTGAAATTCAATCCCTCGTCGGCCACCGCAGGCGGAGGCTGCGGCACCGGATCGGATCGTCGGACCATCGAGAGCGCTGCCTCGTCGAAAGCCGCATCGCCCGACCCCTTGACGATGCTCGCCGAGAGCACATGGCCCATCCGGTCCAGCGCGAAACTTACCACGATCTCGGCGCTCTTCTGCGAGCGCTCCGCCGGGTAGCGCTTGTGCCGGTCGAGATGGGCGCTCAGCTCCTTCTGCCACGTGGCGCGCAGGCGCTGCGCGCTTGCTCCGGTGCCCTGCGCAGGGGCCACCGAACGCGCCCCTTCCGGGATGGCCTCGGTGCTCGGCATTGCGGTTGCCTCGGCGGCGACCGACTCCATCGAGGCGGAAGTCTGCACCTCGGCGACTTTTGAATCGTCTTCCTTCGGTTTGTTCGCGCTGTTCGGCGTTACCACGCGGTCGGGATCGTCGGTTTCGGTCGGGACGTCCTTCGGAAGTTCCGTCTCCTTCACCTCGGCCTTCTGCTCGGCGAGCGCGGGTGAAGCTACCGAGGCGTCCATATCCGGACCCGGCGGCAGATCGGTCGTCTCAAGATGAGGTGATGACATTTCGAGCCCGATCTCGATCGCCGGTGCGCCGAGTATGTCGTCGGGTTCGACGCTACGCAGATGCGCCACCGCCAGCGCCGCGCCGCCGACATGCAGCACAAGCGCTGCCAACGCTGCGAAAATCCACAGCCGCCGCGAAGGTCTTGGTTCGGTGTCGAAATCGGGCATCGCGATATATCAGCCGCTTGAGGACCCCAAGGGGTCCAGGACCTGGAATCTAGGGCTTGGCGTTTTCAGGAGCCGAAGGCGGCGCTGCGGGTTCCGGAACGCCCTCCAGCGCCACCAGCTTGATCTTGGCATAGCCGCCGGCGCGCAGGATTTCCAGCACGTCCATCAACTCGCCATAGGGTACCGCGCGATCGGCGCGCAGGAAAATGAAATGATCCTTGCTGCTGTCCGCCATCGCATCGAGCGAGCGCACCAGATCGACACGCTTGACCGGGTTTTCTCCGATCGCCACCGCGAGATCCGGCTTGATGCTGACATAGGTCGGCTTGTCCGGCTTCTTCTGCGGGGTGGCAGTCGAGGTCGGAAGATCGACGGGGAGGTCGACGGTCGACAACGGCGCCGCCACCATGAAGATAATCAGGAGGACGAGGATGACGTCGATGAAAGGCGTGACGTTGATCTCGTGCGTTTCCGCGAAATCGGCGTCGTCATCAAGTTCGGTATCCGTGATCGATGCGCCCATCACCTACTCCGCGGCGCGTGAGCTTGCGCTGCCATGGGTCCGATCGAGATCGCGCGACAGCAATCGTCCTGCAGCACCCGACGACCGCCCGACCTGCTCGAGATAGCCCTTCGTCAGCCGCGCGAAATGATTGTAAATGATGACCGCTGGAATAGCCGCGACCAGGCCCATCGCTGTCGCGAGCAGCGCTTCGGCGATGCCAGGGGCGACGACGGCGAGATTGGTCGTCTGCGATTTCGAAATGCCGATAAAGCTGTTCATGATGCCCCATACCGTGCCGAACAGCCCGACGAATGGCGATGTCGCGCCGATGGTTGCAAGCAGTCCCATGCCGAGCCGGATCCGGCGCGCTTCGGCGCGCACGATCTCGGCAAAGCTCGATGCCGCCCGTTCCTTGATGCCGGCGTCGCTGGAAATTCCCGCCGACAACCGCGCTTCGCGCATTGCCGCCGCCAGCAGCGAGGATAATACGCTGTGGTTTGCTCCGAGCACGAATTGCGCGTCCGCCAGCGATCGTGCATCGCTGATCTTGTCGAGCGCCGTGTGCAGCCTGCGCCGGATCAGCGAAAGCTCGATCATTTTTGCAATGAAGATGGTCCAGGTTATCAGCGAGGCAAAAGCGAGGCCGACCATTACAGCCTTCACCAGGATATCGGCCGACAGGAACATCGACCATGGTGACAGCTCACGCAGCGCCACGGTCGTCGATTTCAGCGGTCGGCTGACGCCTTCCGCCGCCGCATCCGGCTGAACAGCGGCTGCCGGCGGAGCAGCCGCTTGTGCCGGAACCGCTTCGGATGGAGACGACGCTGCCGCCTGCGGCGCGGACGGCACCATCTTTTCCTGGGCGAAAGAAGGCTGCGCCATCGGCAGTGTTGCCAGCGCGACGATGACGGCAAATGCCGCGCGAAAAGATGACTTGTTCATACTTCAGCCCAGTGCGGATCAGATTGCGACGTATGCATCCGTCCTGTTACGCCTTTGCCGGATGCCGAGCTAGAAACCACGACGCGGGCCGAATTGCGGCTCGGTCACCCAGATTGTTATAATATAACATCTCAGGGATTGCCGATGGGTGTCAACGGTATTCGTGGAGTCGAACGGCGAACTACCGGCCGCCGCTATTTGGCCGCGACATTGCCGGTGGGCTCGGCGAAGGACTTGATCCGCTCCTTGATGTCTCGAAGCGTCTTGAGGCTGGTTTCGATGGCCCCGGCCGGAATGTCCTGCAGCACATCGGTCGCAATGGAGTCGCGCACACTATCGAGATCATCGACCAGCTGGCGTCCGCTCGCGGTGAGGAACAGACGATTCGCCCGGCGATCCCTGGGGTCGTGCCGGCGCTCGACAAGTCCATGTTCGACCAGCCGGTCAAGCAGGCGCACCAGCGAGATCGGCTGCAGCTCAAGCACATCGGCCAGATCCACCTGGGACAAGCCCTCCTGCTCGCGCAACCGGAACAGCACAATCCACTGCGCACGCGTCGTGCCGCGACCTTTGGCACGGTGATCGATATAGTTACGCAAAAACCGCGAACTTTCGACAAGTTGGGTGATTAGCTGTTTTTTCAGATCGAGAGACATGCGTTCTGCGATCCCTTAGATTGCGAATTGTTTAGGTTTCACAAGCCATAGTGTGTTTACACATTAAGTGCACGCGTACTATATCTGGATTCTCTATGAACCCTTGGGAAGACCCGCTAGTTATATTTTTTTGAATCTACGGGACAACATGAACAAGTCGCGGACAACGCGTTGGATTTTGCTGCTGCTGGCCATTGCCGGGCTAGGCTATTTCGGCTGGCAGCGGTTCCACGGTGAGGATCGGGCGGCGGCGGCAAACAATGCCCAAAAGGCGGCCCGCAACGCGGTACGCGTCACCATCGCTCCGGTCGAAAAGACCGACTTTCCGGTCTATCTGACCAGTTTGGGAACCGTTCAGGCCTTCAACACGGTGGTCGTGCGCTCGCGCGTCGACGGCCAGATTGACAAGATTGCCTTCAAGGAAGGCCAGCTGGTCAGTCAGGGCGACCTGCTCGCCCAGATCGACCCCCGGCCGTACCAGGCCGTGCTCGACCAGGCCAAGGCCAAGAAGGAGCAGGACGAGGCCAATCTGGCAAATATCAATCTGGATCTGCAGCGCTTTATCAAGCTCGGCGAGTTCGCGACCAAGCAGCAGCTCGACACCCAGCGCTCGAGCGTCTCGCAGTTGACCGCCCAGATCGCGGCCGACGCCGCGGCCATCTACAACTCCCAGACCCAGGTCGACTACACCACGATCAAGGCACCGATCTCCGGCGTCGTCGGCTTGCGTCAGGTCGATGTCGGCAACATTGTCAACGCCGCAACCCAGACCGGAATTGTCACGATCACCCAGATCGAGCCGATTGCAGTCATTTTCACCGCGCCAGAAGACCAATTGCCTTATATAAATGAGGCGCAGGCCATTGAGCCGCTCAAAACGATTGCGATTACGACCGACGGCAAGAAGCCCCTCGCGGAAGGAACTCTGGCGGTGGTCAACAACCAGGTCGATGCCACCAGCGGCACGATCCGCCTCAAGGCGGTCTTCGACAACAAGAACCACGCATTGTGGCCGGGCCAGTCAGTCTCGACGCGACTGCTGGTGCAGACCCTCAAGAACGCGACCGTGGTTCCGGACGACGCGGTCCAGCACGGCGTCGACGGCCTCTATGCTTTTGTCGTCAACCAGGACAACAAGGCCGAGTTGCGCAAGATCACAGTCAGCCAGTCGATCGACGGACGCTCGGTGGTCGACAAGGGCTTGTCGCCCGGACAGCAAGTCATCACGGCGGGCCAGTACAAGGTTCAGAACGGCACCCTCGTCAGCACGGCCGTGGCGAGTTCGGATTCAGTTCAACCCAAGGTCCGCCAGGAATGAGCGAAGGGATCTCAGCACCCTTTATTCGCTATCCCATCGGCACCTCGCTGATGATGGCCGGTATTCTCTTTGTCGGCCTCGTCGCCTATCCGCTGCTCCCGGTCGCGCCGCTGCCGCAGGTGGACTTCCCGACGATCCAGATCACCGCACAATTGCCGGGCGCCAGCCCTGAAACCATGGCATCGTCGGTGGCGCAGCCGCTGGAGCGGCAATTCGCGCAGATTCCCGGCATCGCCCAGATGACGTCGACGAGTTATTTGGGAACCGCCGCCGTCACCATCCAGTTTGACCTCAACCGCAACATCGATGGCGCCGCCAACGACGTCCAGGGCGGGATCAATGCCGCCTCCGGCCAGTTGCCCAAGAACCTTCCCACGCCCCCGACCTATCGCAAGGTCAATCCGGCTGACTCGCCGATCCTGCTGCTGGGGGCAACGTCGGACACCTTGCCGCTGACCACGGTCAGCGATGCCGTCGATGCCCAGCTCGCCCAGCAGATCAGCCAGATTTCCGGCGTGGCGCAGGTCACGATCGGCGGCCAGCAGAAACCGTCGATCCGCGTTCAGGTCGATCCGGCGAAACTGGTCGCCAAGGGCCTGTCGCTCGAGGACGTGCGCAACCAGATCTCGATCGTGACGGTCGATAGCCCGAAGGGCAATATCGACGGCGAGAAGCGTGCCTTTACGATCTACGCCAACGACCAGATGCTGGATTCGAAGGACTGGAACGACGTCATCGTCGCCTACCGCAATGGCGGACCTTTACGGGTTCGCGACATCGGTCAGGCGGTGACGGGACCGGAAGATGCCAAGCAGGCAGCCTGGGCCAACGGCAAGCGCGGCGTGTTCCTTGTGGTCTACAAGCAGCCCGGTGCCAACGTCATCGACACCGTGGACAAGATCAAGGCGCTGCTGCCGAGACTGGTGGCCGCCATTCCGGCCTCGATCAAGGTCGAGGTCATCAGCGATCGCACCCAGACCATTCGTGCCGCCGTCGAGGATGTTCAGTTTACGCTGCTCCTGACCATCGCGCTCGTCGTCATGGTCATCTTCGTCTTCCTGCGCAATTTCTGGGCGACGGTGATTCCAGCGGTTACCGTGCCGCTCGGGTTGCTCGGCGCCTGCGCCCTGATGTGGGTGTTCGGTTACACCCTCGACAACCTGTCGCTGATGGCTTTGACGATCGCCGTCGGCTTCGTGGTCGACGACGCCATCGTGATGCTGGAAAACATCACCCGTTACATCGAGGAAGGCGAGAAGCCGCTTGCCGCCGCGTTCAAGGGCTCCCGTGAAATCGGCTTCACGATCGTGTCGATCAGCGTTTCCCTCGTCGCCGTGCTGATTCCGCTGCTGCTGATGGGCGGCATCATCGGGCGGCTGTTCCGCGAATTCGCGGTGACGCTGACGATGACGATCTTCGTGTCGATGGTGGTCTCGCTGACGCTGACGCCGATGATGTGTTCCCGCTTCCTGCGGTCGCACAGCGACACCCCCAAGCACGGCAAGTTCTATCAATGGAGCGAGCGTGGTTTTGACGCGCTGCTGCATTCCTATGAGCGCGGGCTCGACGTTGCCATGCGCTGGCGGCGGACGACGCTAATCATTTTCTTCGCAACCCTGGGATTGTCGGTTTATCTCTTCATCATCATTCCGAAAGGCTTCTTCCCTCAGCAAGACATCGGCCTGATTACCTCGACGTCCGAAGCCAATCAGGACATTTCCTTCGCCGAAATGAGGCGGCAGCAGGAGGCCCTTGGCGCGATCGCGCAGGCTGATCCCGCCGTCGCCTCGGTGGCGATGGCGATCGGCGGCACTGGCAGGGCCGGCAATAACGGCAGCGTGTACATCACCCTGAAGCCGCTCCGCGAACGCGACGCCTCGGCCCAGCAGGTCATCGCCCGCCTGCGTCCCAAGCTCGAAAAGGTCGACGGCGCCCGCCTGTTCATGCAGGCGGCGCAGGACGTGCGGCTCGGCGGCCGGCCAACCCGGACGCAGTTCGAGTTCACGCTGCAGGACGCCAACCCTGCCGAGCTGAACGAGTGGGCGCCCAAGGTGCTGGCCAAGATGAAGACGCTGCCGGAACTGCGCGACGTCGCTACCGACCAGCAGTCGGAGGGCACGACGCTCCAGCTGAAGATCAATCGCGACACCGCGTCGCGTTACGGCATCCAGCCGCAATTGATCGACGACACGCTTTACGATGCGTTCGGCCAGCGCCAGGTCACCCAGTATTTCACCCAGCTCAACAGCTACCACGTGATCCTGGAAATCCTGCCCGAGCTGCAGGGCAGCATCGACACGCTCAACAAGCTTTATATCAAGTCGCCCTTGACGGGCGAGCAGGTGCCGCTGGCGACGTTCGCGACCTGGACCAGCGTGCCGGTCCGTTCACTCTCGATCAGCCACCAGGGACAGTTTCCGGCCATTACCATCAGCTTCAACCTCGCGCAGAACGTAGCCCTTGGGCAGGCGACGGATTCCGTGCAAAAAGCCATGGCCGACCTCGGCACGCCTGCGACGCTCAACTCGAGCTTCCAGGGCACCGCGCAGGCGTTCCAGCAGTCGCTTGGCACTGTGCCGCTCCTGATCCTGGCGGCGCTGGTGGTCGTCTACCTGATCCTCGGCATTCTCTATGAAAGCTACATTCATCCGCTGACCATTCTGTCGACGCTGCCCTCCGCGGGTGTCGGCGCGCTGGCGATCCTGATGGCGTTTGGATACGACTTCAGCCTGATCGCATTGATCGGCATCATTCTCCTGATCGGCATCGTCAAGAAGAACGGCATCATGATGGTCGATTTCGCGATCTCGGCCGAGCGCGACGAACATCTCACCCCGGAACAGTCGATCCGGAAGGCTGCGCTGCTCCGGTTCCGCCCGATCATGATGACGACGATGGCGGCCATGCTCGGCGGCGTGCCGCTGATGCTGGGAACGGGTACGGGATCGGAAATCCGCCAGCCGCTCGGCTACGCCATGGTCGGCGGCCTGCTGGTCAGCCAGGCGCTCACCCTGTTCACGACGCCCGTCGTGTATCTCTATCTCGACAAGCTTTCGGTCGCCTTTTCACGTTGGGGACGCTCGAAGGACGACGACGACGACCAGCTTGCCGTGCACGGCGCCGTCAAGGAAGCCGCCGAGTGACTTGACTTTGCCGGCTGCTGGCCGCATCCCCGGGGTATTCCTCGGAGACCCATCAGTGAGCATCAGCGCAAGATTTGCACTTCTCGTTGCCACCGTATCCTTCGGACTGATGAGCTCCGGTCTTGCCGGGTCGAGCTTTGCCCAAGCGCCCAAGGCCAAGCGTCAGGCGCAAGTAGCGCCGGCGCCGGCGCCCGCACCGTCACCATCCGGGACCGCGGCCGCAACCCCTCCGGCCCAGCCTGGTTGGGCCGTACGCTGCAACAGCATAAGCCGCGATGCCCCGCTCGAATGCGCCATGGAACAGAACGCGATCCTCACCAAGACCGGCCAAGTGGTCGTGGTGGTCGCCATTCGGGTGCCCGGCGACACCCGCGCCCCGATCGCGTTCGTGCAGTTGCCGCTCGGACTCAATCTGCAGACCGGCGCGAAATTCCAGGTCGACGAGGGCAAGGCCGTCGACCTGTCGATCCAGACCTGCGAAAACAGGGGCTGCTACGCGAGCCTCGCGGTGACGCCGGATCTGGTGACCGCCTTGAAGTCAGGCAAGCAGTTGAAGGTGTTGTTTCAGGACCTCGCCAAGGAAACCATCACGATCCCGATGTCGCTTAACGACTTTGCCGCAGCCTACGACAGGATAAAATAATTCGACGGGACGCGTTCGCCTCCCATCGCGCGTGTCCATCGCGCGACGATCAAGCAGCCGGAGGCGCCACCGCGGTCGCGGCCTTCTGCACAGGCAAATCTGCCTTGACCCCGACATAGACGGTGTTGCTCGCCGCGTGATCCCCGCGCAAATTGTCGAAGGTCACGACATGCGCCGCCGACGTCGCGAAAGCATCCGCCAGCACCCGCTCAAACGCATGGTCCGGCGGGTCGTTCGACCAGAGCGCGAAAACGCCGCCGGGATGCAGATGCGCGGCGAGTCGCGCAAGCCCCTCCGGCTGGTACAGCGCGGCATGGCGCGGATGCAGCAGGTTTCGCGGCGAATGGTCGATATCCACCAGCACCGCGTCGAAGCGGCGCCGCGGTCGGTCGGAATCGAAACCGGCGGCGGAATGCGAGATCGCGAAGAAGTCGCCATGGACCAGGCGGCAACGCGGATCACCGGTCAGGGGCTTGCCGAGCGGAAGCAACCCCTGCTCGTGCCATTCGATGACCTCGGCAAGCGCGTCAATCACGAGCAGCGATTGGACGTTCGGATTTTCGAGCGCGGCGAACGCGGTGTAGCCGAGCCCGAGGCCGCCGACGACGACGTCGAGCCCGGTGCGCTCGAGCGCCGCCAGGCCGAGGCGCGCCAGCGCGATCTCGGCGACGATGAACTGGCTCGACATCAGGAACGCATCGCCGAGTTTTATCTCGTAGATGTCGCCCCCCGACGTGAGCGACCTGCGCCGCCGCAGGCTGAGCACGCCCATCGGGGTCGGACGGAAATCCAGCTCTTCGAAATTCACGCTCATGGGATAATCACCTGACCGCGACATCAACGACGTCGCACAATGGCTGCGGACCGCCGCAGCCCGGTCAGCAGAGCAGTATCGCCCCGTGCTTGCCAAGCCCCCTTCGGAGCGGGTCCCCCGGGTCATTAGCTGACAGGACATATAACTCATTGAACCTGTTCAGAAATTCTTGGGGAACGGTGTAACGCTAGCCTAACGTGTTTTGGCTTAAGACGTTGAAATCCCCCACTGGGTTTTGCAACAGCGCGTTGTTTTGGCCCGCCTATTGCCCTGCAGCGGCGGCGCTTGATCAACAGCCTTTATGTGCGCAATCGCCATTTCATTCCTCCCTGTTTCACCCCAACATGATCTTGTTTTCAGCGGCCGACGAATTTCGGCGGGCGTTTTGCGTTGAAGGCCTCGACCCCTTCCTTGAAATCCTCCGATTGGCGCAGCCGGCTGTAGCAATGGCCTTCCAGTTCGATCGCAACCGTCAGCGTGGCGTCTTCCGTATCGTTCAGAAGTTTTTTCGCCGTCCGCTGCGCCAGCGGCGCGAAGCTGCGAAGCTCATCGACCAGTTTGTCGGTCGCCTTCTCGAGTTCGGCATCGGGCACGCATTCGGTCGCGACGCCCCAATCGAATGCCTGTTTTGCGGAAATGCGCTTCGAACGCATCACGATATCCTTGGTGCGGGTAATGCCGATCATTTTCTGCAAGCGTGCTGAACCGCCCGATCCCGGAATCTGCCCGAGCTTCTGCTCCGGCAGGGCGTAGAGCGTCGTCTCCGATGCGATCCGGAAATCGCAGGCCAGCGACAGCTCGAAGCCGACCCCGAAGCAATAGCCGCGGTTGGCGACAATCACCGGCTTCGAACAACGCGTCGGCGAGGCGATGTTCCAGGCGAGTTTGGAGACTGTCTCCGGCGTGGCTTCCATGAAGCCGCCAATGTTGCCGCCGCTGGAGAAATGCTCGCCGACCGACCGCACCACGACGATGCGAACCCGCGCATCCTCGTCCAGCGTCTCGAACACAAGCCGCAACTGCTCACGCTGCGGCATCGAAATAACGTTGTAAGGCGGCCGGTTGAGAATGATGTCGGCGCGCTCATCCGCTTCCTCAATTTCGACCTGAAAACCGTCGAGCTTGCCCAGCCGGGGGTCGCCGAAAATGTAAGGAGAAGGCATGAAGCTTCCTTTCTTGATGTTGTTACGCCGCGCTTGAGGGCGGCGCTTTTTCGCGCTGGTAGTCGCCGGCGACGAGCAGGCGACGGAGCAGCTTTCCGACCGGAGATCTCGGCAAGGCATCGACGAAGACGAAGCCACGGGGCCGCTTGAAGTTCGCAAGTCCGGACGTCCGGCAGAACTCTTCGAGATCCTGCCCGGTGACCGGGCCTTTGCGCTTTACAAACGCCGTGACGACCTTGCCCCATTTCTCGTCGACTATACCGACCACGGCGACTTCGAGCACGGCCGGGTGAAGCGAAAGGCAGCTTTCGATCTCGACCGGCGAAACGTTCTCGCCCCCGGTAATGATCATGTCGTCGACACGGCCGGTGACAAACAGATCGCCGTCACGGTCGACGAAACCGGTGTCGCCGGTGAAATACCAGCCCTCACGCAGGGCCTTGGCGTCCGCATCGGGCCGGCGCCAGTACCCCTCGAATGACTCATCGCCGGCCAGCCGCGCGATGACTTCGCCTTCTTCATCGGGTGCCGCAAAGTCCGTCGCCGTCATGGCCTTCAGCTTGACGACCCTGATTTCTTGATTGATTCCGGCTTTGCCGGCCGATCCGGGCTTTGCGGGCGCGTTCTGGTCGATGGTGAAAGTGTAGATTTCAGAGCTGCCGTAATGGTTGACGAACAGGTCAGGCTGAAACGCATCGTTCAGTGTCTTCAACAGCCCGTCGGTCATCGAGGCACCGGCAAAGCCGAGTTTTCGGACGCTCGAGATGTCGGTCGACGCGAATTCCGGAGCGTGGACGAGATCGTGGTAGAGCGTCGGCACCAGATAGAGATTGGTGATCTTTTCGCTCTGGATCAGCGAAAGCGCGCGGCTGGTATCATAGCGCGGCAGACAAACGAATGTGCCGCCGATCAGCGACATCGCTAGCAGCGAGCGCACGCCCATGGTGTGATAGAGCGGCATCACGCCGAGCGTCCGTTCGCCGCGCCGGTAAAGATTTTGTGCGACATGCGCGATTGCAGCGGCCCGCTCGGCGGAATGACGCCGCGGCACGCCCTTCGGCCTCGACGTGGTTCCGGATGTATAGAGCATGATCGACCAGGCTTCGGCGCTGACGCGGGGTATCACCTCGGTCGCGGGCTCGTCGACCATGCGGTCGAAACTCAATGCGCCGGCCGTCTCGCGGCGGCCCGAATAGATTCGCGGCAAAGCGGGCGCGCGCTTCGATTCTTCTACTGCCGGCGCGGAGACGTCCTGATACACGACCGCGCGTGCCTCGGAATCCCCGATGCAATAGTCGAGCTCCTCCGCCTTGGCGCGCCAGTTGACCGGCGTGATGACAATGCCGGCCAGTTGGCAGGCCCAGTGCAGCGTGGCCGCCGCCTCGCAATTCTGCAGTACCGTGACCAGATGATCGCCGGGTTTCAGTCCGATGCGGTCGAAGGAAGCAACGAGCGACGATATCCGTGCATACCATTGCGCGTAAGTCAGACGAACGCCCTCGTCGACGATCGCCAGAGCGTTGGGGTCGCGCGCTACGCTGGCGACAAGGCTGGTTCCAAGATCAAGCATCTGCTTTCTCTCTGCTCTGATCTGCCAATTCCGCCGCGGCCTCGATTGCCGCGCGCACGATCGGCGCATAACCCGTGCACCGGCACAAGTGTCCGCACAGCAAATCGCGGATGCTTTCCTCATCCGGCCTGGGGTGCTCGCGCAGGAAGCAGTCGAGCGACATCAGGATTCCGGCCGTGCAAAAGCCGCACTGCAGCGCGTGATTTCGCTTGAATGCCGATTGCAGAATGCCGAGACGGTCCGGCGACGGCGCCAGGCTTTCCACGGTCCGGACCTCGCAACCGTCGATCTGCACCGCGAGCGTGAGGCAGGCACGCGCCGGCCTGCCGTCGATGCTGACGGTGCAGGCGCCGCACACGCCATGTTCGCAGCCGACATGCGTGCCGGTCGCGCCGATCTGATGCCGCAGGAAGTCCGTCAGCAGCAACCGCGGCTCCGCCTCGCCCGTGCAAGGCTTGCCATTCAGGGAGCAGCGGACGGAATGTCGCCGGCCGGCCTGTAATCGGCTCATTGCAGCACCTCCCGCACCAGATCGCGACCGATCATCCGCACGAGGTCGCGGCGGTACCGCGCCGTCGCGTGAACATCGTCGCGGGCATCCAACTCGTAGGCGAACCCGTTCAGGGCATCGTCGAGCGCGCTGCCATCGAGTTCAGGAAAATCGCGCGCCGCCGGCATGTCCGCGACGCCACCGACGGCGAGGCGGACACCGTCGGCGGTCTGCACCGCGGCGCAGGCGACAATCGCAAAATCGCCGTGGCGGCGCGCCACTTCACGGAAGGCACAGCGTTTCTGAACGACCGGAAACGATACAGCTTCGATCAATTCGTCATCGGCTCGCGTCGTCGCCATCATGCCGGCGAAGAAATCCTTCGCCGCCACGCGCCGGCGCCGCTTGGCGCTGCGCAGGTGCACCTCGCCGCCGAGCGCCTGCAGCACCAGTGGCAATTCGGCGCTCGGATCGGCATGTGCGATCGATCCGCAAACGGTTCCCCTGCTTCGCGTCTGGACATGGCCGGTCCATGGCAACGCCAAAGCGGCGAGTTGCAGGCTCCGGCCAAGCTCCGGCCATTCCAACAACGACGCCTGACGGACCCCCGCCCCGACCATGATGCTTCCTCCCTT
>Ga0073928_10006580_pt1 | contig 15555 bp, 10 predicted proteins | sample PaiPotPPA55metaG_FD_76969 | JGI IMG/M metagenome (GOLD analysis project Ga0073928, IMG submission 76969) | Iron sulfur acid spring bacterial and archeal communities from Banff, Canada, to study Microbial Dark Matter (Phase II) - Paint Pots PPA... ... | reverse complement strand
GGATACATGCCGTTGAAAAACAAGTCGCCCATCGAAATCACGTTGGCCTTTTGAAAATGAACGTAGATATCCGAATCCGTATGCGCGGGAGCAACGTGTTGGAGAGCGAGGGTTTCGCCATTGGCTTGCAACTGGTAACTGGTAGCGAAGGTCTGCTGCGGCAAGGCCTCCGCGGGTGACGCGTCGAAATGCAAGCCGGCGAGCGCGCCGTCTGCTCCTCTGTACAAGACCGGCAGATCATGCGGCTCGGACATGCGCTTCTTCGTGTTTTCGTGGGCAAGGACCGTGGCTCCTGCGACGTGAAGATGCGCGTTGTTATCGGTATGGTCGAAATGCCAGTGGGTGTCGATGACGTATTTAACCGGAGCGTTGCCAAGGCCATCGAGAGCCTCTTTGAGCCTGGGCCAGGCGGGCGCAACGAAAGTGTCTACGACGAATTTGCCGTCGGGACCGTTGAGGACTGTCACGGCTCCGCCGGGGCCGTCGAACATCGTGACATTGCCAGCAAGCTTTTGCGTCTCTACGGGAACGGCATTGAACTGGGCGCGAAAACTCGCGAGCTGCTCGGCCGGCGAAGAAGCTTGCTGCGCGTAGCCCGCTGCGGAGGCGCGGAGCAACGTCGCGGGAAAGAGGTGCGCCAGAAAGGCGCTGCCGGCGAGCGCGGCCGAACCTCGTAACATTTCGCGGCGTGAGGTTTGCTTCTGTAAGTAATTGAATTTCATTTTCTTTAGTCCTTTCTTTCCATGGCTTCCGTTACGGTGCGCTGGCGTTTGCCAATCTACCGCTGCTGGAGCGCGAGGCAGTCGTACGTTACTGTCTGATCGCAATCGCTGTTCCGAACGGAAGGTGCTTAGGATAGATGACTTAGCTGGTTGCTGAATGTCCGAGACTTCGGCAATTGCCGAAAGTTCCTGCAGCATGCTGAGGAACGGGTTCGTGGAGTAGGAGAGACGCGGTTAACTATTTTTCGAGGCGCTCGCAGTTCTAAAGCGATACTTGTTGATCTTAAAGGAGGCAATCTTCGATTCTAAGGTTGATCGATGAATCCCCAGCTTTGCGGCCGCCCCGGACGGTCCAGACACTCGTCCGCCGCTTTCGCGCAGGGCAGCCTCAATCATCTCTCTCTCCTGGGCAGCAAGAGTGTGAGAGAGCTCAAGCGTGCCTTTTGGCTCGGTGGAATGGGTCTGACGAGAAAGCCAACTTTCGTCGACTGAAAAAGTCTCTGTTTCGCACACGATGACAGATCGCTCGACGACGTTCTGCAATTCGCGAATATTACCTGGCCAGGGATACGACAGAAGAAGGTCCAGAGTCTTTTTGTTTATTCCCCGGAACGTCTTTCCTGCTTTTCTTGAGAATTGGGCGATGAAGTACTCGACCAGCAGGGGAATGTCTTCTCTTCTTTCCCGAAGGGGAGGAATCTCAATCGGAAAAACGTTAAGGCGGTAAAACAGATCGCTACGAAACGTACCGGCAGCGATGGCAGCCTCCAGGTCGCGATTGGTGGCGGCGATGAGCCTCACGTTAGCCCGGATAGGCTGATTGCCACCCACGCGCTCAAACTCATGTTCCTGCAGAACACGCAACAACGTAATCTGAGTCTCCGCGGGCAACTCACCGACTTCGTCAAGGAAGAGGGTGCCTTCTTCCGCTAGCTCGAACCGGCCCAATCGCCGCTGCGTTGCCCCCGTAAAGGCACCCTTCTCATGACCAAACAACTCCGATGCAATCAGCGAAGAGGGAATTGCAGCACAATTCACACTCACGAAAGCACGCGAGGATCGCCGAGATCTTTTGTGAATCGCGCGGGCGATCAACTCTTTACCTGTGCCTGTTTCGCCTGTGAGTAGGACGGTGGAATCCGTGGGCGCGACTTTGGATACACGAGAAAGCACCGCTCGCAGCGCGGGAGAAGCACCCACAATCTCCTCGAACATAAGAGCCTGATCGATTTGTTCCCGGAGCACCAAGTTCTCGTCTTGCAGGCGGTCTTTCAGACGCTGATTTTCTTCAAGGGCCCTTTGCAATTCGGCTCTGGCTAGCGTGACTTCGTGATAGGCAGACGTGTTCTCTACTGCGATGGCGATCTGGCTGGAGACCTGGCCAAGAAAGGATAAGTCCTCGTCGCTGAAGGCATCGCCAAGGAGTCTGCCGAGATTCAACGTGCCAATCGCGCGATTTCTGCTAATCAACGGCAAAAAGCACAAAGACTTGAAACCTTCAGAAATCCGGCTTTGAACGACGGGATTATCTAGCCAGGCGGCGAATGGGCTAGCGAGTGCCAAAGGCTTCATTGTTCGAAATGCTCTGCCATAGGGCGATCCCTCGACCGAATAAAGTCCTTCCTCGCGGATGAACCCTTTGCCGTCCGGGAAATCCAGCACGTAGAGTTGCAGCTGCTTGTTTTCCTCGGCCGGCAGCGCCAAACTCGCGCAATCACATTGCATCACGCGCCTGATGTTCCCTGAAATGGCACGCAGGAGATCGCGGAGCTGCAGATTTGAGACAACCTGGTTGGTGACATCCAGGAGCAACTGCAACCGATCTTCTGCTTTCTTGCGCTCGTCAATGTCCGTATGCAGGCTGATCCACCGGATGATGCGGCCCTCGGAGTCCCTCAGCGGGAGGCAGCGTAGGTGGAACCAACGATATACACCGTCAGCGCGGCGGAAGCGGCACTCAATTTCGTCCGGTTGTTCGGTTTCGAGTGAGCGCTTCCAGGAATGGATCGCACGAGGGAGGTCGTCCGGATGAAAAACATCGCTGCTGGCCCAACCCTTCAATTCCTTAAGGGTCTTGCCGAAATAGTCCAGATTTTTCTGATTGACGAATTCGACTTCGCCGCCCGGCGTCAAAGTATGAACCAGGCCGGGAATGCTATCGAGGATCAGGCGAAAACTCTCTTCGCTCGAGCGCAGGGCCTTCTTCGCATGCTGTGACGCGTCGAAATTCAACGCGTCGTCCACCGCCAGCGCTACTTGGTTGGCAACGAGCGAGAGAAACCTGACTTCCTCCATGCTATAGGCATCGGCCTCTGTGCTGCCCACGGCGAGGCCCCCGAGGCGCCGGTGTACTGTCGTCAATGGAAGGGCGCATACCGAACGAACTCCTCGGTTTTTAAGCATCTCGGCCACCGCTGGGAATCGAGTCTCCGCGTCTAAGGAGGGAATGATCAAGGGCTGTTGATGCTGGTACACCCACCACGTGAAGGTTTCTTCCGGCGCAAATGTTGGAACCCGAAGGGAATCTCCCGGCTCGTCGTACGACGTCAAATGTACTTGGTGCGTCTTCGCGTCATAGATACCGATGCCCATAACATAAAATGTCACAACTGCACGCAACTCGCGCGCGAGAAGCCTGAAGAGTTCTTCCGAAGAGCGAATTGAGATTAGGGTTTGCGAAACGCGGAGGAGCGCTTCGTATCGCTTAGTTACAGCCTCTTCGCCCGGTCTTTGGATCGTGCCGCTCATCACAGTCCAGCATCGTCAGTAAGTGATCTTCAAGGTTCGAACGCTTTCCTCTGCCTGTCGGAATTTCGTGGGTGTCTCAACAAGATACACCCTTGGGGTACCAACGTCACCCAACAGCAAGAGGCAATTACTTGGATGTTTTCTCACGGGCAGACTTTCCGTTCGTCTGTGGCACAGATAGTGGCTTCAGAGTGGAAGTCGCAGCTTTTTCAAAAAGGCGATGTAGCGCGGATCGCCGCGCAGGTTCTTCAGCAAAGTGGAAGATTTAGTTTCGGGGACTCCGGTGTCGTGCTGCACATAAGCCCGGTCCAACCACTCGAAAGCCTGGTCGGGCTCCTTTCGGAAGGAATAAACCTCGGCAATATAGAAGGACGACTGCGATTGGTATTTCGTAATTAATTCGCTCAAAGCGGTATCTGACTCCTTGTTCCGACCAAGTGCGTAGTTCGCGACAGCCTGTCCTTGTAAGCGCCACATGCCCATTTGTTCTCGCTCGATTTCTGCTAGAGCATCCTGAGCGCGTCCCTGCGCCAGGTATACCAAGCCTAACCCTTCATGGTTAGGGGCGAGATCGGGATTAAGTTCTAATGCCTTCTTGAAGTGCACCTCTGCCTCCTCTTGGCGGCCCATAACAGAGCAGGTTTCCGCGAGCGATCCGCGAATCGCTGCGTTGAGCGGATCCAATGTGATTGCCCGGCGATTGAATTCCAGAGCCTCCCCAAAACGGCCGAGGGAAATTGCCAAGCCGGCGGCGAGATTTAGAACTGCGGAATTTCCGGGTTCGAGTTCGAGCGCGTGCTGTAAGGAAGCATTCGCTCCCGTCCAATCCCAATCGGCCTCCCTCTTGATCTGGCCGATTTGCGCGTGGGCCTCTGCCAGATTCGGATCCAGCGCTAGAGCCCGCGCCGCTGTTTCCCGCGCCCGCCGCCGACCCTCGATCAGAGGAACAGAGCCCCTGTCGGCCTGCCGAAAGAGAGCACGAGACAACCCTACCCAGGCCAGCGCATAGCTGGAATCCAGTTGGATCGCCTGCTCGAAGTAGGTTACGGCCTTGTTCAGATCTCCGGCGCTTTCCCGATCAAGGAAAAAACGTCCTTCCATGTAAGCGTCGAAGGCTTCCGGATTAACCGGACGCGTGCGAGTCAAGTCGGCTTGCTGTTGCGGGGTCAAACGGATTTGGACCTCTCGGACTACGGCTCTAGCTACATCATCTTCCAGACTGAGAATATCTCGGGGGCGATAGTCGTAATCCTGAGCCCATAGATGGCTCTGGTCCTTCACCTGAAGGAGTTGAACTGTGACGCGCAGGTGATCCGCGCTCCCTCGAAGGCTATTTTCCAGCACATATTCGACGGAAAGGTCACGTCCAATCTGGTCCAAGCGTTGGTCACTATGTTTGTATCCCATCACCGAGGTCCGGGCGATGACTCCCAACTGTTCCGGATGAAGCCGGCCCAACTGTGAAATCATCTGTTCGGTGAGACCGTCAGCGAGATACTCCTTGTTGGGGTCGCCGGTGAGATTCTGGAAGGGCAACACAGCCAGCATGATCTTTTCTGATTTTGGCGGCGACGCTGCCCGAAAACTCCGCCAAGAAACATAGCCGGCACCAACAAAAACGACTGCGACCACGCCCAACACCGCGGCTATTCGCCAGCCACTTCCGAATTTGGGAATTGGCGCATTCATCTTTAACGAGTTGAGGGCGGTTGCAGCTTCAGAAGGTGAGTTCTCGTTGTCGGTTTGGGCTTCGGCGGCTATTCCGCCGGTGGAGAGGCCGGACGTAAGAACCTGCGCCGCATCCGGTTTCGCGGCGTCTGGAAGCTCGGCAAGTGCGACATCGGCTGTGAACTGGTAGCCCTTGCGGCTAATCGTTACGATCAACCGGCTGTCTTCAGGATTTCCCGCCAGAGCCTTCCGCAGGTGCGAAATGTATTGCGTCAGGTTTCCTTCTTCCACAAAGGCGTCTCCCCACACCGCTTTGAGCAATTCGTCCTTTGTAATCAACCGGTTGGGGTTTTGAGCGAGGAAAAGCAGGACGTCGAAGGCTTTTGGGGTGAGAGGGATCGGCGATTTGTCGCAGTGAAGTGTGCGTCTTTTGGGATCCAGCACGAACGGTCCGAAGCAGTACAAGTCGTTCATGACAAAGCCGATAGTTCCTTCACGCCGACTCTTCCGAGTTTTTCATGTTTTTTCAGCGATTCCTTGAGGACTTCCCAAAAGCCTTTTCTGCAGAATGCGGCTTCGTCAGAGTGAGATTGACGGGCACTTTGCCGGTCGGTAGCAAACAACGCAGCGAATTGTAGGCTTCATGCAATTTCGCTGCAAGGAACGGGCCTTTAGTTGTGAGGTCGGGAAAAAGAAGATCGATCAGCCACAAAGAGGTTGAACAATTGGCCCGAAGCCGCAATCGGGCATGTAGGAGAAGGCAGAGATTCGGAGCACCGGCTGGGAATGCAAGGGAGGGAGCAACAACATGCTGTAGGAACTTTCGGCAATTGCCGAAGTCTCGGACATTCCTACAGGAGCTAACTTGTCCGCATCAAGCACCTTGCGGGTGGAACTGGGATTGCGGTCACAGGGGCGCGCATGAGAGAGGGCCGATGCTCAAGATCACGAGGGCAGCGAATGGAGAGGTGGTCTTTATTGTGAGCGGCCGATTGGACGCAGAAAATCTGGAGGAGTTGGGAACGCTGTTCCGATCAGAAGTTAGCGGCCGCCGCATCGCTTTGGATTTAACAGAGCTGACGCTGGTGGACCAAGACGCTGTCCTATTTCTTGGGCGCTGCGAAGCCGAGAACATCCGGCTCAGGAATTGCCCAGCATACATCCGCGAATGGATCACGAGAGAGCGAGGCCAGAGTTAGCGACTCACCTGGCTGCAGAACAGGAGCACGATGGCGATGCAATTGGTTCAAATACAAGAACAAGAATTGGAGGCGAAAAAGCGGAGTGTTGCTTCACTCCAGTTTGCGGACGCGCAGCGACAGAACACCGCGGGCGAGGACCACGACGCAGCGCTCGTCTTTGCCGCCAAGAGTGGCGATGGACATGCATTCGGAATTCTGGTCAAACGGTATCAGCGGAGGATTCTAGCGGTGGCCCGGCGCTTCACTGGTATTCGAGAGGATGCAGAAGACATCGCCCAGCAGAGCTTCCAAAAAGCTTTCGTCCACCTGGGCAAATTCGAAGGGAAATCGTCCTTCTCCACCTGGTTAACGCGCATTGCCATCAACGAAGCCCTTATCTTTCTGCGTCGGGTTCGCGGCGCGCGCGAGATATCGATCGACGATTTAAACGGGAATGAAGAAACCGCACTTCGGATGGAGATGCCCGATTCGCGTCCAGGCCCCGAGAGAGCTCTTTTGGAAAGCGAGCAGAACAAAGTTCTATGGGCGGCGATAAACAAGTTGACTCCGCGAACACGAAAAGCAATCGAGCTGCGGGACCTTGATGAGTTATCCACAAAAGAGGCCGCTCGAGTGATGGGGCTCTCGGTCCATGCGGTGAAAGGTCGCGTGTTCCACGGGAGGAGGAAATTGCATCACGTGCTAAAGCGCGACTCCGGCTGGATATTTGGGAAACAGATTTTGAGACGCAGGCCCGGGTGACCTCTCACGCCATCAGCTTCTCTGCAGTTCTGGTGATTAGAGGGCAAGAGACGGGAAGCTTAGGCCTGTCACTGAGACTGGAGGCAACAAGGTCCCGCGGGAACGCTCCTGAGATCGACAGCAATTCAAAAGGAAAGGAAATAGCGAGGCATGACATTGCAGGCCAAGAGCAAGAAACACGAGTGTTTGGAGGCTCACGCGGCTCCGATTCGATCACAGACGGAGGATACTTCCGCAAACCACAAACACAGTCGGGAAGAAATCAGGCTGCGCGCGTATGAAATCTATATCGCGCGCTGCGGCCAGGCAGGCAACGAGCTCGAGGATTGGTTGCAAGCCGAACGCGAACTCGCGCATGCGGCGGGGACAAAGGCAACCGGATTGGGGATCGAGAAGAGCTGAATGAAACGTCGCGACTTCATCAAAGATGGTGCCGTTTCCGCACTCGCGGTTGGTAGGACATCTCACGCTTTTGAACCGGGGACTTTCGGCGAAGGAAAATCTTCGCCCTCGCTTCCGCAGAGCGACGCCAAAAGCCCTTTCTGGCCGGACGGAGCCCGTCTTGTCGTTTCCATCTCTATGCAGATGGAGGCTGGCGCTCAGCCGTCCAGCGGAGCGGATAGCCCGATGCCTAGGCTTGACCCACTGTATCCGGATCTGCCGACAGCCAAGTGGTACGAATACGGATTCAAGGAGGGACTTCCGCGACTTCTCGACATGTTCGATCGCCGAAAGGTCAAAGTTACCTCGCACATGGTAGGCGCGACTGTCGACCTTCACCCAGCTCTAGCCAAAGAGATTGTGCAGCGGGGGCATGAAGCCTCAGGCCACGGACAAACGTGGGCCGCGCAGTATTCCATGACGCCGGAGCAGGAGCGCGAAGCGTACAAGCAGAGCGTTGCAAGCATCGAGCGTGCAACAGGCACAAGGCCCCTCGGTTTCAATGCTTTCTGGCTTCGTGGCACGCCCTATACGTTGGAGATTCTACAGGAGCTTAGTTTTGTCTATCACATCGACGATGTGAGCCGGGATGAACCGTTTCTGATCAACGTAAAAGGAAAGCCGTTCGCGGTCGTGCCATATACGTTGCACATGAATGACATCGTCGATTATGAATCGCGCTACTTCAGCACTCAAGAGTATGCCGGCGACCTAAAGGCCGAGTTCGACATGCTTTACGCCGAGTCATCAAAGCGTCGTCGCATGATGTCGGTGAGTGCTCACGATCGCATCGCTGGGCGCCCATCACGCACCAAAGTCCTTGAAGAATTTATTGTTTACGCGCAGGACCATCCGGGAGTCGTTTTCATGCGGAAAGACGAGATCGCGCATTTCGCACTTAGCAGTCCGCAGACCATTCGGGAAGGGATTTAATCGTGCAGTCTCTCCATAATCAGCGCGTTCTCGTGATCGGGGGCAGCTCCGGGATCGGCCTTGCGATAGCGGCTGCGACCACAGATGCGGGAGCATCAGTCACAATCGCTTCGCGCAACCAGGAGAAACTCACAGCAGTAGCCACGAAACTCAACGGCGCTGTGCATATAACTGTGCTCGATACGGACGATAACGGGCTACTTGAGCGCTTCTTCGAGAGGCAAATGACCTGGGATCATGTTGTGGTCTCAGCCGCCCAAACGAAAGTCGGCTCGGTTCGAAGTCTGAGCCTTACCGACGCAAAAGCCGCTATGGAGAGCAAGTTCTGGGGAGCATATCGCGTCGCGCGTGCCATGCGCATCAACGACGGTGGTTCGTTGACGCTTGTCTCAGGATTCTTGAGTGAGCGTCCATCGGCAACAGCGGTTCTCCAAGGAGCCATTAACGCCGCCCTGGAAGCTCTCGCGCGTGGGCTTGCTCTGGAACTAGCACCCGTCCGTGTCAATGCTGTTTCGCCCGGGATGATCGAGACTCCGATCTGGGACGACCTGCCTCCCGAGAAACGCAGACAGATGTTTGAAACCACGGCCGCGCAGCTGCCGGTCCGCAAAATTGGTCAGCCAGAAGACATCGCCAATGCTGTTCTCTTTTTGATGACAACAACTTACGCAACCGGGTCCACCGTTCGAGTCGACGGGGGAGGGGTCATCGCGTGAGACTTCGTTATATTGGTCGGATCGTGTCCGTTCTTCTAGTGGTGATGCTTCCCTTCTCTATCACGTGGGCACAAGAAGAACCGCCAAAAACCCTGACCTTGCAAGATGCGGTTTCGATGGCGCGATCGCACAACCGTGAGTTGAAACAGGCGGGAATCGAAATCCACAAGCAGAAAGAGGCCTTTAGCGAAGCCAAGACGCAACTCTATCCACGCTTTGAAACGTACTTCCTCGCATCGGAACTTCTAACTCCACTCGACTTCACAATTAAATCTGGCACGTTCGGAACATTCCCAGCCACAGGTCCGATTCCAACGAAAGACTCGGTAATTCACACTCCAGCCCGTCCCGTAGCGATTGCTTCTATCACAGCCACACAGCCTCTTACCCAACTGTTTCGAATCAACGTTTCCATCAAGGAGCAGAAACTAAAAGCGGAGCTAAGTCAGCAGTCGTATTCTCAGCATGAGCAGGATGTTGTAAACGAGGTTCGGCGCGCGTACTACGCGATTTTGCAATCCCAAAGTGAACTCGAATCGCAGCGCGCCCTTCTTGCCTACCTTGATGGGCTGCAGCAGCTCACTGGTCGTCGTCTGCAACAAGAGGCAGTGCTGAAGGCTGCCAGCCTCCGTATTACTGCTCAACGTACGAAAGCTGTCTATCAACTTACCGTCATGCAAGACACGCTGGCGGACCAGAAGGAGGCTTTTAACCGCCTGTTAGGGCGCAACCTCCTGGCGGAGTTTACGGTCGAGATGGTTCCCGATTTGCTCCCTGAGGAATCGAGCGTGCAAGAAGCAAGAAAAAGCGCGAGCGAGATGCGACCTGAAATTAAGGCCGAAACGATCAAGAAAGAACAAGCAGCGTTAGCGACGAAAATCGAGAAGACCCGGTACATTCCGGATGTCTCTCTTCAAGCGAACTACCTTACCGCTCCGAATATCTCGTTCCTCCCGCAGAACGTCGGTGCGGTCGGCGTGCTGTTGACCTGGCAACCCTGGGATTGGGGGCAGAAGCGTCACAACATCGCCCAGAAGGTTGATGCGGAAAAGCAGGCGCAACTTTCCGTCGACAGTGTGAGGGATCAAGTTCTGCAGGAAGTGGACTCAACATTTCGGCGACTTCGTGAAGCACGGGAGCTGCTCGCTGCAGCAAAGGCGGCACGAGATGCAGAAGCCGAAAAGCTTCGCAACGAGATGGATGCCTACTCGCACCAGGCGATTGTGTTGAGCGATCTCCTGCAGCAACAGTCCTCGGTTGCAAGTGTGGAAGATCAATATCGACAAGGTTTACTTGCGTTTTGGAGAGCGCGGGCAGATTTCGAACGCGCATTGGGTGAGGAGTAGTCCTATGAAGGTCGCCGCAAGTGCCTCACGAAGAGGCCGAATATCAAAATTGGCGGGACTCTGTGCGCTGCTGGCAGCGATGACTGGCTGTCATCGAGATACGCAAATCCCCGCGAAATCTCCGACACCTGTTCGTCTAGCGGAAGTAACTTCATCCACATCTCCGGAAGGTCTCCGCTACTCGGCATCCATCGTGCCCTTCGCGCAAGCCAGCTTGTCATTCAAGTCTTCAGGCTACGTAACAAGCATTCAGCAAGTCGTAGGCGCAGACGGACGTGGCCGAGATGTGGGCACAGGGGACTATGTTGTCTCCGGAGCTGTCCTTGCGCGGATTCGCCAGCAGGACTTGAAGAATCAGGTTGACCAGGCAGAAGCCCAGGTAAGTCAAGCTACTGCACAACACGTCCAGGCCGGACAGGACTACGAGCGTGCGAAGGCCCTTTACGCCACACAGAGCCTAACCAGACCTGATTTTGACCAGGCGCAAGCCAAGTTTGATTCCACACTCGCCGCTGTGAACCAGACCAACGCCGTCTTGCATCAAGCACAATTGGCGCTGAATGATTCGGAACTCAAGGCGCCATTTTCCGGATACATCCTTACGCGAAACACTGAGCTGGGAAATCTAGCGTCACCTGGGGCAACAGCCTTCACGATTGCCGACACGAGCACAGTGAAAGTTAGCTTTGGAGTGCCGGACTACGCATTGAGGCACCTACATCTGGGACAAGAGTTCACGATTCGCTTGCAGGTTGACCCGAAAAAGTATCAAGGGCGGCTGACCAGTATTTCCCCGAATGCGGATGAGCGAAACCGCGTTTTCACCGTAGAAGTGACCGTATCGAACCATAACGGTTTGTTGAAACCGGGGATGATTGCCTCTATCAGCCTCAGTGGCATTCCGCAACCGCTCGTTCCCTCGGTGCCCCTCAGCGCCATCGTTCCATATCCCTCGAAACCCGGTCGGTTTGCGGTGATGGTTGCGCGAGAACGCGCCGGCAAATGGACAGCAAGTCTGCGTGAAGTGCAGTTGGGCGTGACCCATGAGAGTTCGGTTGCCGTCGTGGGGGTACAACCCGGGGAGAAGGTCGTCGCCGTCGGCGCCCAACTCCTGACGGATGGAGAGCCCATCGAAGTCATTCCCTAAACAGATTAAGACCATGGCACACACAAGCGATCAGGATCGCATCGAAAAAACACGGAACGCCCCCAGGTTCTTCGTCGAGAACCCACAGGTTTCGTGGATGCTGCTTTTTGGCGTGCTCGTTTGGGGCTGGTTTGGCTACCACTCCATGCCACAAAGAAAAGATCCGGACATTCCGGTGAGAGTGGCTGTGGCCTCCTGTTCTTGGCCCGGTGCGACCGCGCAGCAAGTCGAGCAATTTGTTACCCGCCCAATTGAGGACGCCGTCGCCGAAAACAAGACCATCCATCCAGGAACCGCTGCAGACTACGGAATCCGTTCCGTATCGATTCCTGGTTACGCCTACGTCTACGTGCAGCTTGCCGAGGATGTCTCGGACGTAAAGCGGCAATTCAGCGACATCAACCTCAAGTTGAATGCACTGAACAGCCAACTCCCGCAAGGAGCAAGTCCCATCTCATTCCAAAGCGATTTTGGGGACACCGCCGCGCTGATGTTGACCATTGCCAGTCCAAAAGCGGATGCGGTCGAGATCGAGATCCGCGCACGAGGGATTCAATCGGCCATCCAGAACGTGCGGACCGCGCAGAAATCCAAGGAGCAAGGTGCGCCGGTCACTATCGTCTACTCCTTTCCTCAATCTCTTTCCTTGAACAAGACCGTACAAGACGCCGGGCAACTCTTCGAGCAGCAGGCAGAGCAAGCGGGAATCATCAGGGCGTCGAAGCTAATCCACGGAAGCGGATTTATCGCTCTGGATGGTGTCTCGACCGCGAGCGACGCAACGATCCTGAGCTTCGTCCAAACTTTCTTTCAGAACCAGTTGCAGCGATCCGATTTGCATCCCGACTCTTGGGAATCAATCATCATCCGCGACCCCCAGGAAACTCGCGCGCAATTGGCCAAAGTCGCCGGCGACAAATACACCTACGCCGATCTTGACGATTTTTCGGATCTGATCGCTCGCACCGTTCAGGGCGCGCCGGAAACGTCCAAGGTGGAAAGACGAGGGGTATTGCCGCAGGCGGTCTATCTAGAATATTCGCAGGATCGGCTAGCTGCGTACGGGCTGCAACCAGCGGCGCTTGGCAACGTCCTGAGTGCTCGTAACATCATCGCTCCCGGCGGTGCTTTCGAGACCGGACAGCAGCAAGTGATTCTCAACCCCTCCGGTCAATTCCAAGACATAAACGCGATTGGTGATGTTGCCGTCTCTACGTCATCGGTTGGCGCTCCGGTTTATCTCCGCGACCTCGTAGAAATCAGTCGCGGCTACCAGAGTCCTGCTCAATATTTGAACTACTACACGTGGGGGGACCCCAAGGGGCAATGGCAGCGGAGTCGTGCGGTCACGCTTGCGATCTACATGCGCGACCAGCGGCAAATCGCGACGTTCGGTCAATCCGTGGACCTGAAACTTGCGCAACTCCGAAAGATTCTTCCGCCGGATTTGATCATCGCGCATACCTCCGACCAGCCACTACAGGTCAAAGAAAACATTCATCTGTTCCTGCGTGCTTTGTACGAAGCGATCATCCTTGTCGTCGCGGTTTCCTTGATTGGGTTTTGGGAATGGCGTCTGGCGCTCATCATGGCCCTGGCCATTCCCATCACGCTGAGCATGACCTTCGGCGTTTCGTACATGTTGGGAATCGACTTGCAGCAGGTTTCGGTGGCTACGTTGATCATTGCGCTGGGTCTGCTCGTAGACGTACCCGTAGTGGCGGGTGACGGCATCAAGCGCGGCCTTGCGGCGGGCTTGCCGCGTGACATTGCTGCATGGCTGGGTCCGACCAAGCTGGCGACCGCCATCTTTTTCGCAACGCTGACGAACATCATCGCCTACCTGCCTTTCCTTATGCTCACCGGGAACACCGGTGAGTTTCTTAGGAGTCTTCCCATCGTCATGACAGCGGCGTTGCTGTGCGCTCTGGTCGTGGCGATGACCTTCGTTCCGCTGCTGGGTTACTACATCCAGAGGCCACCAAAAAAGAAAGAGCTAACGGTGGAGGAAAAGCGCCAGCGAGGTTTCTATGGTTTCTACAACCGGTTGGTAGGCCGGGCCATTCAGCACCGATGGCTGGTGCTGGCAGGTTCCTTTCTTTTCTTGCTGGTCGGCGGGCTCGTAGCTTCGCACCTCAAGCAGCAGTTCTTTCCCGAAGACGTCCAATATTGGTTTTACCTCGATATTTGGCTGCCGAACGATGTGCCCTTGACCGCAACCAGCGACGCTGCAGTGACGGCGGAGCAGGTCGTCCGTCAGATTGTGGAAGGTTCGGCGAAGACGGTTTCAAAGGAGGAATCTGGAAAGCATCTCCTCACTTCCATGACGAGTTTCATCGGAGGTGGTGGACCACGTTTCTGGTTCTCCATCTCTCCCGAAGCTCCGCAGACAAACTATGCGCAAGTCATCGTTCAGGTGAGCGACAAAGACGCCACGCCGAAACTGATCGGACCTCTTCAAGCCACATTGAACAAACAGGTGCCTGGAGCGTGGATCACTGTGCGCCAGCTGCAAACAAATCCTGTAGAGACTCCGGTGGAGATTCTCATTTCGGGTCAGGCGGACACCGACCCCCGCACGGAAAGCCAGGACATACAAACGCTTCGGACGCTAGCTTCGCAAGTCATGAATGTTGTAGGACAGTCACGCGGAGTTGCGGTGCTGAAGGATGATTGGGCTCCCGACAGTCCGCAGGTAAAGATTGAGATTGATCCGGACCGCGCGAATGTAGTCGGCATCACGAACGCTGATGTTGCCAACTCGTCCGCAGCCGCGATCAGCGGAGCACAAGTTGGCACGTTCAAGGAAGGGGACAAGAGTATCCCGATTGTTGCCCGCCTGCGCCCGCAGGACCGTGCACAATTGTCGCAGATCAAGAGTCTCTATGTTTATTCATCGCGGCAGGACACTCGGGTTCCGCTGCTTTCTGTTGCGAGCGTGAGGAATATTCTTGAAACAGGCCGGATCCGCCGCCGCGAGCATTTTCGCACCATTTCGATCTTGTGCTTTCCGGCCCCTGGAGTCCTCGCGTCGGAAGTCCTTGGACCGATCGAATCCAAACTGAAGGATCTTCAGAGTAGGCTTCCGCCGGGATATCAATTGCAGATCGCCGGTGAGAAAGCAAAGCAGGTCGATGGATTCATGAATCTCGCCGTCGTTCTCCTAATCTCTCTCGTCGGCATCTACCTGGCCTTGCTCGTGCAATTCAAGAATGCCGTCAAGCCCTTGCTTGTGTTTGCGGCTGCGCCATACGGAACGATGGGAGCGCTGATCGCTCTGGCGATCATGGGTACGCCCTTCGGGTTCATGGCATTCCTTGGGGTTGCCAGCCTCATCGGGGTCATCGTCAGTCATGTGATCGTCCTCTTCGACTTCATCGAGGAGATGCACGAAAAGGGCGAGCCGCTGGAGCGTGCTCTTCCTGATGCCGGGATTGAGCGCATTCGACCCGTAATGATCACCGTGGGCGCGACGATCCTTGCTTTGTTCCCTCTCGCACTCGAAGGTGGTCCGCTCTGGAAACCTCTCTGCTATGCCCAGATCGGCGGACTCGCTGTCGCTACCTTCATCACCTTGCTCTTGGTCCCGGTCTTCTATTCGATCTTTGTGCTTGATCTCAAATGGATCAAATGGGAAACGACAGAGAGCCGATAGGAGGGCTACCAAAGCAGAATCAACAACAACGTAATGAATGCTAGGTAGGCAATCACAAACGTTACAGATGCTCAATCTCGGAGGCGCTACAGCCGCTCACGACTGACAGGCTAGCCGCCTCGACGGAATCGATCCAGGTCGTACATCTAGGGAACATGCTGATTCTCAGCAGGAGGCAACCAGTGCAAGAAAGTGCGATACCCGCGTATATCACCAGTCTAATGCGCCATTTTGAG
>Ga0073928_10006578_pt1 | contig 15558 bp, 14 predicted proteins | sample PaiPotPPA55metaG_FD_76969 | JGI IMG/M metagenome (GOLD analysis project Ga0073928, IMG submission 76969) | Iron sulfur acid spring bacterial and archeal communities from Banff, Canada, to study Microbial Dark Matter (Phase II) - Paint Pots PPA... ... | reverse complement strand
GTAGTGGACTGGATGCCCTCTGCGCTGGCGACGCGCGAGAAGGGCGTGCCGCTGGTGAACATCGCCCAGGTGTTCCAGAAATCCGGCATGGAGCTCACCTGCCGGCGGGACAGCGGCGTGCGCACCCCGGCCGACTTCAAGGGCAAGACGCTCGGCGTGTGGTTCTCCGGCAACGAATATCCGTTCCTCGGCTGGATGGCGAAGCTCGGCTACAACTGGAGCGGCCCGAACCCGGATGTGCATGTGCTGAAGCAGGGGTTCAACGTCGATCCGCTGCTGCAGAAACAGGCGGCCTGCATCTCGACGATGACCTACAACGAGTACTGGCAGCTCATCGAGGCCGGCATGAAGCCGGAGCAGTTGATCGTGTTCAAATACAGCGACGAGGGCGTGGCGACGCTGGAGGACGGGCTGTACGCGACGGAGCCGAAACTCAAGGACCCGGCGTTCGTCGACAAGCTGGCGCGGTTCCTGAAGGCTTCGATGCAAGGCTGGAACTACGCGATCGAGCATCAGCCTGAAGCGGTCAAGATCGTTCTGGAGAACGACACCGCCGGCGTGCAGACCGAGGGCCACCAGACCACGCAGATGGGCGAGATCGCCAAGCTCATCCCCGGCAGCAGTCACGGGATCGGTTATCTGGAGCCAGCCGCGTTCGACCACACGGCGGACATCCTGCTCTCCGGCAAGTCCGAGCCGGTGATCTCGAAGCGGCCGGAAGGCGCCTGGAGCCACGCCGTGTGGGACAAGGCGTTCGCAAAGTAGCAACCCGGGGGCGGTATTGCACCCCCTCACCCGTGCAAATCCTCGAACGTGCCGGCCGAGATCCGCCCCAGAATGCCGTTGATGTCGACGCCTTGCGGCAGCGTGCCGTAGCTACGCCCCCATTCACCGGCGAGGCGCGTCGCGCAGAACCCCTGGGCGACGGCCGGCGGAGCGTGCCGGACCAGAAGCGCGCCCTGCAACACGAGCGCCAGCCGCTCCGCGATCCAGCGCGCCCGGCTTTCATCGCCGCCGCCGCGACCGATCGCTGCCGCGTCCAGATGCGCGTTGCCGCCGCGACCGATCGCTGCCGCGTCCAGATGCGCGTTGCCGCCGCTTGCGGCATCGACCTCGGCTTGATAAGCGTCCAGCGTCATCGGCTCCTTGCGCAACGTGCGCAGGATATCGAGCGCGATCACGTTGCCGGAGCCTTCCCAGATGCTGTTGAGCGGTGCCTCGCGGTAGAGGCGCGGAAGCGGGCTCTCCTCGACGTAGCCGGCGCCGCCGTGGCATTCCATGCACTCATAGACGAAATTTGCGGCGCGTTTGCCGAGCCAGTACTTGCCGAGCGCCACGGCCAGGCGGGCGAACGCGCGCTCCGCTTCGGAATCCCCGTCGAACGCGCGCGCCACGCGCATGGTGAGCGCCGCCGCCGCCTCGTAATCGAGCGCAAGATCGGCGATGACGTTCCGCATCAGCGCGTGGTCGATCAGCCGCTTCTGAAAGGCGCGCCGGTGCGCAACGTGATGCGCGGCCTGGGCGAGCGCCATGCGCATGATCCCGAGTGTGCCGGCCATCGTATCGAGGCGCGTGTGGTGCACCATTTCGATGATGGTTGGAACGCCGCGCCCCTCCTCGCCCACCAGGACGGCGTAGGTGTCATGATACTCGATCTCAGCGGAGGCGTTCGTGCGGTTGCCGAGCTTATCCTTGAGCCGCATGAGATAGAGCGTATTGCGCCTGCCGTCCGGCGTGATGCGCGGCACGAAGAAGCAGCCGAGGCCGGCATCGGTGTAAGCCAGCGTCAGGAAGCCATCGGACATCGGCGCCGAGCAGAACCATTTGTGGCCGACCAGTCTGTACGCATCGCGCGAGTGCTCGCCCTCGAGCCGATAGGCGCGCGTGGCATTGGCGCGAACGTCGCTGCCGCCTTGCTTCTCCGTCATCGCCATGCCGACGGTGGCGCCCGCCTTGTCGGCGATCGGCTTCAGCGCCGCATCGTAATCGCCGTCGAGGATCTTCGGCAGCCAGACGCGCGCCAGGTCGGGGTGCTGGCGCAGCACGGGCACCGCGGCGTACGTCATGCTGATCGGGCACATGGTGCCCGCCTCGGCCTCGGTGAACAGCGCCAGCAGGGCGGCGTGCGCCACATGCGACCCCGCGCGCGCCGGCTGCCACGCGATGCTCTGGATGCGATACCGCATCGCGAGGTGCATGAGCGCGTGATAGGCGGGATGGAAACGAACCTCGTCGATCCGCCTTCCATAGCGGTCGAACGTCGCCAGCTCCGGCGGGAACCGGTTCGCCTGCTCGCCCCATTCCAGCACGCGCTCGCTGCCAGCATCCTCGCCGAGCGCCGTGAGCGGCGCGTCGAGCCACTCGCCGCCTTCCCTGAGCGCCGCCGCGCGCAGCGCCGGATCGGTCAGATAGAGGTTGCGGCCGGCGAAGTCCGGGGGCTGGTTGGTCACCTCGTGAGTAGCGAGGCGGGTCAGCGGATCGTGGCGCGGCATGTGCATTTCCTCGCTTGCGCGGGCGATTGCGAAGGACGGCTCGGCATCTCGCCGCTGCTGCGGTCCAGCCCTCGGCGCTGGCGATCGCGGCGGCGCCATGGTATCCGGCCTCGCACAATCTCATAAACGAATTCGCGGAGGGAGTAGACTTGCATGTGCCAGTTCTGCGCAATCGTCCGGCGCCGATTTTTACGCGCATTCGGCACCGGCGCCGCCGCCATGGCCGTGGGCGGCGCCAGGTTCGAAGCCGCGACCGCGACTGCCGGCGCGCCGCGGACAAGATTCGCGGTCTCCGCGATTCTCCCCCTCGGCGGGGCGGCGCCGGCCGAGGCGGCGGAGCCCGTTATCCTCGGCGAGGGCCAGTACCGCTATCAGGTCCTCGAAGGCTGGGGCGAACTTCCCCCCGGCATGACGTATGGCGATGCGCCGGCCGTTTGCGTCGACAGCAAGGATACGGTGTACGTTTTCACCCGCGGCGCCCATCCGGTGATCGTGTTCGACCGGAACGGCAAGTTCCTTCGTTCATGGGGCGAGGACATCGGGTTTACGAACGCGCACGGCGCCGCTATTGGACCCGACGATCTCTTGTATCTGACGGACGATTTTGGTCAGACGGTGCGCAAGTGCACGCCGGACGGCAAGGTGCTGATGATGATCGGGACCCCCAAAGTCGCCGCTCCGCCATTCAGCGGCAAGCCGTTCAATCGCTGCACGCACACGGCGCTCTCCCCAGAGGGAGACATCTACGTTTCCGACGGATACCGCAATGCGGCGGTGCACAAATATTCTCCCGACGGCAAGCTGCTGTTCTCATGGGGCGAGCCGGGAACCGGCCCCGGCCAGTTCAATCTGGTGCACAACATCGGGTGCGACGACGAGGGCTGGGTCTATGTCGCCGATCGGGAAAATCACCGCGTGCAGGTGTTCGACGGAAGCGGCAAATATGAAACGCAATGGAACAACCTCGCGCGGCCCTGCGGCCTCTTTGTCACGCGCGGCAAGAGCCCGATCGCGATCATCGGCGAGCTTGGACCCGAAACGGTGGCGACGCTGACCAGCGGCGCGCCGAATCTCGGCCCCCGGGTCTCGATCGTGTCCGCCAAGGGCGAGATCCTGGCGCGGGTCGGAACGGCGGCGCTGGGCGAGGGTCCCGGCCGGTTCATCGCACCGCATGGCATCGCGGTTGATTCGCGCGGCGATATCTATGTCGCCGAGGTCGCCAACACATATTGGCCGGTCCTGTTCGGCAAGCGGCCCGACCATGAGCTGCGCTGTTTCCAGAAGCTGGCGCGGGTGAGCTGATCCGGCCGCAACGTTTGCCGCGGGCCCGCTGCGGGCCGTCGAACGGCCGGTTCCCCGTTCTTCTGAACCTGCAGGCCGAGAAGCAGTTCGGCTACCGCCGCGATGAACTCGTGGGACAGCAGGTGAAGAACATCATCCCGGAGGGATTCGCAGAACGGCTGATCGCCGACGGAGCCCGCTCCGCGGCGGAGGCGCTGGCGCAGCAGATCGGCATGGGGATCGAGCTGATCGGGCGGCGCAAGGATGGCAGCGAATTTCCGCTCGAGCTCATGCTGAGCCCGCTGGAGAGCACCGAGGGGATCCTGGTGACGGCGGCGATCCGCGTACGCCCCCTCCTGCCGGTGAACAGGCATTGCAGCAGGCTCTCATGAACCTGCGGAGCGCCATCGACGAAAGCGGTGCGCGGGTGACCCACGACCCCCTGCCCACCGTCCGTGCGGACGAGATGCAGCTCGTTCAATTATTTCAGAATCTTGTCGGCAACGCCATCAAGTACCAAAACACCGGAGTCCCTCTGGTCCACGTCTCCGCGGCCAGAAGCGGCGAAAAGAAACGGATATTTTCCTTGCAAGACAATCGGACACGCGGATTATGCGGCCACTACGGCGAGAAGAATAATGCAGGCCGTGGCGGAGGTTCATTCCATCAATCAGCACGATCTGCACGTCACCGCCAGCATGGGAGTGAGCGTTTATCCCGACGACGGTCTTGCTGCCGAGACGCTCATCAAGAACGCGGACACCGCGATGTATCAGGCAAAGCAGAATGGACGCCAGAGCTATCAGTTTTTCGAGCCGGCCATGAACATCCGAGCCGTGGAGCGGCAATCCATCGAGAAGGGTTTGCGTCGTGCCTTGGGACGGCAGGAATTCACTCTGCATTGCCAACCAAAGATCGATCTGATGACGGGAGCGATTACCGGGGCAGAAGCATTGATACGCTGGACGCATCCCACCCGAGGAACGGTTCCTCCGGCGCATTTTATTCCCGTCGCGGAAGACTGCGGCCTCATTCGGTCGATCGGCGCCTGGGTGCTTCGTGAAGCGTGCGGGCAAGCCCGGGCATGGGGCGATGCGGGTTTGGCTGTAACGAGCATGGCCGTCAACGTCTCGGCGATGGAGATTCGCGCCGAAAACTTTCTGGAAGGTCTGCTCGAAATCCTCGACGAAACGGGCCTGGATCCGAGATGTCTCCAGCTGGAGCTGACCGAGAGTGTTCTCATGCGGGTCAAATCCACCGCATTCATCCTCCAAACCCTGCGGGAAAGAGGGATAGAGCTGGCGATCGATGACTTCGGCACGGGCTACTCCAGTTTGAGCTATCTTCGGACGCTCCCAGTCGATGCCCTCAAGATCGACCAGTCGTTCATCCGTCAGATAAGTACCGCTGGCGACGATACGACCATCCTGAGCGCGGTAATCGGTTTGGCCCGGGGTCTCAAGCTGCGGGTCATCGCGGAGGGCGTGGAGACGGTGGAAGAGGTGGCATTCCTGCGGGCTCGCCAATGTGAGGAAGCGCAGGGTTACTATTTCAGCCGCCCCGTGCCACCGCAGCAATTCGCGAGATTGCTCCGAAACGGAGTTGCGGACCCCTCGATCGTCCGTCAGCGCTTGCCCGCGATGTCGTAGCCGTGCGCCGACCGTGGTCGCGGCGCCCGCAAGCCTGCGGAGCGGCGTCCGATCTCGCCGGCCGCGCCTTCGGGTCCGGCCGGGGCGTTTGCCGCGTGCCCGCCGCAGGCGGTAAGAACGCGCCGGCGGCTTCCCCTCCCACGACGGCAAGGTTGCAGACGCGCATGGACCTGAAGGAGCACATCCGGAGCATTTCGGATTTTCCCACCCCGGGCATCCTATTCTACGACATCTCGACCCTGCTCCGGCATCCGGACGCCTGGCAAGTCGCGATGGGGCGGATGGCCAAGGCCGTCGGGACGTATCGGCCGGACCTCTTGGCCGGGATCGAAAGCCGCGGCTTCCTGGTCGCCGCGCCGCTGGCGCTGAAACTCGGCTGCGGCTTCATCATGCTGCGCAAGAAGGGCAAGCTGCCCGGGCCGACAGTCGGGCTCGACTACGCGCTCGAGTACGGCACCGACCGCATCGAATGCCAGGCGGATGCGGTCGAGCGCGGACAGCGCGTTGTCGTGGTCGACGATCTCCTGGCGACCGGCGGCACCATGTCGGCGAGCATCGCGCTCCTGCGCAAGATCGGCGCCGAGGTGCCGGCGGCGGCGGCGCTGATCGAGCTTACGTTCCTGAACGGCAGGCGGCGGCTCGATGTGCCGTTCGAGGCGCTGATCGCCTACGACGCCTGAACCCCGGCGGGCTGGCAATGCACGTCGCCGTATTCAGCATATTCGCCGCCAGCAAGGCGGAGGCCCTCGCCGTTACCCTGGAGCGGGTGCACGCCGCCTTCGTCGCGGCGGGCTTCGGCGAGCCGGCTGTCAGATTTACCCTGACCGACCACTTCGCGACCACCCAGACGGCGATCATCCAGGAGATCACGGGCAGCAAACGCGTGTCGAGCATAGCGCGCGTGCTCAAACGCTTTCCCGAATTCGAGCAATTCGCGTGGGCTACCGCGGTTACGGCGCCCGGCCCGGCAGCGATCAGGATGCTGTCCAATCTCACGCCCGCCGGAACGCTCGAGCCGGTCGATTTCTCCGCGCTTCTTGAGATTACCCGCGGTGTCCCGAAATCGTTTCCGTTCCACAAGGCGCTGCTCCATTTCGCGGCTGCGGGGTTTTCTGACGGGCCGGAGATGCCGGCGGTGCTGGATCGAACGACGATCAGTCAGCTGATGCGGGCGGGTGTCGATATCGGCGCCGGACATCCGACGACCGCCGGCATCAGTGTGCAAGACGCCTGGTGGGTGAACGGACGCCAGCGATCCATGGCGGCGCTGCGGATCGTCGAGGCCGATCCGTCATCCAAGAAGTTCCCGGCACCGCCGGCCGCGGTCTCGCGCTGCTGGCCGCCTGCGGCAAGGTGAGAAAGACCACGCAGCTGCCGGTCGTGGTCGGCCCGGCAACGCCGCAATCTCCTGTCATCGAGTGGATCGATGCGGAGTTCTCGAAGGTCGGCCAGGCGATCCGGTCGGTGGTGCGCGCCTATCGGGACCGCCTGCCCGAACTGCTCGAAAAGCTGCCCCACGACCTGCCGCCGGAGGAGGAGGCCCCAGCGGAGTCGTCCGCCTTTGCCGTGTCCGGGCCGAAAAAGCCCGCGCTGGTGCGCGCCTTCGCCCCGATGGGCTATGAGTGCCGCGGCAGCGCCGGAATGTTTATGTTGCGTCGCCGCACGCCCGGAAATCTCACCGTGGAGCTCGAACTTGATGTCGGCACCTGGAGCAGCTCGCTGATGGCCTTCTTCCGCGTGCAAGGCCTGGTCGCTGGCCAGGGTTTCAAGGCGACGCTGAACCTGCCGGCCACCCGCCGCGCGGTGCGCGGACTCGTCCACGGCGTCGAACTCTGCAGCCAGTTCTCTATCGGCGGCCCTGACCGATGGCGCCACATCGTCGACAATCTGGCGGCGCTCGTGGCGGAACTCGACCGCGGCTTCGTTCCCGAGGTCGAGGCGGCCTCCGGCCCTTCGCCGGAATGGTATCGGCCCTGACGTATCAGTGCATCGCCGAGCGACCGGACTGCAGGCGGCAATCCCGAGCGGGCGGTCAAGCACGGCCCCTTGCTCATTGCCGGCGAGCCGTGGCCCCGGATTTCGCGCAGTATTTCATCACCGCGGACGTAGAACGGCCACTTCAGCACGACACTTCTTGCCCCCGCCGCACTGATTTGGCCGGGAAACTGAGCCTTCCACAACCGATTGGGCGCATGAGTCACTGGCACATTTATTGTTAGGCATTTCCCTGTCCTCCGCGGTCACTGCCGTGGACCGCCCCGCACAGGAGAGGTGCCCATGCCAGCGGTTACCCAGCCCGCCCATAAGAAGGGTGATTTTTTCATCGACTACGAAGAGAAGGTCTTCGAGGATGTGAAGGCCGAACCGGGCGAGAAGGCGCTCGTCACCTTTCACACCGTCGCGTTCGAAGGCTCCACCGGCTTCGTCAACCTGCTGCAGGCGACGCGATTGAAGCGCAAGGGCTTCGACACGTCGGTGCTGCTCTATGGGCCCGGCGTAACGCTCGGCGTGCAACGCGGATTCCCCAAGCTCGGCGAGGACGCGCTCGGCACCGCTTTGATCCGCCTCGCCGTCTCATCGGCGCATGCGCGCGGCTGCACGCGCTTCCTGGCTGATGCCGGTGATCTGCTGGAAGATGGCGAGCCCGATGCTGATCATTAGCGGACGTCGCCATTCGTGATGGAAGACCTCGGCTCAGGAGGCGCGCCCGCCCTCCTGGCATCACAATCGGCATCTTTCTCGCCTATCTGGTCGATGGCTTGCTGTCGAAGAGCGGCGCCTAACGGATCATGCTGGGGGGCGTCCGCCGTGCCGGGGCTGCTGCTGTTCGGGGCGGCGCTGGTGGCGTCGAAATCGCCGCGCTGGCTGATGAAGATGAACCGCCGGGCCGACTCCCCCGCGTGGGATGTGCTGATCGCTTCGCCGACACCTTGCGATCCGATCATGTCGCGGCGCGCAGCGGACCGCTCGCGCAACGGAATGCCGAACCGAGAGCATGAGAGGCCGAGGAAATGGACGCACGCACGTCAACGCGAGAGCTTCAGGATCGGAGCAGCGCGACGGCGGCTCCCGACGCGCAACCGACACTGGCGGCCGATGAGCTGAGGAGGATGAACGCCTACTGGCGAGCGGCCAACTACCTGTCCGTCGGACAGATTTATCTCTATGACAACCCGCTTCTGCGCGAGCCGTTGACGATGGCCCAGGTGAAGCCGCTGGTGGTGGGACACTGCGGCACGACACCGGACCAGAACTTCATCTACGTGCACCTGAACCGGGTCATCAAGAAATACGACCTGGATACGTTCTACATCGCCGGCCCCGGGCACGGCGGCCCGGCGATCGTGGGCAGCTATCCTCGGACATTCGCGACGGGCGGCCGGCAGGTGCCGAAATACGCGCCTGGAGCGCGTCGGGTGATCGCCGCGCATCTGGGCGGCGGCACCAGCATGTGCGCCATGCTGGACGGAAAAAGCGTCGAGACAACAATGGGCTTCGGGGGTCTGACCGGCCTGCCGATGGCGACGCGGTCGGGCGATGTGCCGCAGGATCTACTATTCTATCTGCTGCGCCGCAAGCTGTTCGACGACGTGACCCTGGAGAAGATGCTGTACGACGTCGCTGCACCGCCACCGGCTTGACCAGGCTGCCTCGTGCTCTGCGCCCACGCCGCGCCAGCCGAGCTGTCGCGCACCGCCGAGCTTGTCCCGCGCATCCTTACCGGGGTCCAGACCTTGCGTGTCCGTCCGTACTACCGCGACGAAGCGCTCGAAACACACGACCTGCGCGGGGCGGCATGTCCAGATCCAGGAGCTCTTCAATTCGCCGAGCGCAGTCGGTGGAAGGTCGCAACCGTCAATCCGCAGCGACGCTGCGGTGGCCATGGCGAGGCGCTTGCCGGAGCGGTGGGTGTGTCGACGACGATCTGCGATACGATCAGCCGCGCGTTATCCTTGTCGTCGGCGGGAACGACATACCAGGGCACGTCGCGTGTGCTCGTCGCGCTGAGGCATTCCTCGAACGCCGTCATATATTGATCCCAGAAATTCCGCTCCTTGATGTCGGCAAGGCTGAACTTCCAGTTCTTTTCCGGCTCGTCGATGCGTTCGAGGAAGCGCTTTCGCTGTTCCTCCTTCGAGAGGTGGAGGTAGAACTTGACGACGCGGGTTCCGTTGCTGTGGAGGTGTCGCTCGAAGTCCACGATCGAACGATTCCGGTTGTGCCGGACCTCCGTTTCGTCGAGCAACGCGTCCGGGAGCCCTTCGCTGCGGAGAAGCTCGGGATGCACGCGAACAATCAGCACCTCCTCGTAGGAGGATCGGTTGAAGATGCCGATCCGCCCGCGTTCCGGCAGATCGCGCGTGGTACGCCAGAGGAAGTCGTGTAGCAGTTCGGGGGCGCTTGGCTGCTTGAAGCTGAACACCTGGCAGCCTTGTGGGTTGACCCCGGACATCACGTGGTCGATGGCGCCATCTTTTCCTGCCGCATCCAGCCCCTGGAAAATCAGCAAGACAGCATAACGGTTGGATGCGTAGTGAAGCTGCTGCAGCGCGCTCAGTTGTGCGACGCGCTCTTCCAGCAGCTTTTGATATTGCTTCTTCGACTTGCACACGGGCTTCACGTTCGTCGGCCACTTTCCGAGATTGACCCCGTCTCTTTCCTGGACGCGAAAATCGTTTGAATTGATTTTCATTTTCATCCTTTCGGCGATGTCAGCCGCGTTGTTCGCGTTTGTTTATTGGTGGAGTTCATCTTTCCGAATTCCCGTTCCGCCTGGAGCCAATCCTGCACCGCGTGGCCTTCGCGGCGGCCTTCCCGCTCATATAGTCCATAGGCCCGCTTGGCGATCCGCGGCGTTAGATCGACAGGCTGCTTGGCCGATGGCGGCGCGGCAGTTGGATCGAGCACGCGATACGCCAGTAGTTTCACGGGGTCGGTCACGAGGAACCACGCCAGGGCATAGCCCCAGACGAACAGTGCCCAACCCCAGCCGAGGGGTTCCATAAGCAGCCCATAAACCGCAATGAGCGTGGCCAGCGTTTGCGTCCCCAGCACTGCCATCCATAAAATGCGCGCGGGACAGTATGAACCAGAACCGGCCGCGTGTGCGCGTCTGGAAAATCGTCAGATGTCCGGCCACGGACAGCATCAGATACATCAGCGTCTGGAGATGCGGACGGTCGAGGTGAAAAACGCGGTCACCAAGGAAAAACAGGCCAAATGCCGCGATGGGGCCGACGAGGCCCAGTACCGTGGCGATCCCTAGCACCAGGCGCATGTTCCAGGCCTCGGGCGCGTCCTTGTAATGGACGTTATCATAGGCAATGGACAGGATGGCGCCGTCGTTGAGCTGCGCCAGCATCACGATCATCACCGCCGTCAGCGGATAAAAGTTGAAGTCGCGCCGGAAACGGCTATGCCGCAGTCAGCCTTCTTGAGCGCTGGGGCGTCGTTCACCCCATCGCCGGTCATGCCGACGATATGGCCGCGCTTTTGCAGGTCATCGACAATGTGGAACTTGTGCTCGGGAAACACCTGGGCAAAACCGTCGGCGTTCTCGATGGCCTTGGCCACCGCCGTCGTCTCTTGCTGCTGTTCGTCGCCCAGGGTTGCGGCATCAAGGATATTTGTGCCCGTTCCCAGTTTCTTGGCGGTTTCCTGGGCGATGGCCAGCGCATCGCCGGTCACCATATTGACCTTCACGCCCATACGTTGCGCGGGCCGCGATGGTTGCCTTGGCATCGTCCCGCGGCGGATCGAAGAGGGGCAACACACCAAGAAACTGCCATGGACCGCCGGCCTCGGCCCGCGCCACGCCCAATGAACGAAAGCCGCGCGCCGCGAATTCGTTGACCGCCTGGTCGACGGCAGGCTTCACCGCCCCGGCATTCGCCGACAACGCCAGGATCACCTGCGGCGCGCCCTTCGTCACCTTGAATGCCTTTCCATCCGGGCCGGTGGCGGCGGCCTCGGTGCGTTTGTGCACCGGGTCGAATGGCTGGAAATGCGTGACCTGATAGGGCTTCAGCGCCCCCTTGTCCTTCAGGCCGCCCAGAACGGCGAGGTCGATGGTGTCGTTATTGTCCGCGCGCGACGCCAGCGCGGCAGCGAGGATCACCTGCTCGGCGGGGAGATTGTTCACGCCGAACGGATTGCCCAGGGTCAGCTTGTTCTGGGTCAGGGTGCCGGTCTTGTCCGCGCACAGCACGTCGACGCCCGCCAATTCCTCGATCGCCACCAACCGGGTGACGATCGCTTTCTTCTTCGCGAGCAGGCGCACGCCGACCGCCATCGTCACCGACAGCACCGTGGGCATCGCCACGGGAATCGCGGCCACCGTCAGCACCAGCGCGAACTGCAAGGTGGTCAGGATCGGGTCGCCGCGGTAGATCGCGACGGCGACAATCGCCGACACCAGGGCAAGCGCCAGAATAATCAGGTAGCTGCAGATCTCGCGACGCTGACCTGGTGATCCGATTTTCGCCGCTGCTGACCGAGACTATAAGAAGCACGTATTCGATGCCTACGAATGGACGGCACAGCATTTCGGGCTGTCACGCCGTCAGCCGAGAAATCGTCGCCGGGGTGCCATTGTAGCTAAGGCCAATGTCGGCGAGCGTTTCACCGCTTCCTCGCGGCGCTTCATCGCTCGCGCTGCTGCTGCTGCTGGGTCAGCTTGGGCGGTCGGCCATTGCCGCGCACATTGGCGCGCTCCCAAGGGGCGCCTCGTGTCCACTGGTTGTCTCGCTTGCCCCTCGGCTTAGAGCCATGCACTGTCGAGTACGGCGCGGTTCGAGAGCCGCACGTCTCCTTGCGTCTCCCGGCGCCACAACGACTTTGTTCGGCTTGTGTCCGCCAGCGGGCCAAAGCAGTTGGGGAAAGTGGTTTGAAGGGGAACAGCTTAGATCACGTTATGCTGGATTTCTGGGCCAAATCGCGTCGGGATGGTGATTTGGCACCCATGCACAGCATAGCGCATCACGGGATGGATGTGGCGGCATGTGCGTCGGTCCTTCTTGACACGTTCCGGGCGCCCGTCGGGGTCCCGTCCGAAGCACTGGCGGCGCTGATCGCCTTGCACGATATCGGCAAGTTCACTCGCACGTTCCAGGGTAAGGTGGAGCCTCTCTGGCCGCCATCGCTCGGCCCATACGAAAAGCCGGTCGCCGGCTATCCCCACGACGACTGCGGCTTCGCACTGCTGGCCGGTGAACTCGCGGAGCAGCTAGACCCGTTGTTCGCCAATTGGCGCAGCGCTAGCGCGCGCGACCCGCTGTTGCGCGCCATCACCGGCCATCACGGCCGACCGCCGCATGACAACCGGGATCTGCCGCGCAAGGTCGCCGGCCCGGTCTGCATCGCCGCGGCATCGACCTTCATCGATGCCGCGCTGAACGCAATCGACCCGCCGCCGCTGCCGCTGCTCGCGGCCAACGACCGGCATCACCTCGCCTGGTTTCTTGCCGGGCTGGTGGTGCTGGCGGACTGGCTGGGCTCGGGACGGGGCTGGTTCACACCCGTCATTGCCGCCGAACACGCCAACCTCGGTCGCTACTGGCACGAAATTGCGCTGCCGCGTGCTCGCCGGGCGGTGAAGGAAGCTGGGGTTTTGCCATCGCCCGTGTCGCTCGCAACCGGCATCGCCACGCTGTTCCCCGAAATCGGCGATCCACGCCCGGTGCAGGAGTGGGCGGAATGCGTGGTGCTTCCGGAGGGCCCCGCGCTGTTCACGATCGAGGATGCGACCGGCTCGGGCAAGACGGAGGCTGCGCTCGTGCTCGCGCATCGACTGATGGCAGCCGGCCGCGCCGAGGGGCTGTTCTGCGCCCTCCCAACCATGGCAACTGCCGATGCGATGTATGCGCGTCTAGAGCGGGCTTACCTGCGCCTGTTCGCGCCCGACGCGCGGCCCTCGCTTGTGCTCGCCCATTCGCGGCGTAGCCTGAACGCACGGTTCACCGAAAGCATCCTGCAGGCCGCAGCCGATCCGTCCGAGGACACCGCGGAGCCGGCCGATCAGCCTGCGGGTGCCCAATGCGCCGGCTGGATTGCCGATGATCGGCGCAAGGCATTTCTCGCCGAGATTGGCGTCGGCACACTCGATCAGGCGCTGATCGGAGTGCTTCCGACGCGCCATGCGCCGCTGCGGCTGCTCGGGCTGTCAAGGCGGGTGCTCGTGATTGACGAGGCGCACGCTTACGACACTTACATGACCGAAGAACTGAAGCGCCTGCTCTCCTTCCACGCGGCGCTCGGCGGCAGCGCCATCGTGCTCTCGGCCACGCTCAGCGCTAGGCAGCGCGCCGAGCTTGCAGCGGCCTTCCTAAGCGGCCTCGGTTGCACGGCTGAACCGGACGGGGCCACCGCCTACCCGCTTGTTACCGTCGTCTCCGCTGCAGGCATCACCGCCGAGCCCCGCCCCATGGCACCGGAGATGCGCCGTAGCGTGGCCGTCGAGCGCATTGCCGACGAGGCGGCTGCGATCCAGGCGATCGCCGAGGCAGCTCGGCAGGGCGCAGCGGTTGCTTGGGTCCGCAACGCGGTGGACGATGCGATCGGCGCGCATGCCGCTCTCCAAGGGCTCGGCCTCGATCCCCTTTTATTCCACGCGCGCTTCGCCATGGGCGATCGGCTGGGGATCGAGCACAAGGTGCTGGCCCGTTTCGGCCGGACCTCGTCGGCAGATCAGCGGCGAGGCGTGCTGGTGGCGACCCAAGTGGTCGAGCAGAGCCTCGATCTCGATTTCGATCTGATGGTCACCGATCTTGCCCCGGCCGACCTACTGATCCAGCGCGCTGGCCGGCTGTGGCGCCACGCGCGCGGCGCGCGCCCGGTTCGCGGCCCACGTGTTCTCCTGCTTGCGCCCGAACCGATCGACGATCCGCCGGAGGATTGGCTCGGCCCCGAGCTACGCCGCACCGGCGCGGTCTACGTGGACCACGCCTTGCTTTGGCGCAGTGCGCGCGTGTTCCTCCACGCCGGCGCTATCGCAACGCCCGACGGCATCCGCGCGCTGATCGAGGTCGCCTACGATCAGGATGCTCCTGGTGCCGAGCCGCCGGCGCTCGGCCGCGCGACCAGGCGGGCGGAGGCCGAGCGGCTCACCGCCCGCGGCATCGCCTGGCAGAACCTGTTGCAAATCGACAAGCCCTATCGTCGCGACGCCGGGGTGTGGGAGCCGGACGTGCGCACGCCGACGCGCCTCGGCGATCCGCAGCTCGTGTTCCGTCTCGCTCGCATCGAGGATGGGCGCGTCGTGCCCTGGTTCCCGGACGCGATTCCGAATCGGGCCTGGGCGCTCTCCGAGGTTTCGGTCCGCGCCGCGCGCCTGTCGGGTGCCGCCCCAGATGCCGCGACCCAGCCGCTTGTCACGGCCGCGAAGGAAGCTTGGCGGGTCTGGGATCGCGCCATTCCGGTGCTGGTGTTGCGCCCTGACAACGAGGACACTTGGCGCGGTATGGGAATGGATCGCGATGGAGAGAGCCAAGCCGTGACATATAAGTCGATACGTGGTCTTATCATCGGTGAGGTTCCCATTGCGGGATGAACCGTGTGTTCGGCGTAATGAATCGCTGAAGAGTTCCCCGCGTTGGCGGGGATGAAGTCATCCGGAAAATGCATGCCAGCTATGCGTTGACTAAATTACTTCGCTTAAACAACGAGGTAAGCTTTCCAAACTGGCGCCGGAACGGCACGCGACAGTCTGCAAGTGTGTTCGGTGCAATGATCGCTCAAGAACGTTCTTGACACCGACGCAGCGGTACGCTCGAAGACAGCCGCCGGGCCACGTCACCCGGCGGCCGCAGTCCGACCAGATTGTTGCGAAAGGAGAATGCCTCGTGTGGTCCGCGAGCCCTAGAAGAGCACCCACGCGCCACTAAGTGCCGCGTCCCGTGCTGGACCGTTGCAGCGATCCAGCACGGGGATTGGCACGACTCGGACTGCCTGTCCACCCTTTCGAAGATGCCAACGTGCTGAATTTGATCAACGACGCATGGCTTCCCGCCCGCCGCGCGGACGGAAGCGCCGACATCATCCGCCCGGCCGACATCACCCGCGACATCGCAACCAATCCGGTCGTCGCCATCGACTGGCCGCGGCCCGATTTTCGCGTGGCCGCGCTCGAACTCCTGATC
>Ga0073928_10006577_pt1 | contig 15558 bp, 12 predicted proteins | sample PaiPotPPA55metaG_FD_76969 | JGI IMG/M metagenome (GOLD analysis project Ga0073928, IMG submission 76969) | Iron sulfur acid spring bacterial and archeal communities from Banff, Canada, to study Microbial Dark Matter (Phase II) - Paint Pots PPA... ... | reverse complement strand
GCATGGCGAACTCCCAGGTGAGATTGGTTATTCGCTATCCAGCCTGGACACCCTTCGTGATCACTCACAACAGATCGACGGCTTCGCCACCCCCACGCAATGAAAACCGATCAGTCATCTAGGCCCGTGCGTCCTCGCCAGCGTCGGCGTCGGCGTCGGCCTCCGCCTCGGCCATGGTGGCGCTCCAGCTCGCCAGCAGCTTGAGCGCGTCCTCGCTCGCGCTGCCGGGAGGTGCGCTGTACATCGCGACCTGCAGTCCGCTCTCGTCGGGCAGCAGCATCGTCTCGTGCTCGAGCTCCAGATCGCCGACCACCGGGTGCCGCAGGCGCTTGAGGCCTTCGCGGAACACGTGCACGTCGTGCGCGCCCCACAGGACGCGGAAGGCATCGCTCCGGGTGGAGAGCTCGCCGATCAGGTTCGACAGCTCGCGGTCGTAGGGATTCTTCGCCGCCTCGAGACGAAGTGACCCGACGACGTTCCTGGAGACCCGTTCCCAGTCGAGGTAGAAGCGCTGACCTGCGGCGGTGAGGAAGCTGAAGCGGGCCGAGTTCGCGTGGCACGTGGGATCGGCGTACATCTCGGAGAACAGCGCGCGCCCGAGCGGGTTGGCGGCCACGAAGTCGAACCGGTTGTTGCGCACGATCGCCGGCACCGTGGGCATCGCGTCCAGTATCCGCTGCACAGTAGGCCGCACGCCGGCCGCGGCGGGGCGGCGCCGAGCACGCGCGGGCGTCGTGTTCGCCGCTCGGGCAAGGTCGTAGAGGTGCGTACGCTCGGTCTCATCGAGCCGCAGAGCCTGCGCCAGGGCGTCAAGGACACCGTCGGACACCCCGCCGAGGTTCCCGCGCTCCAGGCGCGTGTAGTACTCGACACTCACCCCGGCCAGCTGCGCCACCTCGCCACGGCGCAGCCCGGCGACCCGGCGGCTGCCGTAGACGGGCAGACCGGCCTGCTCCGGCGTGACCCGGTCACGGCGGGACTTCAAGAAATCGCGGATCTCCGCCCGGTTGTCCATACTTCCAGCGTAAGCGCGGGCCGCTGCGCGAGGGGGTCCCTGACAGTACCCCCACCAGTAGGGACTCGCTCCGCACGCCGTCCCGTGCTTGCGTGGAGCCTGCAAGCCGAACTACGCGAAGAGAGAAGCACCTGTGGACACACGCATTCTCGGCAGCAGCGGCCTGGAGGTCTCGGCCATCGGCCTCGGCTGCATGACCATGACCGGCGGCTACGGCGTCCGGCCCGACCGTGACGCGATGATCGGCCTGATCCGCGCGGCCGTCGAACGCGGCGTCACCCTCTTCGACACCGCGGAGGCCTACGGTCCGCACGCGAACGAGGAGCTCGTCGGCGAGGCGCTTGCCCCGCTGCGCGAAAGGGTCGTGATCGCGACGAAGTTCGCCGCGGACATCGACCCGGTCGAACGCAAGCCCCGTGGACGGATGCTGCTTCCCGACGAGGTCGCCCGCGCCGCCGACGGCTCACTCCGGCGGCTCGGCGTCGAAACGATCGACTTGTACTACCAGCACCGGGTCAATCCCGCGGTCCCGATCGAGGAGTACGCCGGGGTCGTCAAGGAACTGATCGCGGCCGGGAAGGTCAAGCACTTCGGCATGTCCGAGGCCGCCGCGTCCACCATCCGCCGTGCCCACGCCGTGCAGCCGGTCACCGCCATCCAGAGCGAGTATTCGCTCTGGTGGCGCCGACCCGAGCAGGAGGTGCTCGACGCCTGCGAGGAACTCGGCATCGGCTTCGTGCCCTTTAGCCCGCTCGGCAGGGGCTTCCTGACCGGCACGGTCGATGCGTCGACCAAGTTCGAGGAGGGCAACGACCTGCGCGCCCAGATCCCGCGCTTCGCCGCGGACGCCCTGCCGCAGAATATGGCCCTGGTCGAGGAGGTCAAAGCGGTCGCTGCGGCCAAGGATGTGACGCCGGGACAGGTGGCGCTGGCCTGGCTGCTAGCTCGCAAGTCGTGGATCGTTCCGATCCCGGGCACCACGAAGCTGCACCGGATGGAGGAGAACAGCGCGGCTGCAGACGTCGTCCTTACCGCCGGCGAGCTGTCGCAACTGACCGACGCCTCCGACCGGATCGAGATCCAGGGCGGCCGCTACCCCGATCACCTCGAGGCCGCGACCAACCTTTGATCCAGTGCCATTCACGCAGTGGCCATTCATGAAAAGACCGGCTGCGGTAGGGCGCAGTTCGCCGCACGGTCACCCCGAGGGCCCATAGTTGTCTGAACAACTTCCGGTTCTGTGAGGGGAATCTCTCCTGTGAAACGCTCCTGGTCAGCGATGATCGGCACACTGGCGCTGCTGTTCGCGGCGCTTGTGTGCGCTCCCAACGCCTTCGCGGCGACCACAAGCGCCAACCTCATCGTCGACGGCGACGCCAACGCCGGTTACTGCACCACCGACTGGACCGCCGCCACCACGGTGCCCGGCTGGAAGGTCGTCTCCGGCAGCCCCGACGTCGTCTGCTCCTCGGCGGGCAGCTTCGGCTATCCCGCCGGCGCGACCGCCGATCCGGCGTTCTTCGCGCCGGGGAACCAGGGCGACGGCTCCGTCGCGCAGACGGTCGACGTGTCATCGGCGGCCTCGGCGATCGACGCCGGGGGAGTGAACTTCAACCTGTCGGGCTGGCTCGGCGGCTGGACCACGTACTCCGGCTATACCGAGGTATCCGTCCAGTTCCTCAACTCCGCAGGCGCGCAGCTGGGCGCCGCAGCGTCTCTGCCCACTGTCACCGAATCCCAGCGCGGCGGCAAGACGGAGTTCCTCGCCCGCTCGACCAGCGGCGCGGTCCCGACGGGCACGCGCTCGATCCTCGTGCAGCTAGCGTTCGTCGACAGTTCCAGCGAAGCCGGATACGCCGAGCACCTGTCGCTGACGCTCAACACCCCGGTTACCGCACCCACGCTCGCTCCGCCGACGTCCTCGGTCCCCGGGTACAGCCACGTGTTCACGATCATGATGGAGAACACCGACTACAACGAGGTCGTGAACAACCCAACGGACACGCCGTACCTCCACACTCTGATGTCTGAGGGTGCGACGATGGCGAACTACCACGGCGTCTACCACCCCAGCGACGAGAACTACATGGCGATCGCCGGTGGCGACACCTATGCGACCGGCGCCACGTACTGGCCGAACATCAAGGACCCGAACAAGAACATCGGGGACGAGTTGGCGGCCAAGGGCGAGACGTGGAAGGCATACGAACAGGGCATGGGCACGCCGTGCAACACCACCACAAAGTACGACTCGTACTACGAGCCCGATGATTCGCCGTTCATCAACTTCACCGACGTGTCCGGAAACTCCGCCTACTGCCAGGCGCACCTGTTCGATACCAGCCAGCTCACCACCGACCTGGCCAGCGCGTCGACCACGCCGAACTTCTCGTGGATCGCAGCCGACGACTACAACGACGGAGAGGCCTCCGGCAACGGTTCGGCCACCAGCCTGCAGGTCCAGGACAGCTGGATCAAGCAGACCGTCGCGCCCATCCTGAGCTCGCCGGCCTGGACCACGCAGAAGTCCCTGCTGGTCATCACATGGGACGAGGACGAGACCGAGCCGGACAACCACGTCGCCACGATCGTCCTCGGCTCGCAGGGCACGGTTCCGGCCGGCACGGTCAGCAACTCCCGTTACGACCACTACAGCACCGGGCGCACCATCGAGCAGGCCCTCGGCATCGCGCCGATCACCGCCAACGACGAGTACGCGACCCCGCTCAACGACGCGTTCACCGGCACGAGTTCCTCGTCGGCGCCGAGCACGATCGTCCCGGGAAGCACGACGGTCGCGGCCGGGCAGGCGCTGACGGTCTCGTATCAGACCACGGCAAGCAATTCGAGCTCCGAGAACTGGGTCGGCCTCTATCCGGTCGGCGTGACTCCGGGTTCTCAGGGCTCGAGCGCGTGGGAGTGGGCTGCCGGCACCAGCGGCACGGCCACCTTCCCGGCCAGTTCCCTGCCCGCCGCCGGAACATACGCGCTCTGGTATTTGTACGACAACGGCTACAGCGTGCTCGCCGGGCCGACCGACGTCACGATTCAGTAGATCAGTAGTGGATCAGTAGCTAAGCCAAGCCCCTGAGCTGTTCCGGATCCGGTCTCGTTGCCGGATCCGGAACAGCCGAGCAGTACGTCAGTCGGTCCAGTTGCGCTTGATGAACTCGGCGGCGGAGTTCAGCGCGCGGTCCGCTTCGTCGAGTACTGCGGCGAAGCCCTGGAAGACGTGCGGCACTTCCGGCCAGACCTGAAGTTCGACGGCCACGTCGTGCTCGCCGGCGCGGGCGGCGAGGCGGACGGCGTCGTCGAGCAGGATCTCGTGCGAGCCGACCTGGATGAGCAGCGGGGGCAGGCCGGTGAGGTCGCCGAAGATGGGGCTGGCCAGCGGCGCGGCGGCGTCGTGGTCGCCGAGGTAGTCGCGGGCCCTGGTGCGCAGGGCCTTGGGGGTGAGCGCGGGGTCGAGATCGGCCTTTCCGGTCGCGCTGGCGCCAGACAGGGTGAGGTCGACCCAGGGGGAGAAGATCGCTGCCGCGGCGGGCTGCGGCAGGTCGGTGTCCTTGAGCGCGACGAGCGTCGCGGCGACCAGACCGCCGCCGGCCGACTCGCCGACGAACGCGATCCGCTCGCTCGGCACGCCCTCTTGGAGCAGCGCGCGGTAGGCGGCGACGGCGTCGTCGATGGCTGCGGGGAAAGGGTGTTCGGGGGCGAGACGGTAGTCGACCGAGATGGCCCGGGCCCCGACACGGCGGACGACGTCTGCGGCCAGGCCCACGGAGTCGGGCGCGGAGCCGAGGGCGTACGCGCCGCCGTGGAAATAGAGCACGACGACCGACGGGTCGAGCTCCGGGATCTCGACGGTCACGACGGGCACGCCGCCAAGCTCGCCCTGCTTCGCCGTCACGTCGTCGGGCAGCGGGATCGAGGAGATCATCTCGTGGAAGATCGCGCGCTGCTTGGCGACGTCGCCGCCGACGTCGAGTGGGCCGTGCCGCAGGAGTTCGTCGAGGGCCTGGCGCTGCTGCTGGGTCATGAGGGCCTTTCGCGTTTGGATCAGAGGACGCGGGGATGGGGAACGGTCAGCGCGGCGGGCCGATGATGATGTTGCCGTACTTGTCCGCGAGTTCGGGGTCGGGCACCACCTTGAAGTCCGGCGGACGCGGCGTGGACTTGTCGCGGCCGGTCTCCCGGAACATCCCTTCGATGCCGGCCGGCGTGTTGATCATCAGCAGGTCGGCCTTCTTGGAGGTGATGCGGTATCCGTGCGGGATCTGTTTGGGCAGGAACACGATGCCGCCCTCCGAAAGCTCGTACTCCTTGTCGTCGCACCACACCAGCGCGGTGCCCTTGAGCAGGAGGAAGACCTCGTCCTCACGGGTGTGCTGGTGGTAGGGAGGCGCCTCTCCCTCGGCGACGTCGAAGCGTCCGATCATCAGCTGGCCGTCGGTGGCTTTGCCGTCGAGCAGCATCGCCAGGGTGCCGCCGTCGAGCCATTCGAGTTGCTGCTGCTGTTCGGGCTGGGCGAGGTAGACCATGCTCATGGTGGACTCCGTTCAGTTGCGGGGGAGTTCGTGCAGGCGGCACGCGAGGAAGGACATCGGCAGCAGTTCCACCCGCAGGTCGTAGACGTCTCCGGGCAGGCGGGACTCGATCTTCGAGTGCAGATGGAACGGGCGCATGTCAGAGGTCAGTTCCGGATCCTCGGCGCGGTGTGACGCACGCAGCCAGCCCTGGGTGACCTTGATCGGCAGCCCCGCGCCAGGGTCGGCGGGGACCAAATGGAACGCGGTCTCGCGTCACGACGTCGGCGTCGACGTCGACCATGATGATCCGTTTCTGTCTGGCGAGGATGAATTTGGAGCAGACGTCGGCGGCCACCTAAACGGACGATATCGTCCGCTTGAAAGGGTGTCAATGACACCGGCGGGGTCCCGACCGGGGTGCGCGATGGTGTCATCATCGGGTTTGTGACGAAGGCACAGTCGAACGAAGGCGTCCGGCGGCGGGAGTTGCGGCGTGATGCGGCGGACAACAGGGACCGGGTGCTGGCGGCCGCTGCCGCCGCGGTCCGGCGCGAGGGCACCGGGGTGCCGATGGCGACCGTAGCGGCGGACGCGGGAGTCGGGGTGGGCACCGTCTACCGCCACTTCCCGTCGCGCGAAGCCCTGCTCGGAGCCCTGACGTACCGCTCCTTCCAGCTCGTGCTCGACGCCGCGAGCAGGGCTGCGCAGAGCGAAGGGTCGGGTATCGAAGCCGTGCGCTGCTTCCTCGACCAGACCGTCGAGCACGGCCCCGACCTCGTGCTGCCGCTGCACGGCGGTCCGCTCGTGGCCGACCGGGAGACCGACGCCCTCCAGGCCGAGGTGCGTCGGACGATGGGCGCGCTGTTGCACAGAGGGCGGGATGACGGCACGATCCGGCGCGACGTGCGCACTCGCGACCTCGTGCTGTTCGGCGCGCTCTTGGCACAGCAACTGCCGCACGTGCCGAACTGGAATGAAAATGCGCGCCGCCTGGTGGATATCTACATCGCCGGCATGGCGCCCACCGCGCAACCGCTCAGGAGCTGAAACATCAACTTAAACATGAACAAGGTGGACTACAGGGTCACCCTGTAGTCCACCTTGTTCAAATTGTATACGGGTACGGCTCGGTTATGGCAGATTCCACGCCTGGTTGCTGCTCCCGCCGCACGCCCAGATCTGAACCTGGGTGCCGGACCCGCCGTACCCGGTGTCGTCGAGGCACTTGCCCGACTCCGGATTGAGCAGAGCGCCGTCGGATTGCGGTACCCAGACCTGGGCACCGGTGCCGTTGCAGGTGTAGAGGTCTACCGCAGCCCCGTTGGCGGTGCCGGCGCCGTTCACGTCCAGGCACATGCCTAGGACTTGCAAGGTATTGCCGGACGCCACGGTCCAGTTCTGCGCGTTCGTACCGTTGCACGTGTAGACCTGGATCGGGTTGTAATCCGCGGTGCTTGCGGCACGATCATCCAGGCACAGGCCTTGGTAGCCGGTGATCGGACCGGACCCGGGCGGCGGGTTCGTGCTACCGCCGCCGATGTTGACCGAGTACGAGTTCGTGGCCAGGCCTGCGCCGCCCTGCCACATCTCGAACCCGGCTTCCAGGTCGATCAGGTAGTCAGAGTTGGTCATATAGCCGCGGGTGACCGAGTCGGCGGCCAACAGGCCCACGTCGAGGTTACTGACCGAGGTGGTCCCGGTGTTCAGCACGTAGGAGACGACGTTCCAGATGCTGTCGCGCGCCTCCCAGACGGTGTAGGTGTGCCCGCCGACGGAGACGTTGCTGGCGACCACCGAGCCGGCGGGTTGGACACCTCCGTTGTGGTTGATCCAGATCATCATCTCCTCGGCGTTGGGCTGGCCGGAGGTGGTGGGCGTCTGGTTGAACCAGATGTCGTACGCCACGTCGTAGGCGCCGGTGTAGGTCTGAGTGGTGTTCCAGCTCGTGGTGACGTCGCCCGGGGTCATGCTGCCGACCTGGATCGGCAGTCCGCTATTGGTGGTGCAAGATCCCCAATGGCAGCCCTTGTAGATCGCGGCATAGCCGCCGGGAGCGCCGTTCGTCGGCAGGTTGATGGCCGAGTTTGCGACGGTGAAGTCGGCGTTGCCGTCCGTGGTGACGCACTCGGACGCGCTGGAGTTCCATTCGTTGTTCTCCACCGTGTACGCGCCGCCGGCCACGGATGCGGTCTGCGAGTTGCACAGGGTGGTGGCGGCCTCGGCCGTCGTGGCGTTGACGGCGAGCGCGGCCGACGCGGCAAACGTGGTGGCCGCGACGACGAGCGGAATGAGTATTCGTTCCCTGAGTTTCATGGATTTCATGTGGGTTGATCCTTTCCTCGTGCGGCACCGCCGTGGCGCCGCCCGCGCAGGGCGACGCCACGGCGGTGCACGTCAGGGCAGCGTCCAGGACTGGTTGGCCGAGCCGGTGCACGCCCAGATCTGTACCTGGGTGCCGGGCGTGGTGGAGAAGCCGGTGTCGTCGAGACAGGCGCCGGACTGCGGGTTGACCAGCGACCCGTTGGCTCCGGCCTGCCAGACCTGTGCCCCGGTGCCGTTACAGGTGTAGAGGTCCACCAGGGTGCCGTTGGTGGTCCCGCCGCCGGTCACGTCCAGGCACTTGCCCAGGGCCTGGATGGTCGAGTTGGATTCGACCGTCCACTGCTGTGCGTTGGTGCCGTTGCAGGTGTAGATATCCACCTTCGTGCCGTTGGCGCTGTTGGCTCCGGCCACATCCAGGCACAGGCCCTGATAGCCGGTGACAGCTCCGGTCGAGGTGCCCCCGCCGCCGTTCGAGGATCCCGGCTGGGCCCACACCTCGTTCGCGGACCCGCTGCAGGCCTGGATCTGGAGTTGCGTGCCGAGTGTGGTGGAGGAGCCTGGGTCGGTGAGGCAGAGTCCTGACTGCGGGTTGAGCAGCTCGCCGTTGGACTGCGGCTGCCAGACCTGGGCGCCGGTACCGTTGCAGGTGTAGAGGTCGACCAGGCTGCCGCTGGCGGTCCCGCCGCTGGCCACGTCCAGACAATTGCCGTCGGCCTGGAGCGTGCCGTTGGCTTCCTCGGTCCACTCCTGCCCGTTGGTTCCGTTGCAGGTGTAGATGTCGACCGCGGAGCCGGGAGTGTTGCTGTCACTGGCCAAGTCCAGGCACAGCCCGTTGTAGCCGACCAACGGAGTGGCCGGCAGGGCCGCGGCCGGGACCACAGTCCACATGAACGAGGTGCTCGCCTGCGCTCCGTTGCCGTCCTTGGCGGTGACCGTCACCGTGCTTGACCCAGCGGTGCTGGGTGTGCCGCTGAGGGTTCCGCTGGTCGAGGAGATGGAGACGCCCGCCGGAAGACCAGTCGCCGAGTAAGAAAGCGTCTGCCCGCTCGTGGAGTCCGCGGCACTGACCGCCACCGACGCGGCCTTGCCCGCGAGTCCTTCCTGCGGTCCGGGGGCGGTGATGGTCACCGGCTGGCCGAGCTGGGCGGAGGCGACCGCGAGGGTGCCGGACAGCGGCAGGCTGGCGTTGGAGTCGCCGACTTCGATGCCGTAGTTGCCGGTACTGGTGGCCCAGGCGTTGCTGCTGGAATTCCAGTACTGCAGGTTCTGCTGGGTCAGCTCGAACGTCACCGTCTGGCTGGCTCCGGGTTGCAGGTTTACCCGCTGGAAGCCTTCGAGCTGCAGCGGCGGCTGCCCGGACGCGGTCGGGTCGTCCACGTAGAGCTGCGCCACGTCGGCGCCCGCCCGGCTGCCGGTGTTGGTGACGGTTGCGGTCACCGTGGCCTGGCCGCCCGCGGTCAGCGAGCCGACGTGCAGGTTGCTGAACGAGAAGCTGGTGTACGACAGGCCGAATCCGAACGGGAACTGCGGCGTGAGGTTGTGGCTGTCATACCAGCGGTAGCCGACGTCCACGCCCTCGGAGTACTGCACTGTCCCGTTCGTGCCGGGCCACTGCGCGCTAGTGCTGGCCGGGACCTGCGAAAGCGAGGTCGGGAACGTCACGGTCAGGTGGCCGGACGGGTCGGTGTTGCCGAACAGGAGGCTGGCGATCGCGGTGCCGTCCTCCTGGCCGGGGTACCAGGCCTCGAGTACGCCCTTGACCGAGGAGAGCCACGGCATGGTGATCGCGGATCCGGTGTTGAGCACGACGATCGTGTTCGGATTCGCCGCGGCCACGGCCGAGATCAGCGCGTCCTGCGTGCTGCCCAAGTCGATGCTGCTCAGGTCGCTGCCCTCGGACTCGTTCAGGCTGGCGAAGACGACTGCGACGCTCGACGAAGCGGCCGTCGAGGCGGCCGAGCTGTCCGACGTGCCGGCGTTGTAGTTCACTGAGACGCCGCTGGGCGCGGCCGCCTGGATGCCCTGGAGCGGGGTGACGGTGCCGCTGGAGTTCACTCCGGCGCTACCGCCGCCGGCGGTCAGCGGACTGGTCGAGGCGTCCGCCCCGATCACGGCGATCGACTTGTCGGACGACGTCAGCGGAAGGACGTTGCCGCTGTTCTTCAGCAGGACGGTGCCCTCTTCGGCCAGCGCGGTCGCGTCGGCCTGGTCGGCCGCGTTCGTGGCGGTCGCGGCCGGCGAGCCGGTCGGCGACTTGTCGAACAGGCCGAAGCCGAACATCTCGGTGAGGATCGAGGCGACCTCGGAGTTGATCGTGGACTGGCTGACCTGGCCGGAGCTGACCGCGGACTGCAGCGCGCCGCCGTAGAAGCCGTCGTTGCCCGGCATGTCCATGTTCAGGCCCGAGTTGGCGGAGGCGGCGGTGGCGTGGGTGCCGCCCCAGTCGGAGGTGACGAAGCCGGTGAAGCCGTATTGCTGGCGCAGCACCGTGTTGAGCGTGTACGGATCCTGACAGGCGGGCGTGCCGTTGATGGTGCTGTAGGAGCACATCACCGACGAGGCGGCGCCCTGCTGGACCGCGGCCTGGAAGGCCGGGAAGTAGATCTCCTGCTCGGCCTGAGTGCTGACGACGGCGTTATCGGAGGAGGTGTTGCGGTTGGTCTCCTGGTTGTACACCGCGTAGTGCTTGACCTGGGCCATGGTGCCGGCGGACTGCACGCCGCGGATGTCGCCCGCGCCCAGCTGGCCGTTGAGGTACGGGTCCTCGCCGATCGACTCGAAGGCGCGGCCCCAGCGCGGGTCGCGGTCGATGTTGATGGTGGGTCCGAGGTCGATCGTGGTGCCCTTGGCGGCCTGCTCGGCGCCGATCACCTGGCCGTACTCCTGCTCGGCCGCGGTGTCCCAGGTCGCCGCGACGTCGACCGGCGCGGGCAGTTGGGTCACGTTCGTCAGGTTGTCGCCGACGCCGGCCGGTCCGTCCTGCAGGTTCATCGCCGGTATGCAGAGCGAGCCGATCGCCGGGGTGAAGCCGACGTAGCTGGACCCGCTCGCCCCGGTCATCAGGGAGATCTCCTGGGCGAGGGTCATCTTGGACATCAGCTCGCTGACGCGCTGGGCGATCGGCGCGGTCGAGTCCACCCAGGGACAGCCGGCGGGGACGGCGGCTTGGGCGGGCCCCGCGGCACCGACCGTGGCGAACAGGCCGGCCGAGGCCGTCACCAGCGCCACCGCCAAGGTGCGCGAGGTTCTGAGCCTCGATGATCTCTTTCGGGACAAGTGCACGATGCCTCCAGACATCCGCCGCATCGTCGCGGCGCCGGTGACGCGAAGCACAGGGCTGCGCAGCCCGGCGGTGATCTCGGATCACGAGGGTGTCGGAGGGTCGCCAGGCTGCTGAGAATCTGCCGAGTGTATTCACGTTGTGGGTAACGAACGGCGGGCTATACTAGCGAGTAGCTAGTAACCATTAACTTGGGTGTGCGACGGGAATGTATTGCGCGGTCGGCCGGTCCGCAAGGGGTCGGCGGGTCGGTAGCATGGCGACCGCACACACCCGTGAGCCCACACGAGCCCAACCGCCGGGACGGGGAGAGAACGTAGACATGGCTGAGGAGGCGCCCACCTACCGGCGCGGTCGGCCTCGTCTGCCGGCGACAGAGCGGCGGCGGCAGATCATCGACGCCGCCACCAGCGTGATCGCCGACCGCGGCTTCTGGGGCGTGTCCATGCAGGACATCGCAGACCGCTGCGGGCTGACCGTCCCCGGCCTACTGCGTCACATGGAGTCGAAGGTCGGACTCCTGGTCGCAGTCCTCGAACACCGCGACGTCGAGGACGCCCGCTCCCTGCGCGTTCATCTGGGCGCCAGCGAGGACGAAGTACCCGAGGACTGGGGAACCAGCCGCCCCGCGGGTATCGATCTGCGCCAACTGTGCGCCGCGACCATGCGCCGCAACGCCATCCAGCCCGAGATCGTCCGGTTGTTCACCGTGCTGGCCGCCGAGTCCCTGGAGCCGGCCCACCCCGCCCACGCCTACTTCGCCAGGCGCCAGCAAGTGGCAGCGGCCGCCTACGCCGCGCTCGCCGAGCCCCTCACCGACCGGCCCGTCCTGCTCGCCAGGCAGATCATGGCGATGATGGACGGCCTGCAGATCCAGTGGCTGCGCAACCCGGAGGCCACCGACCTGGTGCAGGAGTGGGAGACCGCCGCCGAGGCGCTGTTCGCCTGGTTCGCTTGAGGGTTGAGGTCGGGGTGGGCGGGCGCAGCGAGGAACACCGCTCCGCGACTCAAAATGTTGTCGCCAGCTACCAGCGCGGCCCGGTTCACGCCGCGACCCGAGTCCCGACTACCTCAACCGACCCTCAAGCACCACACCACCTCGCTGCGCCCGCACGCCCGCCCCGACCTCAAGCCTCACTCCCGTCGCACAGGGTCAGGCCTGCGCGGAGGCCGGTTCGAGCGCTTCGTCGATTTCGGCGAGCTCGGCCAGGCTCGGCACCCATGCTCCGGCCGCGGCGTTGGCTCGCACCTGCTCGGCGGACGTTGCCCCGGCGATCACAGATGCGCAGCCGGGCCGTGCGGCGAGGGCGCCGATGCCGATCTCGAGCACGCTCCGGCCGTGGGCCTCACCCCACGCGGCGAGCCGCTCGACCGCGTCGAGGTACGCCTCGGTGACCCGCTCCGGCCGCGAGGCAAGCCGCGAACCCTCGGGAACGCCCGTCGCCCGGCGCACCTTGCCGGTCAGCAGGCCGTTCGCGAGCGGGAAGTAGGGGAGCACGCCGAGGCCGTAGTGGATCGACGCGGGCACCACCTCCTGCTCGACCTTGCGCTCCAACAGCGACCACTCGTTCTGCGCCGAGCTGAACGGAACGGCGCCGATCTCCCGGGCGACGTGCGCGGCCTCGGCGATCTGCCAGCCGGTCAGGTTGGAGTGCCCGATGTAGCGCACCTTGCCCTCCCGCACCAGCTCAGCGAGTGCGGCGAGAGTCTCCGCGATCGGCGTGACCGGGTCGGGGGTGTGCAGCTGGTAGAGGTCGATGTAGTCGGTCTGCAGGCGACGCAGCGACTCCTCGACGGCGCGCCGAATATAGGCGCGGCCGCCCTTGGCTCCGGCCGCGACGCCGTAGCCCATGTCGAAATGCTGATGACCGAACTTGGTGGCCAGCACTACCTCGTCGCGCCGCCCCTTGAGCGCCTGCCCGAGGAAGGTCTCCGAGCCGCCGCCCTGGCCGTACATGTCAGCGGTGTCGAACAGCGTCACCCCGGCGTCGATGGCCGCGTCGACCACCGTCTGCGTCCGGTCCGCGTCGAGCCGTGAGCCGAAGTTATTGCAGCCCAGGCCGACGATGGAGACGAGGAGCCCACTGTTGCCAAGTGTCCGATATTCCATGGGTCCACTCTATTACCCGTGATCATCGTCGCCTCGCGGCGACGCGTGCGGCCAGTACCACAGCACCCTTGTCGGTGGACTCGGCCATACTGCTGATATGACCGATGCACCCACCCGGCCTAGCCCCGAAGACGACGACCCGTATCTGTGGCTTGAAGACGTGACCGGCCAGGCAGCGATGGACTGGGTCCGCGAGCGCAATGCCGAGACCCTGCCCGCGCTCACCCAGTCTCCCCGGTTCGCGCAGCTGCGCGACGCCAACCGGGAGGTGCTGGACTCGACCGACCGCATTCCCTACGTCAGCCGCCACGGGGAATTCCTGTACAACTTCTGGCAGGACGCGGAGCACCCGCGCGGCCTGTGGCGACGCACCACGCTGGACAGTTACCGCACGTCGGACCCGGACTGGGACGTGCTGGTGGACGTGGACGCTCTCGCCGTGGCGGACGACGAGAGCTGGGTGTGGCAGGGCGCTGAGTTGCTGCGGCCGGGCTTCGGGCGGGCGCTGGTCAACCTGTCGCGAGGCGGGGCGGATGCGGCGGTGATCCGCGAGTTCGACCTGGCGTCCCGGGAGTTCGTGGCGGACGGGTTCACAGCACCCGAAGCGAAGACCGATATCGGCTGGATCGACCTTGATCGGGTGTACATCGGAACGGACTTCGGTCCGGGGTCGTTGACCAGCTCGGGATACGCGCGGGTGGTCAAGGAGTGGCGCAGGGGCACGCCGCTGGCCGAAGCGGTGACCGTGTTCGAGGGCAAGTCCGAGGACGTGTGGGTGTCCGCGTGGCATGACCCGGCCGAGGGGTTCGAGCGAGATTTCGTCGCGCGCAACGTCGGCTTCTTTACGCGGGAGTGGTACCTGCGCCAAGCGGACGACGAGCTGGTGCTCATCGAGCTGCCACAGGACGCGCAGGGCAGCGTTCACCGGGAGTGGCTGCTGGTGCAGTTGCGCACGCCGTGGACAGTGGGCGCGGCGAGCTATCCGGCAGGTGCGCTGCTGGTGGCCCGGTTCGACGACTTCCTCGCCAGGCGGCGGGAGTTCACGGTGCTGTTCGCGCCGGATGAACACACCGCGCTGGAGAGCTACAGCTGGACGCGCAACCACCTGATCCTGACCACGTTGGTGGACGTGAAGAGCGAACTGACCGTGCTCACTCCGCCGGCCGAGCTCACTACGACGGACACAGGCTGGTCGAAGGAGCTGCTGGCGGGAGTGCCCGAGTTCGGGCAGACCAGCATCACCGACACCGACCCGGACACCGATGACGACTTCATGATGGTGTCCAGCGGCTTCACCGAACCGGCCACGCTGCGCTACGGGCGTATCGGCGGGGACGCGGCCGTGATCAAGCAAGAGCCGGCGTTCTTCGACCCGGACGGGTTGACAGTGCGCCAGTTCTTCGCGACCTCGCTCGACGGCACCCAGGTGCCGTACTTCGTGGTGGGTCGGGAGCGGGACACGCCGGGGCCGACGTTGTTGAACGGATACGGCGGTTTCGAGGTCCCGCTGACCCCGGCGTACAGCGGGGTGATCGGGCGTAGCTGGCTGGCCAGGGGCGGCACGTACGTAGTGGCCAACATCCGCGGCGGTGGCGAGTACGGGCCGGATTGGCATAACGCTGCGATCCGCGAGAACCGGCAACGTGCGTACGAGGACTTCGCCGCGGTGGCGCAGGACCTGGTGGCGCGCGGGATCAGCACGCCGGAGAAGCTGGGCATCGAGGGAGGCAGTAACGGCGGCCTGCTGATGGGCGCGATGCTCACCCAGTACCCGACTCTGTTCGCCGCGATCGTGTGCCAGGTGCCGCTGCTGGACATGTGGCGCTATCACGAGTTGCTGGCTGGAGCTTCGTGGATGGCAGAGTACGGAGACCCGCGCGAGCCGGACGACTGGGCTTTCATCAGGTTGTACTCGCCCTACCACAACGTCGCGCCGGGGCAGCCGTACCCGCCGACCCTGTTCATGACCTCGACCAGGGACGACCGAGTGCATCCGGCCCACGCGCGCAAGATGGTGGCACGGATGCGCGAGTACGGCTACGACGTGCGGTACTACGAGAACATCGAGGGCGGCCACGGCGCCGCTGCCGACAACAAGCAGCGGGCTATGAAGTGGGCGCTGTGCTTCGAGTTCCTGTGGGAGGAACTGGGGTCGTGACCTTGCTGGCGGCTACCGTCATGGGATGGACATGGACTGGAATGTCGAAGTGGTCGATCAACTCGAGTCGCACTGGAAGCATCAGCTTCGGCCCCGGCTCGATGGGCTGACCGATCACGAGTACTTCTGGGAGCCGGTCCCTGATTG
>Ga0073928_10006576_pt1 | contig 15566 bp, 14 predicted proteins | sample PaiPotPPA55metaG_FD_76969 | JGI IMG/M metagenome (GOLD analysis project Ga0073928, IMG submission 76969) | Iron sulfur acid spring bacterial and archeal communities from Banff, Canada, to study Microbial Dark Matter (Phase II) - Paint Pots PPA... ... | reverse complement strand
GAACTCGCGGACTGGCAAAGAACCGAACACGACCGGCTACGCGACCAGGTTGCGCAACGCACACTGGAGCTGAACGAAACCTTGCACTACGCGGAAGAGAAAAACCAGCAACTGATTGAAACCCTGGGTTATGTCAGTCATGACCTTCGTGCGCCGCTGGCAACAATTACAAGCTATGCCAGACTGCTGCTGGATCTGGCGAATTCGAAGCAGGCGAGCCTGATCCAGGCAATCGAGCGAAGCGTGAACTATCAACTCGGCCTGATCGACGAGCTGGTCGGGTACGCGAAAGCCGAGTTGCAACCGTTGGATATCGTACCGGTCGCAACCGACCTGCCCGCACTTCTTGATGACATTGCCGAATACGCGCTCGCACTCTGCGCGCAACTGAACAACCAGTTCAACTATCAGGCACTCACATCGTTGCCCCGTCGACTGACGATCGACGGCCGCCGGTTGCAACAGGTCCTGCTCAATTTGCTGTCCAATGCGTCAAAGTTCACCCGTGACGGCGACGTCATGATGACGGCGAGAGCGCGCCGGCAGGACGATCAATGGCACATCGGTTTTGAAGTTGCCGATACCGGCATCGGTATCGACATTGAAGACCAGTCAAAACTCTTTACGGCATTTCGCCAGATACAGTCCGTGAACGGCAGCACGGGCCTTGGCCTTTTTATTGCGCAGCGCATTGTCAACACCATGGGCGGCGACTTGCGCGTTTCAAGCACGCCGCGTCGTGGTACCTCATTTTCTTTTGAACTCATCGTTCCCGTTGCGGAAGATGCGGATGCGTCGCTGTCGAGCGTCGTACCGTATTCCTCCGGCGGCTCCGCGCGGATCCGCCCACGACGCAAACACCGGTTCGCCCTTGCCGTTCCTCCGGAAAGCGATCGCCGGGAACTGGCAGTTCTTGCGAAGGACGGACGCCTGACCGACATAGAGCGATGGATGGAAAACATGATCACGATCCACCCTTCCAGCGCAGCGTTTCTGACTGAAATGCGGCATTGCCTGGAAGCGCTGGATTTCGCAGGCATCGAGGCTCTCGCTCTTGCACCGCGCGAAACAAACCCTGTTTTGCGGCTAACGTGACATCCATGCTTTTTCGCGTTGGGCACATCGTGCTAGCCACGGCGCAGGAAGCGTCGCATGAGGCGCGTAGCTAAGCCGCGAGGCCTGAGCGGTTAAATTGCCATGCCCGGCTCAAGCGTTACGGGTTCCTGACCCGCACAGAACCGGAGCGCGGAAAATGGACCGCGCAGAACCGTGAGCCCATTGTCGACCTCCAGCCAGTCCCCTTCCGGCAGGCCGATCACGGTCTTGTCCGAATTGGCGACAAGAAACTCTTCAATCCGCTGGTTGCGTGTTTCTCCACGATGCCCTTGCGGCAGCGCATTCGTGTAATGCGGATTGATCTGCACATCAATCAGGTTCAACGCACCGAAACCCTTCGGATCCACGATCGGCATGTCGTTCGTGGTGCTGATGGTCGGACATGCGAGATTCGCGCCTGCGCTCCAGCCAAGATACGGCGCGCCGCCGCGCACGGCGCTCGCGATAGCGTCGAGCAAGCCGCGCTCCCGACAAGTCGCCAGCAACTGGAACGTGTTGCCGCCGCCCACAATCACCAGTTCGGCCCCCGCGATAGCGGCCTGCTGCGCTTGCACCGAACCGGCTTCATCGATGGATTCGACTTCGATGCCAACCGGTTCGAGCGCTTCACGCACCGTGGCGGTGTAGTCGCTCCAGCTCATTGTCACGCCCGCGAACGGAATAAACACGGCCCGTCGCCGCGAACCGGCCAGCGCTGTGATGGCATCGAGTGCGTGAGCGAGACAACGGCCATCGGGACCGCGGGAATTGCTCAAGAGAAGTAGTTTCATGGATAGTTCCTCCGGGTTTTTGCTCACTCGCCCATGCTTGGGAATACGCCTTAGAGCAGTTCGGCCGTCAAGCGCGCGATCAACGCGTTCGAGACAATAACCGGTAATCCCGACGCGGCTTTTGCCACTTCGCGATGCCGTTCGACGAAGCCCATGCAGTCGAGAATCAGGATCTCGGCGCCCTGCTCGCGCAGACTGCGCGCTGCCTTGGCTAGTGCGTCATCGTCGTCTACATAGGGCGAAGCCGCTGCGCAGATCGGCGGACGCTGCAAGCCGGCCCACTTGTGATATTCGCTCTGGATCTGGCTTTCGAGCGGCACCACAATGCCCACCTGCCGCGCACCAGCCAGCGCTGCCGCCGCTGGCGGCACGATCCGGTCCGGTTCGACGAGCCAGGCGGATTTGCAGTGCAGGTCTTCGAACTCACCCGTGCACAGGATCAGCACCATGGTGAAGCCTTGCGCTTCGAGCGCGTCGATCTTCTGTTGCAACACGCGCCTGACAGCTGGCTTGTCCAGCACCACCGCTTCGCCGCTCAACAACCGTGAAACGAGGGTCGCGTTGCCGGGCTGCGGTGCGAAAACCGCGTCAATATCTTCGCGTCCCATTCCGTCGAGTACGCCCGAGTGAACGCACGGCAGGCCGGCAGGAAGATGGGCGTTCAGGATAGGCGTGATGTCCGCGCGCGGAGCCTGTCCGATTGTCAGCGTGCCGAGTTTGCTGGTCGTCATGTCGATTAACGTTAAAGAGCCTGACGTTTTTGCAGATGCGCGAGCGAACCGTAAAGTTCGATCAGGCGTGCATATTCACGGACATCATAGAACGCGCACGTGCCGCGGCCGAACTCCTTCGCGACCTCGACTGCGAACTTCACCGCCGCGGCAATATCGGTTTCGTGGCTCGCGCCGGTGCCGCAGCCGGGCACGACGCTCTCGGACGTGATCGCCACGCCGACGACCGGCGCGCTCGTGGCAATCGACGGCTGCATGATGCTGTTCAGATGATGTACGCCGTTGCCGTACGGCGTGATGTCCTGCGTCGTGATGGGAAACGTCACGGCCGGGCGGCCGCTGGTCATTTCCATGATGCGCAGCAAGTCCTCCGAGACGCGCAGGATGTAGCCCTCTTTCACTGTCGGCGAGAGCGCGTAGCCCTTGTGGTTGATGATGCGATTACCCTTGGTCGTATCGATGGAGAGCACGGCGTCCATCTCGTCCCAGACTTCGTGAGCATTGACCTCTTCCGTGTCGATCGGTGAGTCCATGAAATCGACCGGATCATGCGGGCGTGTAGGAGCGTCGGGGCAAATGTGCGTGGTCAGGAAAACATCGCCGGGCAGCGCATCGCCCTGGCCGCGCATCTGGGCGAGTTTCAACGCCGACGCAACCGCGGCGATAGCGCCGTCGGCGTCGGAGACCAGGCCAATGCGCGACGGCCGCGCGCCAATGCCACCAAGACGCCCGACAATGCCAAGGCTCTTCGCCGTGCCGCCGCTGCGTTTGCCCGAGTCGCCCGGAATATGGATTTTCACGAAATCGGTCGATCCCTTCGGACCACTGATCTTGAGGACGTCAACCGTGACCCCCTGGTCGCGATACGGCGCGAGCAGGTCGACGACCGTCTGGCCCGAGGCGAAGCGACTGTCGAAGGCTTCGAATACTTGAAGGGTTTGCGAAAGGCTCATAGTGTGTTGTCTCTTTGAAACGTAGTCGATCCGTGCGAACTTTCCTCGCTCAATGCGAGCGGGTACGAATCAGCGAATTGCAAAAACTATAGATCGCATCGCCTGCGATCACGCCGGCGGCAAACACTTCCAATGCGCTTTTCATCGCCGCGCCGCCACGCCGCTCGATCGCAACACGCAACGCAATGCCGACCATGACCGCCCAGCCCGCAGCCGGATTGGCGATCAGGAGGCCGGTGGCGAACAGCACGCCGAGCTGACGCTTCGGGCCGCCGATGAGTTGCAGCGCGGCGCCTGCAATCGCCCAGACGATCAGCGAGTGCATCACGCCGGGGGCGACACCCGCCTTGATCGTCGACACATAGACCTTGGCGACCGGCGGGATCTGGCCATTCGCAAAGAAGCTCGTATGCGCGAAGTAGACGACCGGAATGGCGACCACGAAAGCGAGCATCGCGGCGAGCAGTTGCTGACGCCGGCCGGCGAGTTCGAACGCAGGATCCTTGCCGTGGCCGCGCAGGATGAAGCCGGCCTTCAAGTCATAGCCCATGTCGGCGAACGCTGGACCGGTCGCAGCAGAGAAGCCGCAGAGGATCACGAGCGCCTCAGGCGGGAAGCCGATCAACATGCCGATCAGCAACGTAATCAGCGCCACCGCGAAGGCCGGAAACCAGCCCGAATGCATTGCTGCGATACCTACAATCAGTTCGTGGACGAAGGCCGCTAACGCCGCATAGACGATGAACCCGACCAGCATGCCCGGTGACATGCCGGCGTACAGGCCGCTGCCGAACGAGACCAGCGCAGCGAGCGCGACATACGCAATGCCGCCGAACTTGAGCGAGCTGCGGATACCGGGCGCGTCCTGGATCGCCGGGGACTGGGTATTCAGCACGGGCTTCTTGTCGCGCACCACGAGCCAGCCCACCTGCAGCAGCGCAACCAGACCGGCGCCTATCATCATGCCGTGCGGGATGTACGCCTTGTCGATGGCGATGCCGAACAACGGCATCGAATAACCGCGCAGCAGAAAGCCGAGGCCAAGCATGCCGAGCGCCCAGATGTTGCCGATGAACGCCGTGCCGAACGCCGACATTGGAATCCCGAGCCATGAACCGATCACACCCACGCCGAGCCCCACGCCAAGAAGACGCGCCTGCTGGCCGCCTTCATCGCCGGCCTTGATCGCCTCGGCTGCGGCGACGCCTTGTGGCCACGTGCCTGTTGCGGGAAAGATCTTGCTGCCGAACATCCGGTAAAGCATATAGCCGTCGAGCAGCATGGCGAGCGAGACGCCCACGAACATCGGCATGACGAGATCGGCGCGGCCCATCAGGAACGGAATGCCTATTGGCAGCAGCAAGCTGTTCGCCGCGCCGAAGGTCGCTGCGGAAATCGCACTTTGCGCAAGATTCTGGACGTGGATGGAACGGTAGTTGACGAAGAACTGCAACGGCACACGCGCACAGATCATGGCCACGAGCGCGCCGATGATCGACGTATTCGGCGTCACGCCAAGCTTGACCAGCAGTTCGATACCGATCACCGCGCCAAACACGCTCAGCACCACGAGCAACAGCAGGTTGGCAAACGAGAACGTGGACGGATGCTGCGGCGGGACAACGCCCGTTTGCTGCGGTTCGGCTAGGGTCGGCGGTTGCATGGAAAGTAAGTGGAAAGGTTAAGGCATCGTGGTCCAGAATGCATCGCCGAGTGAACGGCCGATCAGTTCCGCATGAGACGTGATGCGGCGCGCGAGATGCCCGATGTCGTCCGCGCCGAGATTGCTGCTGGGAAAGGTCAGGCAGAACGACAGGCATTCGCCGCTGGCAGGATCGGCGACTGCGCAGCCGATTGAACAGACACCCGAGAGCGCCTCGTTCTCGGCAACGGCGTAGCGGTGGCGGCGCGTCTCATCCAGCGCCTGGATGAGTTCATCGACCGTCGCCGGACCGCCGATCGGTGCCGCGCTCACCGTCTCAACCGGCAATCCGTTGGGGAAGCGTTCGCGAATCTGCGCGTCGCTCTCCCGAGCCAGCAATGCCCGCCCGGTCGATGTTGCCCAGGACGGCAAACGGCGGCCGGCATTCGTCATCGCTCGCAAAGCCTGTGAGCCCGGGCGAACGCGCAGGACCACAACGTCGTTATGGTCAAGCAGCGAGATATAGCCGGTGTGACCGGTTTCGGTGCCAAGCGTATCCAGGGCCTGCGCGCACATTTCTATCAGCGGTGTCGAGGAGCGCACGATGTGGGCGAGTTCGAGCAGCAGCAGCGAGGGCCGATAAGCGAGCGTTGTCGGATTGCGCACAAGCAAGCCCTCCTCCGCCATTTGCTTGAGGACGCGCGAAGCCGAACTTTTCGGCATGGAAAGTTGTTCGACCAGGTCGGTCATGGTGACTTCCGACTGTCGCAACGCCATCAGGCGCAGAACGGCAGTTGCTGTTTCGAGAATGCTCATTGTTCACCGGGGTTCCATAAAATGGAACCGAGTTCCGTTATGTGAATTAATGGTATTCGAATCAGAATATTGTCAAAAAAAATTTTGTAGGCGGGTGCCTGCCCATTTCGCGACCGAGCCATGTCGTCGGTGCAAGCGGGTCTTGTACGTTGGGGTTCCTGAATGCGCGGCGAAAGATGAGCAAAGCCTTCGTTCTGCTCACTGTGTGCGGGTTCTAGGCGGGGTTGCGGAGTTTGATCGATGCAATCAAGAGGTGGGCAAATCGAGTGTGCCGGCGGGTCCTCGAATGGAGTCGCCGTTGAAGAAGCAAGGTCTTCAGGTCAGAGGCTTTTCGCCATGTCGGCAATCGCTTTACTCGTGGACTGGTTGTTGTTAAAGCGCGTATAAAGCTGGAAATTTCCCGGCACGCTGCGGACCATGAGATATGAGCGAAGCAGGCCCTCGTATCGATACCGGCATTTTTGCAATACGCGTGCGAGGTCGTAAGCGATTCCCACTTCTTTGTGACGGTCAAATCGACGCCAGCAAGGCGCGCGTCTCGGCGACGACGCGGTCCTGGAACTTCGGATCTTGCACGAGCGTGGAACTGATCATCGGATGTCCCCTCTCGTCATAGTAAATGCCGGTCTGTCCGGATTGATCGGTCAGCACCTTGGCCTCAAGCCGCGCGGCCCGCTTCGGGGTGCTCCAATACTTCATGAAGGGCGCAAGCAGCGGAAGGATGGTGTTCGCCACCCATTTCTGCACGGCGTTGGCGTCGCGTCCCAAGCTTGTGTTCGGCGTAAAGCCCGGTTCGATCGCGTTGAAGCGCAACCGCGGGTTCTCTCGTGCGAGCGCCATCGATGCAGCGAGGACGCATTGCTTCGACGTCGCGTAGGCGTCAAAGCCGGCATTCCTGGAGCCGCCGGGGCTCCACTCACCGCGCACGCTAGCCTCCGCGGAGAGGTAGCGGCCTCCACGGAATCCAGCAGCCCTGGCGAGTTTTCGCTCAGGGTCTTCAACACCGGAGGCGACGAAAACGACGTGCGCGCCGTCGGGCAGATGGGGAGCGAGCGCCTCGGTCAGCGCGAACGGGCCGAGGTGGTTCGTCGCGAACGTCATGTCCCACCCCATCGCGTTTTGCATCGCGCGCGCCGACATCATGCCCGCATTGTTGAGCAGGCCGGCGATCGGCAGATCCAGCGCAACGATCTCCGCCGCCGCGCGCCTCACGCTCGGAATATCCGCCAGGTCGCATACGACCGACACCGCGCGCTGCCCTCCTTCCTCGATAGTCTTTCGGACCTCCTCGAGCTTCTGGCGGTCGCGGCCGACCAGGACGACCACGCCGTGGCCGGCCAGTTCGAGCGCCGCTAGCCGACCCATGCCCGAGGTCGGGCCGGTGATGATGTACGCCTGGCGACCGGCGGGGTTTTTCAGAGACGATGCTTGCATGGCGGCGCGTTAAATATGGATGCCGCCGGCGACTTCGATCCGCTGGGCATTGACCCAGCCGAAGTCGTCGGACAGTAGCGCAGCGATCACCGGCCCAACATCCTCCGGCACGCCGGCGCGTCCGAGCGCGGTGTGATCGGAGACCGCCTTGTTGACCTGTGGATTGTCCCGAACAATGCCACCGCTGAAATCGGTGGCGATGGCGCCTGGTGCGATCACATTGGCCGCGATCCGGCGGGGTGCCAGCTCCACGGCCATGTAGCGGGTCAGCGCCTCTACCGCCGCTTTTATCGGACCGTACCCAACGCGGTTGGGCATGGCGAAACGAGCCAGTCCCGAGGAAATGTTCACGATGCGGCCGCCGTCGTTCATGAGCGGCAGCAATTTTTGCGTCAGGAACAACACGCCCTTGAAGTGAACGTTATAGAGCGCGTCCATCTCTACTTCAGTTATGGTCTCAAGGCTGGCGTTGGATGAGGTGCCGGCATTGTTGACGAGGTAATCGAAGCGCTCAACTTCCAGTTCGACAAGCGCTTCCTTCACATGACCAACGAAGCTGTCGAACGCGGCAATATTGCCCGTGTCCAGCTGCAGAGCGATTGCCTGCACGCCGGCCTCCGCGGCTAGCGCGACGACCTTGTCGGCTTCTGCACGATTCGAGTTGTAGGTGAATATTGAGCGGACCCCTCGCCTGGCGAGGCAGAGGACAGTGTTACGGCCAATTCCCCGGCTGCCGCCGGTGACGATCGCAAGTTTACTATTTCGCATAACTGATCTTCCTGTTGGAATCGCGTATATCGCGGTTGGTTACGTTCATTCATTGTGACGGCCAAAGGCTGCTACCGGAATGCCGAAACACTCCGTTTTCTTGCCTATTCCTAGCGATAGAGATACATTTGATCGTGGTTTCAACGTAAAAGGAAGGGTCGGATATGCCAGATCAATTGGCGCAAGCGCTGCTGCGCTATACAGATGGCCAGCCCGGCACGAGCCCGTTTATGACGCCGATCGCCGGACTTGCCATCCTGCGGTCGGATCATCCAAAACCGCCGACTCACATGATGTCCAAACCAGCCATGTGCATCGTGGCCCAGGGTGCCAAGTGGGCAACGTTCGGCGGCAATCGACTTGAGTACAGGGCGGGACAGGCACTCGTAGTAGGCGTCGAGGCGCCCTCCATCGGCCGGGTTGTCGAAGCGAGTCCCGGCGAGCCGTGTCTTGTCCTTGCGTTTGAACTCGACCTCGCGATCATGCGCAGCGTTGCGGATGGATTGGATGCGCCACCCAAGCCTGGCGGGGAACCCGGCCGCGGCGTCTTCGTGACGGATTTCCGGGGCCCGCTGGCCGACTGCGCGCTGCGCCTGGTGCGCCTGCTGGATACGCCCAAGGCGATTCCCACGCTCTATCCGGTCATCATGCGCGAAATTTGCTATTGGCTACTGACAGGTCCCCATGGGCGGGATGTCGCCAGAATGACCCTGGCGAATGGCCCATCGCAGCGGGTGATGAACGCCATGCACAGCTTGCGGAATCGCTTCAGGGAGACGGTTCGGATCGCGGAACTGGCCGAGGTCGCACAGATGAGCCCTTCGGCTTTCCACCGTCAGTTCAAGGCGCTGACGTCATTGACGCCTCTGCAGTATCAGAAGCAGCTTCGCCTGCTGGATGCACGCCGGCTGATGATTTCGAGCGCCGTTAACGCTGAGACGGCCTCCGTTCTGGTCGGCTATGAAAGCCCGTCGCAGTTCAGCCGGGAATATGCACGCATGTTCGGCGCATCCCCGAAACGTGATGTGACGCGGATGCAAACCGTGCTTCGAGAAGATCGCGCCGCTGCGGGCGCTGATTGATGGCTGGCGGCAGCAAGTTCGGTGAGCGATACCGTTGAAGCGCTCGGGTTCAGCCACCCAAGCGCTTTCACGCAGGTTTCAAGCGGGGCGGTTGTTTCCAATTGAGCGATCAAGAATGCAGCAGCGCTTTTCCACGGTTATTGCTTTCCGGCTACGAGAACTTTCCATTCGCACCTTCGCCGTCGAGACGCGTCCACTGCATGTTCCTGATCCGGGAGTCAGAGCATCCCGGCCAATCCATCCATTAATTGCACCGTCGCATAGCCTTGCACCAGATTTTCGAAACCGCGCACCACATCCGCTTCCATTTCCCGGATGCCCTTCTCCCCATGCAAACTGAATTTGCCCGTCGCGTTGAATCGCCGGTTGAAGTAGTCGCTCACCTCGTCGATTTTTTCCGGGAGAGCCGAGTCGGTATAAAGGACTGATCGGGGTGACGCTGCGTCGTAAAACAGGTTGTGTTTCCATTTAGGGACGAATGAGACAGGTTTCGACTCAGTGATTAAAAACGAGCCGATAAGTTGCAACCGATCCTTTCTCCCCTTCGGCGTCGTAAACGTCCACACCTTGCGCGGAAGGCGCTCCTTCAGTTGTTCCAGCACGGCTCCGTCAGACCCGAGCGTACCAATGCGGCCCTCCTTCACATCGAGCGCGAAGTCCTTCCAATGATAAAAAATATCCACATCTCTCCCAGTTCTTAATCAATGTGACAGGGTCTCTCGTCGAGATATCCGACGGAGAGCGTCCAAGCCATTCTAATGCCCGCGGCGGTACCCCGTTTGAATGGTTTCCTCCGACGTATGACAGGCGCTCTTTTGCGCCCTCACCCGTTGTCATTATCGACAACCACCACCATCGCTCATCGCGAGTCTTCGAGTTCCCGGGTGCGCAGTCATCCGGTAATGGTCCTCGGAGCGCGCCCTTGACTCCTGACGCCTTCTGACTCAGCGCACCTTGTTCATGGCGCGACGGAACGCTTTAAGGGTCTCCGCGCTGACGTAATGCTCGATGCCTTCGGCATCGCGCCGGGCCGTTTCAGCGCTTACGCCGAGCGAGAGAAGAAAACCTTCGACGATCTGGTGGCGCACCCGGCTTTGATGCGCGACTTCCCGACCTGCTTCGGTCAAAAAGACGCCACGATAAGGCTTGCGCGAAATCAGGCCCTTCGCCGTCAGGCGCGCCAGCATCTTCGCCACGGTTGGCTGCGCGACGCCGAGCCGTGCGGCAATATCTACCTGCCGTGCTTCATTTCCGTCTTCGATCAAATCAGCAATCAGCTCAACATAGTCTTCGACCAGCGCCAGACGACTGGCCTCGCGTGCATGACGAAACCCTTCCGAATGGCTGTCGGCATCGATAAGCGGCTTCTCACGTGGCACGAATTCGCGCATATGTTTCCGTGTTCTTGATATTTATGGTGTGGGTCATCATGCAACATCTTCAATATTTATAGCATACGCTTTGATTCTTTCTTGAGGGTATACGTTGACTACTCATGATCCAGACCGTTGAAAACAAGCATCATCGATGTAATATAGCAAAGGGTATATAGTGGAGCCATAGCGATTCCGGGCGCCTGGATTGCATCCAGATCCACCAGGAACACGTAATGCAATACAGGCGAAGTGCGTCGACTGCCCCATCAGCGTGGAATTGCCAGCCCTGAAAACGAAGGCCGGTCGTTGCGTATCGGTCGGCTACGTGGGCTCGGGTAGTGGTCGACTGATTTAGCCGGGGGCGTGCAATCTGGCGACACGATGCTCTCGATTATCAACTGCATAGCGATTGACAATCGATGTCAACAAAGCGCCGTCGCGAACAAAGGACACCCATGTCGAGTACCACGAGCAGCAGTACCCTGACTGATCGCACGACAGAGGCCATTCAAGACGTGCTGGCAGGCCGGCGGCAAGGGCTGCGTTCCGTGTTGCTATTCGCGGGGCCCGCGGTGATTGCGTCGATCGCCTATATGGATCCCGGCAACTTCGCCACGAATATCCAGGCAGGGTCGAAGTTCGGCTATTCGCTGCTTTGGGTTGTGCTGATGGCCAACCTGATTGCGATGCTGTTCCAGGCATTGTCGGCCAAACTCGGGATCGTGACGGGCCGCAACCTGGCCGAGATGTGCCGTGAGCAGTTTTCCCGCCCGGTGGTTCTTGCAATGTGGGGCGTAAGTGAAGTGGCTGCCATGGCCACTGACCTGGCCGAATTTCTCGGTGGTGCGATTGCACTGTCACTGCTTTTCAAGCTGCCTCTGATCGCCGGCATGTTGATCACGGCGATCGTTACCTACGGCATCCTGCTGTTTGAAAAGAACGGTTTCCGGCCAATGGAGATCATCATTGGGGCGTTCGTGGGCGTGATCGGGCTGTGCTACCTCGCCGAGATGTTTATCGCGCCTGTCGCTTGGGGACTGGTAGGTTTTCATTCCGTCGTCCCGACCCTGCCTAACGCCGAAGCACTGACGATCTCAATCGGCATTGTCGGAGCGACCGTCATGCCACACGCAATTTACCTCCACTCGGGGCTGACGCAGGGGAGAGTCCCGGGGAGCAATTCGCGCGAAAGGCGGATTCTGCTGCGGTTCTCGAACTGGGAGGTCGTCATTGCCCTTTCGATCGCCGGCGTCATCAATATGGCGATGGTCATCATGGCGAGCTCCGCTTTTCATGCCGGCCACAGCGATGTAGCGGAAATCGAAACCGCTTACCACACGCTCACCCCGCTGCTGGGCGCCGGCGCTGCTGCCGTGTTCCTGATTTCCCTCATCAGTTCCGGCGTTTCCAGTTCGGTGGTTGGCACGATGGCCGGCCAGATGATCATGCAGGGCTTCGTCGGCTTCCGCATCCCCGTCTGGCTGCGGCGCCTGGTCACCATCGTGCCTGCCTTCATTGTTGTCGCGCTTGGGGTGAATGCCACGCAGGCACTGGTGCTCAGCCAGGTCGTACTGTCATTCGCCTTGCCGATCCCCATGGTGGCCCTGGTCCTCTTCACTCGCCGCAAGGACATCATGGGCGAGTTTGCCAACAGCCGTCTGACCCACATGGTGGCGGTCGTGGCCACCATAATTATTCTCGCTTTGAATACGGTTTTGCTGCTGCAGACTTGCGGCGTCAAGGTGCCAGGGCTGCCTTCGAATTAGATTCAAACTTCCCTTTCTTGCAGGGATTCCCGGTGACCGCCGGCACCCTGGCTCACCCACTGCTTGCCGCCTGAGCACACTGAACTTCGCAATTGCCTTACTTGACGATGACTCCCCGCGGCATTGGCTACACATGATATTGGCAACTGTTGTTGGCTTATTGCTCGCCGTCATTGGCCTTGCTTTTCTCGCCCGGGAAGCAGACTGTTCAACCGGGACATCTGCACTAAAGACCAGGACCACGGTCACGGCCGCGGTCATGTTGCTCGTCATTGGCATCATCATTTTGTTTCGACACCCCTGTTTGCTTGATCTTTTGCGGGCATCTGGCGGATCGCCAACCCGTAGTGTCACGCGCTGCCGCCCCTTGGCTTCGATAGCCTTGACAGGATAAGCTTCGCTACCCGCATTAGCGCGCACGGGGCCGGCTTGGGGCTCAACCTGAGAACCACCGCGCCGGGCGGATCACAACTGGATCGAAACCAGCAATGCACACCCATGGACGAGGCCTGCCACCCGCGGATATGTCGCTGAGCCGACTGTTGTTGCCGCCGGAGGCACCCGTGCTTGCGCCGGGCATTGTGCACAGCAGCTTCAGCGTGCAAGGCGACGCCCGTCAAAGCTTCCTGGCCTGGCAGGAACGCATGAGTCCCGTCTACGACTTACAGCCTTCATCGAAGCACGGTGAGGAAACGTTCGACGCGGGGCTGTCTCGGTACTCGATCGACAATCTGAGCTTCTTCGATATCCGCACCAGCCCCAACCTGGCCGTGCGATCCCTCGCGCGCGTGTCGACGGAAAGCATTTGCGATGTCAGCTTCAGCGTGTTCCTGGAAGGTCCGCCCGGGCATTTCCTGGGCAACAAGCAACGGTCCGACGTACCGCACGTTCCGTCTGTGCCAACCATCCTCGCGCTGGACATGGATCAGCCATGCGCCATCCGGAGTTCTCATGGCCGGGTACTGCTGCTTTTCGTACCGCGTGCGATGATCGAAAAGGCGTTTCCGGACGCTGCCTCGCTGCATGGACGCCTGGTTCAGGCCACCACGCCCTTGGCGCGCACGCTGATAGCGCACCTGGTGGCACTCAATCGGCAAATCGCCGGCCTGAGCAAAGACGCGGCGCATCACTCCATGCTCACCGCAGATGAGCTGCTAGCCGCGGTGTTCAGCCGGCAAGCAGGTCTTTCCGGCAACGCCCGCGCGGCGTTGCGCGCCGCAGTCTATGAACAGGTGCGGCGCTACGTCGAGGCCAATCTGCACGACCCGGACTTGTCGCCCGAAAGCGTGCTGGCATCGCTGCGGTTATCGCGCGCCACCGTGTACCGTCTATTCGAGTATGAGGGCGGCCTCGCCGCTTATATCCGTAGCCGCAGGTTGCGAAGGGCGGCCGATGAACTGGTTCGTTTTCCGCATATGGAGGTGCAGGACATCGCCTCGGGGCTGGGTTTCAATGATGCGTCGAGCTTTACGCGCGCATTCCGCCGTGCTTTCGACATCGCGCCGCGAGAGCTGCACGAGTATGCCCCGTTGTTCCGGGGCGAACATGCAAGACGAGAGCGGCATGCTTCCTGGCCCGTGGGGAGCTTCAGATAGACGGGCGGTGTTGGACGCAGGTTGGCGCTCGGCAACCCCGACCCCGGCTGAACCGATGGCCGAGCGCGCCCTGTCACTGTTCCATCTCCAGCCGCTATCTCCGGCCGGCCAGCCACCCAATGAGTAAGCCGACACCCAGGGCCACTCCAGCTGTCTCCCATGGACGATCGTGCACATAGCTGTCCGCCAGTTTCGCCGATTCCCGCCCGCGGGTGATGACCACGACCTGGGCATCGGCCACCTTTTTCCGGGCGAGCTTAAGCCGTGCACGTACCTTGCGAGAGTCAAGTGTCGCCGTTTCCAGAGTTTTATCCACATCGTTCACCGCATTGTAGGAATCTGACATGCTATTACCTCCATACTCATGGTTAGGAAAACACAGCGTTTAAAGCAATCGTTCCAAGGGAGTGTCATGGCTCCGGGCCCTCAGCCGCCGTCAGTGTTAAACCGGCGAACGCACGACTTCGATATCAACTGACAACGTCTCCGCACCCTTTCCCGTGCGCACACCCGAAACGGGCATTGCATTGCGGTAATCCAGGCCGGTCGCGATCCGCACATAACGCTCATCCGGACAGGTGTCATTCGCTGCGTCGAACCCGACCCAACCAAGTCCGTCGAGGTACGCTTCGGCCCACGCATGGCTCGCTGTTTGCGCCGGCGTGTCGTCCATCAGCAGATAGCCCGAAACGTAGCGCGCAGGAATTCGCAGAAGACGCGCAGCGGCAATAAAGGCATGCGCGTGGTCCTGACAAACCCCCTGCCCGCTGCGTAACGCCGTCTCCGCGTCCGTGCCGACTTCGGTTGTGCCGGGCCGGTAAGCGATGCGGCTGTGTAATCCGTTCATCAATTCATGCAGCAGGTCGAGCTGCGTGCCTCCGGAACGAAGGGAGGCCGTGAGCGCCTCGATACATTCTCCGGCACGCGTCAGCGTAGTCACCCGCTCGAAGATCCAGGGCGGCGCGACGCCATCCACCGTGCCGAATATTCCGGCTGTGTCTTCGGTTTCCACCGTCCCTGCCGCCACAATCACGATCTTCTGTGTATTGCGCTCGTGACGGACGAGATCGACGCGATTACCGAACCCGTCAACATATGACACTGTCGGCTCAATACCATCGACGCTCACCTGCCAGTCGACGACGTTCTGCCCCGGACCCGACTGGGGACGAAGCCGCAGCCGCTGCAGCGCGTAAGGCACGGGCTGATCATAGTGATACCGGGAAATATGACGGATCGCGAGACGCATGGCCGGACTCAATCGAAGTTGTAGGTTTCGGCAATATCGAAGCCGAGACGGTTGTTCTGGCCGATGAACCGGGTCAGGAATTCATGCAGGCCATCCGCAAAGATCTTTTGGGTCGTGTTGCCCTTGAGCGTGGCCAGTGTGTCGTCAGCAGTGTCGTGGCACGCGTGGCGGATACCGTAGTCTTCAGCGAGATAGCCCAGGTTCTCGACAATGTTGAGATAGCAGAAATGCAGCGAACGCGGCATGCGCCCGTTGAGCATCAGATAGT
>Ga0073928_10006575_pt1 | contig 15566 bp, 8 predicted proteins | sample PaiPotPPA55metaG_FD_76969 | JGI IMG/M metagenome (GOLD analysis project Ga0073928, IMG submission 76969) | Iron sulfur acid spring bacterial and archeal communities from Banff, Canada, to study Microbial Dark Matter (Phase II) - Paint Pots PPA... ... | reverse complement strand
TCGAGCGCGCGCTTCACCTCGTCCAAAGCTTCGGGGAACCTGCCCATGGCCGCCAGCGCTTCCGCATTCCACGAGTGGGCCATGGCATAGTTTGGGTTGATTTGAAGCGCACGACGGAACTCATTCACTGCGGCCAGGGCGTCCCAGTCGTAATAGAAAAGGATCATGCCCAGGGTGGCGTGCGCATCGGCAAGATTGTTATCCATTTCCAGCGCTTTTTGCGCGGCATCTCTTGCCGCTGGAAATGCGTCATCCGGGGACATCACAGCGTAAAGTCCAAGGGCTGCGTAAGAATCGGCTACGCCTTCGTACGCTTCCGCAAAGCCAGGATCCAGACGGATTGCCTCCCGGAAGTACTGCAAGCCTTTCTGCAGTCCATCATTGGTTCTCTTGTTCCAGAAGTATCGGCCTTTGACGTAGGCCTTGTAGGCGAGAGCATTTTCTGTGGGAGTCTTGTTGATTCTTTTCCGGTTGGCGTTGGTCAGTTTGATCTGGAGGGACTGCACTACCCGATCAGAAACACGATCCTCCAAAGCAAAAATGTCAGTGAGGCGTTCGTCGAAAACATCGGCCCAAAGCTCCGTTCCATCTCGCACCTGGAGCAGTTGCGCAGTCAATCTCACGCGGTCTCCTTCTCGCTGAATTCTGCCTGAAAGAACGGCGTCCACGTCTTCCTTCCTGCCGATATCGATGGGGGAGAGAGAACCCTTCCCGTATTTTTCGAGGTCTCTGATCGGTCTGACGACGATGCTGTCGATATTGCCCAGTTTGGTGACCAGAGCGTCCGCCGCACCTTCCGCCCAGAAGTCAACGCCCTCACTGGTGCCAGTCACCCTAAAAGGGAGAACTGCCAAGGAATGGATGGAAACCGGTTGAGGAGCGAGACTGCGAGCCTCGCTCTTCAACATCACGAATCGGCCCGTGATGAGTGCCACGGCGACAGCAATCCCGGCTGAGACAGCCCATACCGCTACACGGTTCCAGGATCGACCACGAGTCTGCTGGCCGACCAGGATGGGGGCAATCGAGGCGAGTTCCCCACTTTTCAAGTCTTCAACAGGCTCTTGCGGCTGAGGACTCACGACCGATTCCGACGCGACTCCCGCCGCGGGAACGATCTCCTGGGTCACCGGGGCGACAAAACGATATCCGTACTTTGAGACCGTCTCGATGTATTCGTGTTTGCCTCGATCGTCGCCGAGAACTCTTCGTAGCTGCGAAATCATGACCGCGAGGTTGCCCTCTTCTACAGAGACATCGGGCCAGACGAGGCTGAGCAGTTCATTCTTCTCCACCAGCTTTCCCGACCGCATGACGAGGGCGACAAGCAGTTCAAACGCCTTGGGAGTAACGGAAACGGGCTTCTCCTTGCGCAGAAGAAGTCGCTGCCCCGGGAGTAAAGAGAAGCTCCCAAACACATACAAATGATTGATTTCGTTATGCATGGGGCCGCAAGAATTTCTTAAGAATTCTTTCTGCGCTTTGAAAGGACTTTGCTGATATGTGGAATTAAGGTCATCGGCCGTGGGGGCAGAGTTCATTGGACAAGGATTATAGCCACGGCGTGAACGGGAAGTCGAGGACGCTCGTGCAAGGCAGGAATCGACCTTGCGCAGCTCGATCTCTGGCGATAGGCTTTCGGTCTTGCCCAACTGGCTCGCCTCTGCACGTCAGAATGCAAACGAATCAACAAGACTCATTTTTTCTGGCACTCCGGGAGGAACGTTGCCCCTACCATAGCACCCGTATTTTGGATTGAACGTTCAACCCGGCTTCCCCAAAGTCCCGGAAGATCACGGCGGCATGATCGCAATTGCAAGATGCATTCTCTTGGAGGTCAAAAGATGTATCGGTCGAACTCTGGGTTTCGTCGATTTTCAACAGTCGTCGCCCTGTTTCTAGTGTGGGCTACTTGTACTTTCGATCCACTCGCAATTGCACAGACTAGCCGTGCAAATCTGACCGGCACCGTCGAGGATCCCGCGGGAGCCAAGATACCCCATGCGCAGGTGATCATCACCAGCGTGGAAACCGGGATCAGCCGAACGATTACGACGAACGAGAGCGGCATCTATAACGCGCCCAGCCTCGTTCCCGGCAACTACGTACTCAAGATTACGGCCGCCGGCTTCTCTACAGAGACGATTCGCGACGTAGTGCTCACGGTCGGACAGGCAGCCCTGATCAACGTGACCTTAAGAGTGGGCACAGTCTCCCAGGACGTCAGCGTGACGGAGAATCCGTCGACGGTCGACGTAACCACCTCCCAGCTCAGCGATTCCGTGACGGGAAGCACGATGCGAGAATTGCCGCTCAATGGCCGATCGTGGACAGACCTGGCCACCTTGGCGCCCGGCGTGACGGCGATCGCCACACAGCCCCCCGTCAGCGCGCCCGATCGCATGAAACGCGGACTGGGCGCCGAACTGAGCATCGCTGGCGGACGACCCCAGCAGAACAGTTACCTGCTGGACGGCATCAATATCAACGATTACTCCAACGCAGGGCCCGGCAGCGTGCTCGGCGGCAACCTGGGCGTCGACGCGCTCCAGGAGTTCACCGTCGTCACCACCAACCCGACTGCGCAATATGGTCGTACCGCTGCGGGCGTGATCAGCGCCATCACCCGGTCCGGGACAAGCAAGTTCCACGGAAGCGCCTACGAATTTGCGCGCAACGCCGTCTTCGACGCTCGAAACTACTTCGACCCCGCCCAGATTCCCGACTTCAGCCGCAACCAGTATGGCGGCTCCTTCGGAGGCCCAATCCAGAAGGACAGGACCTTCTTCTTCGTGGATTATGAAGGAGTCCGCCAAAACTTGGGACTTTCCGTAGTCGACACTGTGCCCACCGCGACCGCTCGAGCCGGCCAACTCACCACCGGCAACGTGACGCCTGATGCGGCAGTCTCTGCCTTCCTCAAGGCTTTCTATCCGTTGCCCAACTCCGGAACCGTCCAGGGAGATCTGGGCACTTATACCTTTCCGGCATACCAGGTGACCAGCGAGAACTACGTCATCGGCAAAGTCGACCACACCTTCTCTGCGAAAGATAGCCTCGCCACCGTTTACATGTATGACAATGCGCCAAGCAAGCAGCCCGACGAATTCAACAACCTGAGCGTTCTCAGCAAGACCGTGCGCCAGACTGTCTCTGTGCTCGAGACGCATATCGCCTCTCCGGAAACCGTCAACACACTCCATTTCGGCTACAACCGCGATAACGCCGGATCTCCGTACGCGGCCAACCCCATCAACCCGGCCGCGGGCGACGCCACCTATGGCTTCCAGCCCGGAGATACGGCAGGCATCGTCCAAGTTAGCGGCGGGATGACCACCTTTACCGGAGGCGTCAGCGCAGCCAGCCCGCTGCTGTTCCATTGGAATTCTTTCCAGGCTTACGATGACCTCTCCCACACCAAGGGCATCAACACCTTCACCTTCGGAGCCAACATCGAACGAATCGAAGACAACCAGATGTCGTCTGACGCGCCCGGCGGCAACTACCTGTTCAACTCTCTGCAAGATTTCTTGACCAACAATCCTTTTTCCTTCATCACTACTTTGCCCGGAACGATATCGCCTCGCAATCTACGCCAGACGATCTTCGGTGCGTATGTCCAGGACGATGTACGAATCAGTTCAAGCTTTACCGCCAACCTTGGCCTGCGCTACGAGATTGCAAGCGTTCCCTACGAGATCAATGGCAAGCTTTCCAACCTGCGCGTCTTGCAAGGCAATAGTCCTCACCTCGGCAACCCTTACATCAAGAATCCAACCTTCAAAAACTTCGAGCCGCGCATCGGCTTTGCCTGGGATCCGTTCAAGGATGGAAAGACCTCCATTCGCAGTGCCTTCGGTATCTATGATGTGCTGCCCTACATCGTCGAGATGGGCAGCGGCGTCGATGCTTCGTTCCCTTTCGCTGAGGACGCCAGTACGTCCAATCTCGGCCCTGGCGACTTCCCGACAGGCGCCTACCAGGTGGTCGCGAATGATACTTCGACGCGCGAATATTACGTTTTGCAGTATGCTCCCCCTCGAAACTACATCATGATGTGGAATCTGAACGCACAGCGCGCCTTCGGCTCTCACACAACGCTGCTGGTTGGCTATGTGGGCTCGCGCGGAGTCCACAATTGGTACCAGACCGATGATGGAAACATTGTGTTGCCCACCACATCCGATCCCAAGACGCATACCTACTACTGGCCCACCAGCGGCGGTACCGTCGTCGATCCGCTCGTAGGGCAGACGCTCGATGCACGCTGGAACGGAGACTCCTACTTCGAAGGCCTCGAGACACAATTGTCCGAGGCCAGCAGCCACGGGCTCGAAGGCCAGATTTCCTACACCTGGTCCCGCTGCATCGATACCAGCTCCGGTTCAGCAGCATCGGACCAATACCGAAACTCACTGAACGTGGATCTCTATATCGATGCGCGAACCCACCGCGGCCCCTGCGATACCAATATCGGGCAATCGTTCGTGCTCCATGGCTTGTGGACAGTCCCCGGGCTCCAAGCCTCTCACCGCATCGCGCAATGGATTACGAATGGATGGCAATTGGGAGGAGTCTTCAACGCCAGCACCGGCTCGCCCTTCAGCGTCACCATCGGCGGAGATCCTCTGGGGACCCAGGCCGCAATCCCCTTCGACTTTCCCGACCGCCTCAAAGGACCCGGCTGCGGCTCATTGACTACCGGCAAGCCTGACGCCGACATCAAGCTAAGTTGCTTTTCGTTTCCCAACCTTGTTAACCGCATGGGCAACGCGGGCCGCAATGAACTGATCGGACCGAATCTGATCAATCTCGATATGTCCGCCTTTAAGAACGCGCCCCTTAAGTGGATCTCCGAAGCGGCGAACCTCCAATTCCGGCTCGAGGTATACAACATCCTGAATCACGCAAACTTCTCCGCGCCCACAGACCATTTCCAGATCTTCGATGGCTCAGGCGCACTCGTGCAATTTGCTGGGCAGGTTGACCAGACCACGACCACATCCCGGCAGGTTCAACTGGCCGTCAAGCTCACCTTCTAAGTCCTTCTCCCAAACCGTCCTGTGCGTCCGTCCTGACCGGACGCGCACCTCGGCAACCTGAGTTGTGTCCGCTCCGTATCTGCTTCGCTGAAGGAGAGAACGAAACCATGGGAAGTGCCCCACAAATGCCCGTGCCTCGCCGCAAGCCACTCCTGCGCAGTCTCTGGTTCCAGGTGATTCTGGCGATACTCATTGGAATTGCCATTGGTAGGCTCGCTCCGGCATGGGCAGTCAGCCTGAAGCCGCTGGGCGATGGTTTCATCAAGCTGATCACCATGGTGATTACTCTCATCATCTTTTGCACCGTGGTGACGGGCATCGCCGGTATGCGAGACATCAAGAAAGTAGGCCGGGTAGGCGCCAAGGCGCTCCTGTATTTTGAAATCGTCTCCACCGTTGCCCTCCTCCTGGGCCTCCTCGTCGGCAACGTTGTTCAGCCGGGCAATGGATTCAACGTCAATCCTGCAAGCCTCGATGCAAATACCATGACGACCTATACAGGGCAAGCCAAAACCTTGGGTGTCGTCGACTTTCTCATCAATATAATTCCCTCCACGGTGGTCGGCGCGTTCGCGAACGGCAGCATTTTGCAGGTTGTTCTCGTTGCCTCGTTGTTCGGCTTCGCAATCGCAGCGATGGGGAAACGTGCCGAACCGCTGCTGACCATCATCGATGTCTCCATGCACGCGATCTTCGGAGTAATCAATGTCATCATGAAGCTCGCTCCCCTCGGTGCCCTCGGATCGATGGCATTTACCATCGGTAAATACGGACTTGTCTCGCTGGGGCCTCTCCTCAAACTTGTTCTCACCTTCTACGTTACCTGCATCCTCTTTGTCATTCTCGTCCTCGGGCTCGTGGCCTGGATCTCCCGCTTCAATATCTTTCGCTTCTTGCTCTACATCAAGGATGAAATCGTGTTGGTGCTGGGAACCAGTTCCTCGGAAGCTGCGTTTCCTGGCCTCCTGTTGAAGCTGGAAGAGATGGGCTGTTCCAAAGGTGTCGTTGGCATGGTAGTACCCACGGGCTATGTGTTCAATACCGACGGAAGCAGCCTGTATATCACCCTGGCAGCCATGTTCGTGGCCCAGGCCACGAATACCCATCTCACAATTTCACAACAACTCACGCTGTTTGCCGTGGCCGTTCTTACTTCAAAAGGTGCTAGCGGCGTACAGGGTGCCGGTTTCATTGCACTCGCCGGAACTCTCATGGTCGTGCCCACCATTCCTGTCGCTGGCATGGCATTGCTGTTGGGAGTCGACCGCTTTCTCAGCACGTTTCGAGCTTTGGTGAATATGATTGGAAACGCCGTCGCCTCAGTAGTCATTGCCGCCTCCGAAGGAGAACTGGACAAGGTGGCGATGCAAAAGGTGCTCGCTAAACCAGCGCGCAGTTCTCAGGCTGCTGCATAACTCCAAATTGTATTGTCTGCTTCGTGAGCACAAGGTGGTGCCTGGACATGTCCAATCAATTTCCCTCATCCCGGCGTAACTTCCTCACAGCGTCAGCCGTCGCCATGTTCGCGGGCGCTGGGGCGTTGCAAGCGACCGCGTCTTCCGCTGAATCGATCGCTCCGATCCATTCCCGCGAGTACTGGGCGAAACGCGGAGACATCTCGCTCTATCTCTATCGCAAGTCAACGGGTCCGCTTACGCCGGGACACTCCAACCGGCCCATTCTTTTTCTAGCTCATGGATCCTCGGTGTCTTCGCGTCCAACCTTCGATCTCACAGTTCCAGGTCATGCGGACTACTCCCTCATGGATGTGTTTGCCGGCTACGGTTTTGACGTATGGACAATGGACTTCGAAGGATATGGGCGTTCTTCCCAGAGCCACGGAAACTCGAATATTGCCGACGGTGTAGAAGACTTGAAAGCTGCCTCTACTGTGGTATGGAAAGAAACCGGGCAGGCCAGCTTTCACTTATACGGAGAGTCCGGTGGAGCGCTGCGGGCCGGCGCTTTTGCCATGACTCAACCCGAGCGTATTCGCAAACTTGTGCTCTCGGCATTTACGTGGACCGGCAAAGGATCGGAAACTTTGGCCAAGCGGGGCCAAGAGAGCGAATACTACAGCACTCATAACACGCGGCCGCGGGATCGAAACATGATCCGCAGCATCTTCACTCGCGATAAGCCCGGAACCTCTGACCCCGCGGTTGCCGAAGCCATGGCAGACGCTGAGCTACCACTTGGATCGACCGTGCCGACAGGCACGTATGTCGATATGACAACCAAACTCCCCCTGGTCGACCCGGCAAAACTGACCATGCCGGTACAGATACTTCGCGGCGAATTTGACGGCATTGCAACGGAGGACGACTTACTGGCTTTCTTCAGCAAACTGGCAACCTCAGACCGTGACTTTGTGATCCTTCCGGGCGCCGCTCACAGCGTTGCCTTGGGTGTGAACCGACGTCAGTTCTGGCATGTCATGCGAAGCTTTCTCGACATGCCCGCACGCCTCGATAACGCGGAAGGTTCGAAGCACGAAGGAATATGAAGACCGATGCATGTCATCAGCGGAGACGCAAGAAATAAACCCGAGAAAGATGAGGTTGACGGTGCAGAAGCGGAAAGGAGGAGCATTGCAAGGGACGAATAGCCTCTCGCGGAGAACCTTTATTTCGCAGTCAGCTTTGACTGCGATTGCAGGAATTGCAACACCAATCGCATCCTCCGGTCAAAGAGTTTACGCAGGCACACCAGTTTCAGCGCACCCAGAAAAGGACATCGAACCCCCACCACCAGTAACTCAAATACTCGCAGACTGGGTAGCGCGTACCAGTTCAGAAGATGTGCCCGCTCCCGTTCGAAAGGAAGCCGTGCGTTCGCTGGTGAACTGGATCGGCGTCACCATCGGTGGATCACAACAGGATGCCGTAACCTTTGCGCTAAAGACACTTGCCCCCTTTTCATCCGCTTCTGGAGTGAGCTTGTTTGCCCGTCCGGAGAAGGTCGATCCCCTACGAGCCGCCTTGGTGAGCGGCATCAGTTCCCACGTCCTCGACTTTGACGACACTGATCTGAGAACGATCATTCATCCTGCTGCTACAGTTGCTTCTGCCCTGTTTGCCCTTTGCCAGGTACATCCCATGACAGGAACTGAATTCCTGCACGCATTCATCCTCGGCGTCGAAATCGAATGTCGAATCGGCAGGGCACTTTATCCCTCGCACTACGAGATGGGATGGCATATCACTGCGACCTGCGGCGCCTTCGGTGCAGCAGCAGCGTGCGGCAAAGCGATGAAGCTGGGCGCGCATAAGTTGGAGATGGCCTTGGGCATTGCAGCGACAGAAGCAGCAGGATTGAAGATCACCTTTGGAAGCATGAGCAAGAGCTTCGGAGTAGGTCGTGGTGCGGAAAACGGATTGTTCGCCGCTATGCTTTCCGCAAGCGGCTTCACCAGCACGGAAGGTGCCCTCGAAGGTAAGGATGGCTATGTGCAGGCGGCCTCCCGCCATCATGACTACAGCGCCCTCACTGAAGGCCTGGGCCAGCATTTTGAAATCAGCCATAACACCTATAAACCTTTCGCATGTGGCATTGTGATTCACCCTGCCATCGACGCGATTCTGCAGATCCGAGCTGGCCATTCCATCACTCCATCTGACGTCCACGCCATCGTCGTGCGTGCAAATCCATTGGTCCTTTCTTTAACTGGCAAGAAGGATCCGAAGACTGGGCTCGAAGGCAAGTTTAGTATCTATCATTCCGTCGCCATCGCCATGGTGCGAGGTTATGCAGGCCAACGCGAGTACTCGACTGAATCAGTCAATGATCCTCAGGTTGTGGCATTGCGCAGACTTGTCAGGGTTATTCCGGACCCTACAGTGCGATCGGAAGAAGCCTTTGTAAATCTGATCACCAATGATCAACACATTCATGAGGTTCACGTCGAACACGCCATAGGCAGCATGGAGAGGCCGCTGACGGATGCCGAACTCAATTCGAAATTTCGAGAGTTGGCAAAGGACATTCTTCCCCAGGCGCAAGTGGACGAGTTGCTCTCTCGAACCTGGGCACTGGAAATGAGCAAGGATGCCGCTGAGTTACCCAAGATAGGAGCATCGAGCCTTTGAACTCCCTGTGTAGCAAACTCAAATATGAAAGGCATTCACCGCAAAGCCGAGTCACACCTCCGAGAAGTTGAGGGGGCCCAACAATGACTCAAGAAACAAAATAGCTTCCGGCGCAGGTTCATTCGTGATAGCCATTCACGAGTAACATGAGGAGAGAACAATTCATGCCTGGTTTAGAGGATAAGAAGCCTGTCGCTCAAAATGTGTCGCGAAGAAGTTTCTTGGCGGGCACAACAGCTTTGGCCAGCACGGCACTCGCAACTCTATCGGTGTCCGCGCAGAGCCAGAGCACGAAAGCCAAAGAGGGACTTCATCCTTCCGACGATCCCGGTCAACGCAACACACCGCTGCTTGACGAAAATCCCAGCTCCGGCACACCCCCCGCAACGGACCACGGTGATCTCGGCCCTATCTGGTACTCCTTCAATCTTGCCCATAAACGCGTAGAGAATGGCGGGTGGACTCGCCAGGTTACCGTCCGCGAACTACCCCTCTCCCGCGACGTGGCAGGTGTCAACATGCGCCTCAACAGTGGCAGCTTCCGCGAGTTACATTGGCATACGGCTGCCGAATGGGCATACGTGCTCTATGGGAAGGCTCGCATTTCAGTTCTGAATCCCGACGGCACCGTCTTTATCGATGACGTAGCCGAGGGAGGCCTCTGGTATTTCCCAGCAGGATATCCGCACTCCATTCAGGGCCTAGCTCCCGATGGATGTGAGTTCCTTCTCGTTTTCGACGAAGGCGCATTTTCGGAGGAGAATACTTTCCTTCTTTCAGAATGGGTGGCGCACACACCCCATGAAGTATTGAAGAAGAATTTTCGCCTCGACGACAGCGCAATCAACAAACTCCCCGACCGCGAACTGTTCATCTTTCCTGCTGAGTTGCCCGCCAGTCTCAGCGAAGACCGCATCAGCGTGGGCGGAATAAAGACGGCGTCACCGACCAACTACAGCTTTGACATGAAAGGCATGGCGCCAACCAAGGCTACAAACGGAGGTGAGGTTCGAATTGTTGATTCGCAGAACTTCGCACCATCCAAAACCATTGCTACGGGTCTGGTGACGCTGAAGCCAGGGGGACTACGAGAGCTGCATTGGCATCCAAACGGCTCAGAATGGCAGTTTTATATCGCGGGCAAAGGGCGAATGACCGTTTTCGGTCCTCCCGGGCGAGCACGCACTATGGACTTCAATGCGAATGACGTTGGCTTTGTACCAGCCATGGCCGGTCACTATATCGAGAACACCGGAAACAGCGACTTGGTGTTTCTTGAAATCATCAAGGCAGATACCTTCCTTGATTTCTCGTTGAATAACTGGATTCGTCATGTACCACCTGAAATGGTTACAGCGCATCTCAAACTTACCTCAACCGAGACTGCCACCATCCCGGTTGAAAAACTTGCGGTATTAGCGAAGGAAGGTACGATTTAGTCCGAGCGCAGACAGGTAAAGCTCACCCGCAACGACGTCGGAACATTGGGGCCACTGGCGCTGGTGCCCTTTGTGATTGTTGCCGGCAGGGCAGCGAAGGGTTTCGATGGCGTGCGCTTAAGCCATAACCGGCATTTCAGACAAGTCAGTCGCACCGAACGCGATGCCCATCGATTTGAGAAACTCGGAAGGTGACGTGCCTCCTGCAAAAATCCAGACGAAATCATTGGCTATTTCTATGCGGCTTCCTTCTTTGTCAATCAGAACGCTGCTGAGTGTAAACTCGACCGGCTGAGACTTGTACAGCACCGCGATTTTTTCAGATTGGATGTGCTCTTCCATTCTCTTGGCGTTACGCTCTTTCAAGCGGCTGAAACGTTCGCCGCGGTAACACAAGGTAACCCGATTTCCGGGCTGATGGGCAAGCCCCATAGCCGCCTCTACTGCGCTATCCCCGCCGCCGACGATGAGGATGTTCTTGCCGGTGTAGTGATCGGCTTCAATCAGCCTGTAAAGCACGTGCGGCAACTCTTCTCCTGGAACACCGAGCTTGCGGGGTGTGCCAGCGCGCCCTATGGCAAGAATCACCGAGTGAGAGCGGTATTCAGCTTTGGAACTGATCACACGAAACAGACCATCTGCCTCCTTCTGCACAGCACTGACACCCTCATCGATATGGATATTCAAGTCGGCTCGCTTCATGACCGTCGACCAGAATGCAAGCAGATCTTCTTTGGAAAGCTGCAGCTGACGAAAGCGCCCATACAAGGGAAATTCCACAGGACTTGTCATGACCAGCTTTTGTCGCGGATACTTGGCCACCGTGCCTCCGAGACTTTCACGTTCCAGGGTGAGAGCTGACAGTTTGAGTTCAGCGGCTCGCAAGGAAGCGCTGATTCCAGCCGGACCCGCACCCACCACGATTACATCGTAAATCTCTTCATCGGCGGCAGCCCCCACGGCCCTGAGATGCGTGATCCTCTGCTGCACGGCATCGACGCATGCCACTCCTTGGTTGACTGCATTCTTGATCAAGGCAAGTCCGCCAAGCTCCCCTGCGATGAACAGGTTCGGAACGCTGGTTTCATACTCTTCCGAGAGGCGCGGCACATCTGCACTCGCACTTGCCTTGGCCAGAACCATGGTGATTGCGCCTACCGGACACTCTTCGGCGCACAGACCGTGTCCAATGCATTTATGTCCATTGATGATTGCTGCTTTCCCATTCACAAGGCCCAGCACATCACCTTCAGGACACACGGTGATGCAGGCACCGCACCCAATGCAGCCATCTGCTTGAATCTGGGGGTGCTGCGCCTTGGGCCCGTCTGAAAACATCGCACCACGTTCGGCGGAGATTTTTGCAGCCGCCAACTGGCGCTGATGAGCCCTCCAATAGCGGAGTACAAAGAAGCCGAGAATCGCGGCAGCCAGTAACAATGAATAGGCTTCATCCATGATTTACAGGAACCCCAATCCCATCACGACGATGATGTGCACGATCGCTAGCGCAGCAAACGCGTAGCTGAATGGGCGATGGATAACATGCCATAAATGAAAGACGCGATGTGTGTGGTCGAGAAACAGAATGCGCTTCGAAAGAGCCGCTTTCTGCCGGACAATCGTCACGATTCGCTCGACTTCGGGATTGGACGTTCGAACCATGCCACCGGCGCAACGAACTGCTTCCAGCCAATGAATCGAGGATCGCCGCAACGAAGCAATCTGAAACGGCCGACGCAGGTCTAGCATCAGCATTTCCGCGATCGCAAGCAAAGGGGTGATGCTGCGGATATGTTGGGGAGTCGGCGTGCGAAGAATCGATTCAAGACGACTGGAGGAGTAGATCGACTGTCCCTTCAGTGCCTCCGTCAACTCCTTCTCGCGGTGTGCCAACTCCGTCAACGATAGCTCTGCGGCAGAAAGCGACCTGGGAATCTGTGAGTAGAGATATCGCCCGACGATGCCACTCAACGCTACAGCAACCATGATCCAGTAGGCGACGCCGGCGATCCCTCTAAACTTGAACGAGGCGTGCATGGCAATGAGAATCGGCGCGCATATTCCCGCGATCACATGGAAGTCCATCCAGTGTCGCGCCGTGCCGATGCGTCCAAGCCACGGCACTACTTTGCGCAGGGCATAGAGAAAGATGATGCAGAACAACACCGTGCCAACGATGCCCAACTTGAGCCCGATCGCACCGCCCGGTCGCAGCAATGCGTGCTGATCAGAATACGGCCGCTCGTCGACCGGCAGGCGATAGTATCCAGCGCCATAGACCAACATTCCAGCCAGACATACAAAGGACGCGACTGCTGTAAATCGCACCCGGATACGATGCCACTGCTCCTTCCTGCTCGCCGCATGGACTCCCGCATGTAGCACACTCCGAGTCGATGACATGTCTATGGCCTCTCCTTCGGCGTGTTCAACTTAGGCACAGCTTGGTCAGAATCAACCGCAGGAGCATCGGCGCGAATCTTGACATTCGGATCCTGCTCTGCCTCCGTGGAGAACAACTTGTAGTCCGTAAACCGATGCGTGTTGCGCCACCGTTGCCTGGGTGTCTCAAGTTCGATGACCGCCAAGGAAGGGAGCGATAGCCTGTCGGCGTTCTTGTTCAACGCGACAGAAGCGTATTGAACCGCCACCTTCATGGAGCGCAGACCGATGTCGGCCATATCGTGCTGCAAGGAAGCCTCAATCTTGACTACCTCTCCGCTTTGCGCGTCGAGCCACACGGTCCCCTGCAGGTCAATCGCGTATTCCCGTCCACGAACTGCAAGCGCCACCGGACTTCGCGTTCCTGGTATGTGCTTGAACCGCAGAGTGAACACGGCTTTGCCATCCAGCACCTCGCGGCCTCCAGCTTCAAACTCGTAGCTGTTCTGGTAGTAGGGATGAAACACGAGCAGCAACGTTGAGAAGCCGTTGGTGACGAGCAGCGGAGGCGTTTTGTGACTGGTTGTAGAAGCCTCCACACGCGATTCATTCATCTGGAAGTCATCCCGGTTGCCTTTGATCATCACCAGGTAGTCGTACTTGCTATGCTGCGCCGCCTCAGGGTGGCCAGTCTTCCCAAGCTTTTCCTGCACGACTTCTTCGGTGCAATGAATATCCGCGAGCCTATTGAGGTAGTCGAGCACCTGGCGCTGGGCTTGCTGGCGAGACTCCATCACAGACGCCGTCTGACTCAATCCAGCGTTCGTCCCTGCGCTCAACATTACAGCACAGAACAGGTAACTCAAGCTATGGCCGAGTCGCACGCGCAGCCTTCCTTTCAGATGCCCGATTGTCAAAGCGATAGCCGAATGTCGCGGTCCATTGGTTGTAATTCTGCTGACCGCCTCTTTGTGTGGTGAGACCACTTTCGAAAAAGTAGCGCGATCCCAGATTTGCATCGGCCAGGCAGTTGACGAAATAGGATCCAGTGTTTTTCGACAGACTCGACAGGAAGGATTGCTGACCTCCCTGACAATTCATGCGCAGTCTCTCGTTCAGATCACGGGAAAGCGAGAGGGTGCGATAGTTTCCTGATGCAAAAGCGCTGTCGAATTTTGCGTACCTTACGTCGGCTTGCAAACCGGTCTTCCAGATGTTGGACATCGTGACGCCGAACATCGTGTTGAGCGAGCTTTTCGTATCGGACGAATTGCTGCTTCGTCCCAGGCTCGCGTAGCCGGCAATGTGGAGAGGAAAGTTGATGCGTGTGCCGAGATTGACTCCCTGGTAGAGATATTTGTCGAGCAGCCCGGTGCCCACCAAGGCTGGGTCGTACGTGGGCACGTCCCGAAAATATGTATGGTTGAGGTCGAGCGATACTCGTGGATGAACCTGCGCGCGCAGCGAAAGCAGGCTCTGTCCAATCCCCACGCCAACCGGTGGCATGGCCGGATTTGCAGTCGGTCGATCGATCTGCATCGAATGATAAAGTGACAGCTTGCGTTGGAACGAAAGATCATTCTCCGTGAAGAGAAAGGGCCGATCGAGTCCCCAGCCAAGCAGGTTGACACCAAATCCGGTCGTGCTGGTATACCAGAGATTGTCATAGCTGCCTCCGTGTGCATTCACGAAGAGGCCGCCGATCTTGCGCTTCGGATTGTAGTTCCAAGCCGCCGGGTCCGGTGTCGATCCCGCGAACAATCCCACGTTCACAACAGGCGTCATTTGCCTGTCCACGTAACCTCCATCGATCGCTTCAAGGCTGCTGGCCCACGGCAGGTACAGCCGACCCAGTCCTGCCGTCCAGTTTGAATCTGGATTCACGTAGGTCAGACTCATTTGGTAGGTGCGATTGATCAGGTCCTGCATGGAGGGTTGGGACGGAGTAGAAGCCGACTGCAGGCGTCCTCGCCAGTAGCCATTGAGATTCCAGTGAGTTCCCCACATCCGAGAGACGTCCGCGCGAAAGACCATGCCGACTACCGTGGAACTTGTCCTGGTCTGACCTAATCCCTGAATTGTGCTCACATCAAATCCGATTCTTCCGCGAGCCTGGTTGATTTCGGGCAACGGCGGATGAGGCATGGCTTCGCGCACATCTTCATCGAGGGGATCTCCTTCGGTGAAGCTCACCACCATGGGGTATGGTCGGGTATTGCCAAGTGCGTGGCTTTCAACGATCTTTTCAATTTCTGCCTCAGGCAGCGACACCGTGTCTCCGACGGCCAGTTCTCTCGTCGTAGCTGTAACTTCGCACACTGAGGAGGTTGCCGCTGCGGAGATTACCTTGAGCTGCGCTATAACGCCTGGGGCAACAGCTTCGCTCGCATTGGCGGGGACTGGGTCGGAGGGAGATTGCTTCAACACCAGGTTTGTTCCTTCATTCAAACCAGCATCGTGGCCGCCATCGATGTAGACCGTGTTCCCATTGACATAGCGCACATGAAACTCAATCGCTGTTTGTGGAAGAGACGCGGTTTGAATCGGCTCTTCCTGCAAAGCACCCGCTGGGAGCGCTGCGCAAAAGAGAGTCAGAGACAGCAGTAGGCCTT
>Ga0073928_10006574_pt1 | contig 15570 bp, 16 predicted proteins | sample PaiPotPPA55metaG_FD_76969 | JGI IMG/M metagenome (GOLD analysis project Ga0073928, IMG submission 76969) | Iron sulfur acid spring bacterial and archeal communities from Banff, Canada, to study Microbial Dark Matter (Phase II) - Paint Pots PPA... ... | reverse complement strand
CCGACATTCCGCTGATCCCGCATCTGATCGATCTCTTGATGTGAGGGCGGGCACACCCCTCATCCTGAAGGAGCGCGCTGTTGCGCGCGTCTCGAAGGATGCGTGATACCGCGGCCTCATGGTTCGAGACGGCGCAAGCGCGCCTCCTCACCATGAGGAGAAACGTCACGGCTTCCGCCCCTTCACCGCCTCCGCGAGTCCCGTCTTCGCCGACCCCGGCTTTAACGGCTGCTGCTGGCTTTGATGCGGCGCCCAGCCCGACAGCCAGATCACCTCGAAAGTGGCGCGGATGCGACCGTCACCGTCAGCGAAGCGCTCGGCGTAAATCTGCGCCATCCGCAGCATCGTGGCGCGGCGGGTCGGCGTCCGCCGTCGCTCGACCAGAACATTGGTCGCGCCCATCCGCCTCAAATCCTGCATCAACGCGAATGCGCTGTCGTAGCGCACCACGATGCGATCGACGTCGGTGACCGGCAGCGCCAGCCCGGCGCGCTGCAACAGGCTGCCGATATCACGCAGATCGGCAAACGGCGCGACCCGCGGCGAGACCCCGCCTTCGAGTTCCGCCTCCGCCGCGGCAAACGATTGCCGCAGCTCCGTCAGCGTATCGCCGCCGCTCATCGCCGCCAGCAACAAGCCGTCCGGCCGCAGCGCGCGGCGGATCTGCGCGAGCACCCCGGGAAGATCGTTGACGAATTGAAGCGCGAGCGCGGAGACGACAAGATCAAGCGATTCCGGCTGGAACGGCAGCGGCTCCGACTCTTGCTCCGGCAATCCGACGCGCACGAGTTGATCCACGCGCGTGGCCAACACGTTGCGGACCTGATCGCCCGCCGTACCGACATCGGCCGCACGCTTGAATTCCCGCAACACCGCGTGCAGCCGCTCCCCCATATCCGCGGCAACGCGGTCGAGCAGGAAGGTCGCGGGACCCGCGCGCAGCGCGCGATTCTGCCGCGCGCGCAAGAGAGCGCGGTCGAACAGGATCGGGGCCTGGAGCGGGTTGAGAGCCATGCAGATTGGTACGCGGCCCACCCCTGGCTGACAAATCCAACCCCTTCGGATTCTGAATAGAGTCTAAAAAGATACTTTTCAGTACACCCGTTAAGGGCTAGCTTTTGGGCATGGCCACAGAAAAAGCCGAAACCGACCGCGTTCCGATTACGTTGGCGCTCTCCACCATCGGCTATCTCGAAAAGCTGGTCAGGCAGGGCACCCACGGCACCAGCGTACCCGGCGTCGCACGGACCTTGATCGAGGAGGGCATTCGCCTCGCCATCAAGGATGGACTGCTTTCGATCCGCGACAACGGCAAGGCGCCCTGAAGCAGTTTTCGGGGGCGCGCGGCGGTTTGGACGAATTCTTGTTGGACGACTTCTTGGCCGACGGGAGTCGCAGTGACGGCTCGCAGCTCGAGACAACAACATGCTCGCCAAAGAACCCACCTGGACTGACGAGCGCGTGGAACTCCTGAAAAGCCGCTTTGCCGCCGGGCTGTCCTGCCGGGAAATTGCCAATGACATCGGGGTGAGCCGCAACGCCGTGATCGGCAAACTCTCCCGTCTCCACCTGACGCGCGACGAAAGCGGCGGGGTTCGACGCACCTCGCGAAAGGACGGCGCGAAGCCAAGCCGCCCGAAATCGGCGCCGAGGGCCCAATACCAGATGCTCCGGAAATTATACGCCGGGGCGCCGCCCGCGACCGACAACGCTACCATCGACGACGGACACTGCTGCTCACTGCTGGAACTGAGTGACGAGAGATGCCGCTGGCCGATCAGCAGCCCCGGCGCCGCGGATTTCCGTTTTTGCGGCAACAGGCCGCTCGACGGCCTGCCCTATTGCGTGGGCCACTCGCGGCTTGCCTACCGGCCGGGTTCTCGCCCGCGCGTCGCGCAGGGATGAGGCCTGCGCGCGGGGTTACCCGGCAGCAATGCAGTGCCCTTGAGCCCTGCACAACCCGGCGCTAGCTTTGCCGTCATGGACGCCGAAGCATCCCCACCCCGCTCCATCGCCAGCCAATTGCACGGCGCGCTGAGGGCGTGCCGCGGGGCGTGGTCGCATGCGGCAAAATTGGCGCTCGACGTCGCGCTGCCGACGCTGTGCGTGGCCTGCCGCGAACCGGTCGATGGCGACGGCGTCTGTGCTGGGTGCTGGGCCAAACTGTCGTTCATCGCGCCGCCGTTCTGCCCGCGGCTCGGCATCCCCTTTGTCTACGATCCCGGGTCTGACATGCTCTCGATGGAGGCGATAGCCAACCCGCCGGCCTATGCGCGGGACCGCACCGATCTGGCGCCGGCGATGGGCCGCTGGATGGCGCGGGCCGGTCACGAATTGCTCGATGACGCCGACGTGTTGGTTCCGGTGCCGCTGCATTGGCGGCGGGCGTGGGGCCGCCGCTACAATCAATCGGGTGCGCTGGCGCGGGTGATCGAGCGGCAAACCGGCGTCAGGATGGCGCCCGAGGCGCTGCGGCGTATCCGGCCGACCGAGCAGCAGATCGGCCTGTCCCGAACCCAGCGGGCCAGCAACGTGCAGGGCGCGTTCAAGGTTGCGACCGACCGGCAGTCCCTGATTGCCGGCCGCCGCGTGGTTCTGGTCGACGATGTCCTGACCTCCGGCGCGACGGTTGACGCCTGCGCACGGGCGCTTTTGCGTGCCAAGGCGGCGTCAGTCGACGTGCTGGTGTTCGCCCGGGTTGTGGATGCCCATAAATCTCCCATATAACCGGGGGTATCTCACCGCAACAGAGCGCGTCATGACCGCTGCCATTGAAATCTACACCCGTCCGGGCTGCGGCTATTGCAGCGCCGCCAAATCACTGCTGACGCGCAAGAATGCCGCGTTCACCGAATTCGACCTCGCCGCCGACCCGGCGCTTCGTCAAACCATGTGGGACCGCGCCGGCGCCGGCTCGACCTTCCCGCAGATTTTCATCGGCCAAACCCATGTCGGCGGCTGCGACGAGCTTTATGCGCTGGACCGGGCGGGCAAGCTCGACGCATTGCTGATGGGCGAAAAGGCCAATTCATGAGCGCTGACCTGACTTTTACCGCCGCCATGGTGCAGATGTGCACCGGGCTGTTGCCGCAGGCAAATCTCGAGCAGGGGACGGAACTGATTCGGCGGGCCGCCGGCCGGGGCGCCGATTATGTGCTGACCCCCGAGGTCAGCAACATGATCCAGGCCAACCGCAAGGCGATGTTCGAAAATCTCGCCCCGGAAGAGGACGATCTTTCGCTCAAGGCCTATCGCGCGCTGGCGGCCGAGTTGAAAATCCATCTCCATATCGGCTCGCTGGCGCTGCGCGCCTCGCCCGAGCGCGCGGTCAACCGCTCGTTCCTGATCGGGCCGGACGGTCTGGTGATCGCGAGCTACGACAAGATCCACATGTTCGATATCGATTTGCCCGGCGGCGAGAGCTATCGCGAATCCGCCAGCTATCAGCCCGGCGAAACCGCCGTGATCGCCGACCTGCCCTGGGGCCGCATTGGTCTGACGATCTGCTACGATTTGCGCTTTCCGGCGCTGTACCGCGCGCTGGCGGAGAGCGGCGCCTCGTTCCTCACCGTGCCTTCCGCGTTCACGGTAAGGACCGGTGAAGCGCATTGGCACACGCTGCTGCGCGCCCGCGCCATCGAAAACGGCTGCTTCGTGTTCGCGGCAGCCCAGGCCGGAACGCATGAGAGCAAGCGCCAGAGCTACGGCCACTCGCTGATCGTCGACCCCTGGGGCACCGTGCTCGCCGAAGGCGGCGCCGCCGAGACCGGCGTTTTCATGGCGAAGATCGATCCATCCAAGGTCGAGACCGCGCGCAAGACCGTGCCGTCGCTGGAACACGGAAGGCGGTTCAGCGTCGCCGATCCGAAGGCCGGCCCCGAACATCTGCAGCTGGTGCGGGGATCGGCATGATCCATTACCATCTGCGCTGCGAGCGCGGCCACGGGTTCGAAAGCTGGTTCCAGAGCTCTTCGGCCTATGAGGCCCAGGAAAAGCGCGGGCTGGTGAACTGCCCGATCTGCGGTTCGGCCAAGGTCGAGCGCGCCATCATGGCGCCGCAGATCGTGACCAGGAAGGGCCGCGAAAGCGCAGCTCCCGCGCCTGCGGCGGCCACCGATGTCACAGCCCCGGCGTCCACGCCATTGCTGATGGCGCAGGAGCGCGAGCTGCGCGCCAAGCTCAAGGAGTTGCGCGACCATATCGTCAAGAACGCCGACAATGTCGGCGAGCGCTTTCCCAATGAAGCCCGCAAGATGCATTACGGTGATATCGAGCATCGCCCGATCTACGGCGAGGCCTCGCCGGATGAAGCGCGCGCGTTGATCGATGAAGGCGTCGACGTGGCGCCGCTGCCGGTACTGCCGAACGACAGGAACTGACACGCAGGCGGTAACCGGTCCGCGTCATTGCGAGCGAAGCGAAGCAATCCAGAGCCACCCGCAAAAAGGTGGATTGCTTCGTCGCGGAGCCTGTCATCGGGCGCGCGTTCGCGCGACCCGTTGGCTCCTCGCAATGACGGCCAATGAAAGACACTCCTTATGAACCCGGAAACCTTCTCCTCCTGGCAAGCCTGGGCAGTGCTGTCGGCGATGTTCGCAGCCCTGACCGCGATCTTCGCCAAAGTCGGCGTCGAGGATATCAATCCCGACCTCGCCACCTTCATCCGCACCATCATCGTGCTGATCAGTTTGTCGCTGATCCTGTTTTCGACCGGGCAATTCGCCAATCCCGGGCCGATCTCGCAGAGGAGCTGGATCTTTCTGGTGCTTTCCGGGCTCGGCACCGGAGCCTCCTGGCTGTGTTACTTTCGTGCGCTAAAACTCGGGCCGGCGACTTTGGTGGCGCCGATCGACAAATTGAGCGTGGTGCTGGTGGCGCTGTTCGGCGTGGTTTTTCTCGGCGAGCGGCCCTCGCTCAACGGCTGGCTCGGCATTGTACTGATCGCCGCCGGCGCGGTGCTGATTGCATTCAAGCGCTAGAGCCTCCGTTCCGATTGAATCGGAACGGAGGCTCTAGCTTTTTGTTTTGACGCGTTTTCTTTACGCGAACCGGGGCCCACTTCGCTGGAAAACGCTCTAGACTGCCACCAATAACGCAACGCCGACAACGATCAGCGCGATGCCGGAGAGTTCGCGCGCCGACAGCGGCTGCTTGAACGAATAATACGCCACGGCCTGCGCGAACAGCACCTCGACCAGCGCCAGCGTGCGCACATTGGCGGCCGCCGTCAGCGCAAACGCCAGGAACCAGAACTGCGAGGCGAACGCGCCCATGAAGCCCGCGAAAACAGATGGTTTCCACAATCTGATGATCGCCCTGAGCACGCCGGGCGCGCGCGCCAGCAGATAGATCGTCAGCACCAGCGTCTGCACGAACAGCCCGAACACCAGCGTGTAGGTCGCCGCCGTCACGAACGAGGTGCCCGATATCGTGATGATCGCGCCGCGGAACCCGATCGCCGACAGCGCGAACGTCGCCGCCGCGACCAGGCCCAGCACTGTCGGCCTCGGATCGGCGAAGACTTTCGCGCCACCGGGCCGCAGCGCGGTGACGATGACGCCCACCGTTGCGATCAGGATCGCTATCACCTTCGGCGCGGTGAGATGATCGCCGAGAAAGACAAAGCCGAAGATCGCGGTCTGGATCGCCTCGGTTTTGAGGTAGGCCGTCGTCACCACGAACGAGCGCTCGTTCATCGCAAGCAGCATCAGCCCGGTGGCGACGATCTGGCAGAGCGCGCCGAGCAGAAGCCAGGGCCAGAACGCGGAGGTCGGCCACGGCAATCGATCGCCGGTCGAGACCAACACCCCCGCAAGGAACACCAGCGAGAACGGAAAGCCGAACAGGAAGCGGATATTGGTGGCGCCCCAGGTGCCGAGCGGCCCGGTCAATTGCCGCTGCATCGCATTGCGCGCCACCTGCCCCATCGCCGCGGTGATGGTGAAGGGAATCCAGAGCGATGCGATGGAGAACATGGGGGGCTGCTGTCTTCACCCTGCCCTGGAGGGGAGGGTCGGCTCGCATCGCAAGATGCGAGACGGGGTGGGGTGACGGTCTTTCAACTCGGGCAGCGTTCGAAGCGAGAGACCGTCACCCCACCCCGATCGCTGCGCGATCGACCCTCCCCCTCCAGGGCAGGGTAAGAATCAACATCGTGTTTGATACTCAACCCGATTCCGCCACCACCATGTAGTTCACGTCCATATCGGAGGAGAGGCCCCAGCGGTCGGCGAGCGGCGAGTAGACCACCCCGGTCTGCTCGGTAATCGCGAGCTTGTCGGCATGCAGATGATGCGCGAGTTCGTCGGGGGTGACGAATTTGCTCCATTGATGGGTGCCGCGCGGCAGCCAGCGCAGGACATATTCCGCGCCGACGATGGCCAGCGCAAAGCTCTTCCAGTTGCGGTTCAGCGTCGAAATCACCATCAACCCGCCCGGCTTCAGCATCGCCGCGCAGCGATTGAGGAACACGCCGACATCGCTGACATGCTCGACCACTTCCATCGCCAGCACGACATCGAAGCGTTCGCGCACGTCCATCTCTTCGACCGTGGTGCAGCGATAGTCGATCGATAAATGACCCTTGTCGGCATGCAGTTTGGCCGCCGCGATGTTGCTGGCGGACGGATCGACGCCGATCACCTGCGCGCCGAGCCGCGTAAACGGCTCGCACAACAGGCCGGCACCGCAGCCGATATCAAGGATGCGCAGGCCGGAGAGGCAATTCAGGCTTTTGACGTTGCGCTCGAACTTGTGGCAGGCGGCGTCGCGAATATAGGTCAGCCGCAGCGGATTGATCTTGTGCAGCGGCGCCATCTTGCCCTTGGGATCCCACCATTGGTCCGACAGCCTGGAGAATTTCGCGATCTCGGCTGGATCGACGGTGGACGCGGGGACGCTGGAAAAATCCGCAGGAGAATTCTGTTGCATGGTCATGGGTGCGCGCCGCTCCTATCGCGCGGTGATGAAATTGCGAAACGCCAGCGGCGAAGCGATGGTCGCGATGGTTTCCTTGCCCTCGCCGATGCCCTGGACCGTTACGTCGCCGTAATTGAGGATACGGCCGAGGATGCTCTGGTTGACGTCGACGCTCTCGACCTTGTCGAGGCTCATCTCGAAGGTGCGGCGCTTGATGAATCCGGCCTTGTGGACGACGCGCATGTTGGTCACGTCGGTCTCGGTGGTCCAGCGGTGGAACCAGGCCGTGGCGGACCAGTATAGCGCGGCGAGCGCCACCACGGCGGAGGCCGACAGGCAGAGCAGAACCACGCCTTCGGTGACGGCCGCCCGCGACAGAACCAGCAGAACCGCGGCCACGATCCATGCCGCAATCGCGGGCCAATAGAATATCCAGTGCGCGTTGGTCGAATACAGCACTTTCTCGCCCGGCTGCGGGATATCGTCGATATAACGCCCCATACATTCAGCCTCAATGATCCCGACACAACTGGTCCCGCGCCGTTTCGGGGATAGCCGGACCCCGGTTGCTTGCTCCCGACCGCGCCGCTATGTATACGCGCCTTTTGGCCCGCGCGCTTCCGGTTTTGCGGACGGGTCACATTACTTGTCCTGCAGGGGAATGCACCAGCCGTCATGAGCCGCCTCGTGATGAAATTCGGCGGCACGTCCGTCGCCAATATCGACCGCATCCGCAACGTCGCGCGGCACGTGAAGCGCGAGGTCGATGCCGGCCATGACGTCGCCGTGGTCGTCTCGGCGATGGCCGGCAAGACCAATGAGCTGGTGGAATGGTGCCGCGAGGCCTCGGCCATGCATGACGCGCGCGAATATGACGCGGTGGTGGCGTCCGGCGAACAGGTCACCGCCGGGCTGCTCGCGATTGCGCTGCAGGCGATCGGCATTCAGGCGCGTTCCTGGCAAGGCTGGCAGATCGCGATCAAAACCAGCGACGCCCACGCCTCCGCACGGATTCTCGATATCGACGGTGCCGAGTTGATCAACCGGTTCAGGGAACGCAAGGAAGTTGCCGTGATCGCCGGCTTCCAGGGCCTCTACCCGCAAACCAACCGAATCACCACGCTCGGACGCGGCGGGTCCGACACTTCGGCGGTGGCTATCGCCGCCGCCATTCATGCCGACCGTTGCGATATCTATACCGATGTCGACGGCGTCTATACCACCGATCCGCGGGTGGTTCCCAAGGCGCGCCGGCTCGACAAGATCGCCTTCGAGGACATGCTGGAACTGGCCTCGCAGGGCGCCAAGGTCCTGCAGGTCCGCTCGGTGGAACTCGGCATGGTGTACAACATGCCGATTTTCGTCCGCTCCAGCTTTGACAAGCCTGAAGATATCGACCCGCACGCCAACCAGCCGCCGGGCACGCTGATCTGCAGCGAGGAGGAAATCATGGAGAACCACGTCGTCACCGGCATCGCCTTTTCCAAGGACGAGGCCCAGATTTCCGTCCGCCAGATCGAGGACAAGCCGGGCGTCGCCGCCTCGATCTTCGGTCCGCTCGCGGAGGCCAATATCAACGTCGACATGATCGTGCAGAACGTCTCGGAGGACGGCGCCACCACCGACCTGACCTTCACCGTTCCGGCCTCGGACTACAACCGCGCCCGCGATACCATCGCGTCGGCCAAGGCCACGATCGGCTATGCCCGGCTCGACAGCGCCACCGATGTCGCGAAAGTCTCGGTCATCGGCAGCGGCATGCGCAGCCATGCCGGCGTCGCCGCCAAGGCGTTCGCGGCCCTTGCCGCGCGCAATATCAACATCCGCGCCATCACCACCTCCGAAATCAAATTTTCGGTGCTGATCGACACCGCCTATACCGAGCTTGCGGTGCGCACGCTGCACACGCTCTATGGGCTCGATCAGGTCTGAGCGGCCGGCAGGAGGTTTGACCGGCAGGAGAGGTGAGGTCGTGTTTGCCGCATGCAGAATCCCTGCTCGGTCATCGATCTCTGGAAAGAACTTCCCTTAGCGGGCGCAGCATTGGCTTGGCGGAGACGTTACCGCTCTGGCAGGCGTTTTGCTTGGCAAAACAAGCCTCAATTCGCTATACGGCCTGATGGGTGAGCCGCCGCAAACTGTGTCACAGTTTGGCAGTGCTGATTCGGCCGGTATCCTGGGCCTGCGGCGGCGCCAAATGGATAAAATTGTTGTTTTTCTTAGGTTTAATGCCAGCTGCCGGCCACCCGGCGGGCCGGCCCCGCAGGGGAGGATTTTAGCACATGCGGAGCGCGTCGGGGGGCCCCCGCGTCTTGCTGAGACGGCTTCGCGAAACCATGGCGGAGCAGGTCTCGGCCCAGGAGCGATTGGACAAGATCGTGGTGCTGATCGCTGCCAACATGGTGGCCGAAGTCTGCTCGACCTATGTGCTGCGCGTCGATAATACGCTGGAACTCTACGCCACCGAAGGCCTCAACCGCGACGCGGTGCACCGAACCGTCTTGAGCGCGCATGAAGGCCTCGTCGGTCTGGTCGCGAGCGAGGCGACGCCGCTCAATCTGAGCGACGCGCAAAGCCATCCGGCCTTCTCTTTCCGCCCGGAAACCGGCGAAGAAATCTATCACTCGTTCCTCGGCGTTCCGATCCTGCGCGCGGGCAATACGCTCGGCGTGCTGGTGGTGCAGAACCGCGCCAAGCGCACCTATGTCGAGGAAGAGGTCGAGGCGCTGCAGACCACCGCGATGGTGCTGGCGGAGATGATCGCCTCGGGCGAGCTGTCGGCGCTGGCGGAGCCCGGCGCCGAACCCGCGGCGCGGCATTCGCTGCACAAGACCGGCGCGATCCTGTCCGACGGCATCGCGCTCGGCCATGTCGTGCTGCATGAACCGCGCGTCGTCATCACCAATTACATTGCCGAAGACCTGCCCAAGGAAATCAAGCGCCTCGACGCGGCATTGGCGAAGCTGCGGGCCGATCTCGACCGCATGCTGGAGCGCGGCGACGTCGCCGATGGCGGCGAGCACCGCGACGTGCTGGAAGCCTACCGCATGTTCGCCAATGATCACGGCTGGTCGCACAAGCTGCACGAGGCGGTCGCCACCGGCCTCACCGCGGAGGCCGCCGTCGAGCGCGTGCAGTCCGACACCCGTGCGCGCATGCTGCGCTCCACCGACCCCTATTTGCGCGATCGCCTGCACGACCTCGAGGACCTCGGCCATCGGCTGATGCGGCAATTGGTCGGGCAGGATCATGCGCCTTCCCGCGAACAGCTGCCCGACAACGCCATCCTGATCGCGCGCGCGATGGGACCCGCGGCGCTGCTCGACTATGATCGCAAGCGCCTGCGCGGGCTGGTGCTGGAGGAAGGCACTGCCAATTCCCACGTCTCGATCGTGGCGCGCGCGCTCGGTATCCCCGCGGTCGGCGAGATCCCGAATGCGCCGGGGATCGCCGATCCCGGCGACGCCATCATCGTCGACGGCACCTCGGGCTCGATCTATGTCCGGCCCTCGGCGGAGATCGAGCAGGCCTATGCGGAGCGGGTGCGGTTTCGCGCACGGCGGCAGGCACAATATTCCGCGCTGCGCGACATGCCCTGCGTCACCAAGGATGGCCAGCCCGTCGAATTGATGATCAACGCGGGCCTGACCATCGATCTGCCCCATATCGACGACACCGGCAGCGCCGGCATCGGCCTGTTCCGCACCGAACTGCAGTTCATGGTCGGCCAGAGCCTGCCGCGCACCAGCGACCAGCTGGCGCTGTACCGCACGGTGCTCGATGCCGCGGGCCCCAAGCCGGTGACGTTCCGGACGCTCGACATTGGCGGCGACAAGGCGCTGCCCTATATGGAGACCGTGGTCGAGGAAAATCCGGCGCTCGGCTGGCGCGCGATCCGGCTCGGGCTTGACCGGCCCGGCCTGTTGCGCGGCCAGATCCGCGCGCTGCTGCGGGCCGGCGGCGGACGCGCGCTGCGCATCATGTTTCCGATGATCACCGAAGTCGCCGAGTTCGATGCCGCCAAGGCGATCGTCGAGCGCGAGCTGACCTATCTGCGCCAGCACGGCCATCCGCTGCCGGAACGCATCGACGTCGGCACCATGGTGGAAGTTCCGGCGCTGCTCTATCAGCTCGATGAGCTGTTGAAGAAAGTGGATTTCGTTTCCGTGGGATCCAACGATCTGTTTCAGTTCCTGTTCGCGGTCGATCGCGGCAACGCCAAGGTTTCCGAACGGTTCGACACCATGTCCGCCCCGATCCTGCGGGCACTGCGCGAGATCGTGCAGAAGGCGAAGGCGGCGAAAAAATCCGCCTCGCTCTGCGGCGAGATGGCATCGAAGCCGCTCGGCGCGCTGGCACTGATTGCGCTCGGATATCGCTCGCTGTCGTTGTCGGCCACCGGGCACGGTCCGGTCAAGGCGATGATCCTCGACCTCGACGCCAGGAAGGCCGAAGCCGTCATGATGCCGCTGCTCGATGCGCCGTCGGGCAGCGTGTCGATCCGGCAGAAGCTGACCGAATTCGCCGAGGCCGAGGGGCTGTCGTTGTAGCGGCGCAGTCCCGCCTGACGCGCCGAGGCCTTTTATGAGTTGAGGCGCATTTTATTCGCAAAACCGGTATCCACTTTTGCTGAATGCGCGTGTATTCGAGACCAAACCATGTCGATGCTCCCCGAAGCCAAACTTGACATTCTGCTGGCGCACCACGCCTCACTTGAGGCCCAATTGCTGGGCCAGGTGAATTCCGAGGACTATGTGCGGATCACCCGGGAACTCGCCGAGCTCAATCCGCTGATTGACGCGGTGAAAATCTACCGCGCCGCCAATGCGGAGATTGCCGGTATCGACGCGCTGATATCGGACCCCCTGACCGAGCCGGAAATGCGCGCCATGGCGGAAGCCGAGCGTGCGACGCTCGGGGCGCGCAGCGTCGAATTGGCGCAGCAGATCCGCGTGGCGCTGTTGCCCAAGGACGCGATGGACGACCGCAACGTCGTGCTGGAAATCCGCGCCGGCACCGGCGGCGACGAGGCCGCGCTTTTTGCCGGCGACCTGTTCCGGATGTATGAGCGATTCGCCGCCTTGCAGGGCTGGAAGGTCGAGGTGATCTCCGCCAGCGAGGGCACCATGGGCGGCTACAAGGAGATCATCGCCGAAGTGCGGGGCCGCGGCGCGTTCGCCAGGCTGAAATTCGAATCCGGCGTGCACCGGGTACAGCGCGTGCCCGACACCGAGACGCAGGGCCGCATTCACACCTCGGCGGCGACGGTGGCGGTGCTGCCGGAGGTCGAGGAAGTCGACGTCGACATCAAACAGGATGATTTGCGGATCGAAACCATGCGGGCGCAGGGCGCCGGCGGCCAGCACGTCAACAAGACCGAATCTGCGATTCGCATCACCCACATTCCGACCGGCATCGTGGTGATGATGCAGGACAGCCGCTCCCAGCACAAGAACCGCGCCTCGGCGATGAATATCCTGCGCTCACGGATCTACGACGCCGAACGTCAGCGCATCGACGCGGTGCGCTCGGCGGACCGCCGCGAGAAGGTCGGTTCCGGCGACCGCTCCGAGCGCATCCGCACCTATAATTTCCCGCAGGGCCGCGTCAGCGATCATCGCATCAACCTGACGCTTTATAAATTGCCGCAGGTGATCGCGGGCGAAGCGCTCGGCGAATTGGTCGATGCGCTGACCACCGAGCATCAGGCCGCGCAGCTTGCCGCGCAAGGCGCTGCGGCGTGAGCGAATCCTTCGCCGGACAAACCGTCGAAGCTGCACGGCGTAGGCTCACCGTCCGATTCGGATCCAGCGCCATCGACTCCGCCGAGCTCGACGCGCGGATGCTGGTCGGCGCGGCGCTGGGTCTCGATCTCACCGGGCTGATCGCGGCCGCCGCACGGCCGGTCAGACCAGACGAGTCGATACGACTTGAGGATTTCGCACAGCGGCGCCTCGCCGGAGAGCCGGTCGCGCGCATTATCGGATTCAAGGAGTTCTGGGGGTTGCCGTTGCGGCTCTCGGCCGCAACGCTGGTGCCGAGGCCGGATACCGAAACGGTGGTCGAACTGGCGCTTGAAATAGGGCGTGCCGAGCCGCTTCACCGGCTCCGCATCGCCGATATCGGCACCGGATCAGGCGCGATTCTATTGGCGCTGTTGTCCGAATTGCCCGGGGCTTGTGGCGTCGGCACCGACATCAGTCTGGCGGCGTTGCAAATCGCGAGCGGCAATGCCGCCCATCTCGGATTCACCCCACGCGCGGCTTTCGTCGCCTGTGACTACGCGGCGGCGCTGTCGGGCGTCTTCGATCTGATCGTATCGAACCCGCCCTATATCCGCTCAGCTGACATTGCCGGTCTCGCCAGCGAGGTGCGCGCGTATGACCCGCCTGCCGCGCTCGACGGCGGCGCCGATGGCCTTGACGCCTATCGTGCGCTGATTCCGCAGGCTGCGGGACTGCTTGCGCCCGGAGGCAGGCTTATCGTGGAGGCCGGACTTGGCCAAAGCGGCCATATCCAGCGATTGATGACGGCAGCAGGGTTAATGCTCGAACGGCCTCCCAAGGCCGATCTGGCCGGCGTCCCGCGAGCGGTCGCGGGCCGGAAAGCGCCTCGATAATGCCCGATTGGAACGCAAAAAAACTGCTTGGAATATTCCCCGGGAGCGACTACGTTCCATCTACAACATCGGTCCAGGGTTGCTGGCCCCGCAGATACCCCCAAAGGGAAATAGCGGGTGGAGGCCAGAGTTCTCAAAGCGAGAGCCCGCCCCGAGTGAAAGGTTCCAAAACGCAGGTCCCTTTGAGCGCGACGGCTTTAGAGAGCATCGCTGCTTCCGACCGCAAAGCGAACGAAAGCCTGATATTGCGCTTGAAAACTCACGCGAGAAACCTGTGCTTGTTTTGGCAGGCGGAATGATTTGATGCGGTCGGCGGCACACGCCGGGCTGGTGGGGAACGCGTCTTTGTTGACTGCGACGTACGGCAAATCTGTGTGGAATTGAGCCGCCCCGTAATTCGGTGCGCCTAGCGCGTGCCGGTGGGGCGAACCGTGGTAATGGGCGATCCAAGGCTGGTAACTTATCCAAGGCAAGTAACTTCAGGGCTGGAATAAAGGCACGACATGAGAAACGGTCAGAACAACAAACGGATGCGTAACCGGAATAACAACAATAATAACAACAACAATAATAACAACCGACGCGGCCAGAACCCGATGACCCGGGTGTTCGAGTCCAACGGACCGGACATCAAAATCCGCGGCACAGCATCCCACGTCGCGGAAAAATATGTGCAACTGGCGCGCGACGCCCGCTCTTCCGGCGACCCGGTCGCCGCCGAGAATTATTATCAGCATGCCGAGCATTATTTTCGCCTGATCGCCGCCGCCCAGGAGCAATTCCGTCAGAACCAGCCGCAGCCGCGCACCGAAAATGAGATGGCCTCGGAGGACGGCGACGACGACAGCGAGAGCTTTTCCAATTTCGGGCAGGAGCCCGGCTTTGTCCCGGTGCAACAGCAGCCGTTCGTGCCGCGCGACAACAATCAGCGCGACCAGCAGCGCGAGGGACAACCCTACCAGCCGCGCGACCAGCATCCGCCCCGCGAGCACAACAGCCATCGCGAGCATCGCCCGCAGCCGCAGTTTCAACCGCAGCCGCAGCCGCAACCGGTGATCCCCGATAATGTCAGCGTCGACCGTTTGCCGTCGTTCATCACCGGACCGCAGCCGCAGATCAACGGCGCCCCGGGCGGTTTCGAGGGCAATGGCGGCGAGCGTTTCCCGCCGCGACGCCGTCGCCGGCCGCACGGCCCGCGCCCCGAAGGCATGGCCGCGCCGGTGACGCCGGGCGATGATTTCAATCCCGGGAATGAGTAGCTAATGAGTAGCTGGCTCCTCGCGAGTCTCCGTGCCGTATCGGCTCTACCCATCATCCCGCTGGAATGACGACGGTACGAGCACCGGCGGCAGTTCCGGAATCAGCCGTGTGCGTTCGCGGTGCGCCGGGATCGCACGATAGACCTGCTTGGTGGCTTCGACGATGTGAACCCCAGCGAAGGGTAGCGACAGTGCGGCGCCGACGCGCTCCCACGCCATCGCCGAGCGCAGGAACCAGCCACCGGCGACCGGCGGCATGAACAGGGCCTCGCCCCATCCCGTCGGGGTGAACCAGGTCTGCCGCAGCAATTGCGTGATCTGCGAGCGCGAATAGGGCCGGCCATGACCGAACGGCGTGTTATCGGTGCGAGTCCACACCCCGCGCCGATTCGGAATGATCGCCATCATGCGGCCGGACGGCGCCAGCACCCGCCACACCTCGCGCAACAGCCCTTCCGGATCGTCGGACATTTCCAGCGCATGCACCAGGAGGATGCGGTCGACGGCGGCATCCGGCAGCGGCAGCGAAAATTCATCGACCAGGGTAGCGAGCGTCGGGCGCGCGGTCGGCCATTTCAACACGCCCTGCGCCGCCGGCATGAAGGCGATGCAGCGCTCGGAGTCCTCGCGAAACAGGCCGAGATAGGGCGTGGGATAGCCGAGGCCGAGCACCCGTTGACCCCCGGCGTTCGGCCAGCGCGCATGAATGCCGCGATTGATCAGCCGCCGCGCCACGATGCCGAGGCGCTGCGAATAGAAATCGCGGAGATCAAT
>Ga0073928_10006573_pt1 | contig 15572 bp, 11 predicted proteins | sample PaiPotPPA55metaG_FD_76969 | JGI IMG/M metagenome (GOLD analysis project Ga0073928, IMG submission 76969) | Iron sulfur acid spring bacterial and archeal communities from Banff, Canada, to study Microbial Dark Matter (Phase II) - Paint Pots PPA... ... | reverse complement strand
TTCTTCGTTTCGAAAAAACCAAGAGGTGGCCTCATTCTCATTCGTCACAACGACGCAGCCGGACGCGATCATTTCAAACGGTTGATATGACGGATGTTTCGAGAACATCAAGCACAAGCCAATATGGCTTCCTCTATAGAGAGCCGCTACTTCAGAAAAGTTTGAAAGCCTACCTCTGTTCTCTAGAACGTTTTGGAGGCCAAATTGGCGAGGATTCCAGTCTTCGCCTGCGCTAACGATATCGACTCCGGAGCCGAACGCCCGCTTTACCTCAGTCAAGGCTTGGATGCCCAGATCGAAACCGTTCCTATGGTGACTGGGTCTTCCGTAAAAGACAATTTGTATTGGGTCCTTAACCGGTGCACCATCTGTTGCTGGACGAAAGAAAGCCCTATCGACAGTGGGGATAAAGGACACCCCGTCTGAAACATTGTGAATCCTATGAATAAAGTCCAATAGCCCCGGAGTATTCACGATTGGCGTCAATCCTAATCTGTAGCTGTTCTCCGCCAAGCCATAGAGTGAGCCAGCTCGGTAGAATGCTGGCTCGTAATCTTGGATAAAATAGTAATTAGCTTCTCCTCTTCTCTCAGCCACAACGTATGCGGATTTCCAGAAGGTAGCGATCGAGACGCCTCCATCCAGGGCCGTACAGCTAACTGCACCTCTCAACGCCGGGAAGAGGAATTCAATCCTTTCACGCAGACGCGAAATCTCGTCTTCAGTCTGGTCATACATGACAATTCGGGTCGGAATTGAATAGAATGACGCTAATCGGGAAGCAAAACGAAGAATTGTGTATACGCCCGCGTATAGCGGATTCTCGTAATTAGGGATGAACCAGTTGAGGGCAGAAGCTTGTTTTCCCGCAGCGAGGAAATGACGATTCAAGCTCCTGTTGTTTTGCGCTAGACCGACAGTTGGTCGCAATAAACGGACGGAGGAAGCCTCTTCTGAAGAGAGCTCTATTTGCCGTTGCAAGGGACCTTGTATTAACGATGTTCCAGGTATTGCGGATAGCTGACGATTTATCAGCCTCGCCAGCTCAAGTTTTATGCCCAAAATCTGTCTCCGATCAGCGGCTTTGAAGCCGTAGAGTTCGCTAGTTCGGGCTGGTACTTGCCACAATTATCTATTCACAAATCTACACCATCATGGGCAAAGCGCAACCTGACGCGAAATGGGATTACTGCGCGGAGCAAGAAAGGGGAGATAAAGTTCCCGAAATTGCGCGTTATCGCGGCCAGTTTCGAGGGGCAGTCGCCGGAGGCCGGGAAACTGAAGAGCCCGCCGCCTACTCCATAGCATCGTTAGAATAGTCTCAATGCCTTCTCTCTCCAATGTCGCATAAGCGAAGGATCCTGCAGGGCTCCGCGTCCAACATGGCGAGAATAGTCGTCTCAATGCTCGTCGCCCTAGTGCTGCCGCCTTTGCTGGTGCACCGCTTCGCGCCGGCCGAGTACAGCGCATGGGTGCTAATCCTGCAATGCAGCGCATACGTCAACTTGCTGGACCTCGGCTTGCAAACGGCGATCGGCAAGTTTGTGGCAGAATACGATGCGCTCGGTGGCCGCACGGTCAGCAGCCAAATACTAAGCAGTTCCTTCGCAATCCTCTGCGTAAGCGCAATGATCGGAGCTGTAGGGATCGCGATTATCACCTGGCGCGTGCCGCAACTCTTCCACCAGACGCCTCCTGCTCTTGTTGGCGATTTGCGCGAGGGCATCTTGGTTGTTGGGTTGTCTACAGTTTTCGCATTACCTTTTGGCGCGTTCCTGGCTGTTTTTACGGGACTACAGAGATACGGCTTTCCGACAGCCTTAGCACTGATCAGCAAAATTTCGTCTTCTGCAGCGTTGGCGGGACTTCTGTTGATGCATGGGACTCTGCTACAGCTGGTGTGGGTGATGGCCACTTTCAATGTGGCAACCGCCGTCGGCCAATTCTCCGGATGGAGGAAGTACGCCAAGGAGCGTGTCGGTTTCTCCTGGACGCTCGTTGACCGCGAAGTGGCTTTGCGGTTGATCAGGTATGGCAGTGTCCTCTCAATCTGGACAGTGGCAGCGCTGTTCATCAGCGGATTGGATATGGTCATTGTCGGCCATTATGACTATAAGGACACCGGTTATTATGGCATCGCCTGCGCGGTCACTAACTTCATGGTACTTGTGTTCGGCAGCTTGTTCGGCCCGCTCCTGCCTGCCGTTTCGTCTCTCCAGTCGGGAAGAACATCCAGCCAAATGGGAGAATTGACGATCAAGACGACCCGATATTGCGCTTTGGTGCTTTACCTTGTCGGACTGCCTCTTGTCTTGGGAGCGTATCCGTTGCTGAAACTCTGGGTCGGGCACGATTACGCTATTCGGAGCGCGCTTTTTCTCCAGATTCTCGTGCTTGGGAACGCGATTCGCCAGCTTGGATACCCATATGCTTTGGTGGTTGTCGCTACGGGGAAGCAGCATTTGGCCACGATCGCGGGAGTTACGGAGGCCATCGTCAACACGAGCGTGAGCATTTACTTAGTGCAGAGAATCGGCGCAGTTGGTGTAGCCATCGGAACGCTGGTCGGAGCTTTTGTAAGTCTGGGATTGCATCTTTTGGTCAGCATGAGATTTACTCGTTCGGCAATTACAATGTCGCGTCGCCTGTTTGTGCTAGAAGGTCTTCTGCGTCCGTCGCTGTGCGCCTTGCCGTCGATATTGCTTATTCCTGCATGGAAAACGTCTACTATGCTTCCGGTCAGCCCGTTTTGGCTTGCAATGTGGGCTCTTGCTACGCTGGGAATTGCTTGGTTTATCGGGATAACAAAAGAAGAGAGAAGCAGCTTAAGAAAAATTCTTTTGAGGCGTTCGAATTGGCGTTACGCCAGTTTATAGGGCCCCCCGACTGCCTCTCCGGGTACAATGGCAATGCTGGTCCGAGAGGGTCAAACTCAGATCTATCTGAGATTTGCAAATACAAGATTACAACCAACAGCATTGATTGAATATTCATGCAGATTCGCGAAACAACTCGGAACGTCGCACGGACTTTACTGGGGCCACGCTTCGCATCTCGCGTAAAGCAGGAGTTCCGACGAACGTTGGGCTTCGTTGCTGCTTATCGCTCCCGCTTGCGATTGAGAAGTGGCCTGGAAGTAGGCGGTCCCAGCGCCGCTTTCTCCGATGAGGGGGAACTCCCGATTTACGATGTTCTCGAGTCTTTGGACAACTGTTTGTATTCAGGAAACACAATTTGGGCCGGAACGGTTCGGGAGGGAAACACGTTCGTTTACCATCCCGAAAAGCCGCCTGGAACCCAAATCATCTGTGAAGCAACCGATCTTCGGCCGATCAAGGACTGCAGCTACGACTGTGTTCTAGCCTGTCATTGCCTCGAACACATTGCGAATCCTCTTCGCGCACTCGCCGAATGGAAGCGGGTGTTGAAAGATTCTGGGTTGCTACTCTTGATTCTGCCGCACAAAGATGGCACCTTCGACTGGCGCCGCCCTACCACTCCTCTCGCTCACATGATCCAGGACTACGAAAATGGCGTGGGGGAGGAAGACCTGACGCATCTTCCTGAGATATTGGACCTCCACGACTTGTCTAAAGATGAAGCGGCAGGAATGAAGGAGCAATTTCGGCAGCGTTGTCTGGAGAATCGTATCCATCGTGCCATGCACCACCACGTTTTTGACACGATGACAGCGATGAAAATGGTGAACCATGTGGGTTTCACGCTGCTTCGTGTGGATAACCTTCGCCCACACCACATCATTATCCTTGCCAGTCGAACTGATCAGCCCGTCGATAATCGACGATTTTTGGCAGTGGGCAGCAAGCGTAGCCCTTTCCCTTCAGACCGTGCAGGCAAACAGTAACCATGCTGTGCAAGCGACCGCCATGACAGGCCGGTCGGTCTGCGCCGTCATCGTTACCTATCATCCCAGCCCTACGATGCTGGATGTTGTGCCCAAGGTCCTCGCCCAGGTGCAGGGACTGGTTGTCGTAGACAACGGCTCCGACGCTGAAGAATTTGCCCTGTTGCGTAAGGCAATCCAGCACTCCGCGGTTCACTTGATCGAGAATGGAGAGAATCTCGGCATTGCAGAGGCCTTGAATCAAGGCGTCCGGTGGGCCAAAGACAAAGACTTTCCCTGGGTAGTTTTCTTCGATCAAGACAGCCAAATTACCGACGGTTTTATGGATCACATGTTCGCAGCATGGGAAAAACACCCGTGCCGCGAGCGGGTCGGGTCGATTCACTGCAGGCATGCCATTCCGGAGACCGGTGTCGAGTTATGGATGCCGCGTACCAGCGACGGTAGTCCGGTGTTTCCGATGACTTCGGGATCGCTGATGCCGTCCTGGATATTCGACGAGATCGGACGGTTTGCATCCGAATACTTCATCGACGTCGTCGACTGGGAGTATGCTTTTCGCACTCGGGCCGCGGGCTTGTTTGTCGCCGATTGCAGACAAGCTACACTGTTCCATGCTCCCGGCAACCCCGTAGAAACCACCGTCTTAGGCCACACATTTCGCGCAAGTCATCACAATGCTGTAAGGCGCTACTACATTACGCGGAATTGCATCGTCTTCTATCGGAAATATTTTTGGTCGTTTCCCGGTTGGGTTTTGAGGAGTGCTCGTGACGAAGTCAAGAAGACGATCGTCTCCTTGATCTTCGAGCAAGGCCGCGCCCGAAAATTCCGCAACCTTTTGCTGGGAGCTTGGGACGGGCTGACTGGGAGAATGGGGAAGCGAGAAGGCTTGTGAAGCGAAGTGCGGCTTGTTGTGGGGCATGCAGCCAGAGTCTTTCTCAGTCTGCCTCTTCCCCAGAAAATAATCGACACAGAAAATAATCGAGATGGTGGTTCGAAACGTTTTCTTCTAAGATCCCCCGGCAGGCCCACCTTGCCCATCCTGAGATTTCCGACGAACGCGCTGCTTCATTCTGTTCACGCTGGCACTGGCGCTCTGGAAAATCTCTTCCGATAGCATCTTCTTTGGGTCTCTGGGGTCAATCTCTTGCCAGCGAGCATGAGCCAAGACCCATACACAAGTGAGAACAAAAAAGAAACCTGCCCCCACCAGCACCACAATCTTTCGCGGGGGAAACGATTTTTGCTCCGGGACGTCTGCCGCGTCAAGAACCTTCACGCTGGGTGTCTCTCGGGCCTCCTCCACTTTGGCAAGTTCGTACTGTTTGGTTAGCGTCTCAAAGACCGTCTCTTGTACTTTTGTGCGCCGGTACAGATCCGACCAGATAACACCGAGGATCGGTAATTGGCGAATGGAGGGATACAGATCCGGATTCTGATCGTTGGGATTCCCGTTCGGAGGTCCTTCTTCCGCTCCATAGGAAGCCTTTCCACCCATTTTCTGCAGCTGGTGTCGATATTCATCGACCCGAGCTTGAACCTCCCGCACTCGTACATTGCCCGGGGTGTAAATCTGGCGCAGACCTTCAAGTTCGGTCTCAGCCGCAATCAGTTGCCCCTCCAATTCCGCTGCCGCGCCGATCATTGCGCGCCCTTGCTCTTTGACGTCGAGAGCCGTATTTTTGCTGGCAAACTGACTAAAGTCTTTTTCTGCTTGCTCCAGGCCATGCTGCACCTGACTCAGCCTTTCCTCCAGAAAGACCCTCTCTTTATGGGCCGAAGACGTGTTCAGCGTGATGACGAGGCGGTTCAATGCTTCTACGTATTCTCGTCCTAACGCCGCAGCTCGCTCTGGACTCCTATCGCTCACCGTGAAAGTGATGATCCCACTCTTACGGTCGGAAGAGATATCGGTGAGCGAAGCCAGCCTTTTTCGAGCATCGTCGTAACGCCGGACGCCATAAACCTTTCGTAAATCAAATTTGTTAATCAGATCATCCGCCACGGTCCGGCTGTGCAACACCCCCATAAACATATCGCCAGTAGTCTTCAACCCAAGCGTTTCTCCGCCACCGACACCCCCAATATCCCCGACCGTCTTTCCTAGAGTCGCCAGCATCGAAGCCATGCCCTGTCCAGCCTGGTCTGGTGGCATGAGTCGTGTCGTGGAGGTGTAGCGTGCCGGAATCAAAAAAGCAATGGCGGTCGAGGCGATCAAGCCAATCGCGGCCCAGCGAAAAACAAACTGCCTGTGCTCCCAAAGCAGGCCGAGCCTCGCGACAGTTCTTCTTTTTGCACGAGCCTCTTCCTCGGCATCCAAGATTAACTCTGGCTCAAGCTCGGGTCCGGGGTATTGCGATCCTCGTTTTGTGATTTCTTTTGTTGCCATCTCTAATCAGCGGATGCGGTCAATCACCGAATCATCATTCTGAACCATTCTTACGCGAAAACCCCTTAGGCCAGAACGTGAACTGCACCGCCGTGGTCACATTCGACTGCCTGGTTGAAGCGATATACGGATAATTCCACGCCTCGTACTGAACCGAAGCTGACAAGCTGAATATCGAGCGCGCCCAGAAATTGGCTCTGGCCGAGACATCGGTCAACGTTCCCCCATTCGCGAGCAATTGTTGGCTGACTTTCTGATGTCGAAAGCTGAACTGCAAATTGTTGCGCGGTGTGAACCAGTACGTGCTCGAAGCTTGGGCCACTTGGGCTTGCCGTCCCATCCAGTTGCCCATCAGGTTTCCCCAATTCGTATATCCATCGCGATATCGGTAGTTGAAGTAAAAATAGCCATGGCCAACCTTACCGCCAATCGGCAAATCGGTGTAGCCACCCTCCAGGCGAAGATCGAGCTTTGGAATTTTGGGAAGCTGCGGGAAATAGATCCCCGAAACCCACGCCGAGCGATCCCAATAGGCTAAAGGAGAAATCTCGTCTTCCGAGAAACCATCGGCGTAGAAGGTCGCCCACTTCCGCATTCCTGGCAGCCGGTACGAAAGGTCGAATTCACTGCGGCCGTCTCCCGGATCTGACGAGCTACCCGGAGCCCCATTATGACCAAACATTGCCTGCTCAAACTTGTGGAAGGTAAACGGGACTCCTTCGCCGGCAAAAACGCGGGTCAGCGATAGCCCGTATTCCACGTTTGGAGTGGGCTTAAAGCTCAGCTTGTATCCCAGAATCATGGGCTGCGGATTCACCGGCGTTGCGTAGCTGCCAATCAACCCATTCGTGCCATACAGAAAGTGATGCCCCTGAAGCTGGCCAAGAAAGAATTCCGCACGAATCGGCCCCATCAAGCCCAATACCCAAGGCAGTTTGAACGGAGAAACGCGGTCCACTTTAAACATCATCACCGGCTCGGCGTTGTTGCTAAAAATCATGGGCCCCGATGCGTCCGGACCCCACCATTGTGCCTGCTTTCCAAAAGAAACTTGCCAATCGCCAAAATTCATTCCGACGTAGGCTTCCACGGCATCCATTCGGTCTATATTGGAGATGGGAGTGGCGGGAGGCTCATTCGGCAACAACTCAGCGCCCTGGATGGCCAACCGCTCCGAGTCCGATAGAGGCGGCGCCGACGGCGCGTGCTGAAACTCTCCGCGGACGTACCCGACAAATGGACCAATTTCACCCCATGCCGAGGCACCGCTGACGTTATTGAGCCCCTGTTCGTAGGGTCGCCCATAATCATTGATGATCGTCTGCCCGAAGACATAGCCATTTGTGAGGGGGGGGCCCGCGATTTCCGTGCTACGCGTGTAGACGGATTCGAGCCGCAACTCCGCGTTATCTCCGCCGCCGAGCAGGTTCATCTCGGCACCAAATTCTCGACGTAACTCGCGGTGCAGCCGCGACGCCTCGCTCTCATCATTGTCCGCATCGGCGATTCTGTCCTGCGATTCTTGGACCAAGCGAGCACACTCCATGCGCGTCCAAGGACGGAGTCCTTCAAAACTGCTGCCGATGTAGCCCATCGCTGTAAGACGACCCAAAGCCGGGTAGACCCAGCTGTCCAGCGGCACATAGGGCGAGCCCATGTATTTCGCCGGCCAATGCGACGGGCGATCCGGTCGAATCCCAGGCAACTCCCAGCTTCCGCCCCGTAATTCGGGATTGTGGTGCTGCCGGTAGACGTATTCGCTGGTCAAATACCCGATGGCCGCGCCGATCAGGACATCCGAAGGAAAATGCTGTTTCGCACCGATTCGCGATACACTGACCACGCTTGCCATTCCGTAGGCCAGGAACTTCACGAACGGACTGGGATACTCGTGTGCCATGATTCCCGCGATTGCCCAGGCCCCCGCGGAATGTTCAGACGGAAAAGATGAGCCGCTCTTCCAGAACTGTCCGTTGCCACTATCCTGGTAAGGGCGTTGGCGCCCAGTAGCAAATTTGAGAGCTTCCACTGCGATCAGGCTATCAATGGCCGCTTCTCCGCTCAGAAAGCCGGTTTCACGCTGGTGCTCGTTATGGTTCATCAGTCCCATAAAGTAGACGCCTGCGGCGCCTCCCGCCATTGAATACGCTCCGTAATCCGAAATATGGCGGTAGCGCGTAAGTGTATTCGGATCATTGGAAAGATGGCGACTGAAGTCGCTGTCGGTCACAAACAGAGCAGCCGTGAATCCTCCCAGCGGAACTAGCCAAGTCGCGTCGGGCAAACGAGCCTTAAAGGGGCTGGTCCACATGCCGATCTCATCATGAAAAATCGCTTTCGGCAGCGTGAAGACTTTATTCTGTGTCTGGTCGGGCTGAGGAGTGTCGGGGACCTCAGGGGAAGCCTTAGCATCCTCGCGTCCAGTCTGGGGCGGAGCTGGTCGTCCATCACCGGGTGCTTCCATGACAGAGTCCGGAGCTCCAGACAGGGTGGCCTGTCCAAATGCAACCCCCGTCGTCGCCAAGAAACACATGATTCTGATCCACCCTGTTCCCACAAATCCATTCACGAACTATCCTCAGTAAGTAGCGGCGTAGGACGCGGCTATAAACGCGCTAGTAGCAACAGAACTGACCATTTGGACATATGCGAACACTGTTTTCCAGATCGGTGGACCACCAAGAGCCTTCTCCGGAACAACCACCATGTCCCCAGGTTGTAAGGACATGTTTAAAGCATCACCGGACATCCAGGACCCATGTCCGATCACCGTGCCGTCGGCGCGAATCACAAAAGTGGCGCCCTTGTTCGCCATGTTTGTCGAGCCACCAGCCTGCATCAGATACCACTTCGCGTTCTTGCCCGGCCGATATGCAACGGCCGTGGGACCGTACACCTGCCCCTGCACCAGCACGTAGCTGGGACGTTTCGGCACTACAAGAACATCGCCGGAGCGAACCGTAATATCGCGAGACGTGTTCTCCCAGTTCTTGATGTTCGAAGAAATCTGGATCGTGACCCGACCAGTGGGAGGACTGTTCATCAGGTCGGCGAGCGCGGTCTGCCACTGAACCAAAGCGGACTCCGCCGAAACTTTCTGGTCCGGATCGGAAGTACTCGTCGCGGTAAGCTTCAGGCTGGCCTGCTGTTCTCGTACCCGCTGCACCAGTTCACCATAGGATCTCTGTTCCAGTTTCTGCACTTCCATGCGCAGCAGCACCGCACCGTACGGGTACGCGCTGGGAGCAAAACCACCCGCGCGCAGCAACACTGAGCTCAACTTCTCGCCCGGATGAATTCCATAACTGCCGGGATGAACTACTTCTCCCCGGATCGACACGGTGGCTCCCAGATCATTCCAACCTGGTACTTGCTTGATCGCAAGTACGTCACCATTGTTCAATCCGAACTTCTCATTGGGACTGGCAATCAGCGCGTCAGCCAGCAGGATCTCCTCCTGTTTGCCCGTAACCTGCTTATCATCCTTCCAATAATAATGAGTGAGATCGGCCGTCCGGGTATCGGCGCTCTGCTTTAGACCGCCGGCGGCGCGAATCAAATCAGAGATCTGCATGTCAGTCGTCAGCGGATACCTACCGGGCCTTGCCACCTCGCCTTTCACGTAAACGGTTGCAAGATCCACCGCGGCTGGATTTTTGTGCACGAGCACCCGATCGCGCGAGTTCAAAACAATGTCGTCCGTCGGGCTGCCATCCAGGGCGCTGCTTAGCTTCACATTGAAAATCTTCAATGTACTATCCGTCATATAGCGGAACACCTGCGCATCACCGGTCTCAGCGTCAGGTGCAAGTCCGCCGGCTAGATGGATCGCATCGCTCACGTGGATGTCGCCCGAAGTCTGGTATGTTCCCGGAGCGCGCACGTCTCCCCAAACCGACACATTGGGCGGATTCTCAAAGTCGTAGCGTCCAAAGAACTGAACCGTATCCAGCGGCTTCAACTCCGGGGCCTTCGAGGGGTCCGCCAGTGCATCCGCTACGCTAAAGCTTTGAACCGTAGGACGATAATCCGGGAGACTCAATCGAATGATTTCGCCGTATTGTAAAGCTGGTTCTGGCAGCAAATCCTTGTAGGAACCTACCAGGTCCGTGACCCGCATCCCTTGGCGGTAGGAGTACTTGCCGGGTCGAATCACATGTCCTTCCAGGTACACCGCGTCCTGCGTGTAAGGAGCAATTGGAAAAATCCGGATCTTATCGCCATCCTGGATCTGGAAAGATTCTAAGCGTTTGGTAACTGCGTCCGGCGCATCATCTTGCGGAACGTCCAGATTTAGCATCGTCTGCTTTTCATACGCGACGATCCGCTGCACTTCGATGTGCCGCAAGGTCGCAGAGGGTAGCAGCCCACCCGCGAGAGCAATCGCGTCCGCCAGAGACTTTTCGTCTTTCTGTTCGTAGATGGCAGGACGCCGAACCATTCCTTCAATCGTGATTTCTGGTCCCAGCGGCGGGACCAACACGGTGTCGCCATTTTCTAGTCGTTGCAAGTCGCCCTTAACTCCGTGCAGCAGCAGATCGTAGACGTCGACATCCTGCACCAACTGGCTCCCTCGATAGTGCTTTAGAATGCGCAACGAGCCGCGGCCCGTAGGACCTCCCGCCGCAAACAAGGCGTTCAGCGGTGTCGACAAAGAGCCTATGTCATAGGCGCTGGGCCGGACTACGTCGCCGACCACATACACGCGAATCGTGCGCAATCGCGACAGCGAGACGTCGGCGGAAACATCTCGAAACTGGGTGCGCAGCGTCTTCTGCACGGATTCCTGTACTGCCGCAAGCGACTTGCCCGCCACCATCAACGGTCCCACTTCCGGCAGGCTGATCCGGCCTTCTCGATCCACCACTTTGTAGAATCGGCGCGCTACGCCACCCCATAAATCGACCGACACGCCGTCGCCGGGCCCCAGCACATAGTCTGGTCCAACTGGGAGATCCATCGGAATCGTCTGCAGGTCTCGCGTGCCGTTCTCAAAGACCTGCATGCCGAACCGCTCCACCGCAGGTGGTCGCGCCGCAGCCTGCAGATACATGTCGTACAACGACGGAATCTCTTGGTATGGATTCGGCCGTCTTAGCATCCGCTGGGTCGGACTGATGGCCTCGCGCGCACGCCGTGCGTTCGAGAGCGCTGTGGGATTATTCCCAAGGTCATAGTTATAAGAGCCTCCTCCGCCGTTGGCTCCAGCCCGCTGGTTCGAACCGCCGGGCGAACCTCCGTTCATTCTCTGACTTGAGTCCTCTCCGACAAAATCAGAGCTCATCGACAGATCTTCAAGTTGGCTCCCTCCTATTCCTTGACGCTGCCCCTGCATCCCGCCCGTGTAGCGCTGTTGTGTTTGGTTTCCGCCCTGCTCCGAGTCGGAGTTCTGTCCGTATAACGACGACCCACCGAATGAGCTTCCCGGCTGCGTCTGTTCCATCAACAGCGGGTCCTGGCCGTTGGTTCCCGGCAGCTCGGTGACGTCGTTGGAAGGTGCTGTCGGCTGGCTTGGTGCGTAGGGAACAGTCGGAGGAATCGTGAGCGGGTTTTGCAAACCAGGTATTTCATCGGAAGGCGGATTCGTCGCGGGCTGCTGTTGCGGCAGTTGTTGGATCGAAGGATTGTTGCCGTTGTCTTGAATCGAGCAATTGCGACTGCGTGGGTCGCAGTACTGCGCTTGATACGGCCCCTGCTGTTGCGACTGGCGGCCCTTCGCCTGTTCCGCCGCCGCCTCCTGAGCAGCCCATCTTGCCCGCTCCTGCATTGCGAGGTATTGCTCCTTCGCCATCAGCGAGTCAGGGTTAACGGTTGGCTCCAAATAACCGTACTTCTGCACGACGGCGGTGGCCACCGAGCGAAAGGTTATGTCGTTTTCTAGACGGTCGAATATCGCTTCGTCCGTCAGGTCGGAATCGGAAACCAGCTGACCATGATCCGTGGCGTCTTTGGCAATCCATCTCTTCAACTCCACCATCAAACCCGGATCTTTGTGAAGGATGGCGACAAGTTGGCCCACAGTACCAGCAACGCGCGCCATATTCTGACGCCCCAGTTCCGACGTCTGCACTGGTGGTTGCCGGCGCGACTGTGCGACCACACTCAAGCAAGCGGCACCAAGACAGATCAGAGCCAGGAACAATGCCCTGCGGCCCCAGTTGCGGGGCGCAAAAAAGACAGCGAATCTAGAAATCATTCCCTTAATTGTAACCAATCCTGAATCCCACCTCGCTAGGAATACGTCGGATTCGCGCGTATGCAGCAATCCATTGCCTGGCCGGAATCTGATTCAGTCTTCACCTCCGCAGCGCTGCAAGCATCGTGCCGGCAAGGTGATACCTGAGATCCGACAAAAACATTAACGTTCTTTCCGGAAGGGGTCCTTCCAGGCCTGCACGAAGGACCCACGCCTCCGCTAGCTTAACTCACTTAAGTTGGAAAAGTCATGTTTTTATGCCTCTGAGTTGATCCGAAACCGTCCTAGCGGTTTGGACGAAGAAGTAGTAGAGAGGCTCCTTTGGATCATGATAGATAGCCCAGTCTGAACAACGCCATGCTTGGCGCATCAAACTAAAGTTGGAAGACGATTCGTGGGCTCAACCGATACCGCAAGCCTAACCGATCACTGCAAAGCGAGAGGAAGTGAAGCGTATGCACGAATGATACTCTGACAGGGAACGAACGGGAGTGGCAAGAGCATGAAGTGCGAGAACGGTGGAAACGCCACGCGGAAATGTACGAATGTGCCTCCAAGCCTGGCTTGGGGAATGGGAGTGATGCTCTTTGTGGTCGGCGCGATGACAGTCGAAGCGCAGTCCGTCGAGCCGCAGGCTTCGGGTCCTCCAAAGGGATGTCTGCCCAAACGCTTCCGGTTGGTAGTGCCGAGAGGCGCCAACGAGTTCGTGGAGCAGGCCAGCTTTTACGGGGAATCCGAAGAATATGGGCTCACCTTACGTGCCGTTAGATAGCTGGATTTACCAGCTTTTGATCGTCTGATTGCATTGGGCTACGTTCGTTCTGCAATTGTCGGCCAACGGCCTTGGGTCCGCTTGGAATGCACACGGCTCCTCGATGAAGCTAACGACCTGCTGCAGTCCGCGAGCGTTGAGGGTGATGACGAGGCGCTTGGTATCTACGATGTCCTCGTACAGGAGTTTTCGAACGAGCGCTCTCTCCTTGACGGCGAAACAAACCGCAATTTGCCAAGTGGAATCAATTTACACCCGCGTCACAGGAATTGCGGGACGGCCTCTAACCGATGGATACCACTTCGGTCAGACGATCTTGAATGGCTACGGCCGGCCCTTTGGGGAAGGATTTAACGCGGTAGACGGCTTTTCGGGATCAGCTTCGGAAGGGCCCCTGACAGCGTACATCCGCGGAGAGTATCAGCTTGCACCTTCGATTCCGGCCCCTTCAGCCCAAGCCCTGCAGTTCATCTAAATGTTTGGTGGTTTGCCGGTGCCGCCCGACATCCCGACTCCTGCGGTAAACCGCTTCCAGTTGAGCAACCCTTACATAATTCGGTAACGGAAGGTTTGCCGACCACTCGACCGCCATGAGCGATTTACCATATAGTTTTTGTCAAGCTCGAAGTCGCGAACCACTGATGCGACTATGGCAAACAATCCGCACGCCTCTCATCGGCCGCCACGTTCATAAACGTGCGTATGCGGCGCTCGTCGTCTCTGGATGCTATGAGGAGGCGGGGGATTCTGGTCGGCATCGTGTGCAGGCCGGGAACGTGGTGCTGCACGAGGCTTTCGAAGCGCATCTGGATCGAATTCCGACGTCTGGAGCAGTGGTACTCAATGTGCCCTTGCCTGCGCAATACTCATTTCGATCTGGGGTAGGGAGGGTCGACGACCCGGATGCGGTTGTTCGTCTTGTGGAGAGGGGCGATTCGGAAGCTGCGGCCCTGCTTCTGTGCTCGACGAAAATGACGGTACCGGAGTTTCAGGATTGGCCGGACGAACTGGCAGCGTCGTTGGCGCAGAATGCGTCCGTCAACCTTTCCGGTTGGAGCGAAGCAAAAGGAATTTTTGCTTGGGACCTATCGCGCAGTTTTGCGAAGGTATTCGGAATCTCCCCATGCGCTTTTCGAGCACGTGCTCGGACGCATCAGGCTTGGAGGGCGATTCAAACGGCTAGTACGCCGTTATCAGCCATCGCTGTACATTTCGGGTTTGCCGACCAAGCCCATATGACACGCAGCGTGAAAACCATGACCGGCCGTTGCCCTAGTGCATGGCGATCGGCTTGCAAATAGATTCAAGACATCGCGACTCCGCGTGCTTATAACTGAGTGGGTGAATTCCCAGAGCACGAGCACGAAAGCGACAGATGCTTATCTCATCGGAAGCCCAACATCTGTACTTGCCATCTCAGGACTGCAGCTACGTCTTTTGCCAATTCTGGAAACTATTGGATTAGGCCTGCTCGTCGTCCTGCCCAGCGGCTATGTCTTCGTCTTGCTTACGAAGCACATGCCTATGCAGAGCAGCATGGCGACGCCGTGGTTGGCTATGCTTGCAAACCATGCGGTAATGCTTGTGATTGCATTAGCATTGATCGCATGGTTCGGCAGGAGAAATTTTTCCGAGTACGGGCTTGAATGGCCCAAGCACAGACATTACGTGCCATCCGCGCTGTTGTGGGGAGCGGCATTCGGTCTCTTGATGACCTTTGTGGGTTATTTGCCGCGTACGCTTCTGGAAATATGACATGCACGTCGCCGGAGTCATTCTGGCACTTTTGTTCGCACTCGCACTCGCTCACCTCATCAGCTTCTGGACAGAGAACTTCTGGATCGCGCTAGGTCAGCAGATATATGCATTCGCTCTCGGTATCCTCTATGCGTACTGGCGAGAAAAATCTGGGAGTCTGTTGGCTCCGATCATTGGACATAACGTGAGCGACGGGGTGGAGTACGTTTTGATGTTCTTGATGACATGGGTCTGGTGCTGAACGAGGAGGGAGGTCCGCCTGACTCTGGCCGAGTGACGAGCCAACCGAAAGTTACGTCTAACGCGGACTCCCACGAGGTTGTCCCGAAGTCGGCTTGGAGGAGATCGCCATTGATTTCCTCCAAGTCCGTTTCTAGACCGCGTCAAAATTTTTTCCAGTTGGACGACCACTCGAAAGCAAGGTGTTCCAGGCTTCCCGACGTCTGCGGCAGCAGTGTTAGAAAACCTTAGAGAAGCTGTTAGGGCAGCAATATTTGTTGCTCGCCTGACCTTAGTGGAAAAGATTTTCCCTGCCACACCAGGACGCCGTCCAGGGCTTCGGGCAGGGTTACCGTAGCCTTGGTTCCCG
>Ga0073928_10006572_pt1 | contig 15572 bp, 15 predicted proteins | sample PaiPotPPA55metaG_FD_76969 | JGI IMG/M metagenome (GOLD analysis project Ga0073928, IMG submission 76969) | Iron sulfur acid spring bacterial and archeal communities from Banff, Canada, to study Microbial Dark Matter (Phase II) - Paint Pots PPA... ... | reverse complement strand
GAATGATAGGGATCAGAAGCTCGCTCGAGATTACGAGAAAACGCTGAAATTCTCTACGGAAATGCTGAACAAACTGAGGCAGGCAGAGGCAGCGGATCAGGCGGCGACTCACTCGGAAGGCTTGCTAGATATGACGAGCAGTCGTGCCAGCCTCCCCGAATCCCACATTTTTCGAAACCGCATGCTGTGTACTGGCGCAGGCTTGGTGGTGGGTCTGCTGCTCGGGATTGCGCTGTTGTCGTTGTGATGAAGGCCAATGCACATCTAACCCTCATCGCGCCCAAATCACATCAGGTAGCTTCTAGCTAGATGTACCTCGCTGATCCACCTTATACCTTCTACTGATTTCTCCGGTAAATTATGGTTTTGGGGCCACCATCGATGATCTTGAAATCTGCCGGCACCGTGAATAGCGAGGGGTCGGGTTCCGCGCGCACGATGTTGGTTAACTGGAATGTCTGTTCGCCCATTCGCGGATCGTTCCGCTTGCTGGAAACAATCGTCTTGAGGTCAGGCGAAGTCCATACCTCGGTAACAATAGTGATAGCTCGCTCGTTTCCCATTTGACCGGCAGGAATCGTGCGCGTGGTGCGAACTCCATTTGCAACGACCCCTTCGATCGTTTGTGAGCCGAGGGATTCCGTGGTTGCCCCGGACTGATCACCCTCCCCCAGATGTTTCGCTAAGGCAATCGGAGGAAGTGGGGGCGGAGGAAGCAGGGGCACACCGCCGCCGTCCGCTGTTTGTATGAAAAATGTACCCGCGCTGACGACCTCTGGACCAGGTGCTCCGGCGGGAGGCGCCGGGTGTTTCCACGCAGTTTTGTCGGTCAAATTTAGGGTGTAAGACGTGCCTGCCACAGGATCGTGGATGAAGACGAGATGCGGGGCGTTCGTGGCGGAAAGATTGCCGATTGGCGGCAGAGGAGCGTCCTGACGCGTGCGGCCCTGTGAATCCCGCGCGACCGTGCCAGTATTGGTTTGAACGATGCGATTGCCATCCGCGAGCGTCTGGATGGACTCGTTGTTTGTTGTAGCGGAATACGGCGCGCCCTTAGTCGGAGCTGCGGGACCTTTTGCGAAATCGCCGACGGCGATTTGACCGACAGACCCAGCGGTCTGAAACATGACGTTGGCCCCATCCTGAGCGAATGCGCAGGAAGAAACTGCGAGAGTAATAAGGATCAATGCGCGTTTCATTTTGTGTAGTTCTCCTTTTCAATTCAGTTAAAATCACGGCTGCAGACGAAGTCCTTGAGCCGATCCATCGGCCGCAATATCGAGGTCCGCAATGAAGTTGATCCCCTCAGGGACAGCACCCGGCGGAAACATGGCTTCCGCAGGGATCACGATCTGGATGGCGGGTCCAACTGGCGTCCAACTCGCATTTGGTGTCTTCATACGAGGAAGTGAACGTTGTCGATGGACCGCCTTGACGGGCCTTGGCACAGCTTCCACGACAATAGCCGGGGCGGCATCGGCCGCTCGCGGACGTACTGGAATTTGTTTGACGGATGCCCGAAAGAACACCAGGGACAGCACTGCGGCTGCGGCAACGCCCGATAGGACAGGTACCCAGTGCCGTAGCCTTGAAGGTGTCTTGTGCTCAACGGCCGCGTCGCAGTAGGCGACGAAACTGGCGCTCACTTGCTCGTAATCATCAATCCGCCGCCGGCATTCCGCACAGGCCAGGACGTGACGATCGACACCAGCGGCTTCGTTGTCAGGAAGCTCGCGATCCATCCATGCAACCAACTTCCCTGAATAGTCACACATTGCATTTCTCCGCTAATTTCTTGATTGCGCGTTCCACCGTATCGGCTACGGTGGAAGTTGAAATCCCGAGCACTTCGCCGATCTCGCGATAACGCAACCCACTCGCGCGAAGCAGGAGGCATTCCCGTTCGGATACCGTCAGTAGGCGGATCGCTTTTCTCAGTCGGCGGAATTTTTCCTTTTCAATCACCACCTGCTCTGGCGTCGCGGCGGGCGAAATCGAATCGGCGTCGAGTTCAAGCTGCGAGCCAAATCGCCGATCGTAACTATGCTGGCGATTTCTAGCCCGATTGTGTGCAACACGAAACAACCAGCTGCGAATGTTATCTTGCGCTCCGCCGGAGACCAAGTGCTTGTGCAGGCTAAGAAAAGCGTCTTGAACCACATCCTGCGCTTCGTCACTCGACAGCCCCAGGCATACCAAGTATCGGAGCAGTGGTTTGCGGAGTTCACGATACAGAGTGGTAGCCTCGCGTGAGTCGGTCGCAAAGCGCGAGAGCGGCAGGATCAATGGTAAGTAATCGCCACTCATAAAAGCCTTTGCATCGCGCCTCTATTCATAGAACAACTCAGGTTCCCGATTTTCCGGTTCGAAGGTCCGGATATCCGATTCACGAGAGAGATTCTAGTAAGATGTTGATCCGGATGCCCAAGAAGCTCTCTCACTACGACCGGGCTGGGCGCGCCTCAATGGTCGACGTCTCAGCTAAGTCCGTAACCCAGCGTACCGCCAAAGCCAGCGCTTTTGTGGTGCTCAAGCTAGCGGTACTTGAGGCGTTGCCGCAAAATCCTAAGGGCGACCCGCTGGAAGTTGCGCGACTTGCTGGAATTATGGCGGCTAAGCGAACTTCCGAATTAATTCCGATGTGCCATCCCTTGCCCCTTTCGCACATTGATGTGACTCTTCGGCTATGCGAGAATGGCGTCGCTATTCACTCAACAGTAACTACAACCGCCGTCACCGGAGTGGAGATGGAGGCGCTGGTTGCGGTCAGCATTGCCGCGCTGACCGTGTACGATATGTGCAAAGCGCTCGATAAAGGGATCGAGATTCGCGAGGTGGTGCTGGAGCGCAAATTCGGCGGCAAGTCGGGCGATTACGTTCGCGCCGCGAAGAAATCATCGGATGGCAAATAACGTCAAGTTGCTGCTCGTCGATGACAACCCGATGGTTCTTGGGATGCTGCGAGACGCACTCACCCCGCTGGCGATCGTGAGCACCGCAAGCGATGGAGCTGACGCGCTGTTGAAGGCCGTCGAGGACGTTCCGGACCTGTTGGTGAGCGATTACCGCATGCCTGGCATGGATGGCCGGCAGTTGGTTGAAAAATTGAAGAGCCGCCCTGCGACTGCGGGAATTGCGGTGGTGCTGGTGGCCACGAAAGTCGACATCGCGGAAAAGCTCTCGATGCACGAATATCCCGTGGACGATTTTCTGGAGAAGCCATTCTTCCTGAAAGATGCCACCCACCGCATCAAGCGGCTGATCGACAAGATTGCGCTGGAGAAGATGGCGAAGTCGACCGCGTCCGATGGAGTGGTTCGCGGCAATCTTTCGCAGATGAATGTGATTGACCTGGTGCAGTCCCTCGAAATGGGACGCAAGAGCTGTTCTCTCACGATGCTCGACGGAAAAGATAAATGCGAAATGTTTTTTCAGGAAGGCCAAGTCGTGCATGCGGTTTATGGCAGCCTGACCGGTGACGCAGCCGTATTCAAAGTTCTGAGATGGACCGGGGGCAACTTCCAGATTAATTTCGAAGCGAAAACGTCGCAGCAAACGACAACCTTGAACACGCAGGGCCTGCTGATGGAAGGTTTACGCCTGCTGGATGAGTCCAATCGCGACAGCGGCGAAACCCAGCGCGCGGAGGAAGAGGATGTCCTCCTCGACTCGTGAACTGACCGCCGCAGTCCTCACGGTGAGCGACTCCTGCGCAAGCGGGAAGCGGGTCGATCAATCAGGTCCAGCCGTTGTGAATTTTTTGAAAGAGCGGGGTTTCAACATTTCGGGAATCCAACTTGTTTCTGATGATCAGGCAGCCATTCAGAAATCCATTGTTGCTCTTACTGGCAAGGCCGGGATGGTCGTAACCACAGGCGGAACGGGTATTGCCCCGCGCGACGTAACTCCCGAAGCGACTCGCGCCGTTTGTGATCGCTTAATAGAAGGAATCCCCGAGCGCATGCGGTTTGAAGGCAGCAAGAAAACACCTTTCGCGGTGCTTAGTCGGGGGCTGTGCGGAGTCTGCGGAACATCGTTAATCCTAAATCTGCCCGGAAGCCCCAAGGGTGCTGTCGACTCCCTGGAAGCGGTGATCGATTTGTTGCCGCACGCTTTGCAACTGGTGAATGGAAACACCGAACATAATGAGAGACAGCTGTGACGAAAGACGAGGCCCGGATTCTGGCCAACCACTGGATTGCGGCTTGGAACGCTCATGATCTGGACTTGATCATGACGCACTATGAGGATGCAATCGAGTTGACTTCGCCGGTTGCCGCTCAGCTGTTGGGAACGCCGGATGGCAAGGTGGTCGGAAAGGCGAACTTGAGGGCTTACTTTAAGCGAGGGCTAGAAGCTTACCCGGGACTCCATTTTCGCCTTGAAGACGTGCTCCTGGGCGTAAACAGTGTTGTCCTCTACTACACAAATCAAAAGGGGACACGCACCGCAGAGTTTATGGAGTTGTCAGCGATTGGAAAAGTGACACGCGTTGTGGCGAACTACAGCGTCTAGCGAGCCTAAAGTTCCTCACTCGCTCCTCTTTGTTAGTTTCTTGTTTAGCTAGAAGCTGAGAGCTGAAAGCCGGGAGCTAAATTCTTCGTTTGAAGACCATCAAGCACATTCTCACCCGATACACCGGGTTCCTATGGGCGCTTCTTAAGCCGCTCGGATCGTGGGGAATATTTCTCATCGCTGCTCTCGACGGCTCGATTGTCGGGCTTCCAGTCGATGTGGTGGTCGCAGGATATGTTTATCAGAATCCGCCGCGGCTACTGCTGTATGTGCTGATGGCGTCCGCTGGGTCGGCCTTCGGGAGCATTATTATCTACGTTATCGGATACAAGGGCGGCGAAGAGTTGCTTCGGAAGCGGATCCCTGCGGAGCGTTTTGAAAAAATTCACGCAACATTTGAGAAGCATCCGTTCTGGAGTTTGATGTTTCCGGCGATGTTGCCTCCACCGACGCCGTTTAAGTTATTCGTATTGGCGGCGGCGGCCTCGGAGATGGGATTCTGGAAGTTCTTGCTGGCGATATTCTCCGGGCGGGTAGTCAGATTCTTAATTTTAGCGGTTTTGATTTTGAAGTTTGGTCCGGGATTCGTTCACGGTCTCGGAGAGTTGTTCCGAGCCCATTTGTATTGGGTATGGATTATTTTGGCGGTCGGGTTAACGGCGGGGGTACTAATGGCGAAGAGGCGGTCCGGCCGATCTCGCCCCGCATCCGCGAAGAATTGAAGTGCGTACTCGAGCTACGCTCGGTTGGACAGAAGAGGACGTCCGTCCTTAGGTGAGCCGATGGCTACGCGGCTGCGGCGTGGTCGCCGTCTCCATGAAATGGCTTTGATAACTGCACCAGAACGAACGGGTCGCGAACATCGCGGCTGTGAATAGCAAGTCTCCTGCGAGGGCGCGCTTAAAGAAAGGCAATCCCACAACGTAGCAAGTCGTTAATCCCGCCAAAGTCCTCGGATACATGTCTGTCCACGAAGCCCAAACGGCAAAGTTACTCAACAGGAAAAACGAAACCGAACTGGCCAATGCTGCGCCAACTATGCGCAGTGGCTTCGCCTTCTCACGAAGCTGTGTGCCCAGCCACAAGATCCCTGCGTACCACGCGAAGGTGACGTAGTGATCCCAGGTGAAAGGGTAGGCATAGACAAATTTGGTCAGGACCACATCCGAGGCTGCCATCAATACCAATGGAATCCATAGCTGCTTTCGCGATCCGCGAGCGCCAAAGAAAAGCAACGATGCAGCCACGGGAGTAAATCCCAAAGGATGGTAGGGAATGAACCGGAATAAGAACGCGAACAGAATAAAGATATACGGCAGCATGCTCACCTCAGAATGTCTTTACCTACGATTGTGGCTCGTGAGGCGAAACTCGTCAAGCGTGACGGGGACAGCGTGACGGGCACAACACGCCACAAAAGAAAAACCCCTCGGGTACACCAAGGGGTTCTTAATCATGAGAAGCGGAGCCTTAGCTCGCGCGTTGCATGGGCTTATCAGTCTTCGAAAAGTCAGCACCGGCCTCTCCCGTGGAAGAGACATCCTCGGCGCCAGTCCTTTCGAGGATTTCCTTGGCTTTTTTCGTCCATTTGGAATCGTCGCAGTGAACGGACAACAAAATTCCGCCTTCTTTGACGCGGCCTTCATAGCGCTTGGCTTCGTACTCCGGGATGCCCATGCCAACGAGCGCTCCGGTAAGACCACCCACCGCACCACCGACGCCTGCTCCGGCTAGTGCAGCCATGATCGGACCTGCGGCGATGAATGGACCGAGGCCTGGAATCGCCAGAGCCCCGATACCTGCCAGCCATCCCAAAGTTCCCCCTACCAATGCTCCAGATCCGGCTCCGGTGGCGGCGCCTTCCGGTGCTTTGGTATTTTTCTCGTGGGCGAAGTCCTTGGTTCCCTCGTTCTCGGGAAGCATGACGGAAATGTCTGTGTTGCGGAACTGTTCCTGACGAAGTGCGTCGACAGCGTTCTCGGCGCCCGCTCGCGTTTTATAGATTCCAAATGCTGCTGTGTTCTTTCCTGCCATATTTAGGCTCCTTAATATTAGTTATTGTTCGTTTATTTTCCCTTGCTCGGTTAAGGTTTGTCGGCATTCTTCGCCGCAACTTGTAGTTCGCTAGTGACTTTGTCCGAACCACCGGCTACTTCGGCGGCTTTGGCTTCAACTGTTCGCTTTTCCTCATCAGAGCGGACTGGCCCTTTCAATGTAACGGTGCCATCTTTCACGATGACCTTTACGTTATGGGCGTAGGTTGAGAGTGATTTGTCATTCACTAAAGCACGCCGGATCTGCTTGGCTACATCCAGGTCCGAACGGTTTTCTTTTTGTTGATCCGCTGTTGGTTCATCCTTGCTGCGATCGCGCTCGTTGATTTTCGTGTTGTCTGCGGGTTGGTCCTGCGGAGAAGAAGAACCCATTTGCGCCCAGAGCGAACCCGCTATGCTCATGAGCAATAACTGCGCTAGCGCTATTTTCATTATCATCTTCTTCATTCGTTCACCTCTTTCGACTTTGTTTTAAAGCTGATTCGTTGCTTCGAGCCGGTTGTTCACTGCGAACGTTACGCGGTTCGTGTGCCGCGGACAAAATGCAAAATCAGAGAAATCACCGCAAAGATCAGGAGGATGTGAATTAGTCCTCCGGCCGGGCATTATTTGCATCCGGGACTTAGTTGCGAGATGGGTGCGTAAGGATGTGTTTCGAGAGAAAATAACCTCGCCCCGGAACTTTTGAGAGTGGTTCGAAGGCGCACGGCGGGAAATAACACCGGATTGATGGTGCCACTGCCGCGATGTACACTTACCAAACCGAAATGCGCCCGTAGCTCAGATGGATAGAGCGGCAGCCTCCGGAGCTGTAGGTCGGGAGTTCGAATCTCTCCGGGCGCACCATATCCCTTCACCGAATATCTTCGGCTTCCACTGCTGGATGCGATTCACAAGCTGGGAAAAACAGATCAAATCATCCGATTTCATGGATGTTCCCCGCAGCGAACTAGGGTGTTCCATCTAGCTGCTGACCCTTGCTGGTTACCGCGAGGAGACACTCTAGTTATCTTGCTGCAAACTTCCGCGTGCGTCACTCTAAGCTGGAAGGTCTCCCACGTTTCCAGCGCGTCCGCATATGAATGATCCACTATCCGCTTCGACAGGCTCTGACTGGACTAAATTGCTGACCGATCACGACCTGATTCCGCACCTGAGCATGCTTCTGCAAGCGTATCGCGACGCTCCGCCGGATAAGCGCGACGAGATCCTGATCGAGACCCTAAAGAAAATCAAAAGCGGTGCACCGCACAAGCCGCTAGAGGCCCTGCCCGCGGCCGAGCCGGCTGAAGTTTCGATTCAATGCCCACCCGCCAACTCTTCCGTGACTCCGCCGTTTGAGCCGGAGTTATTCACATCGACGCGCGGAGAGGACCGCCGGCGTCACGCCCGTATGAAATGTTTTGTAGCTGTGGAACTCCGGCTTGAGGATTCGAATGCCCCTCTTTGGGGAAATCTTTCTAATACAAGTCTGGGCGGATGTTTCGTCGAGACTGCAGCAACCATTGCTACGGGAGCGAAATTGGAGATTGGACTTTGGGTGGCCACGGGCAAGATTTGGATCAAAGGTCTTGTTCTGAACGGTGTCGTGACGCGCACGAATCCATTGGTTGGAGCTCGCGTCAAATTCGACGATTTGGGCGTGTCACAACGTGAGACTCTGCGGCAATTTATGAAGTTCGTCGATAGCACAACCCAGAACTACCAAGCCGAACACGGGTATCTCGCGCAATTGAAGCGCTAAATCTCTTCCCAATTTCTTTCGCAATCTTCCACGTGACTCATTTCCTCGGATACGAGCCTTCAAGAAGGCCCGAATATCTTGAAACTTAGACCCTTCCCGCGCGTCTTATAAGAAATTGGTAAACTTTAACGGTTCTCAGATCAGACACTCTGAAGTTAAAGAGCAGCCGTCCGACTCCGTGAGTCGTGATATCCCAAGGAGATTTTCATGGTGGCGAGCGAGCAAACATTGCTGACCAGCCAGCAACTGGACACCCTGACCATCAACACAATTCGCACCTTGTCGATGGATGCTGTGCAGAAAGCGAACTCTGGACATCCTGGCACACCAATGGCACTCGCTCCGGTCGCTTACACCCTTTGGCAGAACTTCTTGCGCTACGATCCCCAGGATCCCATTTGGCCGAATCGCGACCGCTTTATTCTTTCGAACGGTCACGCGTCCATGTTGCTGTACTCGCTGCTTCATCTCACCGGCGTCCGTGAAGTGAGTCCCGACTACAAGGTTTTAGACGAGCTCGCAGTCAAACTTGAGGACATCGAAAAATTTCGCCAGATAGATAGCAAGTGTCCGGGGCATCCCGAATATCACCTGACTTCAGGCGTCGAGACAACAACCGGTCCGCTGGGTCAGGGTGTCGGGAACAGTGTCGGGATGGCGATGTCGGGCAAATGGCTGGCGCAGTATTTCAATCGCCCCGGCTTCGAGCTTTTCAATTACAACGTTTACGCCTTCTGTGGAGATGGCGACATGATGGAAGGCATCTCCAGCGAGGCGGCATCCATTGCGGGACATCTCAAGCTCTCAAATCTGTGCTGGATCTACGACAATAACCACATCACGATTGAGGGCAATACCGCCCTGGCATTCAGTGAGGATGTTGCCGCACGATTCAAAGCCTACGGTTGGAATGTCACGCATGTTCACGACGCCAACGATCTGACTGCGCTGAGCAAGGCTTACAACTTCTTTTTGGATTCAAAGAGCGGGCCCACGCTGATCATTGTCGACAGTCACATTGGTTTCGGCGCGCCCAATAGGCAGGACACCAAAGAAGCCCACGGCGAAGCGCTGGGGGAAGAGGAAGTAAAGCTCGCCAAGAAAGCTTATGGATGGCCTGAGAACGCGCACTTTCTGGTTCCGGATGGGGTTCGCGAGAATTTTGACCAGGGTATTGGGAAGCGGGGCCGTGAGCTCCGGCAGGAGTGGACGAAGCTGTTCGCCGCTTATGCAAAGCAGTACCCGCAGTTTGCTGACAATCTCAATCGCATGTTGCGGCGCGAACTTCCGGATGGGTGGGACAAAAATCTGCCAACGTTTCCCGCGGACGCGAAAGGCGTGGCAACCCGAGATAGTTCGAGCAAGGTGCTGAATGTTTTGGCGCAAAACGTTCCCTGGTTGATTGGCGGCGCGGCGGATTTGTATCCATCGACGAAAACGCGTTTGACTTTCGAGGGTGCGGGCGATTTTGAAGCGAACAATTATGCAGGAAGGAATCTGCACTTTGGTATTCGAGAGCATGCCATGGGCGCCATCGTCAATGGCATGTCGCTATGCAAATTGCGTGCATATGGATCAACGTTTCTGATTTTTAGCGACTACATGAGAGCGCCGATCCGTCTCGCCTCGCTCATGGAAATCCCGGTGATTCATGTTTTCACACATGATTCGATTGGCTTGGGAGAAGACGGCCCGACGCATCAACCTGTCGAGCAATTACCATCATTGCGCGCGATTCCCGGCCTTCTGGATCTGCGCCCCGGTGACGCTAATGAAGTTGTCGAAGCCTGGAAAGTAACTATGCGGCTTCAGCATAAGGAAGCTCTGCTGGTTCTAACGCGCCAGGCCATCCCCACATTTGATCGCACAAAGTACGCGTCCGCGGAAGGTGTGGCCAAAGGTGCGTACATTTTCGCCGACGCGCCCGACGGCAAGCCGGAGGTTATTCTGATCGCGTCCGGAAGCGAGCTTTCGCTTTGCGTTAGTGCCTATGAGCAACTCAAGACAGAAGGCATCAACGCTCGCGTTGTAAGCATGCCGTCATGGGGGCTGTTCCAGCATCAGAGTGAAGAATACCGGCAAAGTGTATTCCCCCCGCAGGTCAAGGCTCGGGTTGCGGTTGAGCAAGCCGCAAAAATGGGTTGGGCCCAATATGTGGGGTCGACGGGAAAAATAATTGGAATGGAAACATTCGGCGCTTCTGCTCCGCTGAAAGACTTGCTGAAGAAATTTGGATTCGCACCCGAAAAAGTTGTGGAAGCCGCGAAAGAATCAATCAAGCTTTCAAAACAATCCAACTAGCGACACAAAATAGTCGATTTCGAATCATTCGAATTGCGAGGCTAATATGCAACCCACCGGAGTACTGGAAACCGCAAAAGCCACCAATCCACTAAAAGATTTGCTGCAATTTGGACAGTCGGTCTGGCTCGATTACATCCGCAGAAATTTAATCACGAGTGGGGAGTTGAAGCGTTTGGTCGATGAAGACGGCCTGCGCGGAATGACTTCGAATCCTTCGATTTTCGAGAAGGCTATCGCGGCCAGCACCGACTACTCGGACCTGCTTCAATCGTTGAAGTCGAGGACTGATCTTGATGCAAAGGGAAGATTCGAGATTCTTGCTATCCGCGACATTCAGGATGCGGCGGATATTTTGCGTCCCGTTTACGACAGCAGCAAGCGCCGCGATGGCTACGTAAGCCTTGAGGTCTCGCCTTATTTGGGGCGCGACACCCAAGGAACGCTGGCCGAGGCGCGCAGATTGTGGAAGGAAGTGAACCGCGAAAACGTAATGATCAAAGTGCCTGGCACCACCGAGGGCATTCCGGCGTTTCAGCAATTGATCAGCGAGGGCATAAACATCAATGTGACCCTGTTATTTTCGCGAGAAGTGTATAAGAACGTTGCGGAGGCTTATATTGCGGGCCTCGAAAAAGCGGCAGCCGCGGGTCTTGATCTCAGTAGGATCGCTAGCGTGGCCAGCTTCTTCATCAGTCGAATCGACAATTCGGTGGATGCGGAAGTCGACGCGCGTATCAAGGCTTCGAAAGATCCCCGCGAGACTGAGCAACTGAAAAGCGTGCTGGGCAAAGTCGCGATCGCGAATGCCAAGCTCACCTACGAAAGTTATTTGCAGATTTTCAGCGGCGACCGCTGGAACAAGCTTGCGGCGAAGGGCGCCCAGACTCAGCGCTTACTTTGGGCCAGCACCAGCACCAAGAATCCCAAATACAGCGATGTGCTTTACGTAGAAGAGCTTATTGGACGCGACACCGTGAACACAATCCCGCCCGCGACGTTCGACGCCTTCCGCGATCATGGGCATCCGCGCGAAAGCCTAACGGAGAATCTAGACGGTGCCAAAAAGATTATGCAAACGGTAGCAGATCTCAAAATCTCGATGGATGAGATTACCGACAAACTGACTGACGATGGCGTGCGGCTGTTTGAAGATGCGTTCGACAAACTACTCGCGGCCGTCGAGAAAAGTTCCAAGTCTGATGTTGCTCCGAAAGTAAGCCAGCAGACTTACAAGTTGCCCGATGCTTTGGCGAAATCCGTAAAGACAAACGTTGACGATTGGCGGGCGTCCGGAAAAATTCGCCGGCTTTGGCAACACGATGCCTCCTTGTGGACGGGCACGGATGAAGCCAAATGGCTGGGATGGCTCGGCATCGTTGAAGAACAGATCGCGAATGAAGGAAAATTCAAGAATCTGGCCGACGAAATTAAGCGGGAAGGCTTCACGGATATTCTGCTGCTGGGTATGGGTGGATCGAGCTTGTGCCCCGAAGTGTTTGCCAAAACTTTTGGACGCATTCCGGGCTTCCCTCAGTTGCATGTGCTCGATTCGACCGATCCCGCGCAGATCAAGACGTTTGAACAAAAGATCAATATAGCGAAGACTCTGTTTGTTGTGTCCAGCAAATCAGGTACAACTCTCGAGCCAAACATCTATAAGCAGTATTTCTTCGAGCGGGCGAAGCAGGTGCTTGGCGCCGAAAAGGCCGGAAGCCATTTCATCGCCATCACCGATCCCGGTTCAAAGTTGCAGCAGGTGGCCGAGGCCGATCACTTCCGGCACATTTTCAACGGTGTTCCAAGCATCGGCGGCCGCTATTCGGCGTTATCGAATTTCGGTATGGTTCCAGCGGCGATCATGGGTCTTGATCTTTCGAAATTTCTCGATCGCACCCACGAAATGGTCGAGGCCTGTGCGTCTTCAGTTCCCCTGGAAGAGAATCCCGGCGCCGTGCTTGGAATTATTCTTGGCGCCGCGGCAACCAGCGGACGCGATAAAGTCACTATCGTTACATCCCCGGCCATTTCGGATCTCGGAGCATGGCTCGAACAATTGCTCGCCGAATCCACGGGCAAGCAGGGCAAAGGAATCGTCCCCATTGATCGCGAAGAATTAGGCTCGCCTAATGTTTACGGCAATGATCGCATTTTCGTTTATTTGAGACTCAGTTCCGGCGTGGACGCGGCGCAGGAAAGCAAGATTGCAGCGCTCGAGAATGTCGGTCAGCCGGTGGTTCGCATTACTATGGGCGACACCTATGATCTGGGGCAAGAATTCTTCCGCTGGGAAATTGCGACGGCGGTGGCCGGTTCCATCATCGGGATCAATGCCTTCAATCAACCAGATGTTGAAGCCAGCAAAAATGTCACTCGCGCGCTGACTTCAGAATACGAAAAGACTGGCTCTTTGCCTTCTGAAACTCCCTTTTTCGAAGGGAATGGAATCAAATTATTTACGGATAAAAAGAACGCCGATGAGTTGTCCAAAGCCGCAAACGCCAAATCACTCCCTGAGTTTTTGCGCGCCCATCTCAACCGGTTGCACGCCGGCGATTATTTCGGATTGCTCGCCTATGTTGAAATGAATTCTGAACACGAATCGCTTCTGCGGGAATTGCGGGAATCAGTAAAAGGTAATAAGCACGTTGCCACATGCCTTGAGTTTGGACCGCGGTTCCTGCATTCAACCGGCCAGGCTTACAAGGGTGGACCAAATTCTGGCGTGTTTTTACAAATAACTTGCGACGATGCAGTCGATTTGCCGGTGCCGGGACAAAAATATACTTTCGGCATAGTAAAAGCGGCGCAAGCGCGCGGAGATTTCCAGGTTCTGATAGAGCGGGGACGGCGGGCTTTGCGAGTTCATCTGGGCAAAGACTTGAAGAACGATTTGACCAAACTAAAGGCTGCACTCAGTGAAGCATTGAGTTAGTCATTGTTTTGATGGAGAGTCTGAAAGGACAACGAATGCGATTAGGGATGGTGGGTCTGGGCAAGATGGGGGCAAATATGGCCCTCCGCCTGATGCGCGGCGGTCACGAAGTTGTAGGAAGCGATCTCAGCCCTGACAACGTCAAGCATCTGGCAAGCGAAGGCGCTATAGCCTCCACTTCGCTGGATGATTTCGTCAGCAAGCTTGGCAAGCCGCGAATCGCGTGGCTCATGGTTCCCGCGGGTGATCCTACCGAGCAGACGGCACAAGCGTTGGCACAGCGTTTCCAGGCCGGCGATATCCTGATAGATGGGGGGAACTCCTACTTCAAAGACGACATCCGGCGCTCAAAGCAACTAAAGGACAAAGGAATTCATTACGTGGACGTCGGCACCAGCGGCGGCGTTTGGGGAATCGATCGCGGATATTGCATGATGATTGGTGGTCCCAAAGAGGTCGTTCAGCAGCTCGATCCAATTTTCAAAACCCTGGCTCCCGGCCGGGGCGACATTTCGCGGACTCCGGGGCGCGAGAAAATGCCGCCCAAAACTGCGGGCACGGCTGAGGATGGATACATCCACTGCGGCCCCTCCGGTGCTGGACACTTCGTCAAGATGGTCCACAACGGAATCGAATACGCCCTCATGCAGGCGTATGGCGAGGGCTTCGATATCTTCAAGAACGCCACCAGTAAGGATCTTCCGGAAGATCAGCGTTACGATCTCAACCTCCCGGACATCGCCGAAGTTTGGCGCCGGGGAAGTGTGGTCAGTTCCTGGCTGCTCGACCTAACCGCGATGGCGCTCCTCGAAAATCCAACGCTTTCGGAATATACAGGCTACGTTCAAGATTCCGGCGAAGGCCGATGGACAATCGAGGCCGCAATTGCAGAGGCAGTTCCCGTCGATGTGCTTTCCGCGGCATTGTTCGTGCGGTTCCGCTCGCGACAAGAGCATACCTTTGCGGAAAAAATGCTTTCCGCGATGCGCCAGAAATTTGGCGGTCACATAGAATTATCGGCGAAGAAGACGGCGTGATTCTAGACCAGAAGAGCTAGAAGAATAAAGCGTGAACCACCAAGGGGCGTGAAGGTTCCCGAAGACTTCGGCTCCTGGGTTTACTTTGTTTGTGTCCTTTGTGGTTGACTGATCCACTATCAACAATGAGGATTCCTCAATGGGGCAACCGGAGGTGATGCCAGTCCACGAGCTGCGAGTGGGGAAGCAAAGCGATCCCTGCGTAATGGTCATTTTCGGGGCCGCTGGTGACTTGACCCGGCGCAAGCTCGTACCCGCGCTTTACAACCTCGCCAAAGCCCATCTGCTTTCCCCCAACTTCGCCATCGTGGGCATTGCTCACACTGCAATGACCACCGACGAGTTCCGCGACCGGCTCTCGAACGGAATCAAAGAATATGCTGACGGCGATCTGGATCCGAAACTCTGGGAGTGGTTCGTGGAGCGAATGTACTATGTGACCGCCGAGTTTAATGACAAGCAGATGTACTCCCAACTCGGCCAACTTCTTGGCAAGATCGATCTCGAGCATTCCACTCACGGAAACTTCTTTTTCTATTTAGCGACATCTCCGGACTTCTTTGGCCCAATCGTTGAGCAGTTAGCGGCAACCGGATTGATGGACGAGAACAGCGGTCAGCATTGGCGCCGCGTGATTATCGAAAAACCTTTCGGCCACGACCTGGAATCCGCGAGATATCTGAACAAACAACTTTTGCAGGTCGCCAGCGAAACCCAGATCTATCGCATCGACCACTATCTTGGAAAAGAGACCGTTCAGAATATTTTAGCTTTTCGTTTTGCAAACGGAATTTTCGAACCTATCTGGAATCGCCGCTACATCGACCACGTACAAGTTTCGGTCGCCGAGACGGTTGGCATGGAGGGGCGTGGCAGCTATTACGATCGCGCTGGGGCGTTACGAGACATGGTTCCGAACCACATCATGCAGCTTATTAGTCTGACGGCGATGGAACCGCAGGTTTCGTTTCGTGCTGACGCGGTTC
>Ga0073928_10006571_pt1 | contig 15575 bp, 11 predicted proteins | sample PaiPotPPA55metaG_FD_76969 | JGI IMG/M metagenome (GOLD analysis project Ga0073928, IMG submission 76969) | Iron sulfur acid spring bacterial and archeal communities from Banff, Canada, to study Microbial Dark Matter (Phase II) - Paint Pots PPA... ... | reverse complement strand
CCTCCGTCAGGGGGAGGACGCCGACGCCTTCTATCTGATTCGCCTGGGCTTCGTGAAGGTGGCGCAGAAGTTCCCTGGCGGCGAGCTGGTGTTGACGTATCTTTCCCGCGGCTCGTATTTTGGCGAGATGGGCCTGCTGCCGCCGGCCTTCCCGGTGCGCGCCAGTGGCGCCGAGCCCGGTCAACTTACGGAAGGCGTCGTGTCGAGCCAGCCGTTGGTCTGCGGCCGTTCGCCAACTGGCGACCGTTTCCTCAAAGTGCCTTGGGATGGATACATCTCGCGCGAGCACTTTACCATGCAGGTAGAAGGCAATCAGGTACGCGTCTCCAAGCTGCCGACCGCCTTGAACCCGCTCAAGTTCCATGACAAACCCGCGGAGAACTTCCTGGTCTCCAGCGGGGATAGCTTCGTGGCCGGCTCCACCAACTTCGAAGTCCTCCAGGACACGCTGCAGAGCGGGCGCCGCTGGGCCACCTGCTCGGCCATGGACTACGTGCAGTTGGTGCGCATCAAGCATGACGTGTTCGCTGAAATGCTGCGACAGTACCCTGACGTAGAAGCCGAGGTTTCCGAAGTGGCCCGCGCGCGCCGGCAAGCTGATGCGCAGGCTCTGAACCGCGTGCAGACCCTCTCGGTGGAAGATTTCCTTGATCAGGATCTGATGCAGGGCCAGGATCTGCTGCTGCTGGATCTGGACCGGTGCACGCGCTGCGACGAATGCGTGAAGGCCTGCGTGGCCACCCATACTGACAACGAGACACGGCTGATCCGCGACGGCCTGCGCTTCGATCACTTCCTGGTGCCCACGAGCTGCCGCGCCTGTACCGATCCGCTGTGCATGACCCGCTGCCCCGTCGGTTCCATCCGGCGTAAGGGCACGCTGGATATCGTCATCGAAGACTGGTGCATCGGCTGTTGCAATTGTGCCCAGGATTGCCCCTACGGCAACATCAACGTGGTCAACTTGCCGGAGCTGGACGCGCAGAAGGCCGTGGTGAAACGCCCCAAGGCAGTGGTGTGCGACTTGTGCGTGGAGTACGACGAGCCGAACTGCGTGCGCGCCTGCCCGCATGACGCCGCCATCCGCGTGGACGCGCGCCGATTCTTTGCGCGCGATCTGGCAGGGATCCAGCTCGCCGTGCCCACTACGGCACCACCCCCTACTCCTGTGGAAGGGCCGACGACCGTGCTCGTACCGCAAACAGACGAGAACATGGCCACCCAGATCTACTCCAACGCCGCCGAACTGTTGTCGATGCTTGCGCACTTGCAAATCTCGGAAGGGGCGCGGAAGGGCGCGATCCTGCAGTTGCGGTTCCCAGCCACCACCTTCGGCCGCGCGCCCGAGAACGACTGGCAATTTCGCGACGACGAGCAGATGTCGCGCAACCACGCCATTATCGAATGCCAGGACCGGCGCTATGTCGTCCGCGACTTGAATTCGACCAACGGTACCATGGTCAATGGCAACCTCATCGAAGGCGAAACCGAGTTGCACAATGGCGACGTGATCCGCATGGGCGAATTCGAGGCGGAGTTCAACTCCGGGACGCTGTCATGATTATCGATCGCACCAGTACGAAGTGGATTATGGGCGCCACGGCGGGCGCCTTGGCCGCCATCGTCATCTATGGGATCTACGCTCTGCTGACCGCCAACGGCCCCGACGGCGGCTCAGCGGTAGGGCTGTTTTTCGCCTTCACCGGAACCGGGGTCATCGTGTTCGAGTGCCTGCTCAGCCTGCGCAAGAAATACCCCGCCTCGCCGTGCGGGCGTGTGAAGACCTGGCTGCGCGCGCATGTCTGGTTGGGCCTGCTGAGCTTTCTACTGATCCTGTGTCACGCCGGATTCCGCTGGGGGCACGGATTGGCCTACGTCATCATGTGGATGTTCCTCATCATCACGTTGAGCGGCATCTACGGCTTGGCGATGCAAAACTATATCCCGCGGCGCATGACTCAATTGGTCACGCGCGAGACGATCTACGAAGAGATCCCCAACATGATCCGGCAACTCCGCGAAGACGCCAGCGCACGCGTGGAATTCGTGACTGCCGACCTGCGTGTGGAGGACGAAGAGCTCGAATTCATGAAGGCCGGCGGTGTGAAGCGCTATTTCGATCCGGCTACCAAGGAGAGCAACGCCAAGAAAGTCCAGGAGGCGCTCAAGAAGCGCAGAGACTCGCCGCAAATCCCCACGGACGAGAGCGCGGTGCACACCCTGAAGGCGCACTACACCCTGGAGATCCGGCCTTTCCTGCAGGAGCGCCCGCCGGCCTTGCCGCGTAGCCTGTTCGACACCCGCGAGAAGGTGAAAGCGTACTTCGATTATCTGCGCACGCTGCTGCCGGAGCCGGCGCATAAGGTCCTGGAAGACCTGGAAGCGATCTGCCAGGAGCGCCGCGAGTTGGCCATCCAGGCGCGCCTGCACTGGTGGCTGCACAGTTGGTTGTTCGTGCACGTGCCGCTCTCGTTCGCGTTTTTGCTGTTGACGTTCTTGCATGCGGTGATGGCGTTGCGATGGTTATAACTCATGCCGAAAGAAGAAGGCCCGCTCGAATACAAGCATAGAGTCCAGGACACCAAGGAGATCGCGCAGCGGATCGATCTGGATTACCTGAAGCGCAGCCACTGGTGGATGCTGTGGCGGCGCCGCTCGAACTGGATTCTGGTCGCGGCGGCGGTTGTCTCCATTCCGCTTCTGTTGACCATCAACGGGGGCAAGAAGGTTTTCTCCGCTGGGCCGGTATCGCGGGCGCACGCCATCTTCGAAAGTAATTGCCAGAACTGCCATGCGGTCAACTTCCATGAAGTGCCTGACAAGGCTTGCATGAAGTGTCATGATGGCCCACCGCATCCGGCCAAAGCCATCGATAAGGGCGTGCCGCTCATCCACGCGAGCACGCCCGCGGATCAAATGCGCTGCGGGCAATGCCACGCCGAGCACCGCGGCAATGTGACGCTGGCATCCGTAAGCGACAAGAACTGCACCGCGTGCCACGCATCGCTCAAGGACCACGCTACCAAGCTGGATTTCGAGGGTAGGAAGATCACCAGCTTCCGCAAAGACCATCATCCGGAATTTTCGCCTGCCGGCCGCGCCGACCTTCGCCCGCTCAAGCTGAACCACAAGGTTCACCTCGAGCTGGAAGCCAAGAAGTATCCCACCATGAAGCTGCCTATGAAATGCAGCGACTGCCATCAGACGGACCCCAATTCACCCAAAGGCGATCTGCTGCCCGTGACATTCGAGCTGCACTGCCGGAGCTGCCACTCCGCCGAGTTGGACTTCGACGTGTTTCAGGTGCTGCAGCCGAAGGTACTCGCACCGCACACCCGCAATCCCGAGACAATCGGCCCATTCGTCGCGCAGCAGTTCCAGAACCTGGTGGCGCAGAATCCCGGGATTGTCAAGCAGCCGCTGCTGCACGAACTGGACCCCATCGGCAACCAGTCCGCCTGGCTGCAGCACGTGACGGAAGACTCCCAGCGGTTCCTGTTCAACAGGAAGTGCATCAAGTGCCACGAGTACGAGGGCCAAAATGGCCTGTACCCGATCGTAAAAAAAGTGAATGTGATCCGCGGGCAGTACGTGGAGGTAAAGCCCGAAGGGGCGCCCTGGCTGGAGCGCGGCGAGTTCAGCCATCGCGCGCATCGCGCCGTAAAATGCGAATCCTGCCATACCCAGGCCCTGCAGAGCACCAAAACCACGGACGTGCTGATCCCGGTCATGCGGAATTGCACGCCCTGCCATGGATCGAGCGGCACGGCCATCGACAACTGCGCCGAGTGCCATTTGTATCACAATAAAGCTAAGGAGAAAGACAAAGACCGCCGGCCGGTCGATCAATTGGTCAGCAGGGTCCTGCCATGGCAATGATCCAATACAGCGGCCTCACCCATCCCGGACGCGTCCGCGAGAACAACGAAGACGCCTGGCAGGTGGAACCGGATCTGTGCCTGGCGGTGCTGGCCGATGGGATGGGCGGGCACGCCTGTGGCGAAGTGGGCAGCGCGCTCACCATCGAAGGTATTGTTTCCTATTGCCGCCATCCGGAAGAGGAGCTGAAGCCCGAGATGCTGGTCAAGGAAGCCGTGCGGCACGCCAACCGGCGGGTGTTCGAGGCCGGCAAGAAGCGCACCGAGTGCAAAGGTATGGGCTCCACGGTGGTGCTGGCGCATTGGTCGCCCGATCTGGTCATCGCCAATGTGGGCGATAGCCGCGCCTATCTGTGGCGCGGTGAAAAGCTAAAGCAGCTATCGAGCGATCAGAATGTGGCCAGTGAGTTGCGCATGCGCCTGGGCTTTAGCGAGGAGCAGATCCAGCGCGTGCCCGGCCGCAACGCCCTCACCATGGCGGTCGGCAGTTTCGAGGATGTCTTAGTAATCACGCGTGCCGAGGCCTGGCAGGATGGCGATCAGATCCTGCTGTGCTCGGATGGCCTGTATGGCCCCGTTCCGGACCCGATCATCGCGGAGGTGCTGATCGGCAGCGGAGGTTTGGAGGACAAGATCAAGCAACTCGTGGACCGCGCCAATGACGCGGGCGGCCCCGACAACGTCACTGCGATATTGTTGGAATACCGGAAGAATCAGCTATGATACAGAAACTCGGCTCCTATCAGATCCTGGGGATGGTCCGCGCAGGCAGCCGGCCGCTGTACAAAGCGCAAGCGCCCGATGGCCGCATCGTGGCGCTTAAGACTATTACCGCCAACGGCGTCACGCCGGAGGAACTGGAGCGTTTCCAGCGCGAAGCGGAGATTTGCGCGACCCTGGATCATCCCAACCTGCTCAAGGTGCATGATTCCGGCGAAGCCGACGGCATCGTGTATCAAGCCATGGATTTGCTGGAAGGCTCCGACCTCTCGAAGATTTTGGGCGAGGGCCGGCAGTTCTCCTGGGAGGAAAAACTCACCATAATGGAGCAAGTCTCGACGGGATTGGAGTACGCACACAAACGCGGCCTGGTGCACCGGGACATTAAGCCGGCCAACATTTTCCTGGAGAACTCGGGCAATGTGCGCATCCTGGATTTCGGTATGGTCAAAACCAGTTCCTCGAATCTGACCAAGGTGGGATCCACGCTGGGCACCCTGAATTATATGGCGCCCGAGCAGATTCGCGGAGAGCCCTGCACGCCGGCTTCGGATGTCTTTTCCAGCGGAATCGTTTTCTACCATCTGGCCAGCGGGAAGCACCCGTTCTCCAAGTCCGGCGCAGGCTTGGCGCAAATCGTCAGCGCGATTCTGTTCGAGACGCCCGCGCCGCTCCGCCAGGTCATGCCCGGCGCGCCGGAAGGGCTGGAGAGGGTGCTGCAGAAGGCGCTGGAAAAGGACGCGTCCAGGCGCTGGAAAGATGGCGGCGAATTCAAGCAGATCCTGTCGCTCTGCCGGCTAACGCTGGACATGCAGCCCGCGGCCAGCGGACCGGAGGCTGCCGGCGCCGGCGCGCCTGCTGCCCCCGAACAAGCCAAGACCGTCATGATGCGGCGGCCTGGAACGCCGGCAGCGCCGCGTCCTGCCGTGCCAACGCCCGCACCAGCAGCGCCTGTTGCTGCGCCAAAACCCGCGCCTGCGCCGGCGCCCGCGCCGGTCCGCCCGATCCGCCCGGCCGCACCCGCGGCTATTTACTGTTCCGCATGTACCGCCGCCAACCCGGCGGACGCCTACGTGTGCACGCGCTGCGGCGCACCCTTGCGCGCCGGAGCACCTCCGCAGCCCGGGCAGTCGCAAATCCCCTGGCGCACCATCGCCATCGCCACCGCCGGACTGGTGCTGCTGCTGATTATCCTGCTGCTGATAAAGAGCTGATATGACTCCGGACTCCGTGATGCCGGGCGGGACGCTACTCGGGAACCGCTATCGCCTGATGGCCCCTCTCGGCACCGGAGGCTTCGCTACCGTTTACCTGGCGCAGGACACCAACTTGTACAACAACGAAGTGGTCATCAAAACTCTGCTCGAATGCCGGCAATCATCGAACTGGGCGGATAAGAAGTTCAAGCAGGAGTGCGAGGCGCTGGCGCGCATTGACCATCCTGGTGTCGTGCAAGTGCTGGATCGGGTGGCTGGCTCCGAAGTCTGCGACGACACAGCCAGCCGCGTGGCCGGCACGCTGACCTATATGGCTCCGGAACATTTGGATGGAAGACCCGAAACCGCCAGCGATATCTACGCGCTGGGCGTAGTGGCCTTCGAGATGGTGACCGGAAGCGTGCCGTTCAAGGCGAGATCGCAGGTAGACCTCTATCGCCAGCAGGCGCAAGGTCCGCCGCATCCGTGCAAGCTCCGTCCCGACTTGCCGGCGGCGGCCGGAGCCGTGATATTAAAGGCTCTGGCATTCCGCGCGGCTGAGCGCTATGCGCGCGCGGCGGATTTCGGCGCCGAGTTTGATGCCGCCATCAGTGAACCACCGGCGCCACAGCACTCCCCCGGGATTCCGTGGCGGCTCATGGCGATGATCGAGGCCGGGTTGTTTCTAGCCCTGCTCACGGTTTTCCTGTTGAGGAGATGATATGCCTGCTAAGCGCATCGTCATCATCGGCGGAGGATTCGGCGGCGTCTACACCGCCCGCTTCCTGGAGCGCGTGCTGCGCCCCGATGAAGCCGAAATCGCGCTGGTCAACCGCGAAAACTACTTCGTCTTCCAGCCGCTACTGCCTGAAGTGATCTCCGGGTCGATCGGTTTGCTCGACACCGTCTCGCCCATTCGCCGGCTCTGCAAACGCACGCGCCTCTACATGCGCGAGGTCGAGAGCATCGAGTTGGAGCGCCGCGTCGTAGTGCTCGCGCCTAGCCTCCGCCCGCACACCACTGAGCTGCATTACGATTACCTCGTGATCGCGGCGGGCTCGCTCACGGATCTCTCCGGCATGCCCGGCATGGCCGAACACGCCATGCCTTTCCGCACGCTCGGCGACGCCCTGCGGCTGCGCAATCGCGTTCTGGAGGCGCTCGAAGAGGCCGCCAACGAGGACGATCCTGAGTTTCGCCGCCGGCTGCTCAGCTTCGTGGTCGCGGGCGGTGGATTCTCCGGCGTCGAAGTGATCGCCGAGCTGAACGATTTCCTGGTACGCGCCGCACGCCATTTCGGCACCATCCGCCGCGAGGAGATCCGCTGCGTGCTGGTGCATTCTCAGGACCTGATCCTGCCCGAAATGTCGCCGCCCCTGGCGCAATACGCGCAGAAGCTGCTGCTCAAACGCGGCGTCGAGCTGAAGCTGAAATCGCGCGTCGTCTCGGCCACGGCGGACTCCGCCATTCTCAAGACCGGCGAAGTGATCCCCACGCGTACGCTGGTTTCCACGGTACCGTCCGGAGCCGTGCCGCTAGTCGATGCACTCGACTGCGCCAAAGAGAAGGGCCGGCTGGTGACCAACGATTATCTGGAAGTCCAAGGCCACGAGGGCGTGGTGTGGGCGCTGGGCGATTGCGCCACGGCCGGTCAGCCCACCGCGCAGCATGCCACGCGCGAGGCCAGCGTGGTCGCCGAGAATATCCAGGCTGTCATGCGCGGCGGCCAAAAGAGAGTCTTCGCTTTCGAGGGGCTCGGCAAGCTGGGGTCGCTGGGCCATCAGTCCGCCATCGCCGAGGTGTTCGGCATGCACTTCTCGGGGCTGCTGGCCTGGTTCTTGTGGCGCGGTATTTACCTTATGAAGATGCCCGGCCTGGACCGGAAAGTCCGCGTGGGCCTCGATTGGCTCACCGCTCTGGTTTTTCCCACCGGCCTGGTGCAATTGAAGGTGCAAGCTTCCGACAACATCACCAACGAGCATTTCGCGCCGGGTGAAACCATCGTGCGGCAGGGCGATGTGGGCGACCGCCTCTACGTGATTCGCAAGGGCGAGGTGGCGGTATTGAAGGACGGCGTGCAAGTGGCGTTGCTGCACGCCGGCGATTACTTCGGCGAGATGGCGCTGCTCTCGAGCGAACCGCGCAACGCCAGCGTGCGGGCTATTCAGCCCTCGGATATTTTGGCGGTAAACAAGGGCGACTTTACCAAGCTGCTGGCAGGCTTTCCGGAATTTAAAAGCGGTCTGTCCGCGCTGGCCAGCCGCCGGGCCAGTGGCGAATAGGTGGCCTGATGTCGTATCTTGACAGATTGAAGGGAGTGACAGGATCTATGAAGCTCGTTACGCTGCTGTTAGTTTCTCTTCCGCTCTGCGCGCCCGCGCAGACAACTGGCCGGTTGCACGGCCGTATTGGCACGGATCCCATCAGGACGCCCATCAAGCCAGATCAGTCGGAGGCTCCCACAAGTTTCCTATGCCCTGCGACGGACAACCCGCAACAACTGAGCGCCACTGAGGTGACGACTCTCGTCTACGCTGCCGCCGAGCAGTCCGACAATCCCGCTGAAGTCATCGCGATTGTGGATCGCCCCGGCAATCCGCTGGCGATCTACCGCCGGCCGCAGGCCATCGACTCGGACGTCGACACCGCCTTGTCGCTGGCGCGCACCGGCGCATTTTTCAGCAACTTCAATACGCCGCTTTCTTCACGCACTGTGCGCGCCATCAGCCGCCCGAATTTCCCGGAGAACGTACCGAATACGCCGTCCGGCGCGCTGTACGGCATCGAGAACACCAATCGCGGATGCTTCCTGAACACCACGTTTCTGCCCGGCCAGGCAATCCCTCCCTCCCGCAACGCCTCCAATACCAACACAGGTTATGGCATTGCAACAACCTTTGGCGGGTTGCCCATTTTCCGCAATGGGACTGCCGTGATCGGCGGTATCGGCATCGCTGGATTCTCCGACCAGGATGCGGCCGAGTTTGCAGCTTTCCTCGCGCTGAAGATGCAAGGCTTCCTGCCGAATGTCCCATTGCCGCCGCCCGGCGCCGTTTTTCTGGATGGCTTTGCATTGCCGTTCATCACTCTAACCCCCCCGGCGCTGCAGTCGGTTCCCCAGGCTACCATCATGGATGGCAGATTCCAAATCGCTCCAAAGGCCGGCAAGCCTATCCCGGACGGCTGGCTGGTGGGCCCGATGGCCGGCAGCCAGTTGAGCAAGAGCGACGTCACGGGTATCATCCAAAACGCCGTCAATACCGCCAACTTGACGCGTGCCGCGATACGTCTCCCCATTCAAAACGCCGAGATGATGATCGCCGTAGTAGACCTTGACGGCACGATCTTGGGTCTCTATCGAATGATGGATGCCACCATCTTTTCCATCGATGTCTCGGTGGCCAAGGCGCGCAACGTGGTGTATTTCTCCGATCCTAACCTAACCCCCCAAGCCCTGTCAGAAGACTTGCCAGGCGTGCCGGTCGGCACTGCGGTTACCAACCGGACCATCGGCTTCGGAGCGCAGCCTTTCTTCCCCTCCGGCATCAATGCCAACCCGCCTGGGCCGTTCTTTCCACTGTTTCTGTTCGATCTCGCCCATCCCTGCACGCAGGGCCACCAGCCGAAGAATGCGAACCAGTCGGGCATCGTGTTCTTCCCTGGCTCCGCGCCACTCTATCGCAACAACGTTATGGTGGGTGGTCTGGGTGTTTCCGGCGACGGCGTCGAGCAGGACGATTTTGTGACATCCGGCGGCACACTAGGTTTCGAGGCTCCGCTGAATATTCGCGCCGACCAGATCATCATCAACAAGGTGCGGCTGCCGTATTTGAAGTTCGACCGCGATCCCGAGACGGGCTTTACCCCAGCGTCCTGCCCGGCGCATTAGAGCACACATGGCGCCCGAACGAGCTCCCGACGACAACCCGATGAATGCGGGCGGCTCGTTTGTCCCAGGCGCTGTGCTGAACGGTCGCTATCGCATCGCGCGGGCCATCGGCAAAGGCGGCTTCGGCGTCGTGTATCTGGCGCACGATCTCCAGTTGCACGAGAAGCCGGTAGTGGTCAAGGTGCTCGGAGATAGCGGCATCGAGGACCAGTGGATCCAAAACAAGTTCCGCAAGGAAAGTGAGTCGCTGGCGCGCATCGATCATCCCAGCGTGGTGGGCGTTCTCGACCAGGGCACCACCGCCGATGGCAAGCTGTTCATCGTCATGCAATTCGTCGACGGTGACACGCTGCGCAACGCCCTCAAGAATGGGCCGCTGGACCTGACGCGCGCCGCCGCCATTCTAAGCCAGACCGCCGACGCGCTCGCCGCCGCGCACCACCAGGGCGTGTGCCACCGCGACCTCAAGCCCGAAAACATCATGCTCCGCAAGCTGCCGGGCGGCCGCGAGCAAGCTGTCATCATCGATTTCGGCATCGCGGGCGCCGCGAACCAATCGAGTGGTGGGGCGACGCCGACCCGAGTTGCCGGCTCGCTGCATTACATGGCGCCGGAACAAATGAATGGCAAACCGGAGGTCGCCAGCGACATTTATTCGCTCGGTGTGATTGCCTATGAAATGGTCACCGGGCACGCTCCGTTCCGGTCCGGTTCGCCCGTGGAGTTGTATTTCCAGCAGCAGCAAGGCGTGCAGGAAAGGCCCTCCCAGTATCGCCCGGAACTTCCGGCCGCCGCCGATAACGCCATTCTCAAGGCGCTGGCTTTTGAAGCCAGGGACCGCTATGCGAGCGCCATGGAATTCAGCGACGATTTTTCGCGCGCGATGTCCCAGGCTGCCCGCACGGAACCTCTGCTAACGAGCGCTCCGACCTCTACCATAACCGACACCCGGACTCTCGAGCCGGAAATGGCGTTCGTGTTGTTCATGGACGTCGTCGGTTATTCGCAACTGCCGACCAACCGCCAGATCGAAATCATCACCAAGCTGCAAGAGGTGGTCCGCGGCACGCCTACTTATTCCGCGTGTCGTTCCGGCCATGACCTGATCTCATTGCCCACCGGCGATGGCATGGCGCTGGTCTTCTTCAAGAGCCCCATTGCGCCCGCGCAATGCGCCGTCGAAGTGGCGCGCGCATTGCAGCAGGTACCCGCCATCAAGTTGCGCATGGGCATCAGCCAAGGTCCCGTTTACCGCGTCAATGATATCAACCAGAGCCGCAACGTGGCAGGCGGCGGCATCAATACGGCGCAGCGCGTGATGGATTGCGGCGATGCCGGCCACATCCTGGTCTCCAGCCTGGTGGCCGACACGTTGAGTCAGATGAGTGAATGGTCGCCGCTACTGCGCGACTTAGGCGAATGCGAGGTCAAGCACGGCAAGCAGATGCATATCTATAACATCTGCGGCGCAGACGTCGGTAATCCCGCGCGGCCGCGCAAGTTGGGCCCGGAGAAGAAGAGCCGCTGGCGATGGTACGCAAGCTTGGGAGTGCTAGTGGCAAGCCTCGCCATCGCGATTGTGTTTTGGCCCCACGCGGTTCAGAAGCCGCAGCCGGTCCCCCCCCTCGCCGTCCAGCGCACGCTCACTTACTACTTCAGCGTAAGAAAGCCAGGCGACAACACCTGGATACGTTATAGCCGTGAGATGGTCGTGCCCGCAGGTTATTACTTGCGCTTCTATTTCAATAGTCCCGGGCCGGGCCACTTGTATCTTCTGAACGAGGGCCCCGTCCCCCAAAACGGCATGGCCGCATTCAATATCCTGTTTCCTACCTCCGCGACGAACCATGGCTCATCCGCGCTGGACGCCAATCAGGAATTCCAGTTTCCGGCAGCCCGGCCTTTAGCCCTCGACAAAGATGAGGGCGAGGAGAAGATCTATATAGTTTGGTCCAGCCTGGAATTGCCGCAGCTCGAAGCCTTGCGGAGGTGGACTGAGCAGGGGCGCCACGGTGACATACAGAGCAGCGACGATGTGAGCGCCATTCAGACTTTTCTCCGCAGTCACCCGATGGCCACGCCCCACACGGACGAGCAAAATAACCGCACAGTCCTCATCCAAACCAGCGATCCTCTCGTATATATGGTTAAGCTGGCACATCAGTAAGGAGCCGCTATGAAGTATTGCGCCATCATTTTGATCGCTGTGGGAACCTTGAGCCTTCCGGCACAAGACGAGCAGGGCGAGGTGCGCACCCGCCGCATCTGGGATTTGAACCTGCAACAGAAGCGAGTGGAGGCTAGGAAATCCGCCACTGAGGCCACCCACAAGAAATCCGGCGCCACGGTGGAGGCCAAGACCGCCAACGACGACTATATCGGTGTCACGTTGTGGCGCTTCCGGCCCAGCCGAGGCCAGGATGCGCCCTCCGCACGCTTGCTCGTGCACGATCCCGATTCTGACACAGAGGCAGAGTGGACCCCCGAGAGATCTATGGCGAGCGCTCCACTCCGTGAAGGCCAGAAGGTTCGCCTCAGCATTGAATCGGCGCGGCAAGGATATCTATATGTCATCGACCGCGAGCAATACGCCGATGGCTCCTTCGGCGATGCCGAGATGATCTTTCCCACGCAGAAGATGCGGCACAGCAGCAACCAGGTGCAGGCCGGCCGGGTGGTCGACATACCCGCGACGGGCGACGGATCTTTCCGCGTCCAGCGCAGCCGCAAAGATCAAGTCGCCGAAGAGTTGACGATACTCGTATGTCCTACGCCGCTCGAAGGTGTGAAGATCGGGATCAAACCGCTTGCCGTATCTAAAGAGCAACTGGCGGAGTGGAAGAAAAGCTGGGGCGCCGCATTCAAGCAACTGGAGGAGCGCGATGCCGTGGGTAGGACCTATACCCAGGCGGAACGAGACGCCTCCGACAAAGGCACTCTACTCGGTGACACCGATCCATTGCCGCAGACTATGTTCGAGGTCAAAGCCGCGCCGGGCAATCCGCTCATGGTCACTATGCCGCTGCGGATCGAGTAGCCCACCTACGGCGTCAACGAAAACACCGTCCCATGCCCCCCGCTCCCGCCCACGCGCGTCGTCCCATACAGTACCGCCCCCGCAGCCCCGCGCCCGACCACGACACCACCTGCCGGAGTCGCTCCGTCGCTACCGTCAGTGAAATTGTATAGCACCGTCTCAGTCCAGCCGCCGCTGCTCGATGGGGTCAGCGAATATACCGCGCCGTGACTCATGGATCCGCCGTAATCGGTCGAGCCGTACAGCACCATTTGCCCGCCCGTCCCGCGGCCAATCACGACACCGGGCGAAGGCGACGCGCCATCGCTGCCCGTGAAAGTATGCAGAATGGTCTCGGTCCACGGGCCGCTTCCCGAGGCAGGCGGCGCCAGCGAGTAAACCGTCCCCACATTCGCGCTGCCGCCCTTGATGGTGGTGCCATAGAGAACCCCCGGCCCGACGATTACCCCTGCGGATGCTGTACTCCCGTCACTGCCGCCCATGAAATTATAAAGTACGGTCTCAGTCCACGTGCCCCCCGGCGAAGCGGGTGGAGTCAACGAAAACGCAACTCCGAGCCCCGCCGTTCCGCCATTATCCGTAGCCCCGTACAGCACTCCGCCGCCGCCGATCACCACGCCGGATTCAGGCCCGCCTCCGTCACTGCCGCCCGTGAAATTATGCAGCACCGTCTCGGTCCAGGCGCCCCCCGATACCGATGGCGGCGTCAACGAGTAGGCAATCCCGTTACCCGACGCCCCGCCTCTGTACGTGGTGCCATAGAGCACGCCGTTGGCGTCCACTACTACACCTCCTGTGGGAAAGAAGCCATCGTTGCCACCTGCGAAATTGTGGAGTACGGCCTCGGTCCACGACCCTCCGGCCACGGAAGGCGGCGTCAGGGCGAACACCATTCCCTGATTGGAGGTCCCGCCCAGGTCGGTCGTCCCATAGAGCACGCCGCCTGTGCCGATCACCAGATTTGCCTCCGGATTGGCCCCGTCGCTCGGCACGCCGCCGAAGGCATGCAGAATGGTCTCCGTCCACGCGCCGCCCGATCCCGATGGCGGGCTTAACGAATACACCAGGCCCCGATTGCCGCCGGCGTAAGCGGTTCCATACAGCACCCCTCCACTCCCGATCACGACAGTTGCTTGGGGACCGCTGCCGTTGCTGCCGTTGAACGATAGCAGCGTGGTCAACACCGGCCCGGCCGCCTGGGCCCGCGTGGCGTCCGCCGCAAAAATCAGGAACACCGTCAGCAAGGTTACCCGCATGGTAATGCCTCCTCTAACATTCAAAGGATCTTACCACGTTTGTAATTCCAGCCTCACCATTCCCCCTCCCCGCCGTCTAAGCGTCCATGCTACGTCTCGCATTAGCTTTCGCCCTTACTTTGCCTCTGGCGGCTCAGTTCATGCCTGGCCTGACCGTTCCGCCCGACGGCAACAACCAAAAAGCCACCGTGACCCAGCACATCGGGCCGGTGCGCATCTCGATCGACTACTCCAGCCCGGCCGTCCACGGCCCCGATGGTAAGGACCGCCGCGGCCAGATCTGGGGCAAACTCGTCCCATACGGCCTCACCGATCTGGGCTTCGGCAACCATAAGCCGGACCCGTGGCGGGGCGGCGCCAACGAGAACACCGTTTTCGAAACTTCTAACGACATCATCGTGGAAGGCAAACCTCTGCCCGCCGGACGCTACGGCCTGTTTATGATCGCCGGCCAGGACGAATGGCAGGTGGTCTTCTCGAAAGACTCCAACGCCTGGGGCAGTTTCTTCTACGATGGGGAGCGTGACGCCTTGCGCGTCACTGTCAAGCCCCATAAGCACGAGTATCGCGAATGGCTCACCTACGAGTTCACCACGCGCAAACCTTCCGAAACCGTCGCCGAGCTGCAGTGGGAAGACCTTGCCGTGCCGTGGACTATTAAGGTCGAGAACCTCAACGACCTCTACATCTCCAAAATGAAGGAGAACCTCAACAACGTGCAGGGTTTTGGATACCAGGGATATGTGGCTGCGTCGCAGTTCTGCGTCAAGGAAAACACGCATCTGGAACAGGCCCTGGAATGGGCTGAAACCGCGGTCAGCGCGCAGTTTATTGGCCAGGCCAATTACGCCACGCTGAGCAACAAGGCCGCCGTGCTCGACAAACTCGGACGCAAAGAGGAAGCCGAGAAGACCATGCAGTTGGCTATCAATGACCCGACAGCCACGGTGCTCGACCTCCACCAATACGGCCGCCGCCTGCTCGCCGAGAAGAAGAATCACGAAGCTCTCGACATTTTCCAGTTGAATCAGCAGCGCCATGGTGACACGTGGCCCGTCCACGTCGGCCTGGCGCGCGGCTTTGCCGCCAACGGCGACTCGAAGCAGGCGCTCGAGCACGCCCGCAAAGCGCTCGAACAAGCGCCTGACCCGGTGAACAAGAAAGGCCTCGCGGCCATGGTGACCGATCTGGAAGCGGGCCGCCCTATCGCGCAGTAACGTCGGAATCGTGATAGCAGCATCTCCGTCAGCAGCGCTTGGTGGATTTCGTGCGCGCGATGCCCGCTGCTCTCGCGCCTGGGGCTTCCCGATCCATTACGCTCTCGACAAGCCGCGGCCCCGCGCCCTTGGGGTACAACGACTCCAACGCGCGAAATAGAGCCATGCACTCGGCCGTCAGACTGGCGCGGCTTGTCACTCCCGGTCTTCCACCGCCCGCTTCACTTCGTCGTGTGAGACCATCTCCGCCGTGGCATCCACCTGCGCGCCCTCCCCAAGCTCCAGCGCCACGGCTTTCCCGGCGAAGGCCTTCAGCAGCGCCCCCCCCTGAAACAGCTCCAGCAGCAGGGGCATATCGGACCTGCCGACGGCCAGCAGCCGG
>Ga0073928_10006570_pt1 | contig 15575 bp, 23 predicted proteins | sample PaiPotPPA55metaG_FD_76969 | JGI IMG/M metagenome (GOLD analysis project Ga0073928, IMG submission 76969) | Iron sulfur acid spring bacterial and archeal communities from Banff, Canada, to study Microbial Dark Matter (Phase II) - Paint Pots PPA... ... | reverse complement strand
GCCCGCTTCCTTGATCCTGACCGACACCTTTTGAAGTGCATCAAGAGGATCAACTCTCAACGAGCCGGCGCGCAAAAAAGCCCAGTAGCTTGATTGGTCAAGCGAGCCTCGCTCCCAGCGCAGCCCGTCAATGTAGCTTAGCCAACGCTCAGCGGTCCCAGTTATGGAGCTCACCGTCTTTAGTCACTCCGTCCGGTTTCCTTTTTTGTTAGCCGCAGCGACAGGTAGGTCTTGCCGTTCTTATCCTTGCGCCCCCAAAGGGCAGCAGAAAAGTGGCCGGAGCCTTGGACCTCGATTTCGCCGGCATAGTCAGGCCTTTTTTCGTTTCCCTCTTTGGCCTGTCTGAAGAGAAGGCAATGATTTGGCTGCGGGACAAATTGATCGCTCATCGTGGCGGTTCCTCCGGTTGTTCGGGGGCGCCGAAGAAAGCCTGTGCGACTTCTGCCGAACCAGTCAGAGCTTTCTGCGACAGCACGGCAAGCCTTGGCATTAGGCCAATAAAGCTTTGCACCTGCTCGCTGCTTGCTTTGCCTTGTTCCATTAGCCCCGCGCAGGCTTCCACCTTCTTAGTGAGATCAAGCATCCGCTGCCCGAACTTCCCCAGAGTAAGGTGATCAGTGATTTGAAACTTCTCCAGGGCCTCGACTTCCCTCCCGACGCGCTTGAGGTATAGATCGACTCTCCAGGTCATAGCGTCGCCTCCTGCTTGCTAGAACGCGCTTCCCGGCCGCACAATTGACTGGCTACTTGGTCGAGGTAGCTCCAGCTAAGAAAACGCGACCTCGGGAGCCGGTAGCAACGGTACCACCGATAATGAGCCTTGGCCTGTTTGAGCAAACGGCGAGCTGCAGGACCGCCTTCGAGGCGGGTAATTTCGGCCGATAGGTAGTTGATTCGCGCCTCGACCCATGGATCGGTTGACTTCTCGCGTTGTGGTGACTTGCCAATCGATGCAGCAGCCGCTACGGTCAGGCTGTCATTGTCGTTATCAGATAGATTGTGAAGAAGCGGCGTCGCGGGTGCGGCGCCCTTCCTTCGAAGGGGTCGATTTGTTGCCATAATCTCACGCGCTGACCCCCTCCTGCATTGACGCGAGAAATTTTTCGAATGACGGGCGATCGATGAATCGCACTCCGCGATTTTTCCCTGGCGGATTTACGCTCCAGTGTTTGAAACGGCCTTCCTCCATCCAATTGTAAATAGTGCCGATACTGCACGGGACCAGTTGAGCAGCTTCTTTGGGCCTGAGTCGCGGCCGGTTTTGGACTCGAGCCGCTGAACTAGATTTATTCATTAATTTCACGCCCAAACGACTATAGCTGTTACCAACTAATCGCTTGCCTTAGGGTCAGATTCCTAAAGCAACTATGGATCACTCGGCAACCAGGAAAGACCGTGTTCCGCGCAGAGCTTGCTGACATAACTCGCTATGTTAGCAAGTTTCCAAGGCCTCTTTAGATTTGACTCTTCCCGTGATTCCCGAGCCAGCTCTTCTATCTCCAACCATACTCTCAGCAGCTCTCTCTCTGTCTCTCCGTGAGTCGGTGGTTCCTTCTTTTGTTGCGTCAGCCTGCATACCGCCGCAATAAACATCACGTGCTTACCTGACGCTTCTGCCACGGGCTTTTTCGTAAAAGGGTGAACTCCTTGCTTATCAGAAAAAGCGACTCGCCGCGCTGCTTCCAGGTCCCGAACAAATCTATCAATCAGACGCTGAGCACCGGCCTTGCTTGGCTCCCTAAGGATAGACTCGATACGTTTTATAATCTGAGCGTCGTCCCGAAACTTCTGAGGCTGCCGAGGCGTTAGAAGGTCTTTCAGCTGCCGTACTTCCTCCTTCAGCTTGTCACCGTCAAAGGCTTTCAATCCTTTTGCCCTCGCCTTCATCGAAGGGCGCCCGTTTGTGTCTGGTCGCTGGATCGCAGCAAAGCTGCCCGTCTTTTTGTCAAGAATGATGCAGCTCGAACCAATTGCCCTCCAGGCGCCTAGCGGATCTTTTATTTGCTCTTCCGTGAGCTTTTGCCCAAAGATGACCGTGCCGCTGGGCCGCCCCAGTTCAACGACCGTATACGGAAGCTCGGCGCCCTTATTGAGCTCGTCCATTATGCCTTTGGAAGTCTAGGGATCAGAGCCACGGCCGCTTTGATCAAATCCAGATTTTCATGCGTATATCGGTCGATGACGCCGCCACGGGCGTGGTTCGTAACCCGCCGCTGGACCTCCTTGATGGCCTCAGAGTTGAATACCGAGCTCGCTGCAGTGTGGCGGAAACTGTGAAAGGTCAGCGAACGCACCGAGCGGCCCTTACCCTTCTTTTCCCTCAAGACTCTGCCGGCGACTCCCGCGCGGCTCATCAGCGCGTCAAATTGCTTCGACAGACCGTTACGGCCCGCGCCGCTTCGATTGGCCAACGTCGGAAAAAGGAAAGCATCCGTCTGTTCTGGCACCGCCTGGCGGGGCAGCCCGGTCAACCAGTCCAGAAAATCAGGATGAATGCCGACGAGCGCCTGGCGCTTGGTTTTACGCTCTCGGAACGTCACAACTCCGTTTTCCGTGTCGATAGCGTCCCAACGAAAATTGCAGACATCTTGAAGCCGCGCCCCGGTGCCGTAGGCCAATAGAATTGCGCCCTTCCAGTCGCCTTCCGCGACCTGCAATAGCCGGGCGACCTCTTCGGCGCTAAAGGGGTCTTTGACCGTCGAGTCGTTAGGCAGCGGATCGGTCGCCCCAACGGGGTTGTACCGGATTTTTCCAAGCTTGCGCGCCTTCTCGAAAGCCCCTGAGAGATACTTTCGCACCAGCTTATTCACCGTGCCGGCGCTGCGGCCATCCTGCCGCATATGATCTACGAAAACATCGATATCCTTTTCGGTTATGCTCTCAATGGGCGCGTTCGCGCGGACCCCTAGAAATTCCAAAAACTCTCTGACGGCTTGCTCGTAGCCGAGCCGGGAAGCTTGACTGATGTTTCGCTTTCCTTTTAGCCAGCCCTCGAGCCAATTCTTGACTCGAATCGTCTCGATTTTCTCGAGACCGGCACTCCGAAGCGTGTCATTGAATAAATCGACAATTCGTTGGGTGGAAATTGTCCCGTTCCGACGTTCCTCCTCGGCACGCTGCAGACCCAAGGCAACCTTTTCTGCCGCTCTCTTATCGGTCAGCTCGGTCGAGACCCTCTTGCGGATGCCCTCAGCGCTTGTGTAACAGGCGTACCAAAAAGGCGATTTGCCCCGCGAATCTTTGTTGACGCTAGCCATATTGGTCATAACATATAGTCGTCACATTCAATGAATTCAATTAATTCTTTTAAATGTTAACCTACAGTGGAAAAGGCACTTACCGAGGGACAGAGAAAGATTCGGCGGTTCGATTCCGCCCCTAGCCATTTTCAACGCCGAGACGTAGATCATAGAGCTCTTCCTAAGCGGGCTCAGGCTCACTAACGCGATAACTAACACTGCGGCCTCCTCCCTCATTCTGAACGAGAATCCCTCGTTGCACCAAGTCCTTGATGTCTCGAAGCGCCGTATCTTCGGAGCATTTGGCAATTCTTGCGTATTTGGACGTCGAAAGTTTCCCTTCGAAATTGTCTAACAGCAAATTGATCACCTTTCGTTGCCTGTCGTTGACCTTTCCTTTGTTGAATTTATCCCAGACTTTCGACTTTCGAAGCACCTCGGCTAGATCATGCTCGGCGTTCTGGATCGAACGCGCAAGGCAACCGAGAAACCATTCGAGCCAAAGGGTGATATCGACCGTTCCCCTCTGACTGGATTCCAGCTCATGGTAGTATTGTTTTCTTTCGGCTTCGATCTGCGCGGACGCGCTATAGAAACGCTCAGATGTTTTTTCGGCTCTCGCAAGACCCAGGTCCGCGATCGCTCTAGCAATACGCCCATTTCCATCCTCGAACGGGTGAACGGTGACAAACCAAAAGTGGGCGACCCCGGCTTTTAAGACTGGGTCGATGTTATCGGGGTTATTAAACCAGCCCAAGAACACCGACATTTCGTGCTCAATTCGCTCAGCGACCGGCGCTTCGAAGTGAACGCGTTCATTGCCCATTGGACCAGAGACAACTTGCATCGGGTCGGACTCTTCGGTACGCCACGCACCCACTCTGATTCGCCGCATTCGACTTCGCCCTGTCGGGAAAAGTGCTGCATACCAGTCAAACAATCGTTCCTTGGTGAGAGGCTCAGAGTATTTCTGGGTCGCATTTAGCATCATCTCAACCACGCCTTCGACATCTCGGCTTGCGTGTGACGTGCCCCCTGCATCCATCCCTAAACGACGGGCAATCGACGAACGAACATCTTCGACGTTAAGCGTTTCACCCTCGATAACACTGGTTTTCACAACCTCGGTCGTGAGCGCCTTCAGATTAGCCTCAACCCGAAGTTCGAAACCCAACCCTTTCATTTGACCCAACAGCATACCTTGCCGATATCGGACATCAGACAAAGGCTTGGTAAGCCTTGCATTGTCCCATATCAGCTCGGGCCATTCTTTGGTTTCATGAATATAGGCCATTATTCGCCGCAGATTGTGCGGTGAATATGGGCCTATCCGCCGCAGATGCAATACATTCACCGCGGATTTTGCGGTGAATAGCGCTCTTATTCGCCGCAAAAGTGTCTCGCAAAATAAACCGGTGAGGCATCGGCAGGGTTTCACAAACACGTGAAAGCCAGTTAACTTCTAAAATTAGACACAATTTTGTTAAGAAAATCGGTAGAGCGCAGCCTCGCTTCCGCCTACGGCGCGACAGGTAGTGAGGCCGATTCGGCCGGAGACTGAATCGGCGCGGTGAGTCTAGCGACCCTTGCTAACTAAGGGCCCAACGTCGGGTAGGCGACAGGGCTGTGGTGCCCGTTTACATCTACGGCACGCACACCGATGAGGAAGTTGTCCTTTGCAAAGAAGGAGAACGAGACGCTCATCACGTTGCCGACGGGGATGACGTGAGTCCAATCGGGATCGTCCGTTTCGCGCCATACTACCTCATACCCGGCAAGACTGGGGTCGGTCCCCAGATCCCAGCTCAGATTCGTTGAGTTTTCGTTTGACGGCTCGCCGAGCGACAAAACTACATTTTTCGGTGTACCAGGTCCCTGGGCGAGCGACCATGCGGTCGCAGCATTGACGCGGGCCACGCGCGCGAGAAACCCGAAATGCAGAAACGACACGAGGTCGCCGAACTGGACACCGTTTACTACTTGAACGTTCACACGTTCGTGGTTGAAGTTCTCATTCGGCTCCGTGAATCTGGCGGCAGGGAATCCCTGTCTCTGAAACGCAATTTGATCGCCTCCGTAATGGTACCGGTCGCGCCGGTTGATCAGCCAGATGAACATGTCAGTCGCGCCATTTTCGCCGACCGATTTGGCGAACCGGCCAAGCTCGCGCGACGAGCTGTCGTTCTCGTTACCTATAGACTGAGCCAGTGATATTTCTGCGGGTGTTGCTGCCGTCGGCACGCCTTCCGTGGAGAGCCTGATCTGATAAGGGTCCGGAGTGCCATCCTGCGCGGTGCTACTGCCGACCGTATCGACGTTTAACATGCCCTCGACGTCAACGCTTGCGGCGTTCAATTGCGCAGCCTCGAAGGTAGAACCATAAAGGCCTTGCTCCTCCCCCCCGACCAAAGAGAACAGGATCGTCGCGTTCGGCTGCACGTTGGCCATGACTCGCGCAAGTTCCATGACCACTGCGACGCCCGATGCGTCGGCGTCTGCCCCCGGCGAGTCGGAGGTGAAGTCCAAGACATCGGTGACGCGGTCATCGATGTGAGCCAAGATGACGTATGTACGATTAGGGGAAACCGATCCCGTGAGGGTGGCGATGACGTTTGTGATCGTCGTCGGCACCGGAATGTTCGAGGACACTGGTTGTACAAACGTCTGCTCCTGAACCGTCATGTGGCCGCCGGAGGCGGCGGCATACGTCTGGAGCTGCTGAAACACCCAGGCGGTCGCCGCCCCTATGCCGCGGACCGGGTCGGTCTGACTTGAGGAAGTGTGCCTCGTACCGAAGTTCACAAGCATCTGGACCGTAGCTTTGAGCTGATTCTGATCGATTTGATTTAACAGGTGTCGCAATTGGTTGTCTGGTGCCTGCGGCTGGTATGGTTTGCTTGGCGGAGTACCGACGCGAACTGGCTTGGGAGGGGGATTGACCTGTTGTGCGCGGGCGTTTCTTGGCATGGCCCAAAGCAGGGCGACGGCGATAAGTAAGGCGTGCAAAAGCGCCCTCCAATTTGAGGCGATGCTGGTGTTCATAACTCTCGTTCATTCTGGCGGTCAGCGTGAAACCGAAAATTGTTGCTTGGCTATAGCTCCTCTAGGCTTTCTGCCTAGAGCTCTCCAGGCCAGGGGGACCTCGACGAGACTAGTAAAGTAACCCCTTCTTTACAAGGAATTTGCCTACGTAGTTTCGCGGTCTGGTTCGCCCATTTGAAAATCGAGCTGCGCCGAAAACGTCGTCAAGACGGTGCAACCAGATACGGAACTATGACGGCCATGCGACGTCCCTGCCTTCCCGACAAAGAACGCTCCGGGACCAAAGCTTTTCCCTTGCTCAACGAAGTCTCCCAAGACAACAAAAACGGTTTCATCGGCTGCGGCATGCCAATGTCGGGGAATCGTCGCGCCCATTCCATTGGGGTCTCCATTGGGGTCGGGTCTATACATTACACAAAATGGGTTCAGTTTTCGGCCCACTGGTGGCACAAAAATCCGGATGGTTGGACCGACGCGGATTGATTTCCCCGGAGCCTGGTATCACGTACGCAACCGCGGTATCAAGAAGTGGTTGATCTTCCGCTCACGACCCAGTGTAATGTATAGACGCGACCCCGATGCGTTGCCCCTTTGGCGCCTCAGAGTATTGGGCCGGTCACGTCTTGAAAAGCCTAAATCATTCAGCGCCGTGCCAGCGGGAACTAACGGAAACGAGGGTTCGACTCCCTTCACCCGCTTAACTTTGCTGATCATCAACGCGTTACAACGAAGCGAGGTCAAGAGTTTTGCTGAGTCGGAACAAGTGCTTATTGCTCGTGTTCGTTCACTATCGACGAAACAACTAGCAAGCTATATATTGCCGACTGCCCCGGGCCTCTTATGGACCACCCTTTTGACAGGCTTTCGATCAAGGACGGACAACTCGTTCTAAAAACTCCAACTGGCAGCGCTCCGTACATGGACACTGAATCAGTTAAGATCGTGCGCAAGGTTAAAGCGGAAGTCGTCGAGGAACCCATCGGGTACGGGAAATTCTCCTTTGAGTTGAGCGCGCCTGCCGATTCTGTCTGGCAAGAACTGTTCTACAAGAACGTCGCTCTCAATCGCGACGCTGCGCCAAGTTTCTACGGCAAACTTTTGGTAATCGTCTGTGACCCAATGAACGTCGAGGCTTACCATCAGAAGATCCAAATGGCCATAGAGAGAACAGATCAGGTCTATAAGAGCGAAAGACAAAACGTCATAGCTCGGGTCCAACAAGAAATGGATAAAGCGGCGATGGCAACGCAGGGAAAGGCCAACGCTCAAAAAGCCATCGAAGCCGCGTTCGACCGGATTAAGCTGAAATAAGCTCTGGTAAAGGATTCCGCGAGCAAAACGAGATGCAATAATGGCTGATTCAGAACAAGAATTCAGAACACCGCGCCGGTACGCAAGCAGGCTCAAGGGACCGCGCTCTGGAGCTCAAAGCACGTTCTCGGTTCGACACTGCGGGTCGGCGACGTGATTGAATATCCGCCAGGCAATTTTGATCCTCCATATTTGGCGGTTGTGTGCCGAGTCGATACGGGGGGTTTGGACATATTAATGGGCACCGGTGAGAATGAAAGCGGGTTGGGTCTGGATAAGTACTATCTGCTGGCAGGGACGCGCCGACTGATACAAACGGCAATCCTATTCCTTCGCAGATGCCATCAACCGGTGGCTACGGAGCATATTGGAACGACGACAAAGCTATCTATCTTGGAGCCGGAGGGCCATTCCCGGATTCACGCTTTCCCAACGTCTATATCCAATACTCAGCCGGGTACGCATCCCTGACGGGTAACGGCGGAAGCCTCGACTACGCCTCAATCCCGCAGGACATCAAGATGGCGCTCATTAAGGAGACGATCTTCCGCTACGAGGAATCGAAGCGTGTCGGCTTGCGGACAACGTCCGAAGGCAATCAGCAAAGCTCGAGCTACAACACCGGGCCACTTGATCCTGAAGTGGCAATGATCCTCAAGAGTTGGCGCAGAACTTGGAGCGTTTCGCTGTGAGCACTTTCCGCATCGACGTCAGCGCGCTCTCGACTCTCGCCCAGCGGTTGCAATCTTGCGAATCAAAGGCGCGCCTCAGCAAGGGATGGAAACCGGCTGCGCCAAGCTCGCGAGCTACATCGTCCAGGCTAAGCTTTCCGGCGAGGCGCTCAACATCCGAACCGGCAACCTCGCGCAATCGGTTGAGACGCCGTCACCGGGACCAAGCTCTGACACAAGCGTCACCTATCTGGTCGCCGGTAAATGGTACGGCAAAGTGCAGGAGTTTGGTGCGTCCATCACCGTCAATCACGCGGTTAATCTCCCGAATATCGGCTGGCGTTACCTGAAAACTGTCACGTTACCGGCTCGTCCGTGGCTTAACCCATCGATCGAGGAACAGAAAGACATGATCGGCCAAGAGGTTGTCGACGCCATTAAGGAGGCGATAAAACTATGAAATTTAAATCCTTTTTTGCTGCTCTAATCCTGGCAGCGAGCCACGCCTTTGCGCAATATCCTGGCGCGATCGACTCTGCAACTCCGGCCGGGGCTACTCTGCGATGCCCGCACCCCGGCGAAGCACCAGGCACCAACACCGTAGCACCTACGGGAACAGCTAATCCGACGCTTACTACCTATCTCGGAAATTTGTCGACGTCGGTGATCGGCATCGAGAACGTGCTAGGCCTGCCGTCGAGCCCGGCCTCTGGCACTCTGCTTTATAACCCACAGATCACCAAGTCGGCGACTCTTGGTCCGATTTATATCGTTGGAGCCTCTTATGAGGATGAACTGAATCTGTATTCGATAGCGGGAGGCACGGCTCCTTTTCCTGTCAGCGAATATTCAGACGGCAACAGCTGGGTCCATGACGTCTGCACCTACCTCGGCAAGCCTTGCGTTGGGCGTTACGCCGTAGCCGGACAATCGCCGAACCCACTTGGCACTAACTACGCGGTTGGAGGCGCGAGCACTTATTTCGGGGGCCCCGGCAACGCCTACTCAATACCCGATCAAATCGCGCAGCTGATCACAGATCATGGCCCTACGCTGCCATCCGGCACGATTGTCATAGTGGGTGCCTTTTGGCCCAATGACATCGAGGGGGCTCTCACTAATGGCGGCGTGTGGGCACCTCCGACAGGGCCGCAATCGTGGGCGGTTAGTTCTTCGGGAGGGTTCACGGCTCCGACTTCTGGAAACACTGTCACCGTTACGGTGGTCAGTTCGACCGGGATGGTTGCAAGCCAGAATATTTCCTTCCTGATTAGCGGAACTTATTACGGCCCCTTTCCTATATCCAGCATACCGGACGGCACCCACGTAACCATCGGGGCCAGCGTTTACGGTGCGATCAGTGTTCCCAATAGCGCAACCATCCAGACGACTGGAGCTGCCTATTGCCTTAATAACGCGACTGTCGGCGGATTCGCTACAGCAATGGCGAATATTGTAGCGGCACTCCCATCTAACGGGCTGTTAGTGATCGTCAATTCGCCTGATGTTTCGCTGATGCCGTTTTTTTCGTCCTACAGCGTAGGGCTCACCATCTGTCACAACACGTGGCTCTGGTACGGGAAAAACATAATGGCGCAGTACATCGGAACCACGACGCCCAAGATCGCGACTTGGGATATGAGCCAAAGCCTTGTGGACGTGGTTACCACCTATCCGCCGACTAACGGCATGGGCGACAAGTACGGCTTCAAGAACGTCGCGGCTGGATTGGGCGGAACCTACACGACACCGGTTCCGGCAGGCTACAACGCGAACGATTGGGCTTTTTGGGATGGTACGACGGGAATCACCACGACCGGAGTTCACCCTACGGGAGCGATGCACAAAAAGTATGCTCGCGATTTTTTAGAGTGGCTCAAGAAGCGGCCGGCACCTATTCTTTTGCGCCATCGACTGGAACATACACTTTTGAAACCTCGGACGCGTCCAAGGCTGTTCTCATCACCTACGCTACCCAGCCGACAACGCCCTGGTACAAGGAGGCAGCCATGAGGGTCGCGTCTATACATTACACAAAATGGGTTCGGTTTTCGGCCCACCGGATTAGGCCTGAGTGATGGCATATCGCAAAATATGTTCGGCAGAACACTGCTTGTAATCAATGAATTTTTGCCGCATCGTGCGGAAAGCCGGTCGATGTGCCATCAGCGAACCACTGTAAAGCAAACCGAGAAAAGGTAATCTAAAGGGACAGAACCACGTTGTGACCTAAGGAAATCGAGGGGAGGCCCCTTGGATGACATAGCTAGTATTCGCATAGAATCTGAACGCACCCAGGCTGACCTTATTGGCTCCGTCGCCTCCTTCGTTGATGCCTCGGCCTGTCTGACTTTCCTGTTCTTGCCGGCGACGCCAGCAACCGTAGCTGGGGTTTGCATCCTGTTAGTTGTCGACCCAACCACTTGCATTATCGGCTATTGGGCCATGTATCAACGTCTTCGCGATATCAGGCCAAAGCTGGCCGAGCTTGGCTTTTACCTGTTGATTTCGGGCACCATTTCCCTCATCGGCCAAAATGTCGTTGGAGTGTCAGCTAACCTCAACCTTGTCGCGCTAGATTATTCTACGGCAAACGCGTTCAATATCCTGTTGGAAGTAATTGTAACTTTTACGTTGCCGTTTGGGCTGGCGATTTACGCTTGGCTTATCGCGATCAGCCCGCCTCTTCGCCGCTGGCTCGGCTTTATGATGGGCGTCCAAGTGATCCTTCTGCTCATCGCTTTCGGCTGTTTTGCTTTTCCTCGCCTAAGCGATTTCGTGAGTTCGCAGTTATTCGCTGTCTACGCGATCATTCTGTCGTTTGCGAAAGCGGTCTGGTTTCTTTCGCCCGTAGCCCGTCCCAAGGTACGCTGATCGTTAATGCAAGAGCTTTACCATTCGGTAATAATAGGTGAGCGCGTTTTTTCGTAATTATCTGGGCGAACTATTTCCACTGTAATTTCTAGAGTCATTATTCGCTCCTGCAGGCTTTACAGATGACCTTCAACCGTGTCATATCGATGAGAAGCCAATGATTGTCGTAACAATATCAGCGGTCGTTTATTTGTGGTTGATTGTCTTAGGCCCCGCGTTGCTCTGGAAGAGCGTCAACCGATTGATGGATAGCCGGGCTTTAAAAGATCAAATTCTACAGTCGGCCAAAGCTTCGCGGATTTCGGGGCGAAGAAACTAAACGTCTGCCATCTTCGATAGAAAATCGCCGCTGCAGTTTATCGCTATGGCTTTTGCTTCGGGATCGACGCCTACAAGTCAGGACCGTGCGCTTCCAATAGCTGGCATTCTTGCTCAAGCCAAAGTCGAACGTAAGGCGCGATAGACGGCACCGAACTGGTGAGATGATTCATGGCATTGAGCCAAGTCTCTTGTTCCAAGTCAGTGGATGACCAGCCCTGAGAGCTGAACGTCACAATCGAGCCGTCCTTGTGTCTCCATACAAACAAAAAATTCTCGGTTCCCATCCCTGGGCTCGGATTCTAAATTCGCAAAACGTTAGCAACACCCTCTTGGGGAAGTTTTCCAGAGCGCCCGGCAACCCTCCAATATTTACTACAAAGTGTTGTAAGAGCTTTTGGGTATGGCAAAAGGTGAACCGAAAGCTGATTGCGATACCCAGCGGCTACGAGTATCGGGAATACAAAGACTGACGAGGGATTCCGAAGTCGCGACGTTGGCAGCAACCAGACCTTTTTTTGCACTTTGCAAGTGAAAAGTCAGGTTCGCAATGTCTCGAAATTTCCGGTAGCTTTCTGAGGGCATGCCCAAGCTTCTTGCAAACAAGCAACCAACGATCCAAGCTCAGAAAGGCTGAACGAAACACTAAAAGCTAGCCTACAACAGTGACCGAATATTTGATCTATCCGGCAGTACCGCCAAAATCAATCGTAACATTCCAGTTTCCAGCATTAGGAGGAGCTATTCGGGCGGGGGATCTTTTACAAAGACCTCCGTAATATGTGTAGCTTTCTCCCCTTTTCTTCCGACCGAAGTTGAGATCATCGGTCAACATGACGTTTGCCTGTCGATCAAGCGTGACGAGCACTGATTGGTCTTGGCTCAAAGAGACCCGTCTGTGTAACATGTTTTCGGTTCCTTAATCAAAACCCGGTTATATTGTATTTCCGTTCGAAATACTAGAGAATCTAGAAGTATTCCAAACCGGAGTTACCCGTCATCACGTACAACCTAGCTCAGAAAATCTTATCCGGTGTTTTTCTGGTATTTGCCTAGCTGTACGAGGGAAAACCTACGTCCCTCCGGGACAAATAGCACACGCCCGGCCAAGCCGTTGATTTTCATCCAGAACCCCTCTACCCTTATTCCGGGATGGCGGCGATTGCTTCGATGCTGATTGCCAACTGCTCAAGGGGGAGTTTAACGATTGGGGTCGAACGCGCTGGCGGATTACTAGGAAAATATTCCGCATAAAGTTTGTTTAACGCCGAAAAATTGGTTGGGTCGCATAGAAAGACAGTCGTTTTCACCACGTGTTCGAGCCCGCTACCTGCAGCGCGAAGTGCAGCCGAAAGATTCTCGAATGCTTGCCGGGCTTGGATATCGAAACTGCCTGCTATTACCTCCCCAGTAACCGGATCGGTACTTGCCTGACCGGAGACAAATAGCATTTGATCGAGACGAGTTACCTGTGAGTAAGGACCTTTGGTCGTAGGGATGTTAGGATTGACAATCGGGTGATGCATATTGGGTCAGACTATCGCCCGGGCATCGGGACTTAAGAAAACCAAAACTCACACAAAGGTGGAGGCTTTCTCTGTAGATATTCTGTCTTTGTGGCCTTCGTGACCTTCTGTGAACTATTCCCCTTTACACTCGATCCAAGAGGTCGAGGACGAAATATTGTATCCCGAGGAAGCCGACCATATTCACCACGATGATCAACATTGCTACTTTGCTACCCCAGCGGGCAGGAGGGTTGGGTCGCGGAAAGTCTGGCGTTATTCCCGCTATCACCAAGCGGTCATAAAGATGAGGATGCGGCATGCGTTTTTTTGGGCATGACGGCAGGCATTTCATTCGCTTGGTATAACTTGGCGAGAGCGCCAGCATAAATGCTTTTATCCGCGTGCAGCCAGCTCCCAAAAACGTCGGCTCTGACTTCCATCCGCCGTCTTCGGCGGTTAAGAAATATGAAGCCGGCCATGATTACCGGACACCAGGCTAAGAACGGCAGCCCCCTTTCCGGATTTCCCACGAACCCGATGAGCAACTTTATCAGAGGAAGGTAAAGTATCGGCGTTAAAAGCCGGAGCAGGCGGGTGATTTTATCTTCGGCCAGGTGAGCTAATTCATGCGTCAGCACCGCTTTCATCTCGTCCGAAGTAAACAGGGTACGCGCGTTCTCGGTAATCAAAATGGCCCGGGCAAAGGGAAGCGCTAACGCGTTAGCGCTCCCCAAGAAAACAACCAGACGCTGGGTTCCGGACGTTGCCAATAACGAGCTAGTTCGCGGGCCATCTCCGACACCTCCGGGTCTGCAGGGCGAAGGAAGCCGAACCAACGTCCTATCCGCAGAAGCCCCTCAAACTGAAGCCAGAAGTAAACAGGAGTCCGGCGCACAGAATGACTGCACATTGCCAGTTCCATTCGTCCGGGAGAACAGCTGCCGTGATCGTGAAAAGAATGATCGGCGCATAGAGAAGGGCGCGAGTGCCCCAATTTTTCGCAGACGTTCCCAGAAAGACTCTGGCTGCAGGTAATAGCGTTGTCGGAGCCGCCAGATGATCCAGTTCGTTGAACCAAAGCTGGCCAGAAAGATCAATGCACAAAACATCCACCTGGGAATCGACAGCATCGAGTCCGGATAAAAATTGGCTCCGGTAGCATAAAGAATCGGCAGGACACCCAGGGAAAAAATTCTGATTGCCTTGAACGGAAAGAGCGATCGGGCGCGTTCGCTCCAATGTTCATCCGGATTTTGCGTCAGCTTACGAGGCAAACAGAACGCAGCGATTCCCATGGTGATGATGGGTAGAAATACCGCTGCCGCGAACGAGATCAGAACTGCGACCCAACCGCTGCTCGGAGCGAAACTCTCCATATTCCGTCAGGTAATTTCCGTCCGATCTTCAGGGAAATAGCCGCAAAAAAGCGCAAAGAAATACAAAACCAATCCAACAGAAGACCACAAAGGTCACGAAGGTAGAGGCCTGCTATTTAGATATTGTGTCTCATTTACCCACTTGAAAACAGCCAGGAGGCACAATTGTTGAATGACCCCTTTTCGATTCAGCGGCGGGCCTCGGTGGCTGAGGAATAGTTTTGATTCATCATCCGCCGTTGATGTTCGGGCGATACTTGGAAGGGCTACAGGAAGCCTCACCGGATAACGAAATCCGCTACATAAGTTCTTTGGAAGCCTACCGATTCGGCTAGCGCCCGTGACCGCCATGCCAGCCGCCCCCGTGACCGCCGCCCCAACCGCCTCGACCACCCCAGCCGCCTCGACCACCCCAGCCGCCTCGACCACCCCAACCCCAACCGCCGCGCCAACCGTAGCCGCCACCCCAGTAACCGTAACCGCCGCCCCAGCCCCAATAAGGATAGCCCCAATAAGGATAACCGCCCCAGTAACCGCCGCCCCAGCCATATCCGGGCCCCCAACCCCCTCCATACCACCGGCCTCCGTACCAGCCCCCACGCCAACCGCCACCATGCCAGCCGCCGCCATGCCAGCCGCCGCCCCCATGCCAACCACCACCACCATGCCAACCGCCTCCGCCGTGGCCGCCGCCACCTCCATGCTGAGCAAAGCTCGATGTGGGCAGAAACAAGAGCGCTAACGCGAAAGACAGCGAGAAAAACAGACGTTTCGCTTTCATAGAAGGACTCCGCTGATTGGATACGCTATCCCTACAAATCCCCACGCCATTTTCCACCGAATTGAATCCTCGTGCAACTCCTCAGTTGAGTGGTTTGGATTCACTTCCAGGGAGGTGAAATTGAGAGGGTGGCGAGCGCTTATATGGGGTCGCGTCTAAACGGCGTGTTGCCCAATTCCTTCTCGTACAGCAAGGATGCAAAGACAGTTTTTTTAACAGAAGTTCGCAAAGGTAGCGGGTGGGCATGTCAGCGACTAGAGGCGCGAAGCGTTGAAAGACTGGCGCGCGGCGAACGGGCGAATGGGCGAACGGGCGATACGGCGACGCGGCGGTTTAAGGCCCGAAGGGCTGAGAGATTTTAGCCTAGGCTGAGTCTGCGAGGCCTAGGTACCTTGGAAAAAGGAGCGTTTCGCGCTGTAAGCGCGACAGAACGGAGGGATCGCTCAACACGGGAT
>Ga0073928_10006569_pt1 | contig 15576 bp, 16 predicted proteins | sample PaiPotPPA55metaG_FD_76969 | JGI IMG/M metagenome (GOLD analysis project Ga0073928, IMG submission 76969) | Iron sulfur acid spring bacterial and archeal communities from Banff, Canada, to study Microbial Dark Matter (Phase II) - Paint Pots PPA... ... | reverse complement strand
TACGGGGTTGCCGCCGTGCCATTCCTACGTCGCCTTCTATGTCTGGCTCCGCCAGCATGAAAAGATCGATGCGATGATTCATTGCGGCACCCATGGCACGCTTGAATGGCTGCCCGGCAAGGCCGCGGCGCTCATGGACGATTGCGCGCCCGAGGCGGTGCTCGGAGCCCTGCCCGTCATTTATCCTTTTATCGTCAACAATCCGGGCGAGGCGGCGCAGGCCAAACGGCGCATTTGCGCGCTCACCATCGGCCACATGACGCCGCCTCTCACGCAGGCGGGAAGCCATGGCGCCGCGCTCGAAATCGAAGCCTTGTTCGATGAGTATGCGATTGCCGAGTCGCTCGACCCCAAGCGCGCGAGGCTATTGGCGCAAGCAATCCTCGCGCGGGCGAAGGAGACAGGATTATTTCAAGATAGCGGGCTGAAGGACGGCACGGGTCCGGCCGTTGCCCTGCGCCAGCTCGACGCCTGGCTTTGCGATCTAAAGGACATGCGGATCGCCGATGGCTTGCATGTTTTCGGGCAATCGCCGGAGGCGAGCTTGCGAGATGCGACCGTAGCCGCGCTCACCCAAACCCTTCAGCCAGCGCGCGAGGAAACGGGCGCTGGGGACGACGTGGCTACGCGCGTAACCGCCCTGATCGATCGCTGCGGGGAAGCGGAACGGGCTTCGCTCCTAGCCGCGCTCGATGGCTGCTTTGTCGCGCCGGGCCCTGGCGGCGCGCCGTCGCGCGGACGCATCGACGTGTTGCCCACGGGGCGTAATCTTTACGGGGTCGATCCGCGCGCGGCGCCGACGCGCACTGCCTGGGAGATTGGCCAACGCGCGGCCCAGGAGATATTGAGCCGCCATGTCCAGGATCATGGCGACTGGCCGAAGCGGATCGTCATGGATCTTTGGGCGAGCGCCACCATGCGCACCGGCGGCGACGATCTCGCCCAGGCTTTCGCGCTCATCGGCGTCGCGCCGCTTTGGGACAATGTCTCCTCGCGAGTCACGGGTTTCAGAATCGTTCCGCCCGCGCGCCTGACGCGTCCGAGGGTCGATGTCACCTTGCGGATCTCCGGGCTGTTCCGCGATGTCTTTCCGGCCCAGATCGCCATGTTCGATCAGGCGGTACGGGCGGTTAGCGAACTCGACGAAGACGACGGCGTGAACCCCTTGGCGGCGGCGCGCAGGCTCGTACCCGCTATTCCGTTGCGGGTTTTTGGCGCGGCGCCCGGCGCCTATGGGATCGGGCTCACGCAGGGGATTGACGAGGACTCCTCCCTCACCCGGCGTGACCTCGGCGCGCGCTATCTCGCGGCGGCCTCGCATGCCTATCGCGGCGCGCAAGGGGAAGGTGTCGCGACACAGGCATTCAACGAGCGTGTCGCGACCGCCGACGCGCTCGTTCATGTTCAAGACCAAGACGAGCAAGACATTCTCGACGCCGACGCCATGATCGATCATGAAGGTGGCTTTGCGGCCGCCGCGCAAATGCTCGGCAACGATGCGCCGGTCTATCATGTCGAGACGGCGCGCCCCGGCGCCATCAAAGTGCGCACCTTGGCGCAAGAAATCGCCCGGGTCGTGCGGGCCCGCGCGAGCAATCCGCGCTGGATCGCCGGGCAGATGCGCCACGGCCATCGCGGCGCCGCCGAAATCGCAGGGACGATCGACCGTCTCTATGCTCTCGCGGTGATGAGCGATGCGGTATCGAGCCAGCATTTCGAGCTTCTGTTCGAGGCAACCCTTGGCACGCCTTCCGTGCGGGATTTTCTCATCGGCGCCAATCCGAACGCCGCGAGAGCTATCGCCAAGCGCTTCGAGGAGGCGCTCGCCCGAGGATTCTGGCGGAGCCGCCGCAACTCGACCCACGCCTGCCTCGCTTTGCTGCGGGAGACGCTTGGATGACCGGCGAGACCGTATTGCGCAAAGGCTGGTGTCCCGGCGCGCGGCGACCGATGCAAGCCAAGGACGGGCTTCTCGTGCGGCTGCGGATATGCGCCGGTGTTGTTAGCGCGCTGACGCTGCGCGGGCTCGCGCAAGCCGGACGCACCTACGGCAACGGGCTTTTCGATCTTTCGGCCCGCGCGAATTTGCAAATACGCGGGGTACGCGGCGAGAGCCTGCCCTTTCTGATCGAAACGCTCGATGGCCTTGGCCTCATCGACAAGAATGCGGCGGTGGAAGCCGTTCGCAACATTCTGGTGAGCCCGCTTGCCGGGCTTGACGGGCGAATTGATGCGCCCAGAGCCGCCAAGGCTCTCGAAACCATGCTCGCCGCCAACAAGGATTTGCACGCATTGCCGGGAAAGTTCGGCTTTCTGATCGACGACAGAAGCGGCCTTTCGCTTGGCTCTGTCCCCGCCGACGTCCGCTTCGATTGGACCGGAGGCATGGAGCCTTTCGCGATCGGGATCGGAGGACACGCCAACGAGGCAATTTCCTTGGGACGCTGCGGGGGAGACGATATCCCCGGTATTGCGTCGCGCCTCGCCTGGGCATTTCTGCGACTCGGTTCGCAAATGGCCGAACCGCCGCGCCGGATGCGCGGTCTTATTGACAATTGCGGCGCCGGCGCGATTGCCGCACTTGCCGGACTCCGCCTCGCTCCGCCCCGAAAGGGCGGCACCCTCGAGGAACCTTGTCCGGTTGGATTGCTGCGCTTCAACGAAAGATACTGCTTCGGCGTTGGCGCGGCTTTCGGGCGGCTTGACGCAACTATGCTCGGCGGGGCTGCTCGCGCCGCCGAAATGTTCGGTACTGGCGAGCTCAGGCTCACGCCGTGGCGCGCCCTGATCTTGCCGCACGTTCGCGAACACCAAGCCGGTGCCATGCGCGATCATTTTGCTGCCCATAGCTTCATCGTCGATCCCGAGGATCCGCGCCTGGCGGTCGCGGCGTGCGGCGGCGCATCCACATGCGAGCGTGGCACCACCGATACCCGCTCCGATGCCTTGGCCTTGATGTTTTTCGCACGGAGGTTCCGCAAAACTGGCGTCACGCTGCATGTCTCCGGTTGCGCCAAGGGCTGCGCGCGGAAAGCGGCGGCGCCGTTCACCCTCGTCGCTCACGCGGGACGCTACGATCTTGCCTTGAATGCGACCGCAATTGATGCCGGCATAAACGATGCGAAGCGCCTCGACCTGGCGGCGGTGCGCGAAACATTGGAAACGTTGGCGCGGAATGCCGAGCGCCGGCGCTCGTTGGAGAGGCAATGAGCGAGGCATCGAGCCGCTTCAACTACCTGCGCGACGGGGCGGAAATCTACCGCCGCTCCTTCGCGACGATCCGCGCCGAGGCCGATCTCGCCCGCTTCTCTCGCGATGAAGAACATGTCGCGGTGCGCATCATTCACGCCTGCGGAATGGTGGAGATCGCCGCCGGCCTCGTATTTTCGCAGGGGGCCGTGGCGCAAGCGCGGCAAGCGCTCCGGCAAGGAGCGCCTATCCTGTGCGATTCCAAAATGCTCGCGCGAGGTATTATCGCGGCGCGCCTGCCGCGCGGCAACGAGGTGATCTGCACCCTAGACACCCCCTCCGTGCCATCGCTCGCGCGAAAACTCGGCACCACGCGCAGCGCCGCCGCGCTCGAATTTTGGCGCGACAAGCTCGATGGCGCGATCGCCGCCATCGGCAACGCGCCGACCGCCTTGTTTCGTCTCCTCGACATGCTCGACGAAATTTCTGCGCGGCCCGCCTGCGTGGTTGGAATGCCGGTCGGCTTCGTCGGCGCGGCGGATTCGAAAGAAGCGTTGATCGCCGATGCCCGCGTGCCTTTCATTACCCTTAAGGGACGCAACGGAGGCAGCGCGATCGCCGCCGCCGCCTTGAATGCGATCGCGAGCGAAGCGGAATGAGCGAATTTTCTTCATCGAACGGCCGCCTCTTTGGTGTCGGCCTCGGCCCGGGCGATCCCGACCTTGTGACAATCAAGGCCACGAAGATCATCGCCGCCGTTCCGGTCGCCGCCTATTTCGCCAAGAAAGGCGCGCGCGGAAAGGCCCGCGCCATCCTCGATCGCTGGGTGGGCGATACATGCCTGCAATTGCCGTTGCTCTATCCGTTGACGACCGAAACCCATTTTTGCGACCCCGCCTATACGCAAGAACTGCGCACCTTCTACACAAAGGCGGAGGGTGCCATTGCAGCGCATCTATCGGCTGGCCGCGACGTTGCTCTGGTCTGCGAGGGCGACCCGCTTTTCTATGGGTCCTTCATGCATCTATATGTCCGGTTGAAAGATCGTTTCGCCGTCGAGATCGTGCCCGGTGTCACCGGCATGTCGGGGTGCTGGAGCGCGGCAAAGGCGCCGATGGTCTGGGGCGACGACGTCTTGAGCGTTCTCCCGGGCACGCTCGGGCGCGCGGCATTGGTCCGTCATCTCGGTGCAGCCGACGCGGTGGTCATCATCAAGATTGGCGCCAATCTGGCGAAAATCCGCGCGGCGATCGCCGAGGCAGGACGCCTCTCGACGGCGATTTACGTCGAACATGGGACGGCCGAAACCGAAATGATCGTTCCCCTTGCCGGCAAGACCGACGATCATGCGCCCTACTTTTCCTCCATTCTCATTCCCGGCCAGGGCAGGCGTCCATGAGTGCGCCGGGAAGCTTGCGGATTGTCGGCCTTGGCCCGGGTGGCGACGCATGGATCACGCCCGAAGCGTCGCACCTCATCGCGAATGCAACCGATCTTGTTGGTTACGCGCCCTATCTCGAACGGCTTCCTCCCAAACAAGGGCAGACCCGACACCAAACCGGCAATGGCGTGGAAATGGAGCGCGCGCGCCATGCGTTGCGCCTGGTCGAGGATGGATGCCACGTCGCCCTCGTCTCCGGCGGCGATCCGGGCGTATTCGCGATGGCGGCGGCGGTTTTCGAGGCGATCGAAGAGGGCGATCCTGGCTGGCGCGAAATCGACGTCGCGGTAAGCCCCGGAATCTCGGCGTTGCAGGCGGCGGCGGCGCGGATTGGTGCGCCCTTGGGACACGATTTTTGCGCGATCTCTTTGTCGGATAATCTCAAGCCCTGGCCGTTGGTGGAAAAGCGGCTCACGGCGGCGGCAAACGCGGATTTTGTGATCGCACTTTATAATCCAGCCTCGGCGGCGCGGCCGGGCCGCATCCATGACGCCTTCGTGCTGCTGCGCGGCCTCAAGGCCGCTTCGACGCCGGTGGTTTTTGCCCGCGCGGTCGGGCGCGAGGATGAACACATTTTTATAGAGACGCTCGAAAGCGCGGATCCCGCCCGCGCGGACATGAGCACCCTGATCATCGTCGGCTCCAGCGAAACCCGGATCATACCCCGCGCCGGCGGCGCACCGTTCGTCTATACCCCGCGCGGCAAGGCCGCCCGATGACGGAGGATGAAGGCCATGGCTTCCGCCGGATCGTGCAAGACCGCACCAGAGGCTTGTTGCGGCCTGGCTACCATGACAACCGGCAATCCCACATGGCGGGCCGCGCGGATTTTGGCGAAGGCCGCCTCGCCGCCGCTGTTCTTTGTCACGAGCACATCGATTGCCTCCTCGCTTAGAAGCTTTTCCTCTGCTTCAACCACAAAAGGACCACGCCCGTGGATCACTTGGTAATTTGGCAAGCGCGGGGAAATCGTGAGCGGCTCAATCGTGCGAATGAGATAGAAATGCTGGGGCGCCGCCGCGAAGGCCCCGATTTGCAGGCGACCGATCGTCAGAAAAACGCGCTTCGGTTTGCGCCCGAGCGCGGCGGCGGCGGCGGCCATATCGGCGACATTTCTCCAATGATCACCCGGTTGCGCAACCCACGCCGGGCGCGACAAAAGGACGAGCGGAATCTTCGCCCCCGCGGCCGCGATCGACGCATGGCGCGATATTTGTTCAGCGAAAGGATGCGTGGCGTCCACGAGTACATCGATTCGCTCGGCTTTAAGATAGGCTTGGAGTCCGCCCGCGCCGCCAAAACCGCCGATCCGATAGGGAATTTTTGGCGCGCGAAGCGCCGTGGTACGACCGGCGAACGACATCGTGGACGAAATGCCGCTTTGTCCCGCAAGAAGGTCCGCGAGCTTGCTCGCCTCAAACGTCCCGCCAAGAATGAGAACCCGCATCGCCCGTTTCCAGAACTTTTGCGCTCGCCGCCATGACCTCGCCCCTTTGCGAAAAATGGTTGTCGCTGATCGGCATCGGGGAAGACGGCATCGAGGCTCTTTCTCCTGCCGCACGGACGCTGCTCGCGCAAGCCGATTTGGTCGTGGGCGGTGCCCGCCACCTCGCGCTTGCCGGCTCGCTCGCGGCCGAGACCATGATTTGGCCTTCGCCGCTCGCCGATGCTATCCCTAAAATTCTCGCTCGGCGAGGTTCGCCCGTCTGCATCCTCGCCTCGGGCGATCCTTTCTTTTACGGTGCCGGAACCTTGCTCAGCGCCCATGTTCCACCAGGGGAGATGCGCTGCCTGCCGGCGCCTTCGGCTTTCAGCCTCGCGGCGGCGAGGCTCAACTGGAGCCTGCAAGACTGTTGCCTCATGTCGCTGCACGGACGCGGCTTCGAGCGGGTTATTCCGGCGCTGCAGCCGCACGCGAAAATCCTGTGCTTGTCATGGAACCAAACAACACCGTCGCGCCTCGCAACGCTCCTTTGCGGGAGAGGCCTCGGCCAATCGCGGATCGTCGTGATGGAGGCGATGGGAGGCCCGAGGGAGCGCACGCGGGCCAGCACGGCCGAGGCCTTCGCCATGGAGGAAATTGACCCATTGAATCTCGTCGCGCTCGAAATTGCCGCGACGGCGCAGTCGCGCATTCTTAGCGTTGCAAGCGGTCTTGCCGATTCATGGTTCGAAACGGACGGCCAGCTCACCAAGCGCGAGGTTCGCGCCGTGACGCTATCGTCGCTGGCACCACGTCGCGGCGAGCTTTTGTGGGATGTTGGCGCGGGGTCCGGATCGATCGCGATCGAATGGCTGCTGAGCGATCCCGCCAATCGCGCGATCGTGATCGAGGCGCGGGAAGACCGCGCGAGCCTGATCAGGCGCAATGCCGAAAACCTCGGCGTTCCCCATATTGAGATTATCACCGGCACAGCTCCGGAAACGTTCGCGACTCTGCCGCGACCGCAGGCAATTTTCGTCGGCGGCGGCTCAAGCAAAGCTACCCTCCTCGATGCATCCTATGCCGCCCTGCCGCCGGGCGGCCGGCTTGTCATCAACGCGGTGACGCTCGAAACCGAGGCGGAGCTTATCCGCCGGTTCAAGGCGCAGGGCGGAGAGCTTCTGCGAGTTGAAATTTCGCGCGCAGAATCTCTCGGAACCTTTCATGCCTGGCGTCCTGCTCTGCCGGTCACGCAATGGTCGGTGACGAAGCGGTGACGGCCCGTTCGATACCAAAGATCATCTCCCGCGGCCCTTGGACAAGGTGGCAGTGAACCGGTTTGAATTACGGCTTTCGACCCCACCTGTCCCCGGTAGCGGGCAGGGATTACCCCGGACTGCTTTTCACTTAGTTTCCGTGTGAATGGAGGCTTTCCATACGATTTTTTCGGGAGCAAGCTCAGCCTTGGGAAGACTGAGATCTGACTGAATTGCCACGAAGCCAAGCAAGTCTCTAAAACGCTGCCAGGCGGCAGTTCTGATGAAAATCTCTGTTGCGGACCGAAGGTCACTTTCTGCCGGATGTTCCTGGGTCGTTAAGAAGGCGAGAAAGTATCTTGCATCAACGGCTTCGCCGGGGTTCTTCCCTGCCTTTCGCTCAGCTCGGAATTCAGTGAATACGATGTGAAGTTCTCCAATACTGGTAAACGTATCTACTGCGCATGACATCGTTGGTTCCGCCTCGGTTTCCGAGCCTGTCACCGAAGGCAATCTTCTCAACTCGGTCGAGAATAGATGGACCTCAAACAGTTTGAAGGAATGGTCGAACCAACCCGGACCTTTTGCGGACGGAGCCTTTTTCACAGACTTTCCAGAAGTTAGCGCGGTCATCTCTTTCCCTCAGTTGACTGTTGCACGTTTTTGAATTGCCCGTTCGATCTCGCGGTGGAAAGAACGCTCATAATCTGGCGTCTTAAATGGCTCCGTCCGCGCGTGACTCGGACCAATACGAAGACGCGCCACATATCGGGTAGCAAAAAGCCTCGTCATTTCCTGAGTAAGCTTGGTTTGATTGAGACGCTCACGCATCGCTGATTCCACCCAGGCGTTAAGCGACACGCGCTCAGCAGTGGCCGACATGGCCGCTTCCTTATGCAGGTGTGGGTCCACTCGAACATTGAATGATCCTCGAAATGACTTGCATGGTTCTTTGCCGGTAGCGGCGCAAGTCTCGAGATAATCGTCGACAAGCTCTTGAAAGGTCTGTTCAACTTTGCTTGCGCAATTACATTCCGCGACGATCAGGTCATCGATGTGCAGGATCTGAAGCACCAGCGTTCCGTCTTCGAAAGATACGGATCCTTGAAACTCTTTGTATTTTAGGACCGTCATAGCTCGCCTCTTTGTTCCAAATCGTCCCGTAGGCGCCTAACCATTCCAGGCTTCATCTCTCCGTCATGGGGCTCATCCATGAAGATCATTCGGCCTGTGCCACGGTGACGAAACTTGCGTCGGGCCCCGCCTGTCTTGCCAGCATTCACGGGCTCGTATCCGGCCCTGACAGGAGATTCACGAACTCCCGCCATGAAAACGTGCCTCTACACTCCTTGAACGCGGCCCTAAGCTTTTGAGTGCGCGCCATTCATCAGCTCGAATCATAAAGCCGTCCGGCTCGTTAAAGGCTGGTTTGCAACTACAAAGTAGTTGCAAACGCGAATTTCCGCAACCGTCAGCGCAAGAAGCCGGCTGGCGCCGGTGTTAGCGACTTTTCGCGCTCGCCAGATATGGACCGCCGAGCATCACCTGTTCTCGTCTATTTAACGTCTGCTCTTGAGGCCCATGGGCCGATTGCAAAAAGTCGAACCAGGGTTCATGAATTGAATGGCAGGCCTGCCGACGGGAAATAATAAGACTGGCCGCGGCCGTTGGAATCCCCGAAAGCGCACAGCATGACACATAAAGGACCCGGCCCGTCCCTCCGGCACGATTGGACCACGGATGAGATTGTCGCGATTCACGATTTGCCGCTGCTCGAACTGATCGCAAATGCGAACCGCGTTCACCGGCTTTTTCACGGCGTCGGCGACGTCCAAAAGGCGAGCCTCCTCAGCATCAAGACCGGCGGCTGCCCCGAGGACTGCGCCTATTGCCCGCAATCCGCGCATCACCGCGAGGTTCGCCTCGACAAGGCCGATATGATGACAACGGAGGCCGTGCTTGCCGCCGCCGCCCGCGCGAAGGCCGCCGGCGCCGATCGTTTTTGCATGGGCGCGGCCTGGCGGAATGTCCGCGACGGAGAGGCGTTCGACGCGGTGCTCGATATGGTGCGCGGCGTTCGCGCCCTCGGGATGGAAGCTTGCGTGACGCTCGGCATGTTGAACGCTGCCCAAGCCGAGCGGCTGAAGGGCGCGGGGTTGACGGCCTATAATCACAATCTCGACACGAGCCCCGAATTCTACCCAAACATCGTGATGACACGGACCTATGAGGAAAGGCTCGCAACCTTGCGGGCGGTGCGGGCGGCCGGGCTGCAAATGTGCTGCGGCGGCATCATAGGAATGGGAGAGGACGTCAGGGACCGGGCATCCATGCTGCAAGTATTGGCCGGATTCGATCCGCATCCCGAAAGCGTGCCGATCAATGCGCTGGTTCCGGTCGAAGGCACGCCACTTGGGCAAAGAGAAAGAATCGACGCAATCGATTTCGTGCGGATGATCGCCGCCGCGCGGATCGTTCTCCCGGCTGCAAGAGTCCGCCTTTCCGCCGGCCGCTCCGTTTTGAACCGCGAGGCGCAAATACTCTGCATGGTCGCGGGGGCGAATTCGATTTTTTATGGCGAAGCCTTGCTGACGACGACCAATGTTGCCCAGAACGAGGACGACGCGTTGTTTGCCGCGCTCGCGCCGCCGCGCGGGCAAGCATCCATTCATTCCTAGATTTCGAGATGCTACCGACATTCCGCCGGAGGAGTTGAACCGCACGCCCACCGCCGGCCTTAATTTCGGCTTTCCCTGCTACGGCGGTGGCCACATCCGCACCAATGAATACAGGGATGAGATGCCGCCGGAAGGTCTCGTGTTTCCCGAGATCGAAACCCCCGCCCATGCCGCCGATCTCGGCATGACCTTTTATACGGGCACAAACTTTCCTGCAAAATACAGGGGCGGGATTTTTTGCGCCCAACTCGGGTCGTGGGACCGAACTGTCCCCGTCGGCGCGCGGGTCAACTTTGCCTCGCTCAAACCCGACGGCACAGGCGACAAGGCGGAAGTTTTCGCCGAAGGCTGGTTCAACGAAAAGGGCGCCTATGACGGACGGCCCGTGGACGTGGCGCAACTCCCCGACGGCTCGCTCCTAGTCTCGGACGATTTCGTCGGCGCCTTGTACCGGATCACCTATGAAGGCCGCTTGCCCCCCAAATGATCCGCGACGGTTTGGATGTCGTGGAGCCGCGCGGGGCAGCCGGTGCGGGGCAGTGTGGGCGCTAAGGTGGACAAAGCGCTTGTGCGATAACCGTTAAGTTTTCGGCAAATCCAGCCGCCTCGAAGAGGGTTGTTTTCGCAAGGCCCGCAGCACGTTCCGAATTGGGGCTTGTGCGACTTTGTCAGAGACGTGCGGACGGGCGCAGGCCGCGTTGCATCACCGAGATTGCAGCCCGCCATTTACCAAAGGGAACGACCCCTTGTCAGCAAAAGCAATCCAATGACCAGGAAAAACGCGAGGAGGAACCACCGGAACGAAGTCGCCAATTCGTGTTGGCTCGCTTCGAGACGCACGAGTGCCTGCTCAAACCGATCCTCCGCCCGCGCTTTGGGTGCGTCTGCAACACTGGTATCCAGTTCGGCTCCCTTGGCTTCGGATGCAATACTCTTGAAGGTTCTTCCCGAAAACACGGATCGAAGCTCCACGGATAGGGTTACGCCCTCTTCGATCAAGATGGTGCCTGCACCCGTATAGCAAACCAAGCTGACTCGGATATGCAAGTCCGGCTTCTCGTTAGCAAGATAGCAGTGTCGAAAGAGCCGGTCGAACTCGTCCTGTCGAAGGTAAGCTGACACGATCAGAGTCGCCTTGTCGTTCGGGTCTCGGTAGGCATTCGCAACGGCGATCGTTTCCTCTGCAAGCTGAAAAGAGACGTGGATCGTTGAGACCCTCCCCCGCACCTTCTGGTCCTTGAAAATGTAAATCGTTTCAATTGGGCCGGGTTTGGTTGTGAACGAAATGCGAGATTCCGGTGTCGTTTTCTTTGTAAGCCAAAGTTGATTTGATAGGTCTTACCCGCGATGAACGCCTCAGCGCTTTCGCCCCTCACTCCCAGCGAACGTAGCAAATTGTCCGGTAGGTTTGGCGACGCGCCGCGGTCTTCGCCCGCAATCTCGCTTTCGTATTCAATAGACGTGCTGATCCGCGTCTCGTCCTCGTTCGACAGGATCAGTTGATGCAGGTCACGCCCCAACTTGTAGGATCGCCCTTCCGGAGTAGTGACGATGAGATGAATGCCGTCCCTTGCAATCGTATCTTCGCTACCGAACAACAAGTTACTCCTCCTATAAACTCTGCGCCCGCCAGGCGGCCTGCTCCATTTTGGCCGTACACAATTCAAGTGATCGAGGTCTCACCACCTCAACGTCTGCTTCAACTGTATGTACGGCTTCAAGAGAGATCGGAGTTCCTCCTTGTAAAAACGCTCTACTGTGTCAATAGCAATTCGCCTCTTGGCGACGAGGTCTTTGCACTCTTGGCCGACAGGGGCGTCTTTCAATGTGGTTTCGTAGGTTGAAAGGTCGAAGATTGCATTCTCCACCTTTTTGAAATGCTCGACCAGGTCGTCACCGAACAGAAACTCGGCGTCAGCGCTTGCCATTTTAAATTCATGACCATCTTGATCCGTTGTCGCATTTGGAGAGATGACGATTTTTCGCAAAACGTCCCGGCAGCCGATGTAAATTTTCATGCGTCGATCAAATAGGTCGATCACCACCCTTTGGTGAGCCGTTCTCCATTGAAAGAAGGCGATCATCCCGGTTGGAATTGCGAGGGCCGGTGTTAGCAGGGCTTGAAGCACTTGAATCAAACCTGACAGGAAACTATTCATTCCGACACTTTCTGCCGCCGCCGTCCTGTTGGAGTTGCTGCGCGAGATCGAGCGATCTTACATGTTGAAGGAGGGGCCGCTGTCTTAGGCCTTGTAAGGTTTTTGGCCCAAATCGTACCAAAATGTTTCACGTGAAACATTTACTGTGTATCCCTTGACAGCAAGTGGCGAGTGTGCTCTAGTCGCACGTGGCCGGGGGCGATTTAATGATCGCACCTCCGGTGTTTGCGCGACGAAGCTTGTCGATACTAGCAGAATTCGATCACGTTTTGGTTCCTGTCACGCGACACACTGCGCAAGGCCACGAGTTCGTTACTTGGAGGCCAGCTGGGATGCCCCGCATTAATGACGAAATGTTGGATTGTGTATTTTACCTCTATCGTAGTCGAGACGCCGCCGAGAAAGGAGAGGAATCGGGAGGCACGGGATTCTGGGTGGCCCACACTTCTCATAAAGTGAAAAATCTTTCTATTATATACGCCGTGTCTAACAAACACGTGGTTGCAAGTAGTGGGTGCTCAGTTATACGCGTAAATACTATAGACGGTGGGATTGACACATTTGAAGTTGAGCCGCACGAATGGCATTTTACAAATCAAGATGATCTTGCTATTATCCCTATAAGAATTTCTTTCAATAAGCATATAGTGAAAACACTTCCGTTAGATATGTTTGTGACTAGCGATGTAATGGAATATCATGATCTTGGGCTTGGGGACGAAGTATTTATGATCGGCAGGTTTATAAAACATGATGGAAAGTTGACAAATATTCCTTCCGTGAGATTCGGCGCATTGAGCATACCTGTTGCTGATATGCCTCACCAGATGTTTGGAGTTCAAGAAAGTTTCGGGGTAGAGATGCGTTCTATGGGTGGATATTCTGGTTCACCTGTTTTTATATATCCCAGTTCATGGAATATGAACAGTGGTATTGTGAAGACAGTATCACCGAACCCATTATTTCTACTTGGAGTCGATTGGGGACATATAGTTGATGCCTTGGAAATCAAGGAAAAGATTGTCACAACCTCGGCACAGGGAAGCAGTCAGGCACGTACTGTTCCGTATGTGCCTGCAAATACTGGCATGAATGGCGTAGTGCCAGCCTGGAGGCTTTTAAAAATGATTCAGAGAAGCCCCTGGGCTCCATCATTCAAACGAGAGGAAGACGCTATTGCAAAGCGCGAAAATGATGCCGGTCCTACGGTTGCTCTGGACGTCGCATCTCTCGCATCCGATGATAACCCCGATCACCGAGAGGATTTCACGGCTCTGCTAAACGCGGCAGTGAGAAAGCCTCAATCAAAAGATTGAACATTGCCCAATGCGATGACCGATAGTTGCGGCGATAATTGAACTCGCAAACATATTTCCACGCGTGCTTTTTCGAAATGTGGATATGCGTGCCTTTTATTGCGCGTTTGAAGTGCGACCAATGGCCTTCGATCGTGTTTGTATGGTGAATGCCGCGAACCCATTCATCTGACTTGTGATCAACGGCGCCATGCTCATAGCGGTCGCTGAGGTTCGTATAAGCGCCATGCATGTCCGTTGAAATGGTCGTACCTTTAGCGACATGCTCTAGGATGATTGGTTCGATTGTCGATGCTGTTTGATCCGGGATCATGCCGCTACGAATTTTGCCATCGCGTTCAACCATCCCGAAAACAATAATCTTCTTGTCAGAATGCCTGCCGCGTCCTTGCCCCTTTATGCGACCACCAAGCAGCGTTTCATCGATTTCGACGTGCTTGCCGTCGCCGCCTAATGGGCCGCGATGATCTGCAGATGCCATAAGCTTGCGCAATTCGTGACAGATGCGCCATGCGCATTTGTAAGTGACGCCGGTTTGGCGCTCAATTTCCTTGGCCGCGACGCCATGACGCGTGCTTGTCATTAGGTACATGGCAAAAAACCAAACGGTCAGCTTCGTGCTCGACTTGTGAAAAATTGTGCCAGCACATGGATAGATATGATGTCCGCATTCTTGGCAGGCATAGGCACGACGCGCGTGCATTGGGTGGAATTGGGTGCGCCTATTGCAAACAGGACAGTGCGTTTCGTCGCCGCCATGGAGAATTTCCATGACCTTGGCCAAACACGCGTTGTCGCTTGGATACTCGACTTGAAACTCTTGAAAGGTATATTCGGCCATGGCGGTTACCCCTACCTGCGATTGAGGGATAGCCTACTCGTCCTTTCACTTGTTGTCAAGGGATAAATGCGAAACATTTTGGTACGATTCAAACCACGAAGAAAGAGTCCCGCCCTCCGGGTTTGCGCGGCTCCTGCCGGGCGTCAAACAGGTTTGCCAACCGGCGCCATGCCGCCCAAATGATCGGCGACGGTGAAAATATCCTTGTCGCCGCGCCCCGAAATATTCACCACCAGTAAATGGTCCTCGGGCTTCGTTGGCGCGAGGTCCAAAACCTTGGCGAGCGCATGCGCGGGTTCGAGCGCCGGGATGATTCCCTCGAGCTTGGCGCAAAGCTGAAACGCGGAAAGCGCCTCGGCGTCGGTTGCGGATAGATATGTTACCCGCCCGGTCTCCTTCAGCCAGGCATGCTCGGGGCCGATGCCCGGATAGTCGAGCCCGGCCGAGATCGAATGCCCCTCCTCGATCTGCCCGTCGGCGTTCATCAGCAAATAGGTCCGGTTGCCATGCAACACGCCCGGCCTTCCGCCGGCAAGCGAGGCGGCGTGCTTTTTGTCGAGCCCACAACCCGCCGCCTCGACGCCAAAAATCTCCACGGAAGGATCGTCGAGAAAAGGGTGAAACAGGCCGATGGCATTGGAGCCGCCTCCGATACAAGCAAACAGCGAGTCCGGAAGCCTGCCTTCGGCGGCCTGCATCTGCGCCTTTGTTTCCTCGCCGATCACGCATTGGAAATCGCGGACCATCGCGGGATAGGGATGCGGGCCGGCCACCGTGCCGATGCAATAGAACGTGTTTTCGACATTTGTGACCCAGTCGCGCAAGGCCTCGTTCATCGCATCCTTCAGGGTCCTGGCGCCGGATTCGACCGGCACGACCTTGGCGCCGAGCAGATTCATGCGAAAGACGTTGGGCTTTTGCCGCTCGACATCGACGGAACCCATGTAGACGACACAATCGAGCCCGAAGCGCGCGCAAGCGGTGGCTGTCGCGACGCCATGCTGGCCCGCTCCCGTCTCGGCGATGATGCGGGTTTTGCCCATCCGGCGGGCGAGAAGAATTTGACCCAGCACATTGTTGATCTTGTGCGCGCCGGTGTGATTAAGTTCCTCGCGCTTGAAGTAGATCTTTGCGCCGCCTGGCCTACCGGAAGCGGCGGCTTTTTGCCGGACATGGATGGTCATGCGCTCGGCGTAATAGAGCGGGCTCGGCCGCCCGGCGTAATGGGAAAGCAAATTTTCGAGTTCGGCCTTGAAGGCCGGATCCGTCTTGG